>Ga0209050_1002177_pt1 | contig 17707 bp, 14 predicted proteins | sample Araplavi_mTSA_r2_FD_184276 | JGI IMG/M metagenome (GOLD analysis project Ga0209050, IMG submission 184276) | Arabidopsis root microbial communities from North Carolina, USA - plate scrape MF_Cvi_mTSA_r2 (SPAdes) (version 2) | ecosystem: Host-associated > Plants > Roots > Endosphere | place: USA... | reverse complement strand
TCAACGACTGTTCCAAGATCATCCAGATCAATCCCAAGAATGTGGATGCTTACTATATGCGGGGTATCCTGCGCATCGAGTTCGGCGATATGAAAAATGGTTGCCTCGACCTGAGCAAAGCCGGCGAGTTGGGCGATCTGAAAGCCTATGAGGTGATCAAGGAAAAATGTAACCAGAAAGACCAGGGACAATAAGATTTATCCCACCAGCAGCTTATACACCTTTCCGGGAAGCGCCGCGACAATATTCTTTAATTCCAATCCCAATAAAATAGATGCTAGTTTGCCGATCGGCAATGCCGTCCGCCAACTGATCTCGTCGATGGTGAGCTGGTGGTTGTTTTCAAGGAGCCGCTTTAATACCTCCTGCTCGTCGGCGTCGTATTCATCAAGATCGAATTGTATTCTCTTTTTCAGGGGCTTCACACCGGCGCTCCAGTTCATGTGATACTCCAGGTCTTTCACGTGGGTGAGCAGATTTGCCTTGTGGGATTTGATGAGGACGTTGCATCCCTCCGAATAACTTTGCCCGACATTCCCGGGAAAAGCAAACACATCTTTGTTGTAACTGTTGGCGATCTCGGCCGTGATCAGCGCGCCGCCTTTCTCGGCAGCTTCTACAACAATGAGCGCATCCGACAGCCCGGCGATGATGCGGTTGCGGGCTGGGAAATTATGTGCGTCAGGCCGGGCCCCAAAAGGATTTTCAGTGATGAGGCCACCTTGGGCTTCCATGCGTCGGGCGGTTTCCGTATGGAGCGAAGGGTAAATCACATCGATGCCGCTACCCATGACACCCACAGTTGGCAGATTATTTTTCAATGCCTGCCGGTGGGCGTGAATGTCGATGCCATAGGCTAGCCCGCTTACAATGAGGGGTGCGTGCGGCACCAATGCGGTCATCAGGTCATCGACACATTGTTTGCCATACGGGGTGGCCCGCCGCGTGCCAATGATGCCCACCGTTTTGGGTATTTCAAAGTCGATGTTGCCACGGGCATAGAGCAGGGAGGGAGCATCATTGATCTGCTTCAGGCGTGAGGGATAGTTCTTGTCGGTGAAGAAGATGAGTTGCACGTTTTCTTTTTCCGCGTGAAGCACTTCGGCCTCCGCCAGGGTAAAGGGACGGCCGTACAGAATGCTTTCGGCCGTGACCATGCCCACGCCGGGAATTTTCAAGAGCTTGCCGCGGGGTGTGCGAAAGACTTTTTCAGCCGAGCCACAATAGCTGATTAGCTGGCGGACAAGATGATTTCCGATGCCAGGAATAAAGTGAAGAGCGAGCAATGAAAGCCTGTTCTGATCCATGCGGGTAAAAAAATAAGGGAGGATCGAACAAAAGATGGGCGAAGGGTTTTCTTCGCGTGTCTACAACATCTTGGTTAAAAGGAGGAAAACGATCAATGTAACTTTTCGCGAAGCTCCACCAGGAAGCTGCGGACTTTTTTCAAGGAGTCCATAAACTCCATTTTGTCGCGCACGGCTTGTGTGTCGTTGCGCAGCATCTCTTTGGCACCTTGCAGGGTAAAGCCTTTCTCTTTTACGAGGTGGTAGATCGTCCGGACATGATCGATGTCCTCCTTGGTAAATTGACGATTTCCCTTGCGGTTTTTCTTCGGCTTAATGAGGTCAAACTCCGATTCCCAAAAACGAATGAGTGATGGAGCCACGCTAAACATTTCTGCAACTTCTCCAATGGAGTAGTAAAGTTTCTCGATTTCCTTTTCCTTATACGCCATGTTATTGAGCAAGGTAAGTAATTAAACCATTCTCGGCAATCTGAATTTTTGATTCCGGGAAATCTTTTTTTGTGAGCTCCTGTATCCTCTTAATTACCTGATTTTGAGGATCAACTTTCACGCCGCCGCCATAAGTTTGATAGGTGGGTGTGATTTTACCCTTGTAAAACTTGCCGTGTGCATCGGTATAAAGCTTGATAATGGGGGCAAGGCCATTCACCCCCGATACGCTAATGCCCCTGTAGGTGCAAAAGTTGCCCATGCTATAGGCGATGAACCGCTCATTATAGACCTCAACGGCACGCGTAACATGCGGTCCGTGTCCAAACACCACATCGGCACCGGCGTCGATGAGGGTATGCGAGAATTTATAGACGTCGCCGCGATCTTCGCCGTGGAAGAGTTCGTGGGTGCGGGGCACGTTTTGATATTGAGCACCCTCAGCGCCCCCGTGAAACGATACGATCACGATGTCGCAGATCGAATCCAGGTGCGCCACCAATTGTTTGGCGCCTTCCAGGTCGTTCAGGTTCACACAGCCGCTATTGGGAGCGAAGGCCACGAGGCCATAGGTGAGGCTGTCTTTGGTGAGCAGCACGTATTTTTGCACCACTTGACCCGCATGCTTAATGTCTTCGGCGTTCAGGGTTTTCATGGTGCTTTGGCGGCCCGTTTCGCCAAAATCGCCGGCGTGGTTGTTGGCAAGACTCATCATATCGAATCCTGCGTTCTTCAAATTCTTTACAAAACGGACAGGCGTCCGGAAGACGTAACACACTTTGGGGTCGCGACAGGTTTTCGGCGTTCCTCCGGTATCCAGCAACGTTCCTTCCAGGTTGCCGAACGTAACATCGGCATCGTTCAGGTAGGGCTCAACGTCTTTCATCAGAAAAGCGCCGTCGTCCGGGGGAAGCATGCTTTCAGGGTAGTTCGTCCCCATCATGATGTCGCCAACGCCAACCAGCGTCACGGTGTCTTTCACTACGCGGGATACCGGTGGTTTTGCCGCCGTGCTATCGACCCTCGCGCTATCCACCACCTGGGCGGTTAGTGCAGCAGAGATCGATACGAAAATGAAAAGGAATAAAAGGCGCATGCGAACAGATTTGTAGAACGGAATACAAAGAAACGGAGATTTCATAAAGCTACAAGCAAAAACCGAAGGGAAGCGTCCTGGTTCGTTCAAGGTGCTCATGGACTGGACATTATTTTATCCGGAAATCAATCCAGCACTTTGGCGTCGGTGCTGCCGGCTTCGATGAGGCGTTCGTACTCTTTGTTATTCAGGTCGCGCTGGAAGAAATTGATGGGGTTCACGTGCTCGCCTTTGAACAATACCTCATAATGTAAGTGCGCTGAAACCGACGTTCCGGTGTTGCCCACGTAGCCGATCACGTGGCCGCGCTTCACGATGTCGCCTTCCTTCACGGCGAAACGGGAAAGATGGGCATAGCGGGTTTCATAGTCGTGGCCGTGATTGATGTAGATCACGTTGCCATAGGAGCTGGAGTAGTAGGACATGATCACCTTGCCATCGCCGGTAGCGTATACAGGCGTGCCGTTGGCGGCCGAAAAGTCAAGCCCCTTATGTTCCATGAAGCGGTGGTAGATCGGGTGAAACCGTGCGCCATAGCTCATGTGCAGCCGCTCCAATTCTTTGTTGTTGATGGGTTGTATGGCCGGGCGCGATGCCCACATTTGGATGCGTTCGGCGAGAATGGAATGGAGTTCTTTATAGGACTGCACTTCCACGTCGACTTTGCTTTTTAGTTTTTCGAGGATGGCGTAGTCGGAAATCACGGTGGGATAATCCATCAAGCCGTCGGTACTGAATTTTTCGCTACCCCCGACACCCCCTTCGCGTATCTCGGGCGCCAGCGGACTGGAGTCGAGGATGACGCGATAGTTCTTGTCGTCACGTTCGACCAGGGTATTCAATTCGGCAGTGGCGGCCTGAATGCGGTCCTCCAGGATCTGCCACTCGACTTTCAAGGTGATGTTCTTCTTTTTCAGCAGCTGTTCTTCCAACGAATCGAAGTTGCGCGTGTAGCCGAAGTAGAAGAGCCCGCCCAGGAGGAGCGATAATCCGATAAAGATAGCGGCTTGATCCTGCAGCGCTTTTCCTCTCAAATACCAGGGTTCGTATTTACAGGTCTTCGGATTGTATCGGTATGTAACTTTTCCCATTAGTCCAGTGACTGGTTTTGTTTGGAACTTAGCTTCAGCAACTTCATGTGTTGCGCGCTCGACAATCCTTCCATCAGGTAACGCGCCGGGTCAACGGGTTCGCCGTCACGGATCACTTCATAGTGCAGGTGTGGGGCCGTGGAACCGCCGCTACTACCCACGGTGCCGATCACCGTGCCCTTCGAAACATCTTGTCCGCGTTGCACCTTGATCTCTTCCAAGTGTGCATAACGGGTCACGAAACCGTGGCCGTGGTCTACGTCAATGTAATTGCCATAGCCAGCTTGCAGCGAAGTTTTGCTGACCGTGACGACTCTTCCATTTGCGGTGGCAGACACTTCCGTGCCGCGCGCTGCTGCAAAGTCAACACCCGGATGTTTATAGTTGCCCTTGTGAAAAGGATTGATGCGCTCGCCAAAGCCCGACACCAACAGATCCAATTGTGTGTTTGCCACCGGTTGTGTGGAGGGGATGGAACCCATGATGTCGAATTGATCTTTGGTGATGTGGGTAGTGCTGCCGAAGAAGGCATTACTTTTAAGAGAGGTTTTTCGCAGGGCGTCCGACTTGGATTTCAGGATTTCCATCATATCCTTGAAGGCGGCCGCATCGGCGAGGAGGATTTTTTCTTTGGAGAGGGTGGAGGCGGAGGTCTCCGCTTGCGGTAGCTCGCTGTTGAATACCTTGGTGTATAGTGCTTTATCGTCTTCTTTCAAGCTGACCAGGGTGGCTTCCACCGTGGCCAGTTGTTCCTCCAGCACAGGCTTGTGTTTTTCCAGCACCTGGTTCTCCGCGCGCAGCATTCTTTCGGTTTCGGATTCGATGAGCGAGTCATGAGCGAAGATCATGGCCCCGCAAAACACGAGCCCCAATGTCACCAATCCGGCGACATACCACAAAATCTCTTTCACATCCCAGCGGGCGCGTTCGTATTGGCAGGTTTTCGGATTGTAGTGATACTTGAAGTTCGACATCAGGTCCGGGAAAACATTAAGCGTTTAAAGGTGATCCAAGCCATAAAAAAATCCTCGATACCTGCTGATTCTCCGTCATATGCGCTTAATTTTGTGGCTTGCCGTATTTTTTTGCGGGCTAAGATAGTAAAAATCGTAACGTTCAAAATTCTTAAACCACATAACAGGTAATGGACTCGGGTTCGATCAGACGCAAGTTTTTAGATTTTTTTGCTTCCAAAGGCCACACCATCGTGCCCTCAGCCCCCTTGGTGCTGAAAAACGACCCAACTTTGCTTTTCACCAACTCCGGTATGGTGCAATTCAAGGACTTTTTTCTAGGCAATGCGATTTCGAAGAGTCCACGCATCGCCGATACCCAGAAGTGCCTGAGAGTGAGTGGAAAACACAACGACCTGGAAGAGGTGGGGATCGACACCTACCACCACACCATGTTCGAAATGCTAGGAAACTGGTCTTTTGGTGACTATTTTAAGAAAGAAGCCATCGAATGGGCCTGGGAACTGCTGACCGTGGAATATAAATTACCCAAAGACAGGCTCTATGTGAGCGTGTTTGGTGGCGACAAGGACGATAACCTGGCGTTTGACCAAGAGGCATTCGACCTCTGGAAGTCGTTTGTGAGCGAAGACCGGATCATTCAAGGCAGCAAAAAGGATAATTTCTGGGAGATGGCTGACCTCGGGCCCTGCGGCCCTTGTTCGGAGATCCACGTCGATCTGCGGTCGGATGCCGAAAGAAAGACCGTGCCCGGCAAGGACCTGGTCAACAACGATCATCCCCAGGTGATTGAAATCTGGAACCTCGTGTTCATGGAGTTCGAGCGTTATTGGAATCCCCAAAAAGGCGGCAGTGGTGAAATGTTGAAGTTCGACCTCGACTATAAAGGAGCCGACAAGAAAGCAGCCCGCGAAAAACTGCGCTCCAGCCTAACCCTGCTCAAACCCCTTCCCAACAAGAACGTGGATACCGGCATGGGCTTCGAACGGTTGTGCCGGGCCATCAACCTAGTGAGCTCGAACTACGACACGGACGTCTTTACGCCACTCATTCGTTTCATCTCGGAGCAATCGAATATTCCTTACCAGGACACGAAATATCTGACCCACCCACGTCAGGGGGCCAGTGAGAAAACGGATATCGCGATGCGGGTCATTGCCGATCACATTCGCGCGGTGTCTTTTGCCATCGCCGATGGTCAGCTTCCCTCAAACACGGGAGCAGGCTATGTGATTCGCCGTATCTTGAGAAGGGCGGTGCGCTATGGCTATTCCTTTTTGAATTTTAAGGAACCCTTCCTCTATTCACTGCTGCCGGTGTTGTCGAATCAATTGAAAGATGTGTTCACGGAATTGGAAGCGCAAAAAGATTATGTGAGCAAAGTGATCTTTGAAGAAGAGAACGCTTTCCTGCGGACACTCGATAAGGGACTTAAACGCATTGAAAGCCTGGAAGGCGAACTGGCGAACAAGACTTTGAGCGGTGAACAAGCCTTCGAGCTGTATGATACGTTTGGTTTTCCGCTTGATCTCACGTCGTTGATCGCGCGTGAGAGAGGGTTTTCGGTAGACGAAGATGGCTTCAAGGTGGAGATGGAGAAACAAAAAAGCCGCTCCAAAGCCGACGCTGCAAAAGAGACGGGCGATTGGGTATTGGTGGGCGACGACCAGAAACCCGAGTTCATCGGCTACGACCACCTCGAATCGGAAGTGAGCGTGGTGAAGTACCGCAAGATGAAGCAGAAGAACAAAGAACTTTTTCAACTCGTATTCGACCGCACGCCATTCTATGCCGAAAGCGGCGGGCAGGAAGGTGACACAGGCTATATCGAAAGCGCGAACGAGAAAATTTTTATCACCGATACAAAAAAAGAAAATGAGCTCATCGTTCATTTTGCCGACAAGCTGCCGGTGAATATGGGTGCCAGCTTTCACGCCGTAGTAGACCGTCATAAGCGACAGCTGAGCATGGACAACCACTCGGCTACACACTTGTTGCATGCGGCTTTGCGCCAGGTATTGGGCAAGCACGTGGAGCAAAAAGGTTCTTTGGTAAACGACAAGATCCTTCGCTTTGACTTTTCCCATTTCACGGCCATGACAGCCGAAGAAATCCGCAAGGTAGAGGACATCGTGAACAGGAAAGTGCGGGAGGACATTGTGCTGGATGAAAGAAGAAACGTTCCCATCGAGCAAGCCAAAGGTCTGGGCGCGATGGCCTTGTTTGGGGAAAAATATGGTGACTTTGTCAGGGTCATTACCTTCGATCCGAAATTTTCCGTTGAGCTTTGCGGCGGTACACACGTGTCGTCTACGGGTCAGATCGGCTTGTTCAAGATCGTGTCCGAAAGTTCGGTAGCGGCAGGGGTGCGCCGGATCGAAGCCATCACCGCCGAGGAAGCCGAACGCTTTGTGCGGGAATCAGTGGACATACTGGATCAGGTGAAAAATCTGTTGAAAAATCCGAAGGACCTCATTGCCACGACAAAGAATCTCCTGGACGAAAAGCATGCCCTGGAGAAAAAGCTGGAGATGTATCAGCAGGAACAGGCTAACCAGTTGAAAGATAAATTGGCCTTGAAAGCCGTGAAGCAAAATGGATATCATCTCATCCTGGAAAAGGTTTCCGTCCCTACGGCCGATGTGTTGAAAAACATCGCCTACGGCCTGCGGAATCAATTCGATGACCTTCTGTTGGTGTTGGCGGCCGATGTGGATGGTAAACCGCAGGTGGCGGTGATGATCGGCGAGAAGCTGGCGCAAACCAACACCTACCACGCGGGCAACCTGGTGAAGGAGCTGGCCAAGGAAATCGACGGTGGTGGAGGAGGTCAACCCTTTTTCGCGACAGCCGGTGGAAAGAACTTAAGCGGATTGGATGCCGTTACTGAAAAAGCACGTAAATTGATAGTGAAATAAACCCTCTTTTTTGACAATTGTTTGATCCTCGTTATGCATAGCACATTAAACCTAAATGATAGTTGTTATGGAAAACCAAATGAGGATAGAGGAATTGTTAACAGAGTTATTGAAAAAGTTTGAACAGCCCGCAGACCTAAGGGATTTGCTGACCACGCGGATAGGCTACTTCGGTAACCGGATCGACGGATTGGCAAAAAAGGTGGATGGCGTCATGTCAAAGCTTGATATATTGACGGCCCGGATTGATGAACTCAGCACCCGGGTTGAAGAATTGAAAGAGTAGAAAGAAGATTTTGATCCTCATAAACTAACAAGTTGTAAATTTTAAAACTATGTACGTTATGGAGAATCAATCGAGGATTGAAGAATTGCTGGCGGAGTCGCTCAGGAAGTCGGATCGTATTTCGGATCAGATTGAGGGATTAAACAAGCGTGTTGATCACTTGACAGAACGTGTTGATCATTTGACTGAACGCGTGGATCATTTGACTGAACGCGTGAATCATTTGACCGGACAAGTGGACGGGTTGGTCGACAGAATGGATCGCGTTGAGGTTGAGATCGGAAACTTGAAAGCGGACGTTAGTGATCTTAAATCTGACGTCAAGGACCTAAAAGGTGAAGTGATCAAGCTAAACCTGGTGTCGGCTGAAAATTCACGAGCGCTCATGAAATTGGCAATCAATGCTGAAAGGATCGACCGGTTGGAAAAGGCTGTATTTAAAAAGTAAAATGCCAGGCTATGAAGCTTGGATAGTAAAAGAGAAGACATGGATAAATCAATCAGGGACAAGTATATCGCCGTGATCGGTCTTGAGGTTCACGCGCAGTTGCTGACCAAAAGTAAAATATACAACAGCGACTCAGCGGAATACGGCAGCTCGCCTAACACAAACGTAGGCGTCGTCACCCTGGCCCATCCCGGCACCTTGCCGAGGCTGAACAAGACCGTGGTGGAATATGCCATCAAAATGGGGTTGGCCTGCCACTCCACCATCACGCGATTCAACATCTTCGACCGGAAAAATTATTTCTATCCCGATCTTCCCAAAGGTTATCAGATCACGCAAGACCGTACCCCCATTTGCGTGGGTGGTTATGTGACGATCAATACGAAAGAAGGCGAACGCAACATCGAGCTCCACCGCATCCACATCGAAGAAGATGCCGGCAAGTCCATACACTTGGCGCAGGAGACCGACACGCTGGTGGATTTTAACCGCGCCGGCGTTCCCCTCATCGAGATCGTGACTCAACCCGACATCAAAACTTCTGACGAGGCGTATGCCTATCTGACGGAAGTCCGCAAGCTGGTGCGTTACCTCGACATCTGCGACGGCAACATGGAAGAAGGCTCCCTGCGTTGTGATGCCAACATTTCTGTGATGCGGGTAGGGGCGAAAGAGTTCGGAAAGAAAGTGGAAGTAAAGAACATGAACTCCATCCGCAATGTGCAGCGCGCCATCGATCACGAGATCGAACGCCAGATCATCGAAACCGAAAAAGGCAACGTGATCTTCTCCGAAACCCGCACCTTCGATGCGGGCAACGGCCTCACCTATAGCATGCGTACGAAGGAAGAGCTAAACGACTATCGCTATTTCCCCGACCCCGATCTCAGCCCGCTCAAAGTATCGGAAGAATGGCTGGCCAGGATCAAGGCCTCTATGCCCGAACTTCCCCGCGATCTGTACAACAAATACACAAAAGAATTCCACCTCTCCGAATACGACGCCCAGGTGTTGACCGATTCAAAAGATGTGGCGCTGTATTTCGAGGAAGCGTGCAAGCTCACCCAGAACTATAAGGCCGCATCCAACTGGGTGATGGGTCCCGTAAAATCCTATCTGAACGAGCTTAGCCTCTCTGCGGACGAATTCCCCATTCCACCGCATGTGCTGGTGGAGCTTATGAACCTGGTGGACGAAAATAAAATCAGCTTCTCCGTAGCATCACAACGGGTTTTTCCCGAGCTGCTAAAGAATCCGAACAAATCGGCGCTGGAGGTGGCACAACAATTGAATGTCATCCAGGACAGCAATCAGGATGCTATTCTGCCCATCATCGACGAAGTGATCAAAGAATTTCCGCTGAAGGTGGAAGAATATAAGAATGGCAAAAAAGGCATCGTCGGCATGTTCATGGGCGAAGTGATGAAGCGCAGCAAGGGGAAGGCCGACCCGAAAGTGGCCAATGCATTGATAACTAAAAAACTGGAAGAGGTATGACAACGACTCCCAACGCGATGGATTCCATCGCAGAAAATAAAAACCACCCTGAGAAAAAGGGTGCATCGAACCTCCCGCGTTTGAAGCGGTCGGCATTCTTCTTTCTGCTCTTTGCGATTTCACTCTCCTGCTCGTTTTCTTCGAAGCAGAATGCTGAAACCAATGCTGCCGGCGGCGACACCTGGACGGTGACCGTGACCGGTAAGGTGGGCTTTCCGCAGACCGGCCAGATCGTGATCCAGGAAATGAAAAACGGTGGCGGAGGCTGGCAGGATACCATCCAGTTGAAAAGCAACTATACGTTCGCTAAGAAAGTGCCCCTGTCGCAGCCGGGCTATTACAAGATCAATTTCTATGGACAGCAATCCATCGACCTGATCCTGTATAAGAGCAATCTCGAAGTGAACGTGGATGGCAACGATCCAAACGGGTTTGCCGAAGTGAAAGGTTCACCCGAGATCGAGGTGATCCGCAAAACACAAGGCATCCTGCGCAGTGGCGAATCGTCGCCGGAGATTGCCAAACTGAATGGCGACTTCCAGGCGGCCCTGCAAGCGCACGACGAGAAGAAAATAGCAACGCTTCAGGACACCTATATGCAGCTTATTAAAAAGAGCCGCGACCAGGTAGCCGAACTGCTGCGCAATGAACCGCCCTCTTTAGGCGTGATCAATTTGTTGCAAGGCGGATCCGTCCTCGACAAAGACCAATACTTTGATGTCTATCTCGCCGTAGCAGACAAGCTGAAAAAAGAATGGCCCAACTACGACCACGCAAAGGCATTCGTTACGCAGGTGAATGCCATGAAGTCCATCGCCATCGGACAGCCCGCGCCCGAGATCGCGCTCCCCGATACCACCGGTCAGGTGGTGAAACTCTCGTCGATGAAAGGCAAATACGTGTTGGTGGATTTCTGGGCCAAATGGTGTGGCCCCTGCCGTCAGGAGAATCCCAACGTGGTGCGGGTCTATAACAAATTCAAAGATAAGGGCTTCACCGTATTTGGCGTGTCATTGGACCGGCGCAAGGAAGACTGGATGAAAGCCATCGGAGAAGATAATCTGACCTGGACGCACGTGTCGGATTTGAAATACTGGCAGTCGGAAGCCGCCAAGACCTACAACATCACCGGTATCCCTTTCTCGGTGTTGCTCGATCCCAAAGGCGTGATCATCGCCAAGAACCTGCGTGGACCGGCATTGGAGAGAAAGCTGAACGAAATTTTCAACACCCCGAAGTAACACCAGGATGAGGTATTTTTTTTCCGCCGTCGCGCTTGCCTTCGTCGTGGCGGCGTGTACAAAAAAGGAAGAGAAAACAGAGCGTGTCATTACGTTTCAAAACAAGGCTTTTCGTGTGGAGTCGCCGGGAGGTTGCAAAACCGATTCGTTGCAATGTGCTTTTTATGAAGTGACCTATCCCGTGTTTGCCGGACTCGACACCGCCGTGGCGATTCGACTCAAGAAGGACATCGATGGTTCGGTGAGCATGGGCAACCCCGAGGCGGAGGGGAAGACCCTGGAGCAAATCGGCTCGGAGTTTATCCAGGACTATGAAGACTTCCGGAAAGAAATGCCCGACGTGCAAGGAGGATGGAACTACCGGGCCCAGGTCACGGTAGAGACATTGATCGATACGTTGTTGAGCCTGTCGGTTCACGAAGAATATTATACCGGCGCGGCACATGGCGGTTACGGCGTTTACTACATCAATATAAATCCCCACACAGGTGCCGAATTTACACTCGACAATCTCTTGCGATCCGGTTACCAGGAACCGTTGGTGAAAGCAGGTGAGAAAGCGTTCCGCCACGTGCGCAACCTGGCCGACACGGCCTCGCTAAACGCCAACTATTTTGAATTCGCCGACGACAAGTTTCAACTGAACCAGAACTACGGATTTAAAAAGGAGGGGATCGTATTCTACTACAACAACTACGAGATCGCAGCCTTTGCTACAGGCCCCACAGAAGTGTTGATCCCCTATGAAGAAATAAAGGACTGGCTGAAGTAATCAACCAGTCCCTCGTTTGATCTCAGAAAATACCAGGTCTTAAAATCTGTGAGCGACATGCTCAGAAGAAGTAAGCTCCGTTTCGCATGCAGTCAATGTCCAACGACGACAAGCTCGCTCAAAGCATTCTCCGGTTTCGGTTCTTTCGCACTTCGGTCGATTTGGGAAGTCTCCTTCCCCTTGCTTCCTCCCAGGCGGAATGCCACCGGTAAGACAAACTGCTGACGGACGATCTCGCCTTTTTGTTTGCCGGGAGTCCAGGCGGGAAGCATCTGTGCGACGCGCAATGCCTCTTTGTCGATGATAGGGTCAACGCCTTTTTTCACTTCAAAATCCGACAGCGAGCCATCCTTGTTGACGACGAATGCGATGAACACGGTCCCCTCAATCCCTTTCATGCGGGCTTCGGCTGGATAGAGCAGGTTGTTCATGATCAGGGTGGCGACAGACTGGAAGCCTCCGACCGGACTAGCCGGTTCGTCAACCACCGTGTAGATGTCCCCATCTTTTTTTGAGTTCTCACTAATTTCCTGCATCCCTTCTTTGTATTCTGCAATCATAAAGGTTCTGACAGGCTCGGAAGGCTTTGCCGTTGGCGTGATGATGTTGAGTGACGCCAGGGATTTGTCGCCGTTGTGCATCAGCTCGTCCAATACGGGTTTCATGCTTTCCAGTTTGGCTTTTCCGGCTTCATCCACTTCGATGATGACAAACTTGGTGTTGGGCTTCTCTTCCTGTAGTTGATCATATTTGTCCTGCACTTCTTTAGGAATGTCCAGCGCCATGGTCGACGACTTGGCAATATCCGTGGCTTCGCTGATGACCTGGTCCTGGCAAGCTACGGTGAAGAAGAAGCCGGCCATGATCAGTACGACGGCCGCTATTTTCCACACCTGCATTTTCTTTTTGATGGATTTCATCATGATAATTCGTTTTAAGGTGAGTGATTGATTAAAATGATTGGCGAGTTTGAAGTCGGCCGACATCAAGGCAACCTTCGCCAGGAGGTTGCAATATTGGTTCATATCATGATCTTCCACAGCCCCGGCATCGGCCTGGTATTCATGAAGATTGATAAACATCTTTTTGTATAGCAGCAGGAGGGGGTTGAACCAGAAAGCGATCCGCAGCCCTTCGAGCAGCAACACGTCCACCGAATGAAAATGATCCGCGTGCACGCTTTCGTGACGGATGATCAACGCCTTGTCTTCCGCCGTCAGCTCACCGGCATGGCCGATAAAGATGTGGTGGAAAAATGAAAAGGAGGGAAAGGCTTCCTGCATTTCGACGACCCGGTATTTACCCGATTTGGGATAGACATTGGCCCGCCGGATGTGCCGAACCAACTGCCAGGCTTGCGCCATCAACCGCAAAGCGAAGAAAACAATGCCTGCGACATAGACCCAGAGAAGAATCCCCCAGAAATTCAGTTGCAGCCCTTCCGGCGCGGTGTGGGGGAGTCCGTCGGTGATGCCAGTTTCCGGAAGCCAATACGTGGGGATCAATTGGCTGATGGCGGGAATGGCACCCTGCTCCCCGCCGATTTTCAACAGCGGAAACAACACCGACACGATCAAGCTTCCCAGCAAATACTTTCGCTTAAAGGAGAAATCGGTTTCCCTGTTCAACAATGTAAAATAGAGGATCAGGAAGAGGAGCAACCCGAAGTTGGCTTCCAGCAGGTAGTTGATGTAGCCGTTCATGGTGTGTTATTTATTTTTTAATTCATGGAGGATCTTTTCGATCTCCTGGGCACTCAGTTTATTTTCTTTCGCAAAGAAGGACACGAGGTTCTGAAACGATCCGTTGAAATAGCCCTTGAGAAGATTGTTCAAATAGAACTTGGTGTACTTCTCTTTGGTGATCAGCGGAAAATATTCATGCGTCTTTCCATAGGCTTTGTGATCGACAAAGCCTTTCGTTTCCAGGATGCGCACGATCGTGGAGATGGTGTTGTAGGCAGGCTTGGGCTCTGGCATCTCTTCCACAATGTCCTTCACAAACCCTTTTTCGAGTTTCCATAAAATCTGCATCACCTGATCCTCTGCCTTGGTCAGTTCCTTAATATCTTTCATTGACTATGTATTTAGGTATAAAACTAAAACTTTAGTTATAAATTTGCAAACGTTCATCAAATTTTTTTTGTGAGCGAAACCTGTGCACCGGCATTTCTGCAATGCCGGCGCGAACTAACATAAATGAATAACCGGAAAAAATGAACAACTCATGGAGAAACTAAAACTTAGAAGAACAAAACCATCCTATTACCTGCCGGCGTTTCTTTTGATACTCATCGTTACGAACGATGGTTTTACGCAGCAAATATTCAGGTCGAAATCCGACTCTGTTAAATATCGGGCATTGACGATAAAGATCGTCGACAACTTGGAAAGTAATCCCAACAGCGACAATGAGGAGCTTTACCGATTGGCAGAATCCTATGTGGTAAAAGATATCCCCGCGCACGCTAAAGGTCGATATGTTTTGTATGACGACCTGGTCAGATCGAACCGGCGTGACACCATTAAGTATATTGGTTTGTATAACCTCAGGATCAGAAAGATCCCGGAAGAGGTATTCGACTGCGTAAATCTGATGGAATTGGATATTAGTGCGTGCAGAATAAAAAAACTTCCAAAGGCGCTGAACCATCTGAAACAACTGGAGACGCTTGCGATCAATAAAAGCAAGATAAAAAGATTAAAGGTTCCCCTCACGGAAAATGAGAGCCTGAAAAATTTTGACGTCGCGCACAACCGGATCAGGTGGATCCCCAAAGGGTTGAATCGATTTAAATCGCTGGAATATCTCAATGTGTCGGGCAATAAGATCAGAAAGCTACCGAGTGTGCTAGCGGATTGTGAACGGTTAGTCAGCATTAATCTTAGCTATAACCGGGTAAAAAATATGGACATGAAGCTGATGTCCAATCCAAATGTGAAAAGCTTGAATTTGTCGCACAACCGGCTTCCCGATTTGCCCTTCGCGCTGTCGGTTTTCAACAACCTGGAGGAGTTGAATTTGTCCTTTAATCATATCCGGGAGATCTCAAACAACATCCCTAACAAGAAACTGGAATTTTTGAGTCTGTATAGCAATCAGCTGGACCATATTCCGGATAGACTATTTGCCCTGTCCAGTCTGCAAACACTCGATCTAAGTTACAATGCCATAAAAACCGTCCCGGCAGACATCAGCAAGCTGAGCAATTTGTTGTCTTTTTCAACATCAAATAACAGGCTCACGCAACTCCCGGAAGAAATTGGCACGCTCGACAAATTGCAAGATCTGTACCTGCAAAATAATCAGCTAGCGGGTTTGCCAAGGAGTTTGTCAAACCCTCATTTGATCAGGCTCCATGTAGCATTCAATCAGCTGCACGACTTCCCTTCAGATCTCGAAAGGCTGACTGCGTTGGAGGAGTTGTATGTGGGCAATAATTTGATTCATAAACTGCCCGCAGAAGTATTGGGTCTTGAAAACTTAAAGGCACTGTATTTTGAAAGCAACTTTATCGCCATCGATGGTGAGGTAAAGGACATCATCGAGCGGATGGAGCACAAACATGTGCAAATGAAGTACTGAATGAATCCCTATTTTTTAAAAATCGGAGTTCGAATGAAACCATGAATGAACGGGAGTGTTTCCACTGGGATGGCCAGCCCGATGATACACGCGGTGGCGGCTACGATTGCCTGCTGGCGGATGTGACGAGCAAAGATTTGACACAACAAACGTTGGCGGTCTTCGTAAAAGATTTCTTTCTTGTATTTTTAGGGGCAGATGCTCAACGGCAACGACTATTTAAAAGAAGTACAGAAGTTCACCACCAGCCAATACTGGAGCACGGGCGTGCGTATCACGGCCGGGGTAATGGTGCCCACGCTGATCTTTGCCGAAAACGATTGGCTCATCGCCGGGCTGCCGTTTTTGTGGGGCGCCCTTTTCGCCAGCCTCACCGACGCGCCCGGACCCATTCACCACCGGCGCAATGGCTTACTCGCCTCGGTGGCCTTAAATGCGTTCACGGCGCTGGTCACTTTGCTGCTGCGCGATCACCAGGCGTTGTTGTTGATAGAGGTGATGGTGTTTTGCTTTCTCTATTCTCTGCTGGGAGTCTATGGCGCCAGGGCCGGGGCCGTAGGAACGCTGGCCCTGATCATTCTTTTGCTAAACCTTGTTCCGAGCCATGTGCCGCAGAACAGCTTCTATGTCGCTGCCCTGATCGCCGCCGGTGGGATCTGGTACACGCTTTTCAGTTTGCTGCTATACCGGTTGCGGCCCTACCGGCTGGCCGAGCAGGCCATCGGAGAGATGCTCATCGCCGTAGCGGACTTTATCCGCGCCCGTGGAGCACTCTATAAAGACGGCGCCGACGTTCGTCGCAGCTTCACGTTGGTGATGGAAGAACAAATCAAGGTCATGAAGAGCCAGGACCAGACGCGGGAGCTGTTGTTCAAGACCCGCCAATTTGTGATGGATGCCAGCCCCAAGAGCCGCAGCCTCATGATGATCTTCCTCGATGCCGTCGATCTTTTCGAGCACTCCATATCGTCGTACCAGGACTACGGCGAGCTTCATAAAAATCTCGACGGCACCGGGCTGCTCAACAAATTCTATGGGGCCATCCTGCAAGTGGCTGCTGCCCTGGAATATATTGGCATCACCATCCAGCGTGGCGCCACCGTGCGGCGCGAGCTCGACCTGGTCTCCATCACCGGCACCTTGCAGGACGCCCTGCGCGAACATCAGCAAAGTACTGTCGATCCCGCCGTGCAGAACAGTCTGCATGCGCTGGAGAAAACGCTTTTCAATATCCAGAACATCGTGAACCGCCTGCACCGGCTGGTCATGTACACACGCCTGCAGGTTGAGATCAATAAGACCGACACCGGCAAAGAAAGCGACAAGGCCATCGTGGGTCATCCCATCGACTGGCAAACGTTTCGCGAAAACCTGACGCTACAGTCCAACGACTTTCGCCATGCTGTTCGCCTCACGCTGGCCATCCTGGTGGGCTTTAGTGTCTCTGCCTTCCTGTCGTTGCAACATACCTACTGGGTTCTGTTAACGATCGTCACCATTCTAAAACCGGTGTACACGGTGTCGCGAAAGCGCAATGCACAACGTCTGTTGGGTACGCTGGGTGGCGCGATCCTGGCGACCGGTATCCTCTTCGTTATTCGTGGCAATACGGCGCTGCTGGTCATTATGATCCTATGCATGTTGGTGAGCTACAGTTTGCTCCGGCTCAATTATTTTGGGTTTGTGTTGTTCCTCACCATTTATATCGTGATCACGTTTCACTTCCTCTATCCGGTTGACCTGAACACGCTGGTGAAGGAACGGATGCTGGATACCGTGATCGGGTCGATCATCGCGGCCATCGCCTCGCGTTATGTGCTGCCCACTTGGGGGCGTCAGGAAATCGACAAGAACATGCGCGAAATGCTGTTGGCCAACCAAGCCTTCTTCACGGCCACCTGGCACTTTCTGTTGAATCCCACCTCTTCACGCAGCGCTTATAAATCGGCGCGACAAGAGGCATTGGTAAACCTCACCAACTTGTCCGACAATTTTCAACGCATCCTGGCCGAACCTAAAACACTGGACCAGTCGACGCACATTCATCAGTTTGTCATCGCC
>Ga0209050_1002176_pt1 | contig 17708 bp, 18 predicted proteins | sample Araplavi_mTSA_r2_FD_184276 | JGI IMG/M metagenome (GOLD analysis project Ga0209050, IMG submission 184276) | Arabidopsis root microbial communities from North Carolina, USA - plate scrape MF_Cvi_mTSA_r2 (SPAdes) (version 2) | ecosystem: Host-associated > Plants > Roots > Endosphere | place: USA... | reverse complement strand
CCAGCACTTCGACGATTACGTCGAGCACCTGCTGCCAGTCGCCGGACCGCTCGCGGGTCATGCTCAGGCTGAAGCTGGGCCGGTTATCGGCGATCACCACGCCATTGCGGTCGAAAATCAAGCCACGGGTCGGCGGAATCGGCTGCACATGGACGCGGTTGTTTTCCGACAGGGTCGAGTGATACTCGTACTGGATCACCTGCAGGAAATACAGGCGCGCAATCAGCACGCCGATCAGCGCCACCACTGCAATGGCCCCGAACACGACGCGGCCACGCACCAGACGGGCGTCTTTTTCGTGGTCCTTGATGCGGATCGGCTGGGTCATGAGGGCGCAGAACTACTTGTGGTAAGGGTGACCGGACAGCACGGTCCAGGCACGGTACAACTGTTCGCCGATCAGAATCCGCACCAGCGGGTGCGGCAAGGTCAGCGGCGACAACGACCAGCGCTGGTCCGCCCGGGCACAGACTTCTGGCGCCAGCCCTTCGGGGCCGCCGACCATGAAGTTGACGGTGCGCGAATCCAGCCGCCAGCGATCGAGTTCGACCGCCAGCTGCTCGGTGCTCCAGGGTTTGCCATGGACTTCGAGGGTGACAACGCGCTCGTTCGGCCCGACCTTGGCCAGCATGGCTTCGCCTTCCTGACGGATGAAACGGGCCACGTCGGCGTTCTTGCCACGGGTATTGAGCGGTATTTCCACCAGTTCCAGCGCCAGCTCGGATGGAAGACGCTTGGCATATTCATGCCAGCCTTCTTCCACCCACTTGGGCATGCGTGAACCGACGGCGATCAGTCGCAGTCGCACAGCGGTCCCTTATTCCTGGTCTTTGTTGAGCTTGTTGAAGTGCTCGTGACCAACTTCAGGGCTGTGGTGCTTGCCATCGGCCGCACGGCTCTGCTCGGCACCTTTCCACAAACGCTCCAGGTCGTAGAACTGACGGGCGTTGGAGGTCATCATGTGGACGATCACGTCGTCCATGTCCAACAGCACCCAGTCGCTGTCGCCCTTGCCTTCTTCACCCAGCGGCTTGATGCCCAAGGCTTTGACCGCCTCGCGAACCTTGTCCAGCATCGCGCCGATCTGGCGGTTGGAGGTACCGGTGGCGATGATCATGTAGTCAGTGATGCTCTGCTTGTCGCGAACATCAATCACCAGCACGTCCTGGGCCTTGACGTCTTCCAGGGCGGCTACGGCGATCTTGACCAGCTCGTCGCCTTTAGGCGGCTCGGCGGCGAGGACCTTTTCCGGCAGCGGGGCGCTCTTGAATGTGCCTTTGCGTTTTACTTTGCTTTCGTTGTTGCTCGTCATATAAAACTCGTTTTGCTCGTTTGTTCGGGCGCTTCAATACACGTTGTTGCCACGTGCCTTGAGGCACTCCTATTCAGTTCGACGCACGGTAGAGCCCGTGCGCATCGATGTAGGCCAGGACCGCGTCGGGCACCAGGAAACGTACCGACTTACCGCTGGCCAGCAGTTGACGGATCTGGGTGGCGGATACCGCGAGCGGTGTCTGCCAGACGAATGCAATCTGTCCGCTCGGCCCTTTGAGGGCCAGCGGGTCGCTCACCGAGCGCGCTGCCAGCAGGTTGCGCAAGGCATCCGGCGGTTCGCTGTCGGCATCCGGGCGTTGCAACACCAGGATATGGCAATGCTGGAGCAACTCTTCCCAGCGGTGCCAAGTGGGCAGGCCGCAAAAAGCGTCCCAGCCCAAAAGCAGAAAAACCTGGTCGGACACGGCCAGTTCGGCGCGCATCAGTTCCAGGGTATCAATGGTGTAGGACGGTTTGTCCCGCTGCAATTCGCGGGCGTCCACCACCAACGGCGCCACACCGGCCACCGCGCACTCGACCATCGCCAGACGGTCTTTTGCCGACACCTGCGGCTTGTCCCGATGGGGGGGCCTGGCACTGGGTGTCAGGCGCAGCTCATCGAGTGCCAGGGTTTCGGCGACTTCCAGTGCACCGCGCAAATGGCCGATGTGCACCGGGTCGAACGTTCCGCCCAGCACGCCAATGCGGCGAGGCGCTGGCTCGCTGACGGTGACCGGGGCTGACGGGTCGAAGTCGCCCAAGTCAGACCGGCTCCTGTCCGCGCAGTTGCCCGTCGCCGACCACGATGTACTTCTCGCAGGTCAGCCCTTCGAGGCCCACCGGGCCACGGGCGTGCAGCTTATCAGTAGAAATGCCGATCTCGGCACCCAATCCGTATTCGAAACCATCGGCGAAGCATGTCGGGGTGTTGATCATCACCGACGACGAGTCGACTTCAGCCACGAAACGCCGGGTGTCGCCCTGGTGTTCGCTGATAATCGAATCGGTATGGTGAGAGCCGTAACGGTTGATGTGCTCGATGGCCTGCTCCAGCCCGTCGACCACGCGGATCGACAGAATCGGCGCCAGGTACTCGGTGCTCCAGTCTTCCTCGGTGGCCGGTACGGCATCGATGATCGCCCGGGTACGCTCGCAACCGCGCAGCTCAACGCCTTTTTCGCGGAACTGGGCGGCCATCGCTGGCAGGAAATCCTTGGCGACGGTTTGATCCACCAGCAGCGTTTCCATGGCACCGCAGATGCCATAACGGTAAGTCTTGGCATTGAACGCGATGCGCTGGGCCTTGGCCAGGTCGGCGTGCTCACTCACGTAAACATGGCAGATGCCGTCCAGGTGCTTGATCACCGGTACGCGCGCGTCACGGCTGACGCGTTCGATCAGACCGCGGCCGCCACGGGGCACGATGACATCGACGTATTCAGGCATGGTGATCAGCGCGCCGACGGCAGCGCGGTCCGTGGTTTCGACCACTTGCACCACAGCGGCGGGCAGATCGGCCTCGGCCAGGCCGCGCTGGATGCAGGCGGCGATGGCTCGATTGGAATGAATGGCCTCGGAACCGCCACGCAGAATGGTCGCGTTGCCGGACTTCAGGCACAGGCTGGCGGCATCGATGGTCACGTTCGGCCGCGACTCGTAGATGATTCCGATCACGCCCAGTGGCACGCGCATCTTGCCGACCTGAATACCCGACGGACGGAAACTCATGTCGCGGATCGCGCCGACCGGGTCCGGCAGGGCCGCCACCTGGCGCAGACCGACGATCATGCCGTCGATACGCGCCGGGGTCAGCGCCAGACGTTCAAGAAGGGCCGGCTCCAGACCATTGGCGCGACCGGCGGCCAAATCCAGCTCATTGGCCGCCGTCAGCTCGGCGCGAGCCGCATCCAGCGCATTGGCGGCGGCCTGCAGGGCGCGGTTTTTCTGCGCGGTGCTGGCACGGCCGATCACGCGGGAAGCTTCGCGGGCAGCGCAACCCAGGCGGGTCATGTAATCAAGAACGGACTCAGTCATGGTCTGGCGTGGTCTTTGATAAGGTCTTGGTAAAGAGTAAAGCGGCAGATTATAGCTGTCGCGTCCCGGGACTAACAGCGGTGACGGGCGGATGGTCGAAATGGAGGGGTATTTGCCGACGTTCAGCCGGGATTAAGCTGCAAATTGTTATCATCACGACTCATTCAGCCCTGACAAATGCCGGCCATCATGTCCAATCTGACTGTTCGAGCGTCCGCCATGAGCCTGCCCGCGGGCCTCCCGGACGCGTTTTTCGACCGTGACGCGCAAATTCTGGCCCGGGACCTACTGGGCAAAGTCATTCGCCATCGAGTGGGCGACCTGTGGCTCAGCGCCCGAATCATCGAGACCGAAGCCTATTACTGCGCGGAAAAAGGCAGCCACGCGTCCCTCGGCTACACAGAAAAGCGTAAGGCTTTGTTTCTGGATGGCGGCCACATCTATATGTATTACGCCCGGGGTGGCGATTCACTCAATTTCAGCGCCCAAGGGCCCGGCAACGCCGTGCTGATCAAGTCCGCCTATCCGTGGGTCGATGAACTGAGCGGGCCGGCCAGCCTGGCACAGATGCTGTTGAACAATCCCGATGCCCAGGGTCACCCTCGCCCGTCACAAAAGCTCTGCGCCGGGCAAACCCTGCTCTGCAAGGCGCTAGGCCTGAAAGTGCCGGTGTGGGACGCCAAACGCTTCGACCACGAAGTGCTGCTGGTAGAGCACGTCGGCCAGACGCCCGCCCACATCATCCAGACCACGCGCCTGGGCATCCCCCACGGACGCGATGAACACCTGATGTACCGTTTCGTCGACGGAGCCTACGCGGCTTACTGCACGCGCAACCCGCTGCGTCGGGGGCAAGTCGAAGGTCGCGATTATTTTGTGCTGTCCTGACTTACCCGAACTTGAAGTAAAAGTGAGTTTCTGTGGGAGCGGGCTTGCCCGCGAAGGCGGAGTGTCAGGCGACAATAATATCGTCTGGAGGGCCCCATTCGCGGGCAAGCCCGCTCCCACAGGGTTCGGCGCCGTAACGAAAATTTGCGTTTGCCCACCAAGGGCCAATTGAATTCAATGGAGTGGTTTATATGGGCCAATGGCTCGATAGCGTGACCGGTTGGTTGACGGTCAACCCGCAATGGCTGGCGGCAGCAATATTTCTGGTGGCCTTTGTGGAATGCCTGGCAATTGCCGGCCTGATCGTCCCCGGCACGGTTTTACTGTTCACCGTCGCCGTACTGGCCGGCAGCGGAGCGTTGCCACTGAGTGAAACCTTGCTGCTGGGCTTTCTCGCCGGCGTGTTGGGCGATGTCGTTTCGTACTTCCTTGGACGGCACTTTCATCAGAATATCCGGCGCCTGCCCGGATTGCGCCATCACCCGGAGTGGATTGCCGGGGCAGAGGCCTATTTCCAGCGCTATGGCATCGCCAGCCTGCTGGTCGGGCGTTTTATCGGGCCATTACGGCCGATGTTACCCATGGTTGCTGGCATGTGTGACATGCCCTTCCCACGCTTCATCGCCGTCAGCCTGTTGGCCGGTGCGGGGTGGTCGGTGGCTTATCTGATGCCCGGCTGGGCCACGGGCGCAGCAATCCGCTTGCCATTGCCCGAAGGCTTCTGGTTCCAGGCCGGGGTTGTTGTCGGCAGCATTGCTCTGATGATCGGCTTGAGCGCGACCAGCAGCCTGCGCCGGCATCGTCGCGCGACGCTGTTCATTACCGGGATGAGTCTTTTGATTCTGGCGGGGTTGTTTATCGGATATTCGCACCTGTCCGCACTCGATCAAGGCGTGATGACGCTGGTGCAGGAGCATCGTAAACCGTTGCTGGATGAAGTGGCGGTGGTCTTCACGCTGATCGGCGAATTCCGCAACATGTTGTTGTTCAGTGCGCTGCTGACCGGTTTGCTGTTGCTGACGCGTCAATGGCGGCACGCGATTTTCGCGGGCAGCACACTGCTCTTCACGGCACTGGCCAATACCGCGACCAAGTACTTTTTCGCCCGCTTGCGCCCCGAAGTGTTGAGCGATCCGCTCACCAGCTACAGCATGCCCAGCGGCCACGCTTCAGGGTCTTTCGCGCTGTTCCTCACCCTCGCCGTTCTGGCCGGCCGCGGGCAACCGCCCCGGATGCGCCTGACCTGGTTATTGGTGGGATGCCTGCCAGCGACGGCTATTGCGCTGTCGCGGGTATACCTCGGTGCGCATTGGCCGACAGATGTATTGGCCGGCGCAATGCTGGCGGCGTGTGTCTGTGCGGCCAGCCTGTGGCTGATCCAGCGCAAGGAGCCGCTCAACGCCTTACCGCCCAAGGTCTGGTGGCTGGTGCTCCCAGCCTTGGTGGCATTGTTCGGGTTCTTCGTGTTGCGGCATTTGCCGCATACGATGTTGCGATATGCGTACTAGATAAAGCAAAAGATCCCAGCCCTCAGTCGCACCTGCATGAGCGTTCACGCTGTAGAAGCGACCAAAGGCTGCGATCTTTTCAATAATGCCAGGCAAACAACTTCTGGGCGGACAACCTTATTACAGCAGTGACATCAGGAATCGCACTGACATCAAGTAACAGCCCAACCTGACAGATTATATTAAGTCTTAGCCGCCGATCGGAAAACTTGGCAAGTTCTCGCTTTCAACACCACGGTATTTAATTAGACCTGCCTCGATTTGTTTTGCAATCTTGCGCGCGAGAGCGACATTATCATCAAGCTTATAACGAACTTCAGAAAACTTGACCAGCGCCTCCCCCGCATAATCATCCCAGAGTCGCTGTTCAAAACCATCGCCAGCGGTATTCAAATCCGAACGTCGCACCAGAATCAACGCATTCGCCGCAGTCAGCGCCGAATCCGCCGCAAACTCAACTTCGACCTGCGGTGTACCTTCTCTAACATCACGGAGCATGGACCGAGTAAAGCAAAAACCCCACAACGCACGTTCATCGCCAGTTAAATCTTTCATCAAATACTCCCTTATATATGCAATACCTGCCTCATGCAGGCGAAGCAAATATAACCACCTCAACCTTATCAATCAATACAAACCCACCACCAACTTATTAAAAATCAATACAACGCCCCACCAAACAAACTGACCACCACCAAAACAACCAACCAACCAACAAACTTAAGACCAGACCAAACAACTCAACTCAACTCAACCGAACAGTCGACGACTTACCATTATCAATCAGACAAACAATTCGCCCCGCGACTCATCCAGTCGTATTGCGGACAATCGATTTGCGGCAGATTAATCTTGTCCAGCTTGGCAAAAGGCAACATGTGTACGCAACCTGATTGAGCAGTGACTGTTGCCCAGGCACTTCACTTCACGGCATTGGTCAACTCCGCAACCAAACAGCTTCCTGCCTGCGGGTACTAGCAAGTTTTGAACGAACCGTTGGCCAGTTACAGCATGCCCAGCGAACACACGCCGAGTTCTTTTGCGCCGTTCCTTAGTTCGTTGTACTGATAGCCGTAGATAGCCGCCACGGAGACATCTGACCTGATTGCTGGTGACTGGTGGCGCGGGTAAGGTTTGTTCGAGGTTTTGGTGTTGCCGCATGCATTTCCGGTGGGTGATTGCACATTGACTCACCCCACAAAAGCCCCCGACTCATTAGTCGAGGGCTTCAGTCTCGGGGACTTAGCCCCCCCCACTCACGATTACGCATTTCCAAAATCAATGCATCAGCCAACTGGCATGCAGTTGCAGCGGTGTCTTCAAAAGAACTACTAGGGCTGGCATTTTTCAGCAGGTAGCCTACTGCAGCAGCTTCCCAGGCGGATTTTTCGCTCTTATAGATAGTCATTGCGTTAGATCCTTTTAATGAATTTGCCCACATCATGTGGACGGCCACAAACTAAATAATCCACCGACGCTCAACAATGCTGGCCAACCTGCTGATGTTTTGCCAAATGCTGCTCAGGCAAACAACTCGCCCTGTAACTCATCCAGCAACGCCTGAATCGCATCCAGTCGCTGCTGCGGATCATCAAGTTGCAACAGGTCAATCTTGTCCAGTTCGGCGAAAGGCAACAGGTACGCCAACTGATTGGCCAGTGACTGTTGCCCGGTCGCTTCCGTGCCCATGTTCAAGGCTTCGACCATCGGGTGCTCCGCCAGGGCCTTGAGCAACGCCACCAGGTCGGCATCCTCATCCTGCAGCGGTTGCTCCGGCTCATCTTCCAGCCACTCGACCTCGGCGACGGTCAACTGATCCCGTTGCACTTCGGTACGCAAAACGCGAAAGCGCCGGCCGCCCTGGACCCGAATCCCCAGCAGGCCGTTGTCCTGCTGTTTGAAATCGGTGATCAGCGCTTCACAGCCCACCAGCGCGTAGCCGGCCGGGGCGATTCCGACTTCCTCGCCGTCGAGGATGCACACCACGCCGAACCCGCCACCCTGCTTCATGCAGCGGCCGATCATGTCCAGATAGCGCGCTTCGAAGATCTGCAAGTCGAGGATGCAACCTGGGAACAGCACTGTGTTCAACGGAAAAAGCGGCAGACTCATAGACATTTCCTTACACGACCATCGACACCGCCAGCGGCAGGAAAACCGCCGTGGCCACACCCATCAGGCTCATCGCCAGCGCCGCGAAGGCGCCGCACTCTTCACTTTCCTGCAACGCCACCGACGTGCCGACCGCATGGGCCGTCATGCCCAGCGCCATACCCCTGGCTTCCGGGCTGTGCACACCGAGGCGAGTCAACAGGGCCGGGCCGAAAATCGCCCCGATCACACCGGTAATCAGGACGAACACCGCTGCCAGCGCCGCGACGCCGCCGATCTGTTCAGCCACCAGCATCGCAATCGGCGACGTCACCGACTTCGGTGCCATGGTCATCAGGATCATGTGCTCGGCACCGAACCACCAGCCCAACAACACGCCCATCCCCGTGGCCACCACCCCGCCTATCACCAGCGTAGTAAATATCGGCCAGAACAACTGCCGAATCCGTCGCAGGTTCAGATAAAGCGGCACCGCCAGCGCAACAGTGGCCGGACCGAGCAGGATGCTCAGGATCTCGGTACTCTTGCGGTACTCGGCGTAAGTCAGGCCGCAACCCACCAGCACACCGATCACCAGCAACATGGAGACCAGCACCGGCTGCAAAAAGATCCAGCGGGTTTTCTCGAATGCCGCAAGGACGAGCTGATAGGCACCGAGGGTGATACCGATGCCGAATAATGGATGGTGAATCACCGAGGCCCAGGCGCCGTGCCAGTCGAAGATCATGGGTTGTCCTCGGAGTGCGCGTGACGCTTGACCATGCGCTGCATCAGCACGCCGGCGAAGGCCATCGAAAGCAACAGCGACAACACTAGCGCACCGACGATGGCCCAGAAGTCCGCCGCGATGTCAGCGGCATACACCATCACGCCCACGGCCGGCGGCACCAGCAACAACGGCAGGTAGCGCAGCAGGCTGCCGGCCGCCAGGTTCAGTGGCTCGCCGACCTGTCCGCGGCAGATGAGGTACACCAGCAACAGCAGCAACCCCACAATCGGCCCCGGCAGCACAGGCAGAAACAAATGATTGATCGCCGTACCGAGCAATTGGAACAGCACCAGCCACGTCAGGCCCCGTAACAACATCAAAGATCTCCCGCAAAATCCGTCACCCGCATTGGCTTGGCATTATAAGCATGCTCGCGCTATAGACCGGCATTCGCCAAAAGCATGGCCAGTTGACCGCGACGTTCAGCCATGTTGATCTAAAGTGGTAACCCGGGAGGTCAAATCCCCCCAACTCAAAACTATAAAACCGATGAACCCAAGGAGAGTCTCAATGCCCTATGTTCCAGTTGCAGAGCTCAAAGATTATGTCGGCAAGGAACTTGGACGTTCCGAATGGCTCACCATCGATCAGGACCGCATCAACCTGTTCGCCGAAGCCACAGGGGATTTTCAGTTCATCCACGTCGACCCGGTCAAGGCCGCGCAAACGCCATTTGGCAGCACTATCGCTCACGGCTTTCTGTCGTTGTCGCTGATTCCGAAGTTGATGGAAGACATCCTCGTCATGCCCCAAGGCCTGAAGATGGTGGTCAACTACGGCCTCGACAGCGTGCGTTTCATCCAGCCGGTCAAGGTCAATTCGCGGGTGCGGCTGAAGGTCGACCTGACCGAAGTCATCGAGAAGAAACCCGGCCAATGGCTGCTCAAGGCCACCACCACCCTGGAAATCGAAGGCTCGGACAAGCCGGCGTATATCGCCGAACCCCTGTCCCTGTGCTTCGTGTAAACCTTCCGGGATGCGAAGCAGCTCCTGCTGTTTCGCGCCCTCTTGCGGTACCTCGCCCTATATAAGGACACATGGCTGCGGCATACTCCCTCGCCTAATTGCCCGGAATCCGCTATGCGCCCACTTGCACTCCTTGCCTTGACCCTGATGCTCACCGCTTGCGGCGACGGCGAATCTCCTTTGCCCCCCGACGCACGCCTGCCGGACGGCGGACGCTATCGCGGTGACCTGGTCAATGGCTTGCTGCAAGGCAAGGGTCGCATCGACTACCCGAACGGCAGCTGGTACGCCGGCGAATTCGACAAAGGCCAGTGGCAGGGCCAGGGTGAATGGCACGGCAGCAATGGCGAAGTCTATCGCGGGCAGTTCAATCAGGGACTGTTCGACGGCCAGGGAGCACTGACCACCAACGCCAACAGCTACAGTGGCGGCTTCAAGGCTGGCCGCCGCGACGGCGAAGGCACGCTCAAAGAAAACGGCATGAGTTACCGCGGTGAATTCAAGGCCGATCAATACGCTGGGCTGGGTCGCCTCGAACTCGAAGACGGCAGCTCCTATCAGGGCCAGTTCGCCCACGGCAAACCCAACGGCGAGGGCCAGCGCGGTGACGGCAACGGCAATCAGTTCACCGGGCACTTTGTCGACGGCCAGCTGGAAGGCAACGGCACGTTCAACAGCGCCGATGGAGACATGTATGTCGGCAGCTTCAAGAACAATCAACTGCACGGCAAAGGCCGCTACGAAAACGCCGACGGCGATGTGTGGCTGGGTCAGTTCAAGGAAGGCTCGCTGAACGGCAAGGGCGAGCTGATCGGCACTGACGGCAGCCACTACATCGGCCACTTCAACGACTGGCGCTTTTCCGGCCAGGGCCGGCTGAACCTCGCAGACGGCAGCTTTTATACCGGCCAGTTCGACAACGACAGTTACCAAGGGCGTGGCACGCTGGTGCTGACCGACGGCACCGTGCTCAGCGGCACCTGGATCAATGGCCAGCGCGTGCGCGACGCCGAGGGCAAACTGTTGCCTGACACACTCGAGCTCGGCCTGCTGGCACAGGGGCACTTGCTAGACGCTGCGCTGGCCAACATTCCGCCCTCCACCCCGGCAGTGGAGCTGTATTCGTTGACCCTGGGCGGCGATGGCAAGCAAAGCGTGTTTCTGCGCGAATCCGACTACGTCGCCAATATGCTCTCCACCCGTTTCGGCGCCTTCGGCCAGATCCGCCTGGTGAACCATCGTGACCACCTCGCCGACCGCCCGATGGCTACCCGGGAGAACCTGCGTCGCGCGGCCCTGGCGCTGGCCGAACGCAGCGGTCCGGAAGACCTGATTTTCATCTACCTGACCAGCCATGGCACCAGCGAACACGAACTGGTACTGGACCAGCCGCGCATGGAACTGGCCGATCTGCCAGCCGACGAATTGGCCGCTGTTCTCGCCCCGCTGAAAAACCGCGACAAGGTCATCGTGATTTCGTCCTGCTACTCTGGCGGTTTCATTCCCGCACTCAAGGATGAACGGACCCTGATCATGACGGCCTCGCGGGCTGACCGCGTCTCCTTCGGCTGCTCGGAGGAGGCCAATTTCACCTACTTCGGCGATGCCCTGTTCGTCCAGGCCCTGAACCAGACCGATGATCTGGAACAAGCCTTCAAACGGGCCAAAGCCACTGTCGCCGAGCGTGAGCTGGCGGACGGCTTCGAAGCATCCGAACCACAAATCTGGGCACCGAAAACCGTCCTCTCGCACTGGCAACTATTGCGCAAACAACAGGCACGAAAAGCGTTGCAAAGTGCATCCATGCAAAGCAAGGATGCAAACAGCAACTAAGCTGAACAGTATCAAGGGAGAAACACTATGTACTTGACGCCTCAGCATGTGCTGCTCGCCGGAGCCACCGGTTTGACGGGTGAACACCTGCTCGATCGCTTGCTCAGCGAGCCAACGATTACTCGGGTATTGGCCCCCTCGCGCCGGCCACTGGCCAAACACCCGCACCTGGAAAACCCGGTCGGCGACCCGACGGCGTTCCTGCCACAACTGAACGGGCGGGTCGATATTGCCTATTGCTGCCTGGGCACCACGATCAAGCAAGCCGGCTCGGAGCAGGCGTTTCGCGCAGTGGACCTGGACATGGTGGTGGCATTCGCCAAGCGCGCACGGGAGATGGGCGCACGGCACCTGATCGTGATCAGTGCCCTGGGAGCCGATCGCCGATCCTCGATTTTCTACAACCGGGTCAAAGGCGAGATGGAGTACGCGTTGCGCGCGCAAGACTGGCCGCAGCTGACTATTTGCCGCCCTTCGCTGTTGCTGGGTGATCGCATTGAGCCGCGCCTGGCCGAAAAAGTCGCTGGCCCCTTGTCACGCCTGATCCCCGGTAAATACCACGGCATCGAAGCCTGCCAACTGGCCCGCGCCATGTGGCGTCTTGCGCTCGAAGAGCAGGATGGCGTGCGGATTGTCGAGTCGGATGAGTTGCGCAAACTCGGCAAATAATCCACGCGAGGGGGCTTGCCCCCGTTCGACTGCGTAGCAGTCGTAAATAGGGTACTTGCGGTGAATCAGAAAAATGGAGATGGCCGGTTTTGGGGCTGCTCCGCAGCCCAACGGGGGCAAGCCCCCTCGCCACAAAAGCGCGCTACACCTACAACCCTCCCGTTGCCTGAAAACTCACCCCGATCACCGTCAACACCGACAACGGCAACAGCAGTGTGTCGAGCAACGCACTGGCCGGCAGATCAACGCCCGGATAGCTCGGCGCTTGCGCGCCGAAACGGTCCATCGCGCAACAACCGCCATTCATCGCATACAAATCCAGCCGCGTCCCGGCGTACACCACCGGCGCCCCCGGCTTGGCCGCATCGAGGGTGCGCACCGTGGCGCACCCGGTCAATTGCAGCGCCAGCACCATCACCAGCAGCTTATTCATCGCTGGTCAGATGATGCTCGCCCCAACGCGGCAGCATGTCCTGAGGAATATTCAGCAGGTTAAGGATCCGTGCCACGACGAAATCGATCAGGTCATCGATGGTTTGCGGCTGATGATAAAAGCCCGGTGATGCCGGCAGGATTGTCACGCCCATGTTCGACAACTTGAGCATGTGCTCCAGGTGAATGCTCGAATATGGCGCCTCGCGAGGCACGATAATCAGCTGGCGACGCTCTTTGAGCGTCACATCGGCGGCACGCTCGATCAGATTGTTGCAGGCGCCGCTAGCGATCGCCGACAAGGTGCCAGTGGAGCACGGCACCACCACCATCGCCGCTGGCGCGCCGGAACCCGAGGCCACCGGCGACATCCAGTCTTCCCTGCCGTACACCCGAATCTGCCCGGCGACGGCTCCCGTGTATTCGGTGAGAAACGCCTGCATCATCTGCGGTTTGGATGGCAGCGTGACGTCGGTTTCGGTCGCCATCACCAACTGCGCAGCCCTGGAAATCAGGAAGTGTACTTCACGATCTTCCCGCACCAGGCAGTCGAGCAGGCGTAAACCGTACTGGGCGCCTGAAGCGCCGGTCATCGCCAGGGTGATGCGATCCGGGCCATTGTTCATTTGAGCGCCTCGGCCAACTTGCCGTGAAGGCCGCCGAAGCCGCCGTTGCTCATGATGACCACGTGAGTGCCGGGTTGGGCCTGGCTCTTCACACGATCGATGATGCCCTCAAGGGAATCGCTGACAATCGACGGTACAGTGCACAATGCCGCGGTGCCCGCCAGGTCCCAGCCGAGGTTGGCGGGTGCGTACCAGATCACCTGATCGGCATCGACCACGCTTTCCGGCAATCCGTCACGGTGCGCGCCAAGTTTCATGGAGTTGGAACGTGGCTCGATGATCGCGATCAACGGTGCATCGGCGATGCGCTTGCGCAGGCCGTCCAGCGTGGTGGCGATGGCGGTCGGGTGGTGAGCGAAGTCGTCATAAATGGTGATGCCACGGACTTCCGCGACTTTCTCCATCCGGCGTTTCACACTCTTGAAGGCGCTCAATGCGGCAGTGCCCATGGACGGCACCACGCCGACGTGGCGCGCAGCGGCCAAAGTGGCCAATGCATTGGCGACGTTGTGCTGGCCAGTCATGTCCCATTCGACCACACCCTGGGTGACGCCTTCGAACATCACTTCGAACTTCGAACCATCTTCACTGAGCAGTTTGACCTGCCACTGACCGCCAGCACCGGTGGTTTGCACCGGCGTCCAGCAGCCCATCTCGATAACGCGCTGCAACGCCGGCTCAGTGGTCGGATGAATCACCAGCCCTTCACTCGGGATGGTCCGTACCAGGTGATGGAACTGCCGCTCGATGGCCGGCAGGTCCGGGAAGATGTCCGCGTGATCGAACTCAAGGTTGTTCAGGATTGCGGTGCGCGGGCGGTAATGTACGAACTTGGAGCGCTTGTCGAAGAACGCACTGTCGTACTCGTCGGCTTCGATGACGAAGAAGGGGGTATCACCCAGGCGAGCGGACACCGAGAAGTTTTGCGGTACGCCGCCGATCAGGAAGCCCGGGGCCATGCCTGCATGCTCCAGCACCCAGGCCAGCATGCTGCTGGTGGTGGTCTTGCCGTGCGTACCGGCAACGGCCAGCACCCAACGACCTTGCAGCACGTGATCGGCCAGCCATTGCGGGCCGGACACATAAGGCAGGCCTTTGTTCAGCACATACTCCACGGCCGGGTTGCCCCGCGACATGGCGTTGCCGATCACCACCAGATCGGGGGCCGGATCAAGTTGCGCCGGGTCGTAGCCTTGGGTCAGCTCGATGCCCTGGGCTTGCAGTTGAGTACTCATCGGCGGATAGACGTTGGCATCGGAGCCGGTCACGTGATGGCCCAGCTCTTTGGCCAGAACCGCCATCGAGCCCATGAAAGTCCCGCAGATACCCAGAATATGAATGTGCATTAGTCGACCTCTTAAAACATGGCCGCAGGTTAGCGTAGGGTAGGGAAAATCGCACCTGATGTTTCAGATCTGAAGACGCCTTCGCGAGCAAGCCCGCTCCCACATTTTGCTCGGAGGTGTTCACACAGTTGTGTTCACTATAGAACCAAGGTGGGAGCGGGCTTGCTCGCGAATGGCCGCGACACGGTTTACCGGGCAATACCGTGTTTACGCAGCTTGCGATACAGGGTATTGCGACTGACCCCAAGCTGCTCCGCCGTATGCGTCATATGCCAGCGCGTCTGCTCCAGCGCACTGAGTAACGCCAGCCGCTCGGCATCCTCCAGCGGATGCTCCGATGGCTCCTCGACAGCCGGCGCCATCGCCGGCCTGGCCGAACGAATCATGGCCGGCAAATCTTCCAGACCGATCCGTCCGTCCTCACACAGGGCTGCCAGCGTACGCAACACATTTCGCAACTGGCGCACGTTGCCTGGCCAGGCAAATCCCAACAAAGCCTCGCGTGCCGGCCCGTCAATCAACACCGCTTCTCCGTGCGCCTCTTCGGCCAGTAAAAAATCGAGCAACTGCGATTTGTCACTGCGATCACGCAAAGCCGGCAGCGCGACTTCCAGCCCGTTGAGGCGGTAATACAAATCCTCGCGGAAGCTGCCGTCCTGCACGCGATCCAGTAAATTACGGTGGGTGGCACTGATGATCCGCACGTTAACCGCTTCTGGCTCGCCACCGATCGGCACCACCTGCCGGTCCTCAAGCACCCTGAGCAATCGCGTCTGCAGGGCCAGTGGCATGTCACCGATTTCGTCAAGGAACAAGGTCCCGCCGTCGGCCTGTTGCAACTTGCCACGCATACCTTCCTTGCGTGCGCCGGTGAAGCTGCCGCCACGGTAACCGAACAGCTCGCTTTCGATCAGGCTCTCGGGAATGGCCGCGCAATTGAGAGCGACGAAGGCTTTTTCCGCCCGCTGGCTGGCGTGGTGCACCGCTTTGGCGAAGGCCTCCTTGCCGGACCCGGTTTCGCCGTTGATCAGCAGCGGCACGTCGCGCTCGTAGACGCGCAAGGCCTTGCGAAAATCCGCCTGCAAGGCCACATCATCCAGGCAAATGCCCGACAGGCGCGGTGCAGGTGCGGCCTTGGGAGCAGGCTCCATCGGAATCGGCAGTGACCGCCGCGCCTCGCCGCGCAATACCGCGAACAACTTGCGACCATCACGGGTACGCAATGGCCAACTGGCCGCGGCATTGATACTCGCCCGCCCCAGCAACTCATCGAGCGAGCAATCGAAAAACGCTTCCACCGGCTTACCCAGCAAGCCGCCGCGAATGTGTCCCAGCAGGTTCAGCGCACTCTGATTGACCGCGCTGATGCGCCCTTCTCCGTCGAACGCCAGCAACCCTTCGCTGAACAAACCGACGGACTCGGCCTGCAAGTGAAAACGCAGCAACCATTGATTGTCGAAGCAGCGCAGGAAGTAACAGCTCTCGATCATCTTCGCCGACAGATTGACCAGCGCCATGGTGTGGAACTGACTTTGCCGCGACACGTCACGCCGTGCCGACGATACGTCGAGCACCGCCAGCAATTCGCCATGGGGATCGAAGACCGGGCTCGCCGAGCAGGTCAGGCCGGTGTGGCGGCCGCGAAAGTGTTCGTCCTGATGGATGGTCAGCGACTGACGCTCCACCAGGCAGGTGCCGATGCCGTTTGTGCCTTCGCAGGCCTCGCTCCAGTCGGCACCGAGCCAGAGCCCGGCACGCTCGAAAATCTGTCGTTCGGCAGGCGCGGTGACGCAATTGAGGATCACGCCGCGGGCGTCGGTCAGCAGCACTGCATGGCCGGCACCGGAGAGTTGCTGGTGCAGGCTGGTCATTTCATTGCCAGCGATGTGCAGCACTTGCTGCAAGCGTTCGCGACTTTCGAGGACACGCCCATGCTCCAGCACCGTCGGTGCAATGCTCAGGGCCGGGTCGAGGTGATAGTCCTCAAGGCAGCGCAGCCAGGAGCGGGCGATGGACGGATCACTGCCAGGGCCATGCAAGTGGGCCTTGCCCTGAGTGACGGTCAGAACCTGCTGGGCATGGCGACTCAAATGGTTGTCGTGCATTTCTTATTGTTCTCCCCCCGAAAGGTTTACACGCTCCCTGTAGGAGCTGCCGCAGGCTGCGATCTTTTGATCTTGAAAAAAATCAAAGTCAAAAGATCGCAGCCTGCGGCAGCTCCTACAGGGGTGATGCAGCGTCAGTCCTTGTGATTGCCCGAGCATCCTCCAGCCGGGCCTGCATTGCAATGCTGGCAAGACCGCTCGGTCACACGCTGCGCCAGAAACGGTACAAAGTGTCACGCCAGCTGTACCGAAAGCGTCACAGGCGCACTCCATCCGTCCGACAAAAAATGCGCAAGGCCTTGATTTGCCTGAGCTGCAACGCGCTGGCCCGCCCCTTGCTCTACGCTTATAGCAAGCGCACATGCGCGACTCCCTATAAGCACAAAAGCAAGGAGAGACCACCATGCGTTACGCTCACCCCGGTACTGAAGGCGCTATCGTTTCGTTCAAAGCCAAATACGGTAACTACATCGGCGGCGAGTTCGTCGCGCCTGTCAAAGGTCAGTACTTCACCAATACCTCGCCAGTGAATGGCCAACCCATTGCCGAATTCCCCCGCTCCACGGCCGAAGACATCGACAAGGCCCTGGACGCCGCCCACGCAGCCGCCGATGCCTGGGGCGCCACGTCCGCCCAGGCGCGCTCGCTGGTGCTGCTGAAAATCGCCGACCGCATCGAGCAGAACCTGGAACTGCTGGCAATCACCGAATCCTGGGACAACGGCAAGGCCGTGCGCGAAACCCTCAACGCCGACATCCCACTGGCCGCCGACCATTTCCGCTACTTCGCCGGCTGCATCCGTGCCCAGGAAGGCAGCGCTGCCGAAATCGACGGCAACACCGTGGCCTATCACATCCATGAACCCCTCGGCGTGGTCGGGCAGATCATTCCGTGGAACTTCCCGATTCTGATGGCCGCGTGGAAACTCGCCCCGGCTCTGGCTGCCGGTAACTGCGTGGTGCTCAAGCCTGCCGAGCAAACCCCGCTGGGCATCACCGTGCTGGTCGAATTGATCGGCGACCTGCTGCCACCGGGCGTGCTGAACATCGTGCAAGGCTTCGGCAAAGAAGCCGGCGAAGCCCTGGCCACCAGCAAACGCATCGCCA
>Ga0209050_1002174_pt1 | contig 17712 bp, 15 predicted proteins | sample Araplavi_mTSA_r2_FD_184276 | JGI IMG/M metagenome (GOLD analysis project Ga0209050, IMG submission 184276) | Arabidopsis root microbial communities from North Carolina, USA - plate scrape MF_Cvi_mTSA_r2 (SPAdes) (version 2) | ecosystem: Host-associated > Plants > Roots > Endosphere | place: USA... | reverse complement strand
TGGCCTTGAATGGTTTTACTTGGGTGTTAATCAGGGACATTGTGGTTTCCTCGTGGGTTTGTGAATCAATGAGACGCCAGTTTAAGGCCTTCCCGGAGATTTGGAAATTTGATTGTTCAAATAGACTCAATAGTCTTTGCCTATTAGAACCGCGAAACGCGATCGTTATTATCGCCTGTTGCCGGCGAAATGGTTGCCACACCATCAGCTTTGCCCTATCGTCTTGCCAAATTTTTAAATGCGAGAAACACATGTTGAAACACACCATGTTTACGCTGGCGTTGTTTGCCATTGGCATTGGCCCGGCCGCTGCCCAATCCCTGAGCAGCCTTGCCCCTGTCGCGCCTATCAAGCGCTCCGGTCCCGGCGATCCGAATTGCGCCAAGCCTGAATGGCCAAAGTCTTCGTTGCGCAACGAGGAACAAGGCACGGTCACCTTGTCCTACCTCATCGATGTAGACGGCTCGATCCTGGACAGCAAGATTGTCCGCACATCCGGATTCCGCGAGCTGGACCTGGCTGCCTATACCGCTATCGCAAAATGCAATTTCGTTCTGCCAGCGGATGCGAAGGAGCCTCGCTGGATGCAATTGCGTTATGTGTGGACGCTTCAGTAAGCCGAGTGACAGCGTATGCGGCCAGGTAGCCCACATCGGCAGGATCGAAGTCGGCGTGCATTTTCTTGCGCACGCCTAGTTCGTTGAGGAGGAGGTGGTGGTCGGGGGTGACACCCTGCTTCGCCAGGCATTCGCGGGCGCAGGCCAAGGGACAGCCGTCGATGGCGATGATCGTGCGGCCGGATTGGGCCAGCTTGACCAGCGGGGCGACGCCGCCGCCCACGCCGGCGATGCAGGACATTTCCGCGCTGCCGTCGCGGTCAAGCTTGAGCGCGACGGCGTTGGCCAGCTGGGCCGCGCTGCTGCAGCCGGAGCATGAATACACCAGCGGCAGCATTTTGTCAGCCATGGCGGGCGCCGGGTGGAGTCGGGATTTTAGGCAGCAGCTTGCGCCAGTCGAAGGCGTTGGCGTCCAGGCCGTCCAGCGTGTTCTTGAACAGCAGGCCCAGTTCCGTGTCGCCTTCCAGGATCAGGCGGCGGCAGAAGAACAGGGTGTCCGGGTCTTCCTGGCGGCGCGCCATCAGTACCAGGTCGTGCGCGCAGGCGCCGATGGTCAGGTCGGGATGTTCGCCGTGCCGGGCTGTTTCGAAGGCCTTGCCCTGCCAGCTGAAATCGATGGCAAGGCCGGCGTCTTCCACCCTCAGGCGCAGGCGGCGGGCAAATAGGGCCTGGCGCACGTCTTCAGGCAATTGCGGCGCCAGGATTCGGTTGAGCCCTTGCACGAACAGCCAGGCGGGCGGCTGCGGCGGCAATCGGCCCAGCAGGCGGCCAATCGCGGGCGGAATGCGGAATGGGGCGGCCGTCATGCCACACGCTCCATGCCGGGCTGGCCGTACCAGAAGCCGTCGCAACTGCCGCCGGGAGCCAGCGGCTCCAGCATGACGGCGGCATGCGGCGCCTGCCATTCGCCGCGGCGCACCTTGTCGAAGGCCGCCACCACTTCCAGCGTATCGCGCGATTGCGGCGAAATGCGCAGCACATTGATGCCCATGTCCGCCATCTCGGGCATGACGCGCACCAGGTTGCAGCACAGGGCTGATTGGGTCTGGATGCCGTTCAGGACCAGGAAGGCTTTCTGCTCGCGCGTATCCATGATCAGGCCATCCGGGTAGTCGATGCAGCTGAACTGGCAATCGTCCTTCGGCAGGTTGCGGTTGCGCGCCGTCATGCAGCGGGCGGAGAAGGCCAGCGGCATGCGGCCCCACGCAAAGACTTCGCTTTCCATGCCGGCCGGCTGCGTCCTGAGCAAAGTGGCGATGGCGGTTCGGTCCATTTCCAGCGGAGCCACCCAGCGGCGTGCACCCTGGCGGGCGAGGACGGCCAAAGTCGGCTCGCTATAGATGTTCAGGTGCGGACCGGCGATAAAGCCGGCGCCTTCCAGGTTGCGCACGGCGCCGAAGTCATTCGCCTCCACCAGGAAGTCACGGTGTTCGCACAGCTTGCGCATGGTGGTCAGTTCCGCGCCCGATTCAATCAGGGCCTGCGTGGACAGCACCACTTCCTTGCCCGCGTCGCGCAGCAGGGCTGCAATATCAAGCCAGTCCGGCAGGCGCAGCTCATGGCGGCGCGAGCATACAACCTCGCCCAGATAGACGATATCGACCGGGCTTTCCGCTACCTGCTGGTAAAACTCGAACATGGTCAGGCGCGGCCAGTAATACAGCACCGGGCCAAGGGCTAGTTTCAACATACTCATTTCCATTTGCGGTGATAGGCGCCCAAGGTGTGCTGCTGGCCTTCCGCCACGCGGTCCAGCGCAGCGCTCCAGCTTGGGTGGATGGCAAAGCGGCGCTTGCCGTCGCCACAGGCGTCGATGGCGGAGCGCCAGGCTTGCGTCACCTGTGCCACATAGGCGGGACTGCGCTGGCGGCCTTCGATCTTGATCGCCTTGACGCCCATCTGCACCAGTTGCGGCAACAGCTCCATGGTATTCAGGCTGGCCGGTTCCTCGATGGCGTAATAGGTCTCGCCTTCAACCTCGAAGCGGCCCTTGCACAGCGTGGGATAGCTGGCGTTTTCATCCGGCTGGTAGCGGTCGATCAGCACGCCGTTCAGGCGCGATTCCAGGCCTTTCGGTGTCTGCTGCCAGCGTACTGCCTTGGCGGGCGAGCATACGCCGGCTGTGTTGGGGGATTCGCCGGTGGCGTAGGACGACAAGGCGCAGCGGCCTTCCACCATAACGCACAGGCTGCCGAAGCCGAATACTTCGATCTCGGTCTTCACGTGGCGGATCAGGTGTTCAACCTGCTGCATCGACAGCACGCGCGGCAGCACCGCGCGCGAGATGCCGAACTGTTCGTGGTAGAAGTTGATCGCCTCGTAGTTGGTGGCGGAACCCTGCACGGACAGGTGCAGGCGCAGGCCGGGGTGCTTGTTGCGGGCGTACTCCATCAGGCCGGGATCGGCCAGGATGATGGCATCAATGGCGGCGCCGGCGGCACGGTCGACTGCTTCGCGCCACAGCTGCCAGTTGGCCGCCTGCGGATAGGTGTTCAGCGCCAGCAGGACTTTGCGGCCGCGCTGGTGGGCATAGCGGATGCCTTCCGCAATCGCGGCTTCGTCGAAATTCAGCCCGGCGAAATTGCGGGCGTTGGTGGCGTCGCGGAAGCCGAGGTAGACGCTGTCGGCTCCATTGTCGACAGCCGCTTTCAATGCCGGCAGGCTGCCGGCGGGACAAACGAGTTCAATCATGCTTTGGTTCCCTGCAGGCGGCGTACGCCGTTGACGAAGCGGGCCAGGGTGTCGGATTGGCCGCCGCGCGGCAGCATGACTTCCACAAGCTGGAAGCGGCCGCGTTGTTGCACGGCGCTTTCCAGCGCCGCCACCAGCTCGGCGCGCGTGGTGACGCGATAGCCGTCGCCACCCAGCGCTTGCGCCATGTCGGCAAAGTGCCAGTCGCTCAGGTCGCAGAAGCCGGACTGCGGCTGGAAGGCACGCAGCATCTCCCAGCTGCAGTTGTTGAAGATGACCACGATCGGGTCCAGGCCGTAGCGCTGGCAGTTGCCCAGCTCCCAGCCCGTCATCTGGAATGCGCCGTCGCCGACCAGCACCAGCGGGCGCTCGCCGCCTGCTGCCTGCAGGCCGAAGGCGGCCGGCACGCCGTAACCCATGGTGGCGTAATAGCCGGGCGCCAGCAGGTCGGTATTCTCGATATCCAGCGCGGTGAACAGGCAGTCGCCAATGTCGGAGGCGATGGTCATGCGGCCGTGCTTGCGCATCATGTCGTTGATGGCGCTCGCCACGTCGCGCGGCACCAGGACGCTGTCGTCCGCAGGCAGGTCGCACGGATAGGCTGTTCGTTCGCCGCGCAGGGCAGCATCGGCGCGCAAGGGCTTGGCATGGGCCAGCAGGCCGTCCATCAGTGCTTCCAGCGGGATGTCGTGGTAGGTGTGGTAACCGAGGGTGACGTCGCCATCCAGCGCCAGCATGCATTTGCGCAGGTCGATACGTTCGCGCTGCACGCCGAAGTTGGTGTCGGACAGGATCACGCCCAGCATCAGCAAGGCGTCCGAGCCTTCCACGGCTTCGGTGACTTCCGGCGCTCCGGCGACGCCGAGGTAGGTGCCGAGCAGCGGTGCTTCCGGCTCGCTGGCCAGCAGGCCGCGACCCATGAAGCAGGTCACTACCGGCACCTGCAGCTTGGTGGCGAGCTGCGCGACCTTGCCTTCCAGGCCGAAGCGGCGGATTTCGATGTCGACCATCAGCACCGGACGTGCCGCGCGTTCCAGGCGGGCCAGCACTTCTTCCACGCAGGCCGCCAGGGCTTCCTTATCGTGGCCAGGAGCCGGCAAGGCGTGTACACGTGCGCACGGCGCATGCACCATGTCGCGCGGCAGCTCGATATAAACCGGGCGCGAATGCGTAATGGCGCTGCGCAGCACTCGCGCGATGTCTTCCGGCGCACGCTGCGGGTCGTCCAGCACGCACTGGTCGCAGGTAATTTCGCGGAAGATCGCCATTTGCGAATCCAGGTGCTTGACCTGGTGGTGCAGCAGGAAGCCGTTGCGGCGCTCGTTGGTGCCGGGCGCACCGGAGATCACCACCATCGGCACCTTTTCAGCGTAAGCGCCCGCGACGGCGTTGACCATATTGAGTGCCCCCGCACCATAGGTCACCGCCGCCACGCTTATGCGCCCGTGATAGCGTGCCGCCCCATCGGCTGCAAAGCCTACACCCGGCTCGTGGCTCAGCGTGTAGAGGGGCAGGACGCCAGATTTCTCAACTTGTTCGAAGAAGGCAAGGACGAAGTCTCCGGGGATACCAAAGACTTCGCGCGCGCCGTGATCAGCCAGCGCGTGCAAGAGTGAGTTTGCGAGATTCATAGCCGGCATCTTGCGCGGGCACGACTGAAAAATCCTTGAGCCAGGTCAAGGATTCCCCAACCCGCCGCCCGCTTGTCGTTATCAGGCTGCCTTGACCAGCGCGGCCAGCATCACTTCCAGCGTCTTGTCATGGCGCTTGATCGGCGGGATCTCGCGCTCGATACCAAGCAGCTGGTATACCGCCATTTGTGCTGCGCGCACCGAGTACTCGACCGTGAACACCACGTCGTCGGGCACTTCGACGAACTGGCTGACCAGGGCGAGATTGCGCGAGCCGATTGGGACCGGCAATGGCCGGTCGCTGTAATGGCGTGGCATGAACATGCTGGTGATGTAGGGCATGCGGCAAGGAATGCAGTTGGCCTGGGCGAAAACTTCAGGTTCGAAGTTCAGGTGTCCCGCCAGTTCGCGCAAAATCTCTTCGCCGGTGCAGTCGGCCATCGGCTTGGCGACGAAGTTCCCAATGCGGTCCGGATGCAAGGCGTAGCCCCAGAAAACTTTTACGTTGGCCGGTTGATCGGCGAAGTGCGGCTGGTGGGCCAGCACGACGGACATCAACCAGTTGGAATCCTTGAAGGTCACCAGGCCGCCAGTACCAGCGACGTTGCCGCTGAAAGCCTGCATCTGGTCGAAGAAGATGGAGTTATGCAGCGTGACCGTGAACGATTCCCACCACGATTGCTGGATATTGCGGTTGAACGCAGCAGGGTTGCCAAGCTCCGGCCGGCCTTCCGCCAGGCGCTCCCACAGCTTCCAGCCGCCGCTCTGGTAGCGGTCAAGGCGCGGCGGCGCCGAGTCCATGCTGCCGAAGCTGGAGGCGTCCGTCATCGATCCGTTCTGGAAGAACACCAGGTCGTCAGGCGCAATCGGCAGCAGTTCGCGCTGTCCGTCGCGTTCGAGCTCGATCGCATGCACCACCAGTTCGTCCTTGCCGTCTTCCAGCTTGATGTCGGTGACGGTACAGCCGGTTTCTATGCGCACGCCCTGCTGCGCCAGCCATGCCTGTAATGGACGGACCAGCGAGTCGTACTGGTTGTACACGGTGCGCTTGACGCCGGCCAGCGTTTCGATGCGCGAGAACTCCTTCATGAAGCGATGCAGGTAGCGCTTGAATTCCACCGCACTGTGCCAAGGCTGGAAGGCGAAGGTGGTGGCCCACATGTACCAGAACGGCGTTTCGAAAAATGCCGGCGACAGGTGATCGGTGATGGGAGAATTGCCTAACGCCGCTTCATCCGCTTCGTGCAGTTTGAGCAGCTCCATCCGGTCGCGCAGGCTGAAGCCCATCGAAGTCACGTCCACCTTGTGGCGGTTGCGGTCGACCAGGCGCGCCTGCGAGTGCGACTTATGCAGTTCGTTGAATGCCAGCGTCTCGTCGAGCACCGACTGTCCAGGGTGGACCAGCGATGGGATCGACGCGAACAGGTCCCAGGTGCATTCGTAGTTATCGGTCGTCAGCATGCGGCCGCCGCGCAGGCGGTAACCATCCTTCGCGTTGCCCGCGCCATCCAGGCTGCCGCCCGCAACACCAAGCGATTCATAAATATGAATCTGGTCACCCCGCATTTTTCCGTCACGGATCATGAAAGCCGCCGCCGCCAGGTTACCGATGCCGGCGCCGGCCATATACGCCTGTTTTTCTTTTCCCATTTCGTTACTCCTTGGTTGGTTCGGAAGTAACTATAGGTTTTCGCATGGCCGCCTGACTTTGACTTGGGTCAAGAACTTCCCAAACGTCATGCTTTGAACGTGACCCAGGGACGGAACCGGGCCACCGCCTGGATCAGGCCAGCCTGCTCCTGCGCGGTGATCACCGGGCCGATTGGCTTGTAGGCGCTCGGTGCTTCTTCGATGCGGCGTTCTTCGCGCAGTGTTACGCACTGCCACGACTGCTCACCAACAGCGTCCGTTGGGCGCAAGGCGCGCGTTTCCTGCCGGCGCAGGCGCCGCCCCGCACCATGGCTGCACGACCATAACCAGTCGGCATGGCCCAGGCCCGTGGCAAGGAAAGAGCTGTCGCCCATGGAACCGGGAATCAACGCAAACTGGCCATCATGTGCTGGCGTCGCGCCTTTGCGGTGGATATTCATTCCCTGTTCGGCCAGGATGACATTGTGCGGCACATCGACAACCAGCCGCGAGGCGGATGCACCGACCGTTGCTTCCAGGTCCTTGCGGACCAGCTCCGCCAGCACCAGGCGGTTGGCCCAGGCATAGCGCGCTGCCACGCCCATCGCCTCAAGATATTCCGATGCCAGCGGCCCCGATAAGCCATACAGACTGCTTTCGGGATGCCGCACGCCGGCAGGCCATTCGGCCCGGGCCCGGTCCATCCATGCCTGGCCTACGAAGAATCCGAGATCGCGCGAACCGCTATGAATCATCGCAACTACGTCGCCAAGTTTGAGACCGGCGCGATACGCCGCATGACGGTCCAGCACTTCTTCTACAACCTGCAATTCGACGAAGTGGTTGCCTCCGCCAGGCGTTCCAAGATTCGGATCCCGGAATATCGCGTGACGGCGGCCGGTGAAAGCCTCCGGCGCATGCCTTGCGGAGCCGCCAAAGCTGTGCAGCCCAACGCAGCGTGTCAGTTCGTCCTGCAGGCGACCGTGATCCATTTCGCTCCACAGTCCCTGGCGGGGAATCTCGTGCAGGAAGGCTTCAGGACCAAGGTCAAACAGGGCGCGGAAGGCTGCGGTGCTCGCCGGCACATCACGACCGTTGTCGAGCAGGCTGCGCGTCAGCCGCTGTATCAACCGGTCCTTGTGCGGTTCGAGCTGCTGCAGCGTATGCCCTGTGGAGAGGAGGCGCATTCCGCAGTTGATGTCGGTTCCGATTGCGGCCGGAATAACGAAATCGCTGTCGGTCGCAACGACGCTACCCACCGGTGCAATCGAACCGGGGTGAAAGTCGGGCGTGGCGCAAGCCTTGCAAACGCCGCGCTCATCGTCGTGACTTCGCACAGAGGCGAATTCAAGCAACTGGCGCACGGCTTTTTCTTCCAATGGAAGGCTGGCCGGCAAAAGAATGTGCGCCTGGGCCTTCTCATTATGGATTTGATACACACCATCGCGATAATTGACGACGATGCCGGAACGGGCAAAGGCCCGTTGAATTCGAGTGTAATTGTTCATGGCTGCTACGGACGTAATGAGAACCCGCGATGTTCGCGGTAGACGTCCTCTCTTGCAGCAGCGCATTCAAGGAAGGAAAAACGGCGCTAGTCTAGCACGGTTTTATGCGGCAGTGGCTTGCGGCGTGGGGGCGTCGGTAGTGGTTTGCTGGTGCAGCATCACGTCGAAGTCGGCGGCGGGGAGAGGGCGGGCGAACAGGTAGCCCTGGCCGTAGTCGCAGCCGGCGCCGGCCAGCAGGTCGCGCTGCTCGATGGTTTCCACGCCTTCGGCAATCACGTTCAGGCCAAGTTTGTGCGCCATCACGATGATCGCGTCGGACAAGGCCATGTCGCTTGAATCCGGCGCGAGGTTGCGGGTGAAGCTGCGGTCGATCTTCAGGTAGTCGATGTCGAACTTTTTCAGGTAGGACAGCGAAGAGTAGCCGGTGCCGAAATCGTCGAGAGCGACCTGGATGCCGGCATCGCGCAATTGCAGCAGCTTGTCGGTGACGCTGGTGTTGGCGTCCAGCAGCAAGCCTTCCGTGATTTCCACCACGATGCTTTCACCCGGCACGCCGAGCTGCTGCAGGTAGGCCAGCCAGTCGGCGTAGGTGGCGCGTTCGCGCTGGAATTCCATCGGCGACTGGTTCAGGCTGACCTGGAAGCCGGGGTGCACTTCTTCACGCCAGCGCTTGACCCACTGCGCCGACTCGCGGAACACCCATTCACCAATGTCGACGATCAGGCCGCTCGATTCGGCCAGCGGGATGAACTCCAGCGGGCTGACCATGCCGCGCTGCGGATGCTCCCAGCGGATCAGCGCTTCGGCCTTGTGGATCTTGCCGGTTTGTAGATGCACGATGGGCTGGAAGTACAGCTTGAGCTGGTTGCCTTTCAAGGCGCCGCGCAGGTCGTTGGTCAGGCGCATGCGGTTCAGCGCTGCGACCTGCAAGGCCGGCGTGAAATAGCTGAAGCGGTTGCGACCCGCGCCCTTGGCGGCGTACATTGCCTGGTCGGCGTGCTTCAGCAGATCTTCCATGTTGCCGGCATCGTCCGGGTAGATTGTGATGCCGATCGAAGCTGAAACGAAGGCTTGTTCCTGCCCGAGCTGGAACGGCATGCGCAGGCTGTCGATGATGTGCTGGGCGATGTCTTCCACCCGGTCCACTTCCGACAGCTCTGGCAGGATCACGGTGAATTCGTCGCCGCCCAGGCGCGACACGGTGTCCGACTGGCGCACACAGGCGCCGATGCGGCGCGCCGCTTCCACCAGCAGCACGTCACCCTGGTGGTGGCCCAGCGTGTCGTTAACTTCCTTGAAGTGGTCAAGGTCGATGAACAGGATCGCGATGCGAGTTCCGTCGCGGCGCGATTTCAGGATATCGTGCTGCAGGCGGTCGAGGAACATGCGCCGGTTCGGCAGCTGCGTCAGCGTGTCGAAGTTGGCCTGCTGCCAGATCAGCGCTTCGGTTTCCTTTTTCTCGGTGATGTCTTCAATCATGCACAGGTGGTGCGGCTGGCTCTCCGTCTCGACCGCGTTGATCGATGCTTCCACCCACACGATGCGGCCGTCGGGACGCACCAGGCGCGTCTCCATCTTGAAGCCGGTGATCTGCTGCGACGCCAGCTGCGCCATTTTCTCCTGCTCCGGCGCCACGTCGTCCGGGTGGCAGATTTCGAGCCAGCGGCTGTGGCGCATTTCCTGCGCCGAGCGGCCGGCGATTTCCGCGAAGCGCTGGTTGACGTCGCGGAACTGGCCGCCGCTTGAATCGATCAGCGCAATGCCCATCGGCGCCGCTTCGAACATGGTGCGGAAACGCTGCTCGCCTTTGCGGATGGTTTCCTCGGCACGGGTACGTTCGCGCGTGAGCAGGGAGAAGTGGATCACGGCGCCCAGCACCAGCAAACCGGCAGCTACGCCCAGCACGCGGTACAGCCAGGTCAGGTCGGAACCGGGGTCGGTGTTGTACAGGAACCCGGTCCAGGTGGCCCCTTTCGGCAGCATGCCGAGGTCGGTATAGATGTCGGCGATGTGCTGCCAGCGGTCCGGGTTCATGTAGCCGATTTCCACCAGCACCGGCTGCACCAGCGGTACCATCTGGCGCGCTTCGTACAGCAGGTGCATGCGGTCATGCTGGCGCGAGTACTTATTGAGGATCAGGTCGACGACTTCTTCCTGGTGGCTCATCGCGTACTGCCAGCCGCGCATGCTGGCGGCGCGGAACGCACGCACGCGGTCCGGGTGGTTCTTGATTTCCGCTTCGCTGGTGAACAGGTTGTCGCCGTAGAAGTCGATGCCGGCGGCGCGCGGGCTGTAAATATCGTATGGGAAACCCAGCCGGTCGAGGTAATCGGGCTCGTTGCTGACGAAGATCGACATGGCGTCGACCTTTCCCTTGACCAGGTCGTCCGGGTTGAAGCTGTGCTCGACCCGCACCAGCTGGCTGGTGTCGATGCCTTCCTTTTTCAGGTAGGCCATGACTTCGTCGGCCTGGGTCAGTTCATCGGTCAGGGACCCGATCATCACGCGCTTGCCGACAATGCTGCGGATATCCGGCGCCGGGCCGGTCTGGCGCATCGCCAGGGCATAGGGGGAATGCTGGAATACCACCGCCAGCACCACCAGCGGCTTGCCGGACATGCGCGCCAGCAGCAGGCTGCTGCTGCCAACCCCGTACTGGGCGCGGCCATCGAGCACGGCGCGCTCCGGCTCGTTGCCGTCGCTGCCTTCGAGAATTTGCACGTCCAGCCCGGCATCGCGGTAATAGCCCTTTTCCAGCGCGGCGTAATAGCCGGCAAACTGGAACTGGTGGCTGTGCTTCAGTTGCAGCGTGACGCGTTCCTGCGCCTGGACCCAGGGAGCAGGTGTCGACAGCAACAGAAATATGAACAGGCCAGCCAGGAATTGGGGCACGTTATCGTCCGGATACAAAGTTGGCAGAGTCTACAAGCCGATTGTATCCGCTTCGCCGCACGCGGCGCGCCGAAGTGTGGCATTCCTGCTGCAAAGTCCTATGGAATTGCAGCAGGTGATAGCACGTTAGCGTATTACTTACGGCCCGGGCGGCCGCCAGTCTTGGCCGGGGCGGCCTTGGGTTTGACCTTGATAGTGTCGAGGATGGATGGACGGGCCTTGGTTTCCACCGTGGCGCGGGCCGTCATCGAACCGGTCAGGGCATTCGGCTTGCCGCCGCGGCCGACATGGGCCGGGGGAGGCAGGCCGGCGCCGCGCTTCTGCTGGCCCGGAGCCAGCATCGGCATGGCGCGCTTGCCGGACGAGGCCTTGAAGTTCTCTTCGCCGACACGGTATGGCGGGATCAGGTGGCGTTCGCCATCGCCGATCAGGTCGCCACGGCCCATGCGACGCAGGGTCTCGCGCAGGATCGGCCAGTTCTTCGGATCGTAGTAGCGCAGGAAAGCCTTGTGCGCCTGGCGCTGTTTCAAGGTGCGCGGGGTTTCCACGTTTTCCGAAGTTTCGGTCACCTTGTGCAACGGGTTCTTGCGCGAGTGGTACATGGCCGATGCCATCGCCATCGGGGTCGGCATGAAGGTCTGCACCTGGTCCAGGCGGAAGTTGTTCTTCTTCAGCCACAGGGCCAGGTTCAGCATGTCCTCGTCCGTCGTGCCCGGGTGGGCGGCGATGAAGTAAGGGATCAGGTACTGCTTCTTGCCGGCTTCCAGCGAGAACTTCTCGAACATCGCCTTGAATTCGTCATAGGCGCCGATGCCCGGCTTCATCATCTTGCTCAGCACATTGGTTTCGGTGTGCTCCGGCGCGATCTTCAGCAGGCCGCCCACGTGGTGGGTCACCAGCTCTTTCACGTATTCAGGCGAACGCACGGCCAGGTCGTAGCGCAGGCCGGACTGGATCAGGATCTTCTTCACGCCCTTGATCTCGCGGGCCTTGCGATACAGCTGGATCAATTTGCTGTGGTCGGTGCCCAGGTTGACGCAGATCGACGGATAGACGCAGGACAGGCGGCGGCAGGTCTCTTCGATCTCCTTTTCCTTGCAGGACAGGCGATACATGTTCGCGGTCGGGCCGCCCAGGTCGGAGATGATGCCGGTGAAGCCCTTGGTTTTGTCGCGGATATGTTCGATCTCGCGCAGGATGGAAGGCTCGGAGCGGCTCTGGATGATGCGGCCTTCGTGCTCGGTGATCGAGCAGAAGGTACAGCCGCCGAAGCAGCCGCGCATGATGTTGACCGAGAAGCGGATCATTTCCCATGCCGGGATGTTGGCGTTGCCATAGCTTGGGTGCGGGGCGCGCGAGTACTCCATGTCGTACACGCCGTCCATTTCGTCCATGGCCAGCGGCAGCGGCGGAGGGTTCATCCACACGTCGCGGTCGCCGTGCTGCTGCACCAGCGCCCGCGCATTGCCCGGATTGGATTCGAGGTGGAACACGCGCGAAGCGTGGGCGTACATCACCGGATCTTCCTTCACCACCTCATACGATGGCAGGCGCACCACGGTCTTGTTGTGCTTTTCCTTCGCGGCGGCCAAGCGCTCTTCGCGGGTCATGATGATGACCGGCTTGACCACCGGTTCCGGCGCGGCGTTCTCGGTGGCGCATTCCTTCTTGTCTTCCTTCGCCATGGCGTAAGGATCCGGATGCGGGTCGACGCGGCCAGGCACGTCGACGCGGTTCGAGTTGTGCACCGCCCATTCGTCGGATGGCAGCCAGCCGTGCGGGACCAGGAAGGCAGTGCCACGCAGGTCCTTGATCTCCTTGATCTTCTCGCCCATGTCCAGGCGGCGGGTCAGGTCGACCAGCGCGCGTTCGGCGTTACCGAAGATCAGCAGGTCCGCCTTCGATTCGGTCAGTACCGACTTGCGCACCTTGTCCGACCAGTAGTCGTAGTGCGCGATGCGGCGCAGCGAGGCTTCGATGGAGCCGATGATGATCGGCGTGCCGGGGAAGGCTTCGCGCGCCTTTTGGGCGTACACGGTGACGGCGCGGTCAGGGCGCTTGTTCGGTTCCGCGTTCGGGGTGTAGGCATCGTCTGAGCGAATCTTGCGGTCGGCCGTGTAGCGGTTGACCATCGAGTCCATATTGCCGGCGGTGATGCCGTAGTACAGGCGCGGCTTGCCCAGTGCGCGGAACGATTCCACATTGTGCCAGTCCGGCTGGGCGATGATGCCCACGCGGTAGCCTTGCGCTTCCAGCAGGCGGCCGACCAGGGCCATGCCAAAGCTTGGGTGGTCGATATAGGCGTCGCCGGTCACCAGGATGACGTCGCACTGGTCCCAGCCCAGGGCGTCCATTTCGGCGCGGGACATGGGAAGGAAAGGCGCAGCAGAAGCGCGCGCGGACCGCTTGGCGACGGTCGCGAAAAGATTGGCTGGGGGATTCATCCCGGCATTGTACCGGAAATCACCGGTTAGCGCCCGCTTCGGCGCGCAAAAAACCTTTAAGTTTCAGTAACTTGTGACGTTCCAGCAAGCCGTTTTGGCTAAAAACCCATTGCACATCGTGACATTTTTGCTATAACGGGTATACAACGTCTTCCATGGAGTGTAATCATGCGACGCAGACTGTACTACATGCTTCCCAATGTAAAGGCCGCCCGCGCAGAACTGGACGAACTGCTGCTGGCACGCATCGAAGAACGGCATATCCACTTCATGGCAAAAGAGGGCACCCTGCCCGATGACATGCCAGATTGCAATTTCCTGCTAAGAACGGACCTGATCCACGGCGCCAAGCTGGGGATTGCCATTGGCGGGATTGTGGGGCTGTGCGCCGGTATCTTCCTGGTCGTTTTCCCACCCGAAGGGCTGACCTTGCGCACCATGACCATCCTGCTGGTCACGCTGGGCGGTGCCCTGTTCGGCGGCTGGGCGAGCGGCATGAATGCGGCGGCCATCCCCAACAAGAAGCTGGAGCAGTATTCAGAGCGTATTGAACAAGGTCAGGTTTTGATGATGGTAGACGTGCCGGTGCGGCGCATGAAGGAGATCGAGGAAATGATCGCCAAACGTCATCCTGACTTCAACTTTGGCGGTGAAGAACCGCCCATGCTGGCCTTCCCATAAGGCTAGCCTCCCGGGGGCCGGCCGGACAGCCGGTAAAACCCCGGGTTCTATTCCGAAGGCGGGCTGCGGCCCGCCTTTATTTTTGGTCAGTGGCGCGTCAGGGCCGAACACGCAACACGCTGCGCGTGTCGCATATCCGGACCTGACCCCATTGATTCTATATTCCCATATTCCCCAGAATTCGCGTCAGTTCGCGCAAAGTAGGCTCCAATGCCGGGTGTTTGGCAGCAAATTTGGCGGTGATTTCCTGGGTACGTTCGGCCAGGCCGTAGGTGGAGGTGCCGCCTTCGGGCTCCGGCGGCTGGTCGAGGATCACCTTGATGTCGCCATCGAGCTGGCGCAACAGGCTTTGCAATTCCTCATCGACCGGACCGTGTTGGGCCAGCGTGGCGTGCAATTGGCGCAGAGTCTCCTTCAGCTTGGTGTCCATGATCCCTTTCCCCGGTGAAGTGGCTATCCCTCTTTATACACCCATCCGCTTTGAGCAGCTACGGATGTGCTCAATTTCGGGTGCGCTGAGCCCGAGCGAGCGCAGGAAATTCTCGTGCGCTTGCGGGGCTTGCTGCTCGAACAGGGCATGCCAGCGTTCCATCGCGGCATCGTCAAGGCCGGCGGAGCGCAGGAGGAAGGTCCAGCCGGCCTTGTCGATGCCTGCCGAAGATGCCTTGCCGAGCACGCGCAGCAGCACCTCCTGCTGTTCACGCAGCCGTGTCATCTCGGCGGCGATTTCCTGCAGGCGGCGCTCGACGGGGCCGGCGTGCGATGCGCCGCGCAGCAGGGCGGCAATTGCGGGGATGTCCATTCCTGTCGCGCGCCAGGCGCGGATTTGTTCGGCACGGGCGACGTCGGCTTCGCCGTAGCGGCGGTAGCCTGCGGCGCTGCGGGCAGGTGCCAGCAAGCCTTGTCTTTCATAGTAAAGCAGCGTGCTGCGCGAGATGCCGCAACGACGGGCGAGCCGGCCGATGGTGAGCGTGGTCATGGCAACGGCGCCAGGTCAGGCGGCATGAACGCTGTGCGCGATGCGGGCGCGGCGAGCAGTGCGGGACTGTAGTGCAGCGCCAGCAAGCCGTGTGCATCAGCCAGCGCGGCCGGTCCATGCGCGTGCAGCAATCGCACGAGGGCGACGGTGATGGTGGCATGGTACTTCTCCGCAGCGCCAAGGTGAGCGGCATAGCTGCGAATCGCGGCGCAAGTGCGCACAATAGCCTCTTCGAGCGAATGCTGTGCGAGGTAGTGGCACGCCAGCCGCAAATGGCCGGCGTGATTGAAATGCTCCGGCGGGAGCGTGCAGGCTTCGAGACTGCTTACGAATTCGATGTCGTCCATGGCAGTAGCTTAAAGCTGTCTACCATGGACGGGTAAAGAGTCAGTGTCAATTGGCCTTCAAGCCGCGGCGTTCCAGCAGCGGATCGATCTTCGCATCGCGGCCGCGGAACTCGCGGTACATCTGCATCGCATCCATCGTGCCGCCTTTGGACAGCAGGGCCTTGCGGAAATGGTCGCCGTTCTTGCGCTGCATGCCGCCGTTCTCGGTGAACCATTCAACCGTGTCGGCGTCCAGCTTCTCCGACCACAGGTAGCCGTAGTAGCCCGCCGAGTAGCCGCCCGCGAACACGTGCGAGAAGTAGGTGGTGCGATAGCGTGGCGGCACCGGCGCGAAGTCAACACCTGCATCCTTCAGCACCGACGATTCGAAGCCCAGCACGTCGGTCGGGATCTTGTCGGCTGGCAGCTGGTGCCAGCGCTGGTCCAGGATCGAAGCCGCCAGGTATTCGGTGGTACGGAAGCCTTCGTTGAACTTGGCCGAAGCCTGCACTTTGTCCAGCAGTTCCTTCGGCATCGGCGCGCCGGTCTGGTAGTGCTTGGCGTAGTTGTTCAGGATTTCCGGCCAGGTCATCCACATCTCGTTGACCTGCGAAGGGAATTCCACGAAGTCGCGCGGCACGCGGGTGCCGGCAAAGCGCGGGTATTTCACATCGGAGAACATGCCGTGCAGCGCATGACCGAATTCGTGGAACAGGGTGCGCGCTTCGTCATAGGTCAGCAGGGTCGGTTCGCCGGCCGCTGGTTTCGGGATGTTCAGGTGGTTGGCCACGACTGGCTTGGTGCCCATCAGTTTCGATTGCGACACATAGGCATTCATCCACGCGCCGCCGCGCTTGTTGCTGCGTGCGTAAAAGTCGCCCAGGAAAATTGCCAGCTGCTTGCCGTCGGCGTCGAACACGTCGAACACGCGCACGTCTTGCTGGTATACCGGCAGGTCCTTGCGTTCCTTGAAGGTGATCCCGTACACCTTGGTCGCGGCGTAGAACACGCCGTTCTGCAGCACGTTATCCAGTTCGAAGTATGGCTTGAGCTGGTTCTGGTCGAAGGCGTAGCGGGCCTGGCGCACCTTGTCGGTGTAGAAGGCCCAGTCCTGCGCCGCATTGGCGAAGCCGCCCTTTTCCGCATCGATCACGGCCTGGATGTCGGCCGATTCCTTGCGCGCGTTGTTCACGGCCGGCTTGGACAATTCGCCAAGCAGCTTGTTGACGGCATCGGTATCGTGCGCAGTCTGGTCTTCCAGCTGGTAGGCAGCGTGCGAGGAGTAGCCCAGCAGAGCAGCGCGTTCGGCGCGCAGCTTGGCGATCTTCAGGACGACTTCGCGATTGTCGAAATCGCCGCCATGGCTGCCGCGTGCCAGCGAAGTGGCCAGCAGGCGTTCGCGGGTGGTGCGGTTGGTCAGCACTTCCAGCGGCGCCTGGCCGGTGGTGTTGGCGATGGCGATCAGGAATTTGCCATCCATGCCTTTGGCCTTGGCGGCGGCAGCTGCTGCATCGATCGCCTTGTCGGACATCCCGGCCAGTTCTTCGCGAGTGTCGACCACCAGTGCGGATGCATTGGCTTCCTTCAGCACGTTCTGGCTGAAGGTGGTGGACAGGGCGGCCAGCTGCGAGTTGTAGGCCTTCAGTTTTTCCTTGTCGGCAGCGGACAGCTTGGCGCCGGCGCGCACGAAATCGGTGTGGTAGCGTTCCAGCAGGCGCTTGGATTCAGGATCCAGTTTGAGCTTGTCGCGCTTGTCGTACAAGGTCTTGATGCGGGCGTACAGTTTTTCGTTCAGGCGGATCGCATCGCTGTGCGCGGACAGCTTCGGCGCCAACTCGCGGTTCAGCGCTTCGAAAGCGTCATTGGTGTTGGCGCCCGACAGGTTGCCGAACACGGAGCTCACGCGGTCCAGCAGGCGGCCGGAGCGTTCCATCGCCACGATGGTGTTGTCGAACGTCGGTGCGGCCTTGTTGTTGGCAATCTTGGCAATTTCCGCGGCCTGCTGCTTCATGCCTTCTTCATAGGCAGGACCGTAGTCTTCGTTCTTGATCTTGTCGAAGGCGGGGTAGTTCAGCGGCAGGGTGGATTCGGCAGCGAAGGGATTGGACGCCGGCAGGGCGGCATTTGCAAGACCGGCAACAGCCAGGCTGGCAGCGATCACCAGCAATTTCGGACGGAACATTCTCTCTCCTGTTTTGTAATGTTTCTGTTTCGAAGCGCCAGATGATAGCAACCCCGCAGTGCAAAGTCATGCTGCACTGCGTATCATAAAGTGTCAGGAAATCAGTAGTGCGGCGGCCGCTCGTTGAGAGGG
>Ga0209050_1002173_pt1 | contig 17716 bp, 14 predicted proteins | sample Araplavi_mTSA_r2_FD_184276 | JGI IMG/M metagenome (GOLD analysis project Ga0209050, IMG submission 184276) | Arabidopsis root microbial communities from North Carolina, USA - plate scrape MF_Cvi_mTSA_r2 (SPAdes) (version 2) | ecosystem: Host-associated > Plants > Roots > Endosphere | place: USA... | reverse complement strand
CGGCTGAAACGGAGCTGGCCCTTCCGCGAAGCGCTTCACCGCGATTCCGTGAAAGTGGAGACTTACGAAGAAGTGCTGGCCCTGAAGCTGGCCAATCGGCAAGTAACCTGGGCAGTGGCAACCGACAGCCTCTATCGGCATTATTTGGCGAAACGCAACTTCCTCGCGGCAAAGACAGTGATGGAAACGTTGGTGCTCGAGTATCCGGAAGACGCGGCGATCTACGAGAAGGCAGCCATGTTGAGTGGAGAAGTGAATGCCCTGACCGATGCGCTCGTGTATTTTCAGAATGCCTTTCGCCGCGCCCCCGCCGCCGAGAAAGCGAGGTATCTTTTTGTTCTTTATCTCAAGCAAGACCGGCCTGCGGATGCCATGCCCTACCTGGACTATGTCATCGCCCATAGCCCTTCACGAGCCGCCCTTCTGCCCGTGAAAACCTATGCAGAGAAAATAATAAAGCTTCAGGCCGTTCAGAAAAAAGACACCACCAATGTGACACTTTTGAGTGAGATTGCACAAGCTTATTACAGCATGGACAACCAGGATGCAACGGAAAAGTATATTCGTAAAATATTCAAACTCGACGCGCGCAATGCGACCGCACGGGCGTTGCAGGCGAAGCTGACTCACAGATAAATGAAAGGAATATGAAACCACTGGATACATCGGTCACGCGAAAGCAATGCGTGGAATTCGGCCAGGTCTCGGTGCTGGTGGCGTTGGTGGCTGCCCTTTATTTCAGGGACGATCACACGTTCGTCTTGGCAGCTTTGCTTTTGATACTGCTTACCATCCTCGTGCCCACGATATTTTATCCGTTCGCGGTGGTATGGTTTGGGCTTGCAAAACTTTTGGCCGTGATCGTGCCGCCGGTTGTGCTCGGCATTTTGTTTTTTGTGATGGTGACGCCGCTGGGTTTGGTGCGGCGGATGTTGGGACGCGATGCCTTGCGGCTTCGCCAGTTCAAAAAAGGAAATTCGTCCGTCATGCATCCTCGCGACCACCTTTACACAGAAGCTGACCTGACCGACACATTTTGAAAACTTAACCGTATAAGACTATCGAATTTGTAAGAGAACTCTTTCGCTTTCTGCGCACCCGGAAAAAGTTCTGGCTGCTGCCGCTCATTGTGGTGCTTTTGCTTTTTGCGGTGCTAATCGCGCTCACCAGCGCCTCGGTCCTGGCACCGTTTATCTATGCCTTGTTTTAAGTATGGCGCGCATCGTTATCCTGGGCATTTCGGCATTCTATCACGACAGCGCCGCGGCCCTTATTGTGGATGGAGCCATCGTGGCCGCTGCACAGGAAGAACGCTTTACGCGCAAGAAGCACGATGCAGGCTTTCCCATCAATGCGATCCGCTATGTGTTGCAGGAGGCGGGTGTTGATTTTAATGAACTCACCACGGTCGCGTTTTACGACAAGCCCTTATTAAAATTTGAACGCTTGCTGGAAACCTATCACGCCTTCGCACCGCGCGGTCTGGTGAGCTTCATCACGGCCCTTCCGGTATGGATGAAAGAAAAGCTTTTTATGAAGGATTTGCTACGCCGGCAATTGAAAGCGTTAGGAAGTGCCCGCGTGCCGGTGTTGTTTCCGGAACATCACCTGTCGCATGCGGCCAGTGCCTTTTATCCCTCGCCTTTCGAGGAAGCGGCCATTCTGACCATCGATGGCGTAGGAGAATGGGCCACGACCACGTTGTGTTATGGAAAATCCAACGCGATAAAGATTTTGAGAGAGCTTCATTTTCCGCATTCGGTTGGACTGTTGTATGCGGCGTTCACGCATTACCTCGGCTTCAAAATAAACAGTGGTGAGTATAAAGTCATGGGCCTGGTGCCCTATGGCGACCCGCACTCACCCCAGACCAACGAATTCCGCCAAAAAATTCTATCCACGCTTGTGGACGTGAGAGAAGACGGGTCGATGCTCCTCAATATGGACTATTTCGACTTTGCCACGCGACTCACGATGACGCGTGACAAAAAGTGGGAAAGCCTTTTCGCCCTGCCTCGCCGCGAACCGGAATCCGAGATACGGCAAGCCCACATGAATCTTGCCTTGGCCTTGCAACAGGTGACGGAGCAAATCGTGTTGATGCTCGCGCGCACGGTACAGCAACTCACGGGAAGCCGCAACCTGGTTATGGCCGGTGGCGTGGCGTTAAATTGTGTGGCCAACAGTAAAATTCTGACGGCCGGCATTTTTGATGCGGTATGGATCCAGCCCGCCGCGGGCGATGCGGGCGGTGCCCTTGGCGCAGCGTTGGCAGCCTTTCACATCGGGCATCAACGGGAACGAACGCCCGTGCCAGGCGATGCGATGCAGAATGCCTGCCTGGGTCCTGCATACACGGAGAAAGAAATTCTCAATGTTGCTCAGAAATTCAATGCCCCCTTTCGCCGTTTTGAAAATTTTTCGGAGCTCACCGTCCAGGTAAGCGAAAAGATCGCCGCCGGAAAAATTGTCGGGTGGTTCCAGGGTAGGATGGAGTTTGGGCCGCGGGCTTTGGGTAACCGGAGTATCCTGGGTGATCCACGCAACCCGGCCCTGCAAAAGATGTTGAACGTGAAAATAAAGTCGCGGGAGGAATTCAGGCCTTTTGCGCCCAGTGTGTTGCTGGAGGATCTTCCGGACTATTTCAATACGGCCGTGGCATCGCCCTACATGCTGTTCATCGCGTCGCTTCGCTACGAGTTGCGTCAACCTGAACCGGAGCAGTATCATGCAATGCCTTTGTATGAGCGACTTTATCATGTGCGATCGGACGTGCCCGCCGTGACACACATCGACTATTCTGCGCGCATCCAAACCGTGACCCGGGAAAGCAATCCGGAATTTTTCCAATTGCTGCGCGACTTCAAAGCGGTCAGCGGCTGTGGCATGTTGATCAATACATCGTTCAATGTACGGGGAGAGCCCATCGTGTGCACGCCGCAAGAAGCGTATGCCGGGTTTATGCGCACCGGAATGGATTACCTCGTGATGGGGAAATTTTTATTTGATCGCCGCGAACAGCCGGCATTGCCCTCCAGCCAGGAGCAAATCTTTCCGCTGGATTAGGTTGGGCTTCATTCACACAGGCAAGGAATGGTCAAGAGACCGGGTGTTCGACCAATTTTCTCAACGTTTGAGCATCCTCAAATGCCGTGCCGATGGTATTGTTAAAATAGGCGTACACGTCCTTGTCTCTGGCCAGCCACCCTTTAATTAATGCTGCATAGCCTTCGAGGAACGCCTGCGAATATCCACCGCGATAATTTCCCTCGGGCCCATGAAAGCGGAGGTAGACCACACGGGTTGCCTCATCCGAAACCGGCGGCTTCGAACCGGGCATGTCGTGCAGCACCACAGAGGCCTCGTAACGATCCAGCAGTTCGTATACCGGACCGATATACCAATTTATATCACGAAACTCAACGCAGATATTCCACCGCGGCGCGCTGTTCAGGGCATGGACTTGCTTCAGGATGTTCTTTACTTCACGCCGGAGCTCGATTTTGACGCTGGCGGGAAATTGAATGAGCAGGCACCCTTTCTTTTCTCCGATCTTGTCGGCTGCTTTTAGAAACGCGGTGATGTCATCCGGGTTGTAGGGCAATTTCTTTTTGTGCGTGATAGCGCGCCACAGCTTCACCGTGAACGTAAAGTCATCGGGCACTTCTTGCGACCATTTTTCAAACGTAGCCGGCAAGGGCACTTTGTAAAAAGAACTGTTTACTTCCAGCGTGTTGAACAGCGAACCATAGTAATGCAACCGGCTGCCCGAGCGGTATTCTTCGGGAAAGGTTTCCTTCGTGCCCGGAACTACAATTCCGCTGGTGCCGATTCGTAATATGCCCACCTGCAAGTAATGGTTACTTACTTATAACAGAGCGGGAGGAAGATTAGTTACAGGCCTGCCTTCATTCCGACCGCAGGCTCCTCGCGGGGTTGGCCAGGGCCGCCCGGATGGACTGGTAGCTTACCGTCGACAAAGCGATGAACAGCGACATCGCGCCCGCCAACACAAACACGTCCCACGTGATGGGAATTTTATAGGTGTAGTCGGCCAGCCAGCTTTGCATAAGGTACCACGCCAGGGGCGTAGCGATAACGATAGAGACGAGGACAAGCTTTACAAAATCTTGTGTGAGCAAATGAAAAATGCCTTGTGTCGTAGCGCCCAGCACAAGCCGAATGCTGATTTCCTTGCTGCGCTGTTCGACCATAAAGGCCGAGAGGGCAAACAGGCCCAGGCACGCCACGATGATGGCCAATGTGGCAAAGCCCGCCGAGATGCGGCCCATACGCTGCACATCGTCGTACATGCGGGCGTAGCTTTCATCGAGAAACCCATAACGGAAGGGCTGATGCGGAAGAAATTTGTTCCACGTTTTTGTGAGCGATCCCAGCGTGGCCTGCATATCTTTTGATTTTACCCGCACGGTCATCGAAGAATTGCCGCCGCCTTCGATCACCAGGGAAAGCGGTTTGATCCTTTTCTTCATCGACTGATAGTTGAAATCTTCTACCACACCGATAATCGTGAACGTTTGGGGACCATTGGTGATTTGTTCGCCCAGCGGCTTTTTCAGACCGAATGCATTGACAAACGCCTGGTTGACGATCGTTGCCTGCGAGTCGGATGCCAGTTGCCGGTTGAAGTCCCGCCCCTCAACGATGCGCATCTTCATGGTGCTGATGTAGTCGGCGTCGACGCGCCATTTCTGTGATCCGATGGGCTGGTCGGCTTTTTCCCTGCCTTTGCGCCAGAAGCCGTAGCCTTCGCGACTACCACCCTCTACCGGCAGGTAACTGCTGATGGAGACGTGCTGCACATCGGGCAACCCCAGCAGTTCGTCACGGAAGGTGAGCTGTTGGTTGTTCAACGTGTGTGTGCCATAGAGAATGACCACTTGCTCTTTGTCAAAACCCGTCTTTGTGGTGAGCAGGTAGTTCATTTGGCGATAAATGATTAGCGTACCGATGATCAGGATGATGGAGGTGGTAAACTGAAACACCACCATCGCACTGCGCAGCGTGGAACGCTTGCTTCCGCGACTCACGTTTCCTTTTAGCACGTCGATGGGCTTGAAGGCCGATAAATAGAACGATGGATAGAGTCCCGCGATCACACCGATAAGAAGCATGACGGCAACTAACAGCGGAAAGAACCACCACGACAACCAGGGAATGATGAGCGTTTTTCCAGCCAGTGTATTGAAGAATGGAAGTGCACCCCAAACCATGCCCAAGGCAATCGCAAAAGACACCAGGCTATAGCATACAGATTCCGTGAGGAACTGGGTGATCAGATAACCGCGAACGGAGCCAGCCGTTTTGCGCAACCCAACTTCTTTGGCACGGTTCGCCGATTTGGCGGTTGACAAATTGATGAAGTTGATGCAGGCCAGCAACAAGATGAATGCCGCCACACCACCGAATAACCAAATGTAACGGAGGTCGCCGTGTCGCGCTTCATCAGATATTCCATCCGATCGGAGATAAATATCGCCAACCGGTTGTAATCTGAAAAAATGATTCTTCTTCACGTCGGCCGCGGATTGATCGCCTTGTTCCTCGAGGTATTTGATAAAGTGCGTGTCACGCATGACCGTCATTTTCTTTTCCAGGGCAACGGGATCGGCACCCGATCGCAGTTTGACATATACATTATAATTCCAGCAACACCAGCTGTCTTGCTCGCCCTGCCAGAATTCTGCCCCTTTCAGGGTGATCAGAAAATCGAATTGGAAGTGTGTGTTTGCCGGCATGTCTTTCATCACCCCACCGATCGTATACACCTTGGATTTGTCGTCGTTGAGGATGATCGTTTTTCCACGCGGATCTTCGTTTGGAAAATATATATCCGCTTTGCGTTTGGAGAGCACCATGGTGTTGGGTTTATCCAGTGCCGTGGAGGGTGTGCCATAGACCATGGGAATTTCCAGGATCTCTAACAGGTCCGGATCGGCATAGCCAAAACCTTCTTCATAGTTGTTTTCAACAGCATCTTCACGACGGATCAAACCTTTTGTGCCAAAGCCCAAACTGACAGGCATCAGCCTCCCCGCTTTCTCCACTTCCGGAAAATCTGTCCGCAGAATGCCGGCAACGGGTGGAGGAACGCTGGCCCACCGGCCTCCCTGCGGCCCCACGTTGTCATTATATAAACGAAAAATGCGGTCGCCATCGGCATACTGCTTGTCGTAGCTCAACTCTTGACGAATGAAAAGGAAAATAACGAGGCACGTGGCCAATCCCAAAGCAAAGCCACCAATGGTGATGCCGGCATACATTTTCTGGCGGGACATTGTCCTCCAGGCGATCTTGAAATAATTTTGAAACATGTCGCGTTGATTTATAGTAGATCGATAATTTCTTTTTCGAAAAGCAAAAGGTTGCAGGAACTGGAGGACGTTACATATAAAGAGAAGGTCCGCTCTGCGTTTTCCGAGCGTGTCGAGGCGGCGTTCATAAAGTTCTTCCAGGTCGCCGAGCACGGCTTCCGACAGGTGGTCGTTGCAGAACCAGCGCAATAGGCGCGTCGCCCACCGCGGCGGGGTTGGTTTAGGATGCGCGTCGCCCTTCATACCTTTGCGGTTTCCCAAACGATCTTTGGAATTTCTTTCCACATGGTGTTGCGCAGTTCTTTGGCTTCCTGCAACGCTTTTTTGCCGCCATGGGTGAGGGTGTACAATCGCTTGTCCCGTCCGCCGCGTTGTTGCGTGCCGCCCCCCATGTGCGATTTGAGATAGCCCTTTTCTTCCAGGCGCACCAGGGTCTTGTGTACGGAGCTGATCATGATGCTGCGGCCCGTTTTCTTTTCCAATTCGTCGATGATGGCCACGCCGTAGGCATCGCCAAACAAAATGCCGACGGCTAACAAAACCAGTTCTTCAAATTCGCCTAAATAAGTTCCTTTCATATTATATGTTTCACCTTTGCCTAATATCAGGGTAAAACAGAAAGGTTACAACTTATTGTAAAGAATTTTTTTTAAGACGGGTAATCAGGGTTCTTTGGCCTGGGCTGAAGTGTGCGTTTTTGGGATAGTCTACGAGGCCTTTTTTTCTACGATGGCCTTCAATCCACTCAGAATGTTATCCCATCCCTGCACAGACTTTTCATACCTTTCCTCGGCGCCATCTCCGGCGCCAACGTCGTCGGTGATGGAAACGACGGTTTCGCCGTTCACATATTCCAGTCGGTCCGTTACAGTCGAGACGGTGTCAGAATTCTTGTCTTCGGAATTCTTCAGCGTATATTTTAAAAGTCTTTCGGGTTCGATGGCCAGGATCTCGCCGCGCAATTCGATCTTTTTTGACATGGCGAGTCCTTTAAAGGTGATGGCACGGCCTACTTTCCAATCGGAGATCACTTCGCAGTTGAAAAAATATTCTTTTGTTTTCGCAGGATTGGTCAGCGCATCCCAAACCTGCGCCGGCGTTCCTTTTATGCGAATACTTTTGTTGACAATAGGGTTGTCGGTGATGGCGGTTTTCATAGCGCTTTCTTTAGATTGTAGTTTCTGTTGTCGATGTCTTTAGAGCCTAACAATCTGCCTTCGGCAATGTTTCGCGACGTGGGGGATAGAAAAACGCCGCAGGGAGCAAGGGTTTGCTCTTCCTGCGGCGCAAATTTTATTCACACGACTTCCCTTTTTGGGGCAGATCGCTTATCCGGCGTACTCTTTCTCCAAAGTAGCCAGATCGTATTTCCTCATTTTTAAAAAGGCGTTCATAACCCTTCCCTTTTTCTTCGGATCGGGATCGACAAGCATCTCGCCGAGCTGCACGGGAGCAACTTCCCACGATAATCCGAATTTGTCCTTCAGCCATCCGCACATGCTTTCCTGACCACCGGCCGTGAGTTTCTTCCAATAATTATCGATCTCTGCTTGCGTTTCGCAATTCACCACCAACGCGATTCCCTCGTTGAATTCGAAATCGTGTTCGCCAGGGCCATCCATGGCCATAAACGTCTGACCAGCCAGTTTGAAACGGGCATGCATGACTTTGCCTTCGCTGCCGCCCGTTCCCGGACCGTAGTGATGAACGGCTTCGATCGAAGCATTTTCAAAAACAGTAGTATAGAACTTGATCGCATCTTCTGCTCTTCCAAACTGATTTCCGACAAACATCAGGCTCGGCGATATTTTTTGCCCCACTTCTTTCACGCTGCCCAACGTGAGCTGCCACGACAAACCGTAGCGGTCGCTGACCCAACCGTATTTTTTGCTCCAATCATATTTATCCAATGGCATAAGTACGTTTCCATTCTTGGAAAGCTCCTTCCAAAGTCTGGTGATTTCCTCTTCGGTTTCACAAACGGTGTACAGGGATATGGCCGGATTCATTTTAAAGATCGGTCCCCCGTTAGTACCCATGAACTCCTGGCCGTCGAGGCTGAAGGCTGCCGTGAGCACCTGTCCCTCGGGTTGATGGTGAATTTCATAACCTTCTTTACCATAGCGTGCGATAACTCCTACGCGGGAGTTAGGAAACAGCGACGTATAAAAATTTGCTGCTTCTTCGGCCTGGGTGTCGAACCACAACCCCGTGGCAATTCGTTTGGTGATTTTTGTCATGGTTAAAATTTGTTTTGTTTATAAAATGATATACTGTAGTGGCCTTGCTAATCAGGGCCGCGCGAACTGTTGATGATTCTTGCCCGCATCGTTACGCACTTCAAAGATAGAATAGAGGATGCTTTTGGCGACGTGCTGAAAACGTCAACGTGCGGGGGTGGATGCGTCAGGAAAGTTGTCGCGCCTCTGCCGGAAATGTAATATTCCAACAATCATACCTGGAAACTGTTTAATTTCCCTTCATGAACCTCGTGAGACTACTCCCCCTGCTCTTCATCGCCGCGATGGCCTGCAAGCGCCCTGAACAAACCCATCAATCGTATACCGCCTATACCGGCGCCACCATTATCGATGGCAACGGATCCACCCCGATCCAGGACGGTGTGCTCCTTATTTCCAACGGGCGTCTAGTGGCCGTTGGTACAAGGGAAAGCGTAAAGATCCCGGAACATGCCACCGTGCACGATGTTGCGGGCAAGACCATCATCCCCGGATTGATCAACGCCCACGGTCATGTTGGCGATGTGAAAGGCATTGAAGGCGGCCAGTATTCGCGCGACAATATCATCGACAACTTAGCCCTCTATGCCCGTTATGGTATCACCACGGTGGTAAGCCTGGGAGGCGACAAACCGGAAGCCGAGTCTCTGCGCGCTGTCAAGGACACGGCCAACACCCAGCACGCCCGCTTGTTCATCGCCGGTGAAATTATCAATGGGAAAACACCCGAAGAAGCGATGGCCGTGGCCGACAGCAATCACCACATGGGCGTCGACATCATGAAGATCAGGGTGGACGATAATCTCGGGACTTCTCCGAAAATGCCCGAAGAAATTTATCGCGCCGCCATCAAGCGTGCACACGAACTCGGCTACAAAATGGCCACCCATATGTACTACCTCGACGATGCCCGCAAACTACTCGACGCTGGCTCCGACATGATGGCCCATAGCGTGCGTGACCTCCCCGTAGACGATGCTTTCATTCAATTGATCAAACAAAAGAAGGCCAGCTACTGCCCGACCTTAACCCGCGAACTCTCCACGTTTGTCTATGCGGACACCGCCGAATTTTTCTCCGACCCTTTCTTTACGCGTGAATACGACACGGCTATCATTAAACCCCTGCTGGATCCCGCCCGTCAGCAAAAAATGCGCGACAGCAAAAGTGCACAAACCTATAAAAAGCAATTGCCGGTTGCCGAGGCTAATCTCAAGACCCTTTGCAACCAGGGCGTTCCGATTGTTTTTGGAACCGACAGCGGAGTGCCCACACGTTTTATCGGTTACTTCGAACATATAGAAATGAGCATGATGGCCGACGCCGGGCTCACACCCCAACAGATCCTCTTGTCGGCTACCAAGAACCCGGCAGAATACCTGGGCCTGAAGGACGTGGGTACACTGGTTCCTGGCCATTGGGCCGATTTCGTGATACTGGACGCCGATCCGTTGAGCGACATAAAAAATGTAAGAAAGATTAATGCTGTTTTTATCGGTGGACAAGAGGTAAAACGATAGCACAAGGATGCTCGAAATCGCAACCCCGGTGAATATATGGTTAACGCGGTGAATGGTCTCTACGCTTCTTTGAACGAACCAACAGGATGGCGTTAAGATGGTTAATATTGTCGGCTTTGCGTGTGTACAGCGCATCGTACCGAATGGTATCATTTGGATACCTTTATTCTGATCGGTGTATATATAGGTGCACACGCCAAGTTTAACCCCAGACAACAATGACCATTATGAAAAAGCTATTCCAGATATTTTCTGTACTGCTGATCGCGACGGCCTGTAGCAATTCCGACAGCAACGAAAATGCACAATTAGAGATCCGACTGACCGATGCCCCGGGCGATTATGAGGAAGTAAACATCGACATTCAATCCGTCGAGATCAACGCGAGCGAAACCGACTCAGATTCAGGATGGAAAACGATCGACGTCCACCGTGGTGTTTACAACCTGCTGAAACTCACCAACGGGTTGGACACGGTGTTGAGCCATGTGGAACTTCCCGCAGGCCATATCTCTCAAATCAGACTGATCCTGGGTGAAAATAACAGTGTCAAAAAGAATGGCGTCATCACCCCTTTGAAAACGCCAAGCGCTCAGCAGTCGGGTTTAAAGGTAAACGTAAATGCCGACCTCACGCCGGGCATCACCTATACCATTTTGTTAGACTTCGATGCGGCTCGTTCTGTTGTTGAAAAAGGCAATGGAGGTTTCAATCTTAAACCGGTGATCCGCGGTGTAAGCGAGGCCACCAGTGGCGCCATTAAAGGAGTCATTGTACCGGCCGCTTCAAAACCTGCCATCTTCGCGGTGAACATGAGTGGCGACACCGTGGCCACAACGTACAGCGATACCACCTCAGGCAAATTCTTATTGCGTGGCGTCGATCCGGGCACGTATACGATAAGGATCAATCCTAAGCCGAACTATCAGCCCACCGTGAAAACAGATGTATCGGTTTCGCTTGGTGTGGTAACGGATGTCGGCGTCGTTAATATTCCTTAATGTAAGACAGACAGCACGAAACACAAAGAGGACTGCATTGCGAAATGCAGTCCTTTTTTATTAACCATCACCTTAACAAAGGCCTTACTTGGAAGTCAATTCCCTTGCTTCACCAAGTGCACTTCGTCGGGGATGAGACCATGCGCTTCTTTATGGGTGTTCACCATAGCCGCCGAATCAGGAGCCTCCGCCAGGCACATCACCACCCCTGATTTTTCATCTACCCAATAATTGATCAGGTTCACATCGTATTTGCCTTGAACGGCCAGGTCTTTCACATGCGCCTCGGCGACCGCCTGGGCTGTAACATTGCCGGCACCGAGATGATGAACGTCGAGAAAGAGCGCACCACGTGACCGGGCCGCTGCGGCAGTTCCGCTGGTGACCAGCTCGATCATGTCTGGCACCAGACCATGTGCCTGTTGATGGGTTTTGTAGATAGAAGAATCGTCGGGCGACTCAGAGAGGCAATAGACTTTGCCTTTTATTTCATCTACCCAATAGCTGAGAAAGCTCACGCCAAATTTGTCTTGGGTGGCCAGATCTTTCTGGTGGGCGCCCGCCACGTCGGCGGCTGTTACTTTACCGGGTTCCAGGTTGTGTACATCGATGTAAAGCTGTCGTTCGGCTGGTTTAGGCTGTTGGACATTCGTAGAGCAAGCGGCCAAAACCAGGGCCAGGGAGAGGAAAACAATACAGGTCTTTTTCATTTTTCGTGATTTAGTTTTAACTAGGACAAAGGAAATGCAAGGGAAAGCAAATCTCATCGGAGGTTTTCCCCGTTTTAGTATTCCAGTTCCCTATTTTACCAAACCCTCTCTTGGCAACATGGAATTAATCGAGCGCGATGCGTACCTGGATATGCTTGCGGAACAATATCAGCACCTTGTCAACGGCATCGGGCATACCGTTTTTTTGGGAGGAGAGGCAGGTGTGGGCAAAACCTCGCTCGTCAACCGTTTTCTCGATACCATAGCCGGCAAAGCCAAGATTTATACCGGCGCCTGCGATTCCCTCTTCACTCCACGACCGCTGGGTCCGCTCTATGATATGGCCGGGCAAATGGACAAATCCTTGCTGGAGCTGTTGCGCAGCGAAAAAGACCGTGCCCACATCTTTGCGTCTTTTCTGCAAGCGTTGTCGAGCCCGGATGCACCGGTCGTACTCGTGTTCGAAGACATTCACTGGGCCGACGAAGCCACGATCGACTTCATAAAATTTCTCGCCCGTCGCATTGCCCGCATTCCTTGCTTGTTCCTTCTGACATATCGCGATGAAGAAGTTGCGGCTCATATTCCCCTGAAAGCTTTGTTTGGTGAACTCCCGGCCGGCTTGTTTACCAAGACCACCCTGCAACGCCTTTCGCGCGAAGCTGTGGATCGCATGGCCTTCGAGAAAGGGTATGCTTCAGGCAAAGAAGTATACGCCCTCACCTCGGGAAATCCTTTTTATGTGACAGAGATCCTCGCCAGCTATAGCCCGGGCATTCCCGAAAAAGTGAAGGACGCTATCCTTACCGTTTTCTATGGGCGCGATAAGACCACGCAAGCGCTGTGGGAATTTTTGTCGATCCTGCCCTCGGGCATTGACTATAAAAAAGCGGAGCAAATCGATCCTCACTTTCCTTCGGGCCTGGAGCATTGCATGCGATCGGGTATTATCGTCAGCAAAAATGATTTTCTGTACTTCAAACACGAACTCTACCGCATTGCTATCGAAGAGTCGATGACACCCTACCGGCGCAAAAGCCTGCACCAGCGTATACTCCAGATCATGTTAGACTGCCCCGTGGAGTTCAATAATCTCTCGGAGGTTGTGCACCACGCCAGGCTGGCCGACGACCGCGCGACCGTAGCACGTCTCGCACCGCAAGCCGCAAAAGAAGCCGCTGCCTTAGGAGCCCATCTCCAGGCGTCCACACTCTATTTGACGGCCATTGAATACACCGACCCCAGTGACCCCACGTTGGTGGACCTCTACGAACGTCACGCCTATGAATGTTATCTCACGAACCAGATTGCACCGGCCATCGCCTCACAACAGACGGTGTTGGCGATGTGGCGCGAACGAAAAGTAAAATTGAGAGAAGGCGACACGCTTCGTTTTCTGTCGAGGCTATGGTGGTTTAGCGGCCACCGCGAACAATCCATTGCATTGGCCCGTGAAGCGATCGAAGTTTTGGAGAACGGTTTCCCCACGCGTGAGCGCGCGTTGGCCTATAGCAACCTGGCACAACTCAGCATGCTGGCCGACGACCCCGGAGACACGTTGCTCTGGGGAAACAAAGCCATCGACCTGGCACAGCGCATGGACGACCAGGAGATCCTTTCGCATGCCCTCAACAATGTCGGTGCAGTGCAAATAAAATTTTGTCACGATCCGGCAGCAGGAGCAGCCAAGCTTCAGGAGAGCCTGGCCATTGCATTACAGAACGGTTTGCACGAACACGCAGCAAGGGCTTATACCAATCTCTCCTATTCTTATGTGTTGACCCGGCAGTATAAAAAAGCTATCACTTTTTTTGATGAAGGCCTGAAGTACTGTGAAGAACGCGATTTGAAATCGTGGTCATATTATATGGAAAGCGAGCGGGTGAAGATCCTGTTGGATACGGGCGCCTGGCCGGAGGCCGAAGCACTGGCCCTATCGTTGTTGGGCAGTGCTTTTCAACCGATCACCACAAAGATCGGTGCCCTCGTTACCCTGGCGCGCCTGAAGATAAGGCGTGGTGCGTTTGATGAAGCGCGACAATTGATTGACGAGGGAAAACGGATCGCACCCCAAACCAGTGAAGCCCAGCGCATCGTTCCTGTGCTGACCGCCGCGATGGAGTTTAGCTGGATCACCGGTGAACCGCTTCCCGTGGAAGAATTGAAAGCCGCCGAAGAATCCTTGTTCTTTCAAAAAAATACCTCGTGGCATTATACTGCGTTGGCCTATTGGAAGCACAAGTGCGGACTGCCGTTAAGCGACGATCCCAAGATCGATTTTGTCGGACCTTTCCGTCTCGAAAGAGAAGGCAACTGGAAAGCTGCGGCAGAAGAGTGGAAAGAAGCCGGGTGCCGCTACGAACACGCCCTGGCCCTGCTGGACGGGGACGAGAAACATCAAAAGCAAGGCATCCTCCTGCTGGACGAGATGGGCGCCACCGCCACCAGCGAAATGCTAAAGCTGAAATTGAAAGAACAGGGTGTGCGAAACATTCCAAGAGGCCCACGCGAAAGCACACGAAACAACCCCGCCCAACTTACCGGTCGGCAGATCGAGATCCTTACCCTTTTGCAAAGCGGCGCACCCAATAAAGAGATAGCCGACAAGTTGTTCATCTCCCCCAAAACCGTAGACCATCACATCTCGGCCATCCTCTCGAAGTTGGAAGTGAGCTCCCGCGCGAAGGCGGTGCTGGAGGCACAAAAGCTGGGCATCTTAAAATAGGGGAGGCCGGGGAGTTAAAATAGGGAATTCCCCCGACGCGCAACTGCCCAGCCAAAGCCAACTTTGCGGGAGATAAACAAAAATTTCTCATGAAAAAATTCATCATCGAACGCGAACTGCCGGGAGCAGGCAAACTCACCTCTTCCGAACTGCAGGCCATTGCCATGAAATCGTGCGAAGTAGTCGACAACCTCGAGGCACAGTATCACTGGATTCAGACCTTCGTGACCGACAACAAACTCTATTGTGTTCACATCGCACCCGACCGCGAAACGGTTTTGGAGCACGCCCGCCAGGGAGGCTTCCCCGCCGACAACGTATCGGAAGTTAGAAGTATTATGGACCCGACCACCAGCGCATAAAAATAAGAGAAGATAATAGTATCTTAGTTCAATAGGAGCCCAACCCAATTTCCCCTATGAATCCCTCTTCTAACATCGGCGGATCCCCCCGCATACAATCGGTTGACCTGCTACGCGGTGCCGTGATGATCATTATGGCCATTGACCACGTGCGCGTCTATTCCGGCATTCCCGCCGGGGGACCAACCGCCGATGTTTTCTTTACCCGTTGGATCACCCACTACTGCGCACCGACCTTTGTGTTCTTTGCTGGCACCAGCGCGTTCCTGTATTTTCAAAAGACCGGCGACAAAGGAGCTGTTGCAAAATTCTTGCTCACCCGCGGCCTGCTGCTGGTGTTCCTGGAAATGACCGTGATCCGGTTTTTCTGGATGTTCAATTTTGATTATGCCACGTTCACCTTCACCGGCGTGATCTGGATGTTGGGATGGTGCATGGTGTTGATGGCAGCTTTTGCAGGAATGCGTCCGGCAACGCTGGGCATCGTGGGACTGGTCATTATTTTTGGCCAGCAGGTTTTTCAATTTGTGCCTCAACTTTTTCCAGCCGCGCTGCAAGGGCCCGTGGCAAAAGTCTGGGGCTTCTTTTATCCACCGGCCATGGAAGGATTGGCCGGAGCGGGAAATCTTTCCGGCACTTCGGGCATGGACAAACCGTTTGGCCTCAGCATTTTTTATGTGATCATCCCTTGGATTGGGGTGATGATGGCCGGATACGGTTTTGGAAAATTGTTGCTTCGTCCGTTTGCTGAAGTAAAAAAGATCTGCTTGAGCATTGGCCTCGGGGCCGTGGTTCTGTTTGTTGCCGTGGGAATTGCGCTCACGGTGCTAAACACCGTTCCCGACGACACCACACCTTTCCTGTTCCGGTGGCTTGGTCAAAAAAAATATCCACCTTCTCAACTCTTCCTGCTGATGACCCTCGGTCCCATCATTGCCCTTGTTCCCTGGGCCGAGAAAACACATGGCCGTCTGGCCGATGCCGTGAAGATCATCGGGCGTGTACCGATGTTTTATTACCTCCTGCATTTACTGCTCATCCACCTCTCTGCTTTCATCGTGAACCTTTTGTTGTACGGAGATATACACCAGGACTGGTACACGAACGCCCCGTTTGTCGGTATGGCCGACGAGCAGCGATGGGGCCTGCCGCTGTTGTACCTGGTGTGGGCGATCGATGTGGTGATATTATATTATAGCTGCCGCGGGTATGCCCGGTATAAGGCCGATCATCCGGAAATAGGATGGATGAAGTATATCTAAAAGAACCGCCTTTCCTGCGCCGTGAATAAAAGTCTCTAATTATATCTTAAAAGTAGAAACATATATCGAACGTTATCGTTAGCTTTGTTTAGAACATAAAAAGTTTTGAATGAAAGGCTACATCGGCGAATTTGAAGAGCTGGTATTGCTCACCATCGCAAGCCTGGGCGAAAATGCTTACGGCGTCGCGATCAAAGAGGACATTGAAATGCGGGCCGACCGCGGCATTAGCCTGGGCGCGTTGCATTCCACCATCACACGGCTGGAAGAAAAAAAATTTATTCGATCCTGGCTCGGCGAACCCACCCAAGAGCGGGGAGGGAGGCGAAAGCGATTTTTCGAACTCACCCACCAGGGGAAGGTTGCGCTGCACGAGATCAAAGCGCTGCGCGATGAACTTTGGAAACTTTCGAAAGCCACCCTCACCCTCGCCAAATGAGAACAACACCACCCGTTAGACCCCCACGCCTCGCCGACCGGCTTTTTGAATGGTATTGCAACAACGCCTCCATCGAAGACCTGCATGGCGACCTGGAAGAATTGTTTTTCAAAAACCTGGAAAAGATGTCGGTGCGCCGCGCGAAGTGGAACTACTGGCAACAGGTGCTGTCGCTGATTTTTTCTTATGCCCTGCGGCGACGAAAGGAAAGATCGGCTCCGCATTCCCATTCGAATGCATCCGTCCAAACCTCCATGCTGCTCAGTTATTTCAAAATTGGATTCCGCAACCTGGTCAGAAATAAAAGTTATGCCGTGGTGAACATCGGCGGACTCGCTATATCGGGCGCGGTGGGCCTTATCATATTATTGTTCATCGCACATGAATTGAGCTATGATCGCCACAACGCAAAAGCGGATCGCATTTATCGGCTGAACTTTGAACATCGCTTCGGAGAGAACCATGCACACATGGCCACAACGCCTGCGATGGCTGCCAGCACCTTGCAGCAGGAATTTCCGGAAATTGAATCGACCACGCGATTCCTCGACTACGGCACGTATTTGGTGAGAACGGCCGACGCCAAAGAAAGCATCAAGGAAGAGCATGTGTTGTGGACCGACAGCACCGTCTTCAAAGTTTTTTCGCTCCACGTGCTCGAAGGTAACGCCAGCAAGGCCTTGGTTGATCCGTATGGCGTGGCGATCAGCAAGCGCACAGCCGTAAAATATTTTGGAAGCGCCAGTGCCCTGGGAAAATCCCTTGTGCTCGACAATCGCATCCACACCGAGGTCACCGCCGTTTTTGAAGACCTCCCTGCAGCGTCTCATTTCCATGCCGACATGCTCATCTCGCTGGCGGGCGATTGGCCCGCGGCACGGGAAGCAAGGTTCAATGGATTTTCCAACAACGACTTCAATAGCTATGTCTTGCTCCGGCCCGAAGCGGATGCGAAAAGACTGGAAGCCAAACTTCCCTCGTTTGTGGAGAAGTACAACGGCCCATCAAAAGGCGGCGATTATGCCCGGCTTGAACTGATGCCCCTGCTGGACATCCATTTGCATTCGCAGCTGCGGGGCGAGTTGGAGACAAACGGCGACATCACCTACATCTATTTGTTTT
>Ga0209050_1002172_pt1 | contig 17717 bp, 11 predicted proteins | sample Araplavi_mTSA_r2_FD_184276 | JGI IMG/M metagenome (GOLD analysis project Ga0209050, IMG submission 184276) | Arabidopsis root microbial communities from North Carolina, USA - plate scrape MF_Cvi_mTSA_r2 (SPAdes) (version 2) | ecosystem: Host-associated > Plants > Roots > Endosphere | place: USA... | reverse complement strand
GGATCAGCTCAAGCCCGGCATCGCGAACTACGATCCGCTCGTGCGTGAGCATCTGCGCGAGATGCTCGGCCAGCCTGCACCGTGGTTGCTCGATCAACGCCTGGCCGGGCGGGTGAGTCCGTGGCTTCGTTCGTTTGTCGAAGGCGAGGGAACGGCGTCCACCGCGGCGAATCTGCTCACCGCCGAGCTTTATTTCCGGCGCTGCCAGCAAAGTCTCTGGTCGGTTTTACCTCACCCTGGGCATGGCTGAAAACGACGCTTTCCTGGCTCCCCAGTGCACCCCGGATAACCTCGATCGTTTCGGGGTTCGCCGCGCGATCCTGCGAGTGCTCACCGCGCAGATTCCCCAGTTCCGGGGCCGCTTGCTCGATGTGGGCTGCGGCCGCATGCCGTACCGGGATTTGATCGTTTCGAGCTGCCCCCGGCCGATCGAATATCTCGGTCTCGATATGCCGAGCGAAACGTATGGGAACCCGCCGATCGTCTGGGATGGCCAGACGATTCCGTTGGAGGATGCCTCGGTGGATTGTGCGATGGCGACCGAAGTGCTCGAGCATTGTCCGGATGCCGGCCGCGTCCTCCGCGAAATCTTTCGCGTGCTCAAACCGGGCGGCTTTCTCTTTTTCACCGTGCCGTTTCTCTGGCCCCTGCACGATGTGCCGCACGACGAATACCGCTACACGCCTTTCGCGCTGGAACGCATTTTGGGCGGGGCTGGTTTTCATGCGGTGGAGATCAAGCCGCTCGGCGGTTGGGATGCAGCCCTCGGGCAGTTGATCGGGCTCTGGGTGCGTCGCCGGCCGCTCGCGAAGTGGAAGCGCAATCTGCTCTCCTGGGTACTGCGCCCGCTGGTGGCGCGCCTCATTCAAAACGACACGCTGCCTGCCCGGTTCCAAGAGGGCACCATGATCACCGGCCTCGGCGGAACCGCGCACAAACCGGCATGAGCACGGCCTACCCGCTCGGCATTTTTACGCGCCTGCTCGGCATCCGCTCGGAGACTTTCGTCCAGCGGCACGTCGAGCAACTGCTGCCGGGTGGAACGGTGGTCGTGTCGCGCTTTCGTCCGCCCGCGGGGGAATCACATTGGAGTTCTCCCGGACCCACGCTCTATCTCGACTCTTCCTTGAGCCTCGGTGAGCACAGCCGGAATTTCGCGGAGCGGGTTTTTGCCCCCAAGCTCCTGCGCGGGCGCCAGCGCAGGATCAGCCGCTTTTTAAAACAACAACAGGTCGAGGTGCTGCTCGGCGAGTTTCTGGATGTCTCCCTCGAATGCCTCGAACCCGCCCGGGAAGCCGGTACACGTTTCTTTGCACATGCGCATGGTTACGATGTTTCCCTGCGGCTGCGGGAGGAATGCTGGCTGCGGGACTACCCCCGCTACGCGCAGGCCGATGGCGTGATCACCATGAGCGAGTGCTCCAAGCGGACCCTCGTCGAACTCGGTCTGCCGGCGGAAAAGATCCACGTGATTCCGTATGGCGTGGACGTTCCCGCGGAATGTCCGGTCCGGTCGCCCACTTCGCCGCTCCGGTGCCTTTCCGTGGGGCGATTGGTCGCGAAAAAAGCGCCGATCCTTTTGCTCGAAGCGTTTCGCCGGGCGTCGGTCCATCACCCCGGCCTGCACCTCGATCTGGTCGGTGGCGGAGCGCTGCTTCCCGCGGTCCGGCAATTCATCCACGCCAGCGGACTTTCCTCGGCGGTGACCGTGCACAATGCCTGCGGACACCAGGAGGTGAAGGCGCTGATGCAGCGCACCGATCTTTTTCTTCAGCACTCCATCACCGATCCCGACAGTGGCGATCAGGAGGGGCTGCCGGTGGCCATTCTCGAAGCCATGGCCGCGGCGCAGCCGGTCATCGCCACGCGGCACGCGGGGATTCCGGAGGCCGTTCAGGATGGTGTTACCGGCTTTCTCGTGGATGAGTGGGATGTCGAGGGAATGGCGCAAGCCTTGCAAACCCTGGCCGGTGATCCCGAGCGTTGCCTGGCCATGGGGCGGCAGGCGTGGGCGTCCGCGCGCGAGTCGTTCACGTGGGAACGCCAGCGCCGGCAGCTTTTATCCGTGCTCGGCCTGGCAAATCATCCGGCGGCATGAGCCCTCTCCTTTAATCCCGCTTCGAGATCCCAACCCCATTTTCCCATGCCCGGCTTAGTCGACTCCCTCAAATCCCGCCTCAAACTGTGGCTGCTCTCCATTGATCAATCGCCGGCTTTGCAAGCGGTGGGCCGGGCGCTCGGCCGGCTCTCCGTGCAAACGCTTTCCGCGGAGGAAGCGAAGTGGGTGGAATCGATCGAAGCGCTGCGCCGGGAGGTTTATCACTCCGAAGCCGAAATCGTGAAAGTCGACTTCGGGGCCGGCGGCGCGGAAGACGTGCGGGCGAAAGACGAAATGGATGCGGGCGTGGATACCCGCGGCAAGGTCGGTGAAATCGCCCGCCTCACCAGCAAGCGTCCCTTTTGGGCCGGCATGCTTTTCCGCCTCGTGCGGGAATTGCGCCCGGCCACGTGCATCGAAATGGGGACCTCGGTGGGGCTGTCGGCGTGTTATCAAGCTGCGGCGCTGGCCTGTAATGGGACCGGCAAGTTGGTCACGCTGGAAGGCGATCCCACCGTGGCTGACATCGCGCGGGCGAATCTCGCAAAAATCAAACTCGACCGCGTGGAGGTGGTCGTCGGCCGCTTTTCCGATACCCTCGACAAAGTGCTGCGCGATCTTCAGTCGGTCGACTACGTCTTTGTCGATGGCCACCACGACGAGGTTGCCACGGTCGAGTACTGGCAGCAGATGAAGCCGTTCCTCGCGGATTCGGCGCTGGTGATTTTCGACGATATCGGCTGGTCTCCCGGCATGCGCCGCGCCTGGGACCGCCTCTGTCAGGATCCGAATTTCGTCCTCGCCATCGACCTCGATGGAGTGGGCGTTTGCGTCTACACCAAACAGCCCCGCAAGCAGCGTCACTTCTGGTTTTCCATCAAGGAAAGCGAAGCGGCGTGGAACCAGCGTTTTCCGCTGCCGTAACGGCAGTGCTGCCGCATGCGTGCGCCTGAGCTTTCCGTGATCATCCCGGTGCACAACCGCGCCTCGCTGGTCCTGGAAACGTTCGCCTCCGTCGCGGCGCAGCAAAGCGGGGCGGAGTTCGAAACGATCATCGTCGACGACCGCTCCGACGCAGCGGAGTGGGCGCTTGTCGCCGAAGCTGCGCAGCGTCTGCCGCGGGTGCAAACACTGCACCTCGAAGGGCAGCGTCGCGGAGCTTGTGCCGCGCGCAATACCGGGCTCGCTGCCGCCGCGGGTACGCATGTGGTATTTCTCGATTCGGACGATCTTCTCGCGCCGCATTGCCTGCGCCAGCGTGCCGCTGCTGCGCGCGAGCAGGACAGCGATCTGGATTTCATCGTGTTCCAGACCGGCGTCTTTCACAAGCGGGTGGGGGATAGCGATCGCGTTTGGAATATCGCCACCGCCGAGCCGGATCTCGATCGCTTCCGCCGCGGCGACACCGTGTGGCAAACCACCGGGCCGCTCTGGCGCCGCACGAGCCTTTTGCAGCTCGGCGGCTTCGATGAAGCGCTCACTTGCTGGCAGGATTTCGAACTGCACGCGCGAGCCCTTGCGCGGGGTTTGCGCTACACCAAGTGCTTCGATCTTCCGCCCGACAGCTTCTATCGCTGCCACCAAAAAGCGACCATCAGCCAGGGCGGCATGCGTGGGCGCAGTGCGTTCCGCAGCCAGCGCCGCGTGGTGCGCCGCCTCACGCGTGGGACCACGGATCGCTGTGATCGCCGTCAGCTCGGTTTGCTCACGCTGCATCTTTTCTTCGGGGGGCTGAACCAGGGTTTTTTTGAGCCCACCGCGCGTTTGCTCGCGTGGGCTTTTGCGCGGCATCTGCTTTCGGCGCAGGAATGGATCGCGCTTGGTCTTTTGCTGCGGCTGCAGCGGATCAATCCCGCTTTTCCCGGCCTCTGGCGCTGGCGCGATCGGATCGCACGGAAACTCGAAGGGACGAATACCGTCCGCCAATGCGCCGCATGAAGATCAAGCACGTCTGCGTCTCGGATATCGATGGCGGCGCGGCCCGCGCCGCGTATCGCCTGCACCTCGGCCTGACTCAGGCCGGACAGGACTCGACGATGCTCGTGGGCAAAAAGCACAGCAACGATCCGCGCGTCGTCCGCTTCGACCCGCGCCCGGATGCCGTGAGTCGCTTCAAGCGCCGCGCCCGCCGCGCGTGGCTGGAACAGGCGTTGCGTTATCACACCGGCCGCGCCGAGCAGGGCTTCGATCTTTTCAGTGACGATCGCTCGCGCTTCGGCGCCGAGGTCGCGGAGCAGTGCCGCGATGCCGAGATCATCAATCTCCACTGGGTGGCTGGCTTCGTCGATTGGCGCGAATTTTTCTCCGCCATCCCCAAGCGGGCTGGCGTGGTCTGGACGCTGCACGACATGGGGCCCTTCACCGGCGGCTGCCACTACGACAATGGCTGCGGCCGTTTCCGCGAGCAGTGCGGGCAGTGCCCTTTGCTGAAGAAGCGCAACGACCACGATTTTTCGCTCCAGGTCTGGACGCGTAAAAAAACAGCGCTGGAAGCCCTCGATCCGGCCCGCGTGCGCTTTGCCGCCGATAGCCATTGGCTTGCGGATGAAGCGCGCCGCAGTTCGCTCTTTGGTCGTTTCGATGTGCGCGCGATTCACTACGGCCTCGACGCCGAAGCGTTCGCGCCACGCGACCGCGCTCACGCCCGCGAAGTGCTCGGCATTCCGGCCGAAAAGAAGGTGCTGCTCTTTGGTGCGTATTCTGTGAACGACCGCCGCAAAGGGTATCCCGAGTTGGTGGAAGCCCTCGCGAAATTGCAGACGCCCGACGTGGTGCTCGTCACTATCGGCGCCGGCAAAATCCCCGCGCAGGCTTCGCATCCCACGATCCATCTCGGGTCCATCGGCAACGATCGGGTGCTGTCGATGATCTACAGCGCGGCCGACGTGTTTGTGCTGCCTTCGTTGCAGGAAGCCTTTGGCCAGACTGCGCTCGAATCGATCGCCTGTGGTACCCCCGTCGCTGCGTTCGATGCCGGCGGTATTCCCGATATCGTGCGTCCGGAACAAACGGGTCTGCTTGCCCGGGTCGGCGATTCTACTGGGCTGGCGGTCGCGATCGATCGGCTGCTCGGCGCTCCGGCGCTCCGTGCGGAAATGTCCCGCGTTGGGCGCGAGATCGTGCTGCGCGAATTCACGCTCGCCACGCAGGCCGAAAACTACGTGCGCCTTTACGAGAGCCTGCTTTCCGGAAAATCCCTCTGATCGTCTCACCTATGCCTCTGCCTGCTTTGCCTCCACCGCTTTCCGCCCGCTCGGGCTCGGGCTGGCCCTGGACCGCGGAGCCGTTTTCTCCGCCTGTTCCCGCCGAGCCACGCGAATGGCCGCGGATTACCGTGATTACGCCGAGTTACATGCAGGGCGAATACCTCGAGCAAACGATCCGCTCGGTGCTGCTGCAAGGGTACCCGAATCTCGAATACATGGTGCTCGATGGCGGTAGCACGGATGCGAGCCGCTCGATCATTGAGCACTACGCGCCGTGGCTTACGCACTGGCGTTGCGAAAAAGACTCCGGCCAGGCTGCGAGCATTTTGGAAGGTTGGCAGCGTGGCACGGGCGAACTCTTCGCGTGGATCAATAGCGACGACTGGTATCAAGCCGGCGCCTTGTACGCGGTGGCCGAGGCGGCGTTGAAAACGCCCGAACAAGCATGGTGGATGGGCCCCGTCGATGACTGCGATGTGGACGGCGTTTTCCTCAAACGCCATCTGCCCAGCGAAGCCGATCTCGCCCGAGTTCTCGGCCGCAAAAACCAGGGCTGGCATCAGCCCGGCATGTTCTGGCGGAAGCGCCTCATCGAAAAGATCGGCCCGCTCGATGCGACCCTGCACTACAGCTTCGATCACGATTTCTGGGCGCGTTCGCTAGCCGAGGGTTTCCCGATGACGCCGCTCGAAACGCCGATCGCGTGTTTCCGGCGTCACCCCGCGAGCAAGACTGGCGGCAACCCCGCGCGCACCTTGCTCGAAGACGAACTCATCTTCCGCCGGCATGCCGGCAAGCTGAGCGCCGAAGCGCGCCGGCAGGCCGAGCAGTGGCGGCAGGAATTCGAAGCCGACCTGCTCATCCCGGCGGTCTACCGGCTCCTCATGGCCAAACGCCGCGGGGCTGCGTTCAATCTGCTCGTGCGCTACGCCCATTTGATCCCGCGCCTCGATCCGCCGCGCGCCTGGTTCGGCGCGGCTTTGCGCGTGATTCTCGGCCGCCCGGCCCCGGCGTGGATGTACGCGGGTTAGCGCGGAATCGTTTTAACCAGCCACCGATACCGTGGCGCTCGCCGGCACCGGCGTGGGCTCGATATCTTTCCGGCGGCTTTTCACCCACCGATGCCGGAGCGCATCGAACGGCCGATCGACGCAAACGTAAAGCAGCACCGAGCCCACGGCCATGATGCTGAAAGTCGCCGTATTGATCAGCCAATGCGGCCAGCCGCGCGGCTCGAGCACCCACTCCCCGGCCAACTGCGGGATCATGTGAAAGAGGTAGACCGAGTAGGCCAGATTCCCGAGGTGACGATCCAGCGTATGGCCGCCGCGCTGCTGCACATTGAAGGCAATGAACGGTACGATCAGCACCGCGAGTCCTGCGGAGAACCATTCATTCGCCGTCCGGATCGAATAAAACGCGCCCACCGCCGGTGAAGCCACGATGTGATGCGTCGCCGGGACGAAGTAGAAAATCGCCACCACCGCGACCGCCCCGAGCGCACTGACGCGGGCCCAGGTCGCGGAGGATTTCCACCGCGACGCCCACAGCAGCATGCCGACCAGAAAAAAGAACAGGAACTTGCCCACCGGCGCGCGCAGCGCATAAGCCGCCGCGCTCGCGACGATCAGCGCCACGAACCCGAGCTGGCGAAACGGCGCCCGCCACCGAGTGCCCGCCGCGATGAGGGTCGCCAGCAGCGGCGCCACTACGTAGAATTGCATCTCGATATCGAGGCTCCAGGTCGGCACGAGCGGTGTTGGCGCGTACGACGACCCGATGATGAAGAGGACCGGTAGCGACCAGCTTGGCGTCATCCAGTGCGCCGCGAGGTCCGACCACAGCGGCGACTTCGCCCAGAACCACAGCGTGATCAGCGCGTAGCAGGCCAGATAGATCGGCAGCAACCGCCAGTACCGGCTGACCATGAAGGTGAAATACGGCAGGTGCGTTTTCCGGTAGGAGTGCTCCCACATCGCCGTCACCCAATACCCGCTCAGGATAAAAAACACGTGCACCGCCCAGGCCCCGAGCGCGAACAGCCCGGCGTGCTGCAAGACGACCATGATCGCCAGAAAAAGACGAAACGCCCCCGGCCCTCGGAGGAGGGAAGCGATGCCGTTCGGGGTGGCGGATGTGGCAGTCATGCGACAGCGGGCTCAGAAGTGCCTGAAGTCCGGGAAGCGGGCTTGTACCCCTTCGTGGGGCGGCTTTATTCGGGCGCCCTCTATGCCATCGCCCGAACCCGGCGCAAATCCTATCTTCGCGCGCGCCCAACGGGCGTTGGAATGGCGTTTGGACACGCTCAATCGCTGGGTTTTGGCCAAGGGAAATCGCCTTCCTCCCGGCTGGTTCCCGCACCTGCGCTGGCCCCTGCGCAAGCCCTGGCAGCGGGCGAATCTGCGCGTCGTTTCGCGGGGCGGCGGCATTGGTGATGAGCTGATCGCGCTCTCTGTTCTCGCCGAGATCAAAAAGCGCAACCCGACCGGCCGCCTCACTTACCTCTCCCGTTTTCCTGAGCTCTTCGCGGGGATGGCGTGTTTCGACACGATCGAGCCCTACACGCCGGAGGCGGCTCGCACCGCGATCACTTTGCTCTACGAGCCGAAAGGCCGCGGCACCATCGCCGGGCAACTCGCCGCCTGCGTCGGCCTCGAAATGCCCCCGGCTGCGCCGCCGCTGCCGCAGGTCACGCCCTCGCCCGATTTGGCGGCCAAAATCGCCGCCCGGCCTAAGCCGCGGGTCATCATTCAGCCGCTCGCCAGCCGTTGGGCCCCGGTAAAAAATTGGCCGCGCCCTTCCTGGGAAAAGCTCATCCGGTCGCTGACCGAGCGCGCCACCGTCATCGAAATCGGCACCGAGCCGGCCTTTCCGGGCACCGATTTCGGCCCGAATTTCGTCTCTTTCGCCGCAGGCACCTCGATCAGCGATTTCCTGTGGCTCGTCGGGCAGGGGGATGTATTCATCGGGCCGGTTTCAGGGGGGATGCATGTCGCTGCTGGGCATGGACTTCCGTTGATCATCATCTACGGCGGGTATGAGCATCCGCAGGGCTTTGCCTACCCTCGCACGACCGCTTTTTACCGCGCGGTTTCCTGTGCTCCGTGCTGGCTCACCACCGATTGCCCGGTCGGCCTCCAGTGCATGCAGCAAATCGCCCCGGAGGAGGTTTTCGCAGCGGTGTTACGCGAGTTGGAGGCCACGGCGCGCTAAAATCGTCCTGTCGCCAAAGACAGCAATTCGGCTTTTGCACCAGAGGGACCCCGTGCTTATCGTGGCGGTCTTTCCCTAAAATTAGACCATGGCCTTGTTCTTCGCCAACCAATCCAACGTCCAGCTGATCGACCAGAACTACGAAGCTTGGCGAAAAGATCCTTCCACCGTTGATTCGACCTGGGCCGCCTTTTTCGAAGGCTTCGAACTCGGCAACACCCAATCCGGTAAAAATGGCCATGGTGGCGCTGCGGCTGCCGCTCCCGATACCGCCGCCGCTCCGACCGCCGGCGAAGCTCCGCTCCAGACCCGCGTCGATGGCCTGGTTTACGCCTACCGCACGCTCGGCCACACCATCGCCGCGACCGATCCACTGGCCAAGACGCGCCCGGAAAACCCGCTGCTGAAGCTGGCCGAATTCGGCTTCTCGGAAAAAGACCTCGACCTCGTCGTCGCTTCGAAATTCCTCCTCGGTGGCCAGTCGATGCGCCTCCGCGACATGATCGCGAAGCTGAACTCGATTTACTCCAGCAACATCGGGTTCGAGTTCATGCACATCCAGAATCCGAAAGTGCGGAACTGGTTGCGCGAAAAGATCGAGAACCGCAGTTCGTGGTCGGTGGACGATGCCACGAAGCGCGTGATGCTGCGCCACCTGCTCAAGGTCGAGCTCTTCGAAAACTTCCTCCACACCCGTTTCCAGGGCGTGAAACGCTTCTCCGTCGAAGGGGGCGAAACGATCATTACCGCGCTCGATGGGGTACTGGAAAACTGCCCGAAATTCAAGGTCGAGGAACTCTGCCTCGGCATGGCCCATCGCGGCCGTCTCGCGGTGATCGTTGAGTTCCTGAAGAAGCCGTACTCGCTCTTCCTTAAGGAATTTAACCCGAACTACATCCCGGAATCCGTCTTCGGCGATGGCGACGTGAAGTACCACCTCGGCTACGTGAACAATCGCGTGATCAAGCCGAGCGGCTCCGAGGTCGAGGTTCGCCTCTCCGCGAATCCGTCGCACCTGGAGATCGTCAATCCGGTCGTCCTGGGCATGGCCCGCGCCCGCCAGCGTATTCGCAAAGACACCGAGGACCGCGCCCGTGTGGTGCCGATCCTCATCCACGGTGATGCCGCGTTCGCCGGCCAGGGGGTGGTCGCCGAAGTGCTGAATATGTCGCAGCTTCAGGGCTATCGCGTGGGCGGCACGATCCACTTCGTGGTGAACAACCAGATCGGTTTCACCACGCTGCCCGCCGACGCCCGCTCCACGCAGTATTGCACCGACGTGGCGAAGATGATCGAGGCCCCGATCTTCCACGTGAATGGCGACGACCCGATCGCGGTCCGCTACTGCGCCGAGCTTGCGTTCGAGTTCCGCCAGCAGTTCAAGCGCGACGTGGTCATCGACCTCGTCTGCTATCGCCGCCACGGCCACAATGAAGTCGACGAGCCCGCGTACACGCAGCCGACGCTCTACGATACGATCGACGAACATCCGAAAGTCGGCGCGATCTTCCGCGACCGGCTGGTGGCCGAGGGTGTCTTCACCGCGGAGCAGGCGCAGACCCTGGAGAAGGAATTGCTCGGCCGTCTCGAAACCGCGCTGAACGAAGCGAAGACCCTGAAAGGCGACAAGTTCACCGGCTCCACCGCGACGCCGCAGCCGGACTACAATCACGACCCGGTCGAGACCGGTGTGCCGAAGGAAACGCTGGCCCACATCGCGCAGGTGCTCACCACGCCGCCGGCTGGCTTTCACGCGAATTCCAAGCTCAAGCGTTTCTTCCTCGATAAACGCGCGCAGGTTTTCGCCAAAGGCGAAGGCTTCGACTGGAGCTACGGCGAAGCGCTCGCCTGGGGCTCGCTGCTGCTCGAAGGCATCCCGGTCCGCCTCAGCGGTCAGGACTGCCGCCGCGGCACCTTCACCCAGCGCCACGCGTATCTCTACGACGACGAAAACCGCGAACGCTGGTGCGCGCTCAAGACCCTCGCCGACGAGGGCAATACGCGCATTTGCATCTACAACTCGTTGCTCAGCGAAGCCGGCGTGCTCGGCTTCGACTACGGCTACTCGCTGAACTACTCGAAGCTGCTCTGCCTCTGGGAAGCGCAGTTCGGTGATTTCGCCAATGGCGCGCAGGTCGTCATCGACCAATTCATCGCCAGTGCCGAATCGAAGTGGCAGCGGGTGAGCGGCCTCGTGCTGCTCCTGCCGCACGGTTACGAAGGCCAGGGCCCCGAGCACAGCAGCGCGCGCCTCGAGCGCTTCCTGCAGCTCTGCGCCGAGCGCAACATCCAGGTCTGCAATCTCACCACGCCGGCCCAGTATTTCCACGTGATGCGCCGCCAGATGAAGCGCCCGTTCACCAAGCCGCTCATCCTCATGACGCCGAAGTCGATGCTGCGCCTCGAAGCCGCCGCTTCGAAGCTCGAAGACTTCACCCATGGCCGGTTCCAGGAAATCATCCCCGATTCGACCATCGCGAACCCGAAGGCTGTGAAGCGCGTGATCCTGAGCAGCGGCAAGGTTTACTACGATCTGCTCAATTTCCGCACCGAGCAGAAGCTGGCCGACACCGCGCTGATCCGCGTCGAACAGCTGTACCCGCTGCACAAGGAAGCGCTCAAAGCCGAGTTTGCGAAGTACCCGAACGCCGCGCGGTTCGTGTGGTGCCAGGAAGAGCCCCAAAACATGGGCGCCTGGAACTTCATCATGCCCCGCCTGCGCGACCAGCTCGACGCCTCCGGTTTCGCCGACAAGAAGCTCCGCTACGCCGGTCGCAAGCCGAGCGCCAGCCCCGCCCTCGGCTCGAAAGGCCTCAGCGACATCGAGCAGAAGAACCTCGTCGAGCAGGCCTTCACCATTCAGTAGGGCGAGCCCTTGCTGCCGCTCCGTGGCTCACGCAGCCTTCTGCGTGAGCCGAAGACGGCCCTGCGCCAAAGGCGCAGGGTGATCTTTTTCATTTCACGCAGGGGCTGCGTGAACCACGGAGCTTACTCGGCGTCTTTCTTCGCTCCCTTGCCTTTCCCCTCGGGCGTGGGCGGGACATCCTGTGCGGCGAGTTTGCTGAATTCCTCCCAGCGCAATTTCCACCGCGCTTCGAGTTCCTTCACTCGTTCGGGCTGCTCCGCCGCGAGGTCCTTGATTTCGCCGCGATCCGTCTTGAGATCGTAAAGCTCCCACGGTGCTGACGCTCCCGCTGCGACCAGTTTCCAATCGCCCACGCGCACCGCGCGATTTCCTTCGTGCGCCCACCACAGCTCATCGTGCTGGAGCGCGCCATCCTTAGCGAAAACCGGCACCAGACTTTTTCCCGGCCGCTCGGGCGCTGCCTTCCCGTTCACCTCTGTGGGCGCTTTTGCCCCGGTGAGTTCCAGTATCGTCGGCACGAAATCGATCAAGTGGCCCGGGCTTTGCCGCAGCTCTCCGCGCGCGGCGATTCCTTTTGGCCAATGAACGACGAACGGCGTCGAAATTCCGCCTTCGTGCACCCACGTCTTGTGCCGGCGAAACGGCGTATTCGAACTGCTCGACCAGCCCGGCCCGAGGCAGAGATGCGTCGCGGCTGAACCCGGCGCAGCCTGCGGATCGTGCCCATCGCCGCGCACCATCATCTCCGCGCTGGCGCCATTGTCAGACGCGAAACAGATCAGCGTATTTTCCAGCGCGCCCATCGCACGCAATTGCTCGAGCACGCGCCCGATTTCGCGATCCATGCGGTCCACCGCGGCGGCGTGAATCGCCATCTTGGTGGCCTGAAACGCGCGCTGTTCCGAAGTCAGTTCCGTCCAGGGCAGCGGCCGATTCACTTCGCCGGCCCCAAACTTCGTTATCGCGTCCGGGAAGGCATACGGCGGCCCGACCTCGCGCTCCATCGCTGGCAGCGGATTGTGTATGATCCCGAGATCGAGCAGCCGCCGATAACGCGCCTCCTGGGTCACATTCCAGCCCGCGTCGTATTTGCCCGCATACCGCGCGATATCCTCCTGCGGGGCCTGGAGGGGGAAGTGCGGCGCATTAAACGCCACGTAGGCAAAGAACGGTCGGTCGGCGTACTGCTTCTGATGCTCCTGAAGGTATTTGATCGCGTGATCCGCGATCGCGACGGTCGTGTAATAACCCGAGCCCGGTTCGACGGCCGGCAGCTTCTGATCGTCCTCGTACGAAACGCGCGGGCTGAAATAGCGGTTCAGATCTTCGACGTAGTACGAGCGATCGAACCCACCCTGGATCGGCATCCCGTCCACGTGCCACTTGCCGGAGTGGTAGGAGCGATAGCCCTGCGCCTTCAGCATCGCCGGAAGGAGTGGCGCCCACGCGGGGCGAATGCCTTTTCCGCCGCTGGGCACACCTGGCACGGTATCGCGGCGAATTTCCTGCGCGTAGTAGCCGGTCAGCAGCACGCTGCGCGAAGGCCAGCAGCGCGCCGTATTGTAAAACTGCGTGAACCGCAGCCCTTCCTGCGCGAGCCGGTCGAGATTCGGGGTCTGGATCTCGCTCCCGTAGCAGCCGAGGTCCGAGTAGCCGAGATCGTCCGCGAGGATGAAAAGCACGTTTGGTGGCTGAGCCCCGCAGAGCACGAAAGGAAACAAAGCGGCGAAGAGAAACAGGCGAATCGAGCGCATGGTGGGGAAGGGCAGTCCGCACCCATCGTCGCGGGCGGACAAGCTGGAAACTCCCCAGAGTTGGGGGGCCGCATTGGTTTTCGCATCGCCTTCCGCCCGCAAAATCGCTGCGCTGCCGCATCCCCCATGAAGCCTGCTTTCTCCTTCCTCCTCGCGATGCTTGGTGCGGTCACCGCACCGTCCGCCGAGCCCTCCGCGTTTCGCACCGAAAAGATCGAGGGCTGGACCGTGCAGACCAGCGAGCGGCTCCTCACCGAGTCCCCGGAGGCCACCGCGCACGCGTTGGAAATGCTCAAGGCTCAGCTCGCTGAAATCGTCCGCGTCGTCCCCGCACCCGCCGTGGCCAAATTGCGCGAAGTACCGTTGTGGTTTTCGCCGGAATACCCCGGCATCATTCCTCGGGCCGAGTATCACCCGAATCCCAAGTGGCTCGCCGAACACGGCCGCAACGCGGCCATGGCCAAAGGCGTCGAGTTTACCAATGTGCGCATCTACGACGCCGAGATCCGCCGCATGCCCGTCTTCGTCCTGCACGAGCTCGCGCACGCCTATCACGACCGCGTGCTCGGGTTCGATCATCCCGAGATCAAGCTGACCTATGAACATGCCGTCGCGAGCAAAGCGTACGATGCTGTGGAGCGCCGTAACGGCGACAAAGTCGTAGGCACGCGCGAGCGGGCGTATGCGCTGACCAACGAGCGCGAGTACTTTGCCGAGACCACCGAGGCCTTCTTCGGCCACAACGATTTCTACCCTTTCACCCGGGAGGAACTTCGTGCGGCCGATCCGGAAATGGAACACCTGCTTGCCCGCCTGTGGGGTGCGGAAAAGTAGGAGCGCTCAGCGCATCGATTGCAGAAACGCGAATAGATCGCGCACCTGCTCGGCGTTGAAGCCATCGAGCAAGCCCTCCGGCATCAGCGAACGGCGCAGATACTTCGCTTCACGAATCTCAGCCTTGGCGATCCGGCGATCCGGCACGCCTGGCTGGCGCACCACCACGGCAGTCGCGTCCTCGCTCACGTAGAAGGCATCGACCAGATCACCGGTTTTCAACTCCACGCGGTAGATGCGATACCCATTCTCCATCGCCGCGTTTGGCGTGAGAATGTTCCGCAGGATCGCCTCTGTCCCCATCGAACCGACGCCGCTCAGATCCGGGCCAATGGTCGCGCCCTGGCCTTTGAATAGGTGGCACGCCTGGCAGACCATCACGACGGTTTTGCCGCGGGTCGTATCACCCGGCTGCTCCGCGAGGGCGCGATACTTCGCGAATTTCTCATCCAGCGCCTTTGCTTCGACCACGCTCATCACGGGCGGGAAATCGCTCGTGCGAACGATTTTCGCCCCTGGCTGCGCTTTGCCCCAACCCGTGAAGATCAGCCCGGCGGGCGGTTGATTCGGCTCAAAGGTGCGATCGAAATCGCGGCGGATTTCATCCGCACTGCGCGCCCGATTCCAGACGCGGAATTCGCTCAGCATTCCCGCGGTTCCGCCTTTCGGCTGGGCCCAGCCGATGCGCACTTTCGCAAACGCCATCGCCGCTTTCTTCGTCCCTTCCGCGACGAGTTCGCCATCCTGGTAGAGGCGGAACGCTCCTTCTGCATTGCGCACCGCCGCCACGTGCGTCCACAGGCCCGGCGTCATCGGCTTCTTCGAGACCGCCACATCCGCCAGCCCACCGCCGACCCACACGCGGAATTTCGCATCGTAGAAGTTCATGTCGAGCTGTCCTGGCGTGCCGAGAATGCCATCGTCGTTCGTGATCTTCTGCCGTCCCGCGACACTCGGCTCGAGCCGAACCCAGCTCTCCACCGTAAACGCTCCTTCGAGATTCAACCCCGGATCCGTCCACGCATCGTCGTGCCCATTCAGCGCGAGCACCGGCCGGAAGAGTGAATCCAGTTCGCCGAGCAACGCCGCCAGCCCGGGATCATTTTGCCCCAGCACCGCCTGCAGTTTCTCCACGGTGAGCCCATCGAGTTCTTCCTTCTTCATCACCCCGTCGCGAATTGCGCCCACGATCGTTTTCGCCCCCGCCGTCGTACCTGCGAGCCGATCCATCGCACTGCGCCGCAGCCCGGTCGAAAGCGACGCCCAAAGTTTCAGCAGCTGGTTCCCCGCATCGGAGGCCTTTGACGAGGCCAGCGCGAGCACTGCCGCTTCGCGCAACTGCGCATCGTTCGCCGTCGCCGCCAGCCGGACAAAGGGTTCACTTACCGAACTTTTGAGATTTCCCAGTGCGCGAACCGCCGCGAGCTGGATCTGTGGGGCGGGCGCTTCGCCTGCCGGGCGAGAGCCGTCCGCCGGCAAGCGGGGCGCTTGCCCTACAGTCGCCAGCGCGAGGAGCGCGGGTTCCTGGGCCGCGAGTTGAAACCCATCGGCCAGTTGGATGCCAAGTTGCTGCGCCGCCCCATCGTGATTCTTCAACAGCTCCTCCGCGGCTGCATTCAACAGCGGAGTCAGCTTCGCGCCATCGAGACGCGTGCGGGTCGCCAGCAGCGCTTCGAGAACTCCGGTCCGGGTCGCTGGATTGTTCAACGCGGCGTGCAGGGCTTCACCGACGCCGGGCTCGTCGGGAAACTGCGCGAGCCGCAGCACTTCCTCCTGCTCAGGGGCGCGTTCGAGCTGAGGCAAAAGTTTGGCCACCCGGGCCGCGCTTGCTTTCGGTTCGAGCGCCAATGAAGCTAGCAATCGCGCTTCGATCGACAGGGTGGTGGCCGCGGAGGAGTCGAGCACTGGCGCGACTGCTTCCGGCTTTTGCTCCAGATACATCCGCACCAAAAAGCGTTCGAAATCCCGGTCGTACGCCTCGCGGACCTTGATGGGTTTGCCGTTGCGCGAACTCGGCGCCGTGGGCGCGGCCAAAGCCGGAGCGACAAACGACAGCAAATGGAAGGTCGAGAGTTCTGGAAAACGCTCATCGCCCCAAGAGTCGGAATTCGCGAGCAGGAAAGTCTCGCCGGCCAATCGGATCGCCGCAGCTCTCGCTGAAGGATCGCTTTCGTCCATTAATTCGCGAACCTGCCGCTCCATCATACTCGTCGAGGTTGCGCGAGGCGAGAGCATCCGGATCGCCTCCCGCCGAACGTTCCGGTTCTGGTCGTGGCATAGATAGTTAAGAGAGCTGAGGTTGGCTTCTCTATCTCCGCTCGCCGCCCAGAGCGCCTGAATCCGGCGTGCTGGACTGGCCGATGAATCGGCAGCAATCGCGACCAATTTCGCTGTGAGCTTGGCCTCCGGTTTTTCTGCGAGGGTCTGCCAGGCGAGGTGGCTCTGGGTCAGCGATTCGCCGCCGAGCTTGGCGATGAGTTCATCGTCGCTGAGTTTCGTGAAATCCGGCGTCGCAAAAAGCTTCGCGCCCGTTGGCTTCACCCGCCAGATACGTCCGCGGGTTTTGTCCCGGTCGGGATGATTCCGCGGCACTTCGTTGTGCGAGATGATCTTGTTGTACCAATCGACGATGTAGAGGCAGCCATCGGGTCCGATGGAGACCGCGACCGGGCGGAACCATGGATCGCTGGAGACGAGAAAATCCTTGGGTTCATCGAGTTTCCAGCGTGGGCCGTCGCGGTGCATCTTGATCGCTTGGATGCGATTCGTGATTGGGTTGGCCACGAGCATCATATCGCGCCATGGCTCAGGGAAGGGGCCGGCTTTGTCCGTCAGAGCGAGTCCGCTGAGCCCGGTGCCGCCCATGCGAAAATCGGCGGTTTGAGGAAAGGACGGCTGATAGCTTTTCGACAGTCGTTCCGCGCCGCCCGGGTAGTACGCGTATTCCTCAAACGGCATCACGGGATAGCCGTAGTCGTTTGCTTCCTGGATGAAGGCTTCGCCTTCACCGTTGAGCACGAGCCCCCAGATATTGTTCGGCCCCACGCTGGTCGCTTCGAATTGCGAACCGTCCGGCCGGAACTTCGCCATGCGGCACATGTCGAACTCGACCTTCTTACCCTCCTTGGTCGTCACCGCGCCTTTGTTAAAAAGGCCCTGCGCCATCCAGATCCAGCCGCCCGGGGCACGCATGAATTGATGTGGGAAAAGATGCGAATCCTGCACGCCGAAGCCGGTTAGAATCACGGTGCGCTTGTCGGAGCGTCCATCGCCGTCGGTATCTTCGAGGAGGGCGATGTCGTGGCCGTGCTGCACATAGCAGCCCTTTCCGTACGGCAGCACACCGAGTGGGATGGCGAGCCCTTCGGCGAAGACGCGAGGCTTGCTCGCGTAGCCAGTGGGCGAAGCGGGATCGCGATCGTACACCAGCACCTTGTCCTTTGCTTTGCTGGCGTAGAGCGCGTCGGCGGCCTGCGGGTTTTCGTTGCCGTCCACCGGGTATTCGAGGGCGGTCGTCGTCCAGATCGCGCCGCGTTGATCAAAGGCGATGGGCACAAATTTTCCGATCCCATTGGCCGGGTCTTCGGCCGCCACGAGTTCGGCTTCGAAGCCTTCGGGGAGTTGAAAAGCCGCTCGCTCTTCCGCGGGCGTTTTGGCCACGGAGGTCGTCACATTGCCTTCTTTCATGGTCCCCGCTGCGGCCCCTTTCCTGGCTCCTGGTTTGCCGACCTTTTCCCAAGTCGGGG
>Ga0209050_1002169_pt1 | contig 17761 bp, 22 predicted proteins | sample Araplavi_mTSA_r2_FD_184276 | JGI IMG/M metagenome (GOLD analysis project Ga0209050, IMG submission 184276) | Arabidopsis root microbial communities from North Carolina, USA - plate scrape MF_Cvi_mTSA_r2 (SPAdes) (version 2) | ecosystem: Host-associated > Plants > Roots > Endosphere | place: USA... | reverse complement strand
AGGTCCATGATCTGGTCGCGCGACAGCACCCGGCCCGAGCTCTGCGCCAGCACGACCAGCAGGTCGAACTGGTGGCTGGTGAGGTCGCAGGCCACGCCGCCCAGGCGCGCGACGCGTTCGCCGAGGTCGATCTCGAGGCGGCCGAAGCGCAGCACCTCGTCGGGCGAGGCCGGCGGGGTCGCGCGGCGCAGCAGCGCCTTCACGCGCGCCAGCAGTTCGCGCGGCTCGAAGGGTTTCGGCAGGTAGTCGTCGGCGCCGAGTTCGAGGCCGACGATGCGGTCCATCGGCTCACCGCGCGCCGTCAGCATCAGCAGCGGCAACTGGCGGGTGCGCGGATTGGCGCGCAGTTCGCGGCACAGGTCGAGCCCGTCGCCGTCGGGCAGCATCAGGTCGAGCACCAGCGCGTCGTAGCCGGCACCGGCCAGCCGTTCGCGGCCGGCGGCCAGCGAGCCGGCGGTTTCCACCTCGAAGCCGGAGCCGCGCAGGTAGTCGCCCACCATCGCGGACAGGCGGGCATCGTCATCGATCAGCAACACGCGGGATGTCATGGGTCGGTCAGCCTCCAAGGCCGAAGGGCCCGCGGCGCCGGGCCGCGGGCCACTGGAAGTGGCAGGTCGCAATGAGATCACAACTTGCGGTCCGTCAGGCCCGGCGAATCACTTCGGGGCTTGCGCGGGCTTGTCGCGCTGCGCACGCTGCATGCGGTCGCGCATCTGGTCTTCGCGCATCTTCATGCGCTGGGCCAGCTTGGTCCGCTGCTCCGGCGTCAGCACCTTGGCCACGTCGATCAGGCCTTGCGTGACGCGGCGGCTGGCTTGGTCGTGCTGGGCTTCGGCCTGCTGGCGCAGCGATTCGACGGCGGCGGTGTCGATGGTCGGCGCAGCCAGCAACTGCAGGCCCTTGTCATGCAGCCCCCTGGCGGCTTCGTGCTGGGTCTTCAGGTCGGCGGCCGCGGCCTGCACGATCTGCTTGATCTGGGTGCGTTGCGCGTCGCTGGCGCCGACACCGTCCAGCATGTGGTCGACCATGCGGTTCAGTTGCTCGGGCCGGCCCATGAACATGCCGGGGCCGCCCATGCCGGTGTGGTGCATGCGGGCGCCGTGGCCGAAGCCGGGTCCCGGCGGGGGGTTCTCGGCCCAGGCCGAGAGGGCCAGCGTGCCGGCCACCGCCAGCAGCATGCCGCCCAGCAGGCGCTTGATGCCGCGCGGTTTGTCGTGCTGCAGCGCGTCGAAAGTGCTCACGTCGCTCATCGTCTTTCTCCAACAAGACCCAGGGGGTGGGTCGATGGAATGAATGGTCGCGGGCGGGGGTGAAGCGGGCTTGGCTGGGGGGTAAAGATCTGTGAATAGACTGTTTTTTTATACAGTATGATGGGCGCAGCAGTTGCCACTGCCAACCTTGATCCCGCCAGCGGCCCTCCAGCCGCTGGCTTTTTTTTGCCTGGGCGGGATCAGCCGGCCGCGGTCTTCGCGCCGACCAGCACCGGGTCGGGCCGCCAGGCCTGCGGGAACAGGCGCTTCAGGTCATCGAGCTTGGGCAGGTCGTTGAAGACGATGTACGGGTGCCGCGGGTTGCGGGCGAGAAAATCCTGGTGATAGGCCTCGGCCGGGAAGAAGCGGCGGCCGGTTTCGATGCGCGTGGCAATCGGCGACTTGAAGGCATTGGCCTTGTCGAGCTGCTCGACGTAAGCGCGCGCGGTGCGGGCCTGCTCGTCGCTGGCCGGGAAGATCGCCGAGCGGTACTGCGTGCCGGTGTCCGGCCCCTGGCGGTTCAGCTGCGTGGGGTCGTGCGCGACCGAGAAGTAGATCTGCAGCAACTGGGCGTAGCTGACCTGCTTCGGGTCGTAGCTGATCTGCACCGCCTCGGCATGACCGGTGGAGCCGCTGCCGACGGCTTCGTAGACGGCCGTCGCGGCCTCGCCGCCCGCGTAGCCGGAGACGGCGTTGGTGACACCCTTCACGTGCTGGAAGACGGCCTGCACGCCCCAGAAGCAGCCGCCGGCGAAGACGGCGGTTTCGGTGCTGGCGGTGGGGCTGGCGTCGGCGGCGGTGGCGGCGAACGCCGGAACGACGCGCGCCTCGCCGCCCAGGCCACCGGCCATCGCCGAGAGCGTCATCACCGCACCGGTGCCGACCAGGAAGGCAGCCGCGGCGAGAAGGCGGCGGCGGGGTGAACGGGAGGTGAGGGCCATCGTGATGCTCCTGGAAAGTCGTGTCGAGCTCGGTCGCATCGACAGCGGCGAACCTTACACGCGGGTGGCAGCCGGCTGGCGGCGGCGGAGCGGCTCGGGCGGGAAGCGCCACCAGACGGCCACGACCGCCAAGCCGAACACGGAGTACGCCACGGTGAACACCCAGGGCGGCGCATTCCAGAACAGCACCGACTGCAGCCAGTGCTCGATGAAGCCGCCCGAATAGGTCGCGACCCGGGCCTGCGCCCGCAGCCACATCTCGAGCGTGGTCAACGGGCACTCGATGCCCAGCCATGCCTCGGCGACGACGATGCCGATCGTCGCGAGGTGCAGCAGGCGGAACCAGAGGGAGTTCACCGCGCGCCAGCGGCGCAGGTTGCCGATGACGATCAGGATCAGGCCGCCGACGACGAACAGCACGATGGCGATGTGCAGCAGGAGGACGGCGTTGGCGAGATGGTTCATGTTGCGGATGCGCGGAGCTACGACGGCTGCGGCTGACCAAAGGTTGAAGCGCCGAACGCGCCACCCAAACGCGCAGCAACCTCGAAGACTTCGTTCAAGTCTCGCGCGAGACATTCTCGCGCCTCGCCCAGTGCAACGCCTCCGAAGGGTGGCTGCAAGTCATCGACGGCGACTCCGTCGTCGAGTTGCCGTTGAAGCGCAAGGACCGTGTTGCCGATGACGAGGTTCATGCCCTTGCCCGCGCTTCCGAACAGCGTGGACACAGTGGCTGGTGGGATGGCTTGGCGAACAAAGCTTTGCCCGCTGGCGACGCGTACGACATACGCCACCGTCAGCAACTCACCGGAGCCGGGAACCGTCTCCAGCCTCACGGGCCACCACAACGCTTCAAACGTTGGCAGCGGCGTGACGGGCGCGGGCGCGGGCGCGAGCGTGAACATCAGCAGCAGCGAACAGATCAATCGGGCAAGACCCAATCGAAGCGATACGAATGCGCCCCACCCTCGCCGATCACCACCTCCATGCGCCCCGAGAGCCCGGCCAGTGCACCAGTGCCGGAACCCGGCACGACGGTGATGGACTGCTGCGGTGCACCGGCGGCCATTGTCGAGCTGTGCTGCAGCACGAAGCTGCCTTCGCGGCCGGCGAGCGTGCCGCGCACGAGTTCCAGCGCCACGTAGCCGCCCGAGGTCTTGGCCGCATCGCGCCACGACAGCATCTCGCCCTGGCTCGTGGCCTGCAGTTGGCCGTGGAAGCGCTTGTCGAGCGACATGCGGCCGAGGCCCGCGGGCGCGGCCACGTCGCTGAGCGGCTGCGGCGCGAGCGTCACGTCGAACGGGCCGGTGGACTGGTGTGAGGGCATGGGGATCTCCTGTCGAGCGGGGCGAAGTTCGGAAGGCAATGATGGTGCCATTGAACGCTCCCCCGTTTCGACTAGGCAGTGGTCTGGTGGGCGCCGGTGCGGCGCCACCGCTGCGCATACGGCAACGCGAACATGAAGAGGCCGCTGAACAGCAGCAGGAAGAGCGGGGGCAGCGGCGAATAGGTCACCCACGCGGGCGGTTCGCCGCGCGCTCGCACGATGAAGTTGGCGACGACCGTCAGCGTGAAGGCCATCGACAGCCAGCGGTGGGACTGGCGAATCCAGAGGGTCCACCGCGGAGCAGGCTCGGTGCGCGAGCCGGTGAGTTCGATGCCGTGGCACATGGGATCTCCTGTTGCTTGGGATCCGCATTTGTATCGGCTGCGGCTCGGCGGCGCTTCTCCGAAACTGCGGTCGGCGGGGGCGACGCTCGGCCTCAGGGACGCTTCGAACGCTTCCGGTGTTGCGTGCGAGAGATGCCGAGGACTTCGCGGCGATGGCGCTCCTGGACCCAATCGCCCAGCCTCGTCGCCTCATCGCTCAACAAGAGCAGCGACGTGATGCCCAGACGGCGCAGTGCGCCTTGCCGAACAAAGTCGAGCAGCATGGGTGCGTCGTCGTCGCTGCTGTAGCCGTCCTGCTCCAGCACGCACATCACCGCACGCACGCCGTCGGTCACGTCGATGACTTTTTCTATCAGTTGATTCAAGGCGCGCGCCTCGACATGCAGTTGATCGGTCGCCGGGTCCGTCCACCTGAAAGGCTCGAACAGCGGACGCGTCGACAGATCCGACGCGATGTCCGGCCGAGGCCGCGGGCCGGCTGCCCCCGCGTCTGTGGCTTTTCGGTTGGGCACTGCACACCTCCAGGCTCCTGCGCATCAACTGCGAGCGTACGTGCGACGACCGGATATCCCATTTCGGGATCACGGATCCCTGCCTCCTCGTCGGGTTTAATGCGGGGTCGAAGACGTTGCCCCCCCTCAGGAGACCTCATGTTTGACCACGTCAAGTTCGGAGCCAGCGATTACGCCGCAAGCAAGGCGTTCTTCGTCAAGGCCCTCGAACCGCTCGGCGTCGCCGTTGTCTCGGAGGGCTCACCGGCGTACGGCGTCGAGCTCTGCGCCAAGGGCAACAACACGTCGTTGTGCATCTTCCAAACCACGGAGAAGCCGGCTCACCTTCACCTGGCGTTCGTGGCCGAGACCCGCCAGCAGGTCGACGCCTTCCATCGCGCGGCGCTGGAGGCGGGTGGCAAGGACAATGGCCCGCCCGGGCTGCGCCCGAAGTACAGCGCGACCTACTATGCCGCCTTCGTCATCGGGCCCGACGGGCACAACATCGAAGCGGTGTGCCATGCACCCGACGCCTGACCTTTCCTCGCGATCGACATGACCTCCATCATCCTGATTCGCCATGCGGCCTACAACGAAGGCCAGGTCGGCAGCGCGGGCCCGCGCGTCGACCTCGGGCTTTCAGACGAGGGGCAACTGCAGGCGCAAGCGCTGGCCGACAGACTTCGCCTGGACAATGAATTCAAGGCCGACGCGTTGTACGCCAGCACGCTGCCGCGGGCTCGGCAAACCGCGGCCTTGCTGGCGCCGGTGCTTGGCGTGCCGGCGGTGCTGGAAGAAAACCTGGAGGAATGGCGAAGCGGCGACGGGCACATGGACGAGGCCGACTTCGCGGCCACCTGGCAAGGGCTGGGTGACCGCGACCGGCTGTTCCATCGCTTCGTCGAGGGTTGCGAAACCGCCATCGAGTTCAGCGCGCGCGTGCAGTCGGCACTGCATGCCATCGTGAAAAAGCACGTCGGGCAGACCGCGGTGCTCGTGGTTCACGGCGGCGTGATGCAGGTGGCGTTTCAGTACTTCTTCGGCTATGGCGATGCCACCTTCCGCCGCGCCTACCCTGCTGCGGGCTACACCTCCATCACCCGCTGGAGCCAGCCCATCAACACGAGCAAGTGGGTCCTGGAATCATCGAACGACACGCACCATCTGAAGGGTGCCTGAAAGGCCGTCATGCTCCACCGTCTTGCTTCTTGCAGCTGCGGCCAACTCACCGCCCAGGTCGATGGCGATCCGGTTCGCATCTCGATCTGCCACTGCCTGGCCTGTCAGCGCCGAACCGGCAGCGTGTTCGGGCAGCAGGCCCGGTTTCATCGCGAGCATGTCGCGCTGTCTGGAGATTCCAGCGAGTACGTGCGCGTGGGAGACGAAGGCTCGCACGTGACGTTTCACTTCTGCCCGCGCTGCGGCTCGACGGTCTACTACGAGCTCGAAGGCTTGGAGGCGTACCTCGCGATCCCGGTCGGGGCGTTCGCCGATCCGGGCTTTCCGCCGCCGAGCGTGTCGGTCTATGAGGAGCGGATGCACAGCTGGGTCGTGCCGCCGGCCGATGCGCAGCACTATCCCTGAGCGGGCGGGAGCACCTCCGAACCAGCGCCCCAAAGCAAAAAGCCCCGAGCCAGAAGGTCGGGGCTTTTGTCTTTTGGCGGAGAGGGTGGGATTCGAACCCACGGTACCTTGCGGTACGCCTGATTTCGAGTCAGGTACATTCGACCACTCTGCCACCTCTCCTGAAACTGGGGCTTCGGCGGGTCTCTGAGCCGAGTCGCGGATTCTAGCCCAGGAAAAGGGCGCTTTCGCCCTCCCCTCAGCCTTTCAGCACCGACTGCCCGCCCAGGTAGGGCCGCAAAGCCTCCGGAATCGTGACGGATCCGTCGGCGTTCTGGTGGTTCTCCAGCACCGCCACCAGCGTGCGGCCCACCGCCAGGCCCGAGCCGTTCAGCGTGTGCACCAGCTCGTTCTTGCCCTGCGCATTCTTGAAGCGCGCCGGCATGCGCCGCGCCTGGAAGGCCTCGCAGTTCGAGCACGAGCTGATCTCGCGGTAGGTGTTCTGCGCCGGCAGCCACACCTCCAGGTCGTAGGTCTTCGTCGAGCCGAAGCCCAGGTCGCCGCCGCACAAGGCCACCACGCGGTACGGCAGGTCCAGCAGCTTCAGCACCGCCTCGGCGTGGCCCACCATCTCTTCGAGCGCCTCGTAGCTCTTCTCGGGGTGCGTGATCTGCACCATCTCGACCTTGTCGAACTGGTGCTGGCGGATCATGCCGCGCGTGTCGCGCCCGGCACTGCCGGCCTCCGACCGGAAGCACGGGCTGTGCGCCGTCAGCTTGATCGGCAGCACGCTCTCGGCCAGCACCTGCTCGCGCACGCTGTTGGTCAGCGAGATCTCCGACGTGGAAATCAGGTACTGCTCGGCCTGCGTCTCGTCACCGCCGCGGCTCACCCAGAACATGTCGTCCTTGAACTTCGGCAGCTGCCCGGTGCCCTCGAGCACCTCGCGGTTGACGATGTACGGCGTGTAGCACTCGGTGTAGCCGTGCTTCTGCGTCTGCACGTCCAGCATGAACTGCGCAAGCGCCCGGTGCAGCCGCGCGATCGGCCCGCGCAGGAACGTGAAGCGCGAGCCCGACAGCTTCGCGCCGGTGTCGAAATCGAGCCCCAGCGGCGCGCCCACGTCGACGTGGTCCTTCACCGTGAAGTCGAAGCTGCGCGGCACGCCCCAGCGCCGCACCTCGAGGTTGGCGGATTCGTCGGCGCCCTGCGGCACGCTCGCATGCGGCAGGTTGGGCACGTTCATCAGCATCACCGACAGCTCGGCCTGGATCGCCTCCAGGCGCTCGCCCGAGGCCTTCAGCTCGTCGGCCAGGCCGGCCACCTCGGCCATCAGCGCCGACGTGTCTTCGCCCTTGCCCTTCAGCATGCCGATCTGCTTCGACAGGCTGTTGCGCCTGGCCTGCAGTTCTTCGGTGCGGGTCTGCAGCGTCTTGCGTTCGCTCTCGAGCGACTGGAACTGCGCGACGTCGAGGTACGGTTGGGGCGACTTGCGCTTCTCGAGCAAGGCGACGACGCTGGCCAGGTCTTTGCGCAGCAGGGTGATGTCGAGCATGGGTCTCTCTACGTAAGTGAAATCAGAGGTCGGCCATGGACTTGTCGCCCAGGCCCTTGGGCAGCGGAAAGTGCGTGGTCTCGACCACGCCCGGCATCTTGCGCACCGACACCGCGCCCAGCATGCGCAGCCGCTCGATCACCTGCTGCACCAGGATGTCGGGGGCCGACGCACCGGCCGTCAAGCCGACGCGCCGCTTGCCTTCGAACCACTGCGGCTGCAGGTCTTCCGGCTGGTCGACCATGTAGGCGTCGGCACCGAGCCGCTCGCCGAGTTCGCGCAGGCGGTTGCTGTTGGAACTGGTCGGGCTGCCGACGACGATCAGCACGTCGACCTGCGGCGCCAGCACCTTGATCGCATCCTGCCGGTTCTGCGTGGCATAGCAGATGTCCTGCTGCTTCGGCTCGCGCACCAGCGGAAAGCGCTTCTTCACCGCCTGCAGGATCTCGGCCGCGTCGTCCACCGACAACGTGGTCTGCGTCACCACCGCGAGCTTCTCGCTCTGCGCCACCTGCACGCGCTCGACGTCGGCCACGTCCTCGACCAGGTAGATGCCTTCGTTGAGCTGGCCCATCGTGCCCTCGACCTCGGGGTGCCCCTTGTGGCCGATCATGATGAAGTCGTAGCCTTCCTTGTGCAGCTTGGCCACCTCGACGTGCACCTTGGTGACCAGCGGGCAGGTCGCGTCGAACACGCTGAAGCCGCGCTGCGCCGCTTCCTGGCGCACCGCCTGCGACACGCCGTGTGCGCTGAACACCAGCGTGGCGCCGGGCGGCACGTCGGCCAGGTCTTCGATGAAGATCGCGCCCTTGGCCTTCAGGTCGTTGACGACGTAGGTGTTGTGCACGATCTCGTGGCGCACGTAGATCGGCGAACCGAACTTCCTGATGGCGCGCTCGACGATCTCGATCGCGCGGTCGACCCCCGCGCAGAAGCCGCGCGGCTCGGCCAGCAGCACTTCGTCCAGCGTGTGGGCCGTCATGTCGTTCTGGCTCATCACAGCACCCCGATCACTTGCACTTCGAAGGTCACCGGCTGGCCGGCCAGCGGGTGGTTGAAGTCGAACAGCAGCCAGTCGCTGCCCACCTCGCGCACGACGCCGGCGTACGAGGCCTGGCCGTCGGGCGTCGGGAACTGCACCACGTCGCCCGGGTGGTACTGCTCGTCGGGGTCGCCCAGCTCGTGCAGCAGCGCGAGCTTCACGCGCTGCAGCATCTCGGGGTTGCGCTCGCCGAAGGCCTCGCCGGCAGGCAGGTCGAACGAGGTCCGCGTGCCTTCGGCCAGCCCCATCAACCGCGATTCCATCGCCGGCGACAACTCGCCGCTGCCCAGCGACAGCGTGGCCGGCTTGTCGGCGAAAGTGTTGATGATGTCGACCCCATCGGGGCCGGCGAGCCGGTAGTGCAGGGTCAGGAACGATCCCTGTTGAACGTGGGTCAAGGCAAATCCTGGTTCGGTAGACTGGACTCAATTTTAGGTGCGGCGCCCGGCCGTGCCGCCGGACCATGCCCATGCTGCTCAAAGACCTGCCCGCCGACGCCCGCCCGCGTGAAAAACTGCTGGCCCGCGGCCCGCAGGCCCTGGCCGATGCCGAGCTGGTCGCGCTGCTGCTGCGCACCGGCGTCAAGGGCGATTCGGTGCTGAACCTCGCCCAGCGGCTGCTCGACGATTTCGGCGGGCTCAACGGGCTGCTGCAGGCCGATCCGCAGGCGCTGCAGCGCATCAAGGGCCTCGGCCCCGCGAAGCGGGCGCTGGTCAGCGCGGTGCTCGAGCTGGCCCGCCGCTCGCTCGGCCAGCAGATGGCCGAGCGACCGCTGCTCGACAACATCGTCAACGTCAAGAACTACCTGCGGCTGCAGTTCGGCGGGCGCGGCCACGAGGTGTTCTCGGTGCTGTTCCTCGATGCACAGAACCGGCTGATCCAGATGGAAGAGATGTTCCGCGGCTCGCTGACGCAGGCGAGCGTCTACCCGCGCGAGGTGCTGAAGCGCGCGCTGCAGCTGCACGCCGCCGCGGTGATCCTCGCGCACAACCACCCGTCGGGCTCGGCGCAGCCTTCGCGTTCCGACGAGGCGCTGACGCAGACGCTGAAGTCGGCGCTCGCGATGATCGACGTGCGCGTGCTCGACCACCTGGTGGTCGGCGACACCGAGGTCGTCTCGTTCATGGAGCGGGGCCTGCTGTGACCCTGCGCAGCCTGCAGGACCTGGCCGACGTCCGCGAGGCGCTGAAGCGCGCCCAGCGCGAAGCAGCCGAGCGCGAGGCCCGTGCCCGCGAGGAAGAAGCCCGCCGGTTGCGCGAGAAGAACCTGTTCTCCACCAATGTCGGCCGCGTGCAGCCGGTGGCACCCAGCGGCCGCCGCCATGCGCGGCCGACACCGCCGTCGCCCGAACCGCGGCAGCGCGAACGCGACGAAGAAAACGCGCTGCGCGAATCGCTGTCCGACGAGTTCGACCCGGTCACGCTGCTCGAGACCGACGACCAGCTGTCCTACCGCCGACCCGAGATCGGCATCGACGTGCTGCGCAAGCTGCGGCGCGGCGGCTGGGCCATCCAGGGCGAGGTCGACCTGCACGGGCTGCGGCGCGACGCCGCGCGCGAGCGCCTCACCGCCTTCGTCCACGACGCGGTGCACGCCGGCCTGCGCTGCGTGCGCGTCGTGCATGGCAAGGGCAACGGCTCGCCGGGCCGCGAACCGGTGCTGAAGGGCAAGGTGCGCAGCTGGCTGATCCAGAAGGCCGACGTGCTCGCGTTCGTGCAGGCGCGCGGCGACGAAGGTGGCCACGGTGCCGTGATCGTGCTGCTTCGCGCGCTGCGCTGAGGTCATACCGCGTCACGATCTGGCGCGCTTCGTCGCATGCGCGTCGGGTCGTAAGCAAGGCAACAAATGCCACGCGGCCGATCTTCCCCCTAACCCGTGGGAGGCAGGTTGCAGCGCAGAGGACTAGAGCCCCGGCGCCTTCCTCGACAGCTCCCGGGCAAGGCGTCCGAAAACGTCTGAAAGCGCTGTCAAGAATCGGCTTGTCAACCCCGTTTCACCGATGGTTTCAAGTCGATCGGTATGAACTTTGCACGGTTTTGACCACAACGCGCATTCGTGATCGCGATAGGCGCACCCTACAAGGAGGTCAGACCGTGTCCCGACAATCCCGAGCATTCGATTCGTCCACCCATCGCCTGCTGCTGCCGCTGGCATCGGTGGTCGTGCTGCTGGCCGCGTGCGGCGGCGGCAACCAGCAGAACGCCGACGCGCAGGCGGCCGACCAGCAGTCCGAGGCCGCGACGGCCGCCGCGGTCGACACCTCCGCGATCTGCTTCTACGAACACATCAACTACCAGGGCGCGAGCTTCTGCGCCGGTGCCGATTCGAGCTGGATCGGCTCGGCCTGGAACGACCGCGTCTCGTCGGTCAAGGTGAAGGCGGGCTACAAGGTCCAGCTGTTCCAGCACATCAACTACGGCGGCAGTTCGATCACGCTGACGGGCGACACCGCGAACCTGGTGTCGCTGGGCTTCAACGACGCCGCGTCGTCGCTGAAGGTCACCGCGCCGACCACCACCACCCCGCCGCCGACCGGCGGTACCTCGCCGGTGTCGGGCATCCAGGTCGCGCAGTCGCTGCTGTTCAACAGCGACGACAGCGCGCTGGTGCTGGTCTCGGGCAAGGCCGCGCTGGTCAAGGTCAACGTCACCAGCGGCGCCACCGGCGGCACCAAGCCGAGCGGCACGCTGCGCGTGACGAGCGCCAACGGCGCCACCCGCGACATCCTGCTGACCGCGCCCACCGGCGCGCTGCCGGCCAATGTGCCGGCCGTGCCGAGCTTCGCCGATTCGTACACCGCCACCGTGCCGGCCGACCTCGTCAAGACCGGCGTCAAGTTCACCGCGCTGATCGGCAGCAGCGCCGGCACGACGATCACGCCGCGCGTCGGCGGCGGCACGCCGATGAAGTTCGTCCCGATCGCGATCCAGATCGCCGGCACCGTCGGCAAGCTGCCGGTCAGCCAGGGCGCCCACCTGCAGGCGCTGTTCCCGGTCTCGTCGGTCACCGTGCAGTCGCACCCGACCTACGTGTCGAGCCGCGTGACCACGCTGCCGACCACCGACGACGGCTGGAGCGATGCCTTCGGCAAGATCCTCGGCGAGGTGGCCGACCTGCACGCGCTGGAAGGCGCCGCCAAGCACGACCACTACTTCGGCTTCATTCCGAAGCGCACCTGGGGCCTGGCCGGCCTGGCGTACCTGAGCCACCACTCCGGCGTCGGCTTCGACATGCCCGACCAGCCGACCACCGTGCGCGACGTGGTGGCGCACGAGATGGGCCACAACTTCTCGCTGCCCCACGCGGCCTGCGGCGGTGCCGGCAGCCCGGACCCGGCCTACCCGTACCCGGACGCCAACCTCGGCAAGGCCGGCCGCTACGTCTGGCCGTACCTGGCCGACAGCAACACGTTCTACGACCCGCGCCCGACCGATCGCCACGACATCATGAGCTACTGCGGTGGCCAGGTCTTCTCCGACTACAACTACCGGAAGATGCAGACCTACCTGACGCCGGCCGACAAGTCGATGGTCAACGAGGCGGCTGCCGCCGCAGTGACGGCCACGCAGGACCTGCTGCTGATCAGCGGTGAGATCGGTGCAGCCGGCACCGCCGAGCTGAACCCGGTGAAGTCGCTGGTGGGCCGTGCCGAAGCCCCCGAGGCTGGCCAGTACACGCTGCGCATCGTGTCGGCCAGCGGCACCACGGACATCCCGTTTGCGCCGCGCACGCTGGACCACAACAGCACGCTGCAGCACTTCGGCTTCACCGTTCCGAACCCGGGCGCGATCCAGAGCATCACCGTGCTGCAAGGCGCCAAGACGCTGCTGAACTCGCAGGCCAAGGCCGCGAGCATCACCGAACGGGCGCAGGCCGCAACGCCGCAGGTCCAGGTGCAGGAGAGCGGCGGTTCGCTGAAGCTCACCTGGGATGCAGCACGTCACCCGTACCTGACCGTGACCTGGGTCGGCGCCGAGCAGCGCCGCAACCTGGCGCAGGACCTGCGCGGCGGCAGCGCCACGCTGTCGAGCGCCGACCTGCCGACCGGTGGCAGCTTCGAACTGGCGCTGTCGGACGGCCTGAACGCGGTGCGCGTGAACCAGGCTCGCTGAGTAGAAGCGCCGGCAACGGAGGGGCGGGCCGAGCGCCGGGCCGCCCCAAGCCGGCCCGCATCCCCGTGGGGGATCGACCGGTGTACCCACCGGTCGAGGGGTGGTCTACACCCCCTTGTTTCGCATCCAGTCGGCCGTTTGAAAGAAGGATTCGCGCAGGCGTTTGATCAACGCCGGATCCAGCTCGGTCTCCTGCATCGCCTGGTGCATGCAGGCGAGCCATTGGTCGCGCTCCAGGATGCCGATCGAGAACGGCAGGTGGCGCGCCCGCAGCATCGGGTGCCCGAAGCGCTCCACGTAGTGCTGCGGCCCGCCGAGCCAGCCGCACAGGAACCAGAACAGCTTGTCGCGCGCCGACTCCAGGCTCGCGCCATGCGCGGCGCGCAGCGCGGCATAGCCGGGCTCGAGGTCCATCAGGTCGTAGAAGCGGTCGACCAGCGAGCGCACGACGGCCTCGCCACCGACCCATTCGAAGGGCGTGGCGGGCTTGGAAGCGGGTGCGGCCTCGCTCACGGTGCGGCGAGCTTCGCGGCGACGGCGACGATCGCCTTGGCCGCTTCGCAGCCCGGCAGCGATTCGAGCAGCAACTGCCGCTTCTGCACCGCCTCGCGCACCGAGCTGTCGATCGGCACCTCGCCCAGCAGTTCGAGCTTCAGCGACGGGTCGGGCCCGGCCAGCTGCGGCGCGACGAACTTGTCGACCACCTGCTGCAGCTGCCCGCGGATCACGCGGCCTTCGCCGCTGCGGTTGACCTGGTTCACCACCAGCGAGATCTTCGTGCGCTGCTGCTGCGTCGCGAGCACCTTGATGGTCGCGTAGGCGTCGGTCAGCGACGTGGGTTCGGGTGTCGCGACGACCAGCACGTCGTCGGCCAGCGACACGGCATACAGCACCACGTCGGAAATGCCGGCGCCGGTGTCGAGCAGGATGCGGTCGTAGCGCGGCGCCACGGTCTCGATGATCTTCAGCAGCTGCTCGCGGATCTCGGCGGTCAGCCGCGAGTACTCGACGAGGCCGGAGCCCGCCAGCAGCACCGAGAAACCGCCCGGCGCCGGCAGGATCGCGTCTTCCAGCTTCGACTTGCCGGTGAACACGTCGTGCAGCGTGATCTTCGGGAACAGGTTCAGCACCACGTCGAGGTTCGCCAGGCCCAGGTCGGCATCGAGCACCAGCACGCGTTCGCCGCGGCGCGCCAACGCGGCCGCCAGGTTGGCCGACACGAAGGTCTTGCCGACACCGCCCTTGCCGCTGGTCACCGCCAGCGTGCGGGCACGGTGCCCGGACGGCACCGGTGCGGCAGCAGCGGCTGTTTCTGTGGTGCTCATCGCTGATTCAACATTCATTCAATGTCCTGGAACTGCGACGTTCCGAACAGCATGCCCTTTTCCTCGGCGCTCACCAGCGACACCGGCGGCTGCTCGAGGCAGGCGCGGTTGCGGCCCTCGCGCTTGGCGCGGTAGAGCTGCTGGTCGGCGCGTTCGATCCACAGTGTCGCCGACGACCGCACCCACTGCGGCGCAAAGGCCCCGCCGAGGCTGATCGTGACCGACAGCGATTGCCGCCGCGCCACCGCGACCGGCGTGCCTTCGACCTTGCTGCGGATGCGCTCGGCCACGATGTGACCGAAGGTCGGAGGGCAGTTGGGCAGGATGATCGCGAATTCTTCGCCGCCGAAGCGGGCCACGGTGTCCATCGGCCGCACGCAGCTCATCAGCGACGCGGCCACGGCCTTCAGCACCAGGTCGCCGGCCGCATGGCCGTGGGTGTCGTTGACCGTCTTGAAGCGGTCGATGTCGACCATCAGCACCAGCGCCGGTTCGCCGGCCCGCGCGACGCGGTCGATCTCGCGGGCGATCGCCAGCTCGAACTGGCGGCGGTTCGACAGACCGGTCAGCGCGTCGCGGCTGGAAAGATCGCACAGCGCGTCGATCACCGACTGCAGCCACACCGTCTGGCCGACCTGCGCGAAGTCGGGCAGCGCGTGTCCCGACTGGCCGAGCAGCTGCAACGCCGCGGCGAGCCGCAGCTGGGGCGCTGCAGGCAGGTCTGGCGTTGGGGTTACTGCTGGAGATGTGGACACGTCGGACCCGGATCTGTGAGGTTTCAGTCTAGCAGCGGGCATATTCACGCCCCTCGGGAATTGCGCGGGGATTGGCGCCCATTTCCCCGGTTGGCGCTGCCTCAAGGTCCGCAGACTGGCAACCGATAAGGCGAGGAGGTGGTCCGCATCGGAATCCGCTGGTCCCGTCTCGAACAACATCCGAACGATTGCCTGGAGACTTCATGAGTGCAGCGTCCCCCGCCGAACTCGCCGCGTTGCGCAACGTGTCCGAGCAGGAGTTCAGCTTCGGCCATGCCGATTTCGAACGCGTGCGCCAGCTGATCTACCAGCGTGCCGGCATCAGCCTGCATGCGGGCAAGCAAGCCATGGTCTACAGCCGCCTGTCTCGCCGGCTGCGCGAGACCGGCCAGCGCAGCTTCGCGAGCTACCTGCAGTGGCTCGAAGCCGCCAGCGGCCCGTCGGCCGACCGCGAATGGCAGGAGTTCGTGAACTGCCTGACCACCAACCTGACCTCGTTCTTCCGCGAAGAACACCATTTCCATGCACTCGCCTCCGACCTGAAGGCGCGCGCCGGCCAGTCGCTGCGCGTCTGGTGCAACGCCGCCTCCACCGGCGAGGAGCCGTACTCGATCGCGATGACCTGTGCCGAGGCGCTCGGCCACAGCGCGGTGCGCATCGTCGCGAGCGACATCGACACCAACGTGCTCGCCACCGCCGGCCGGGGCGTGTACCCGGCCGATGCGCGCGGGCTGACCGCCAACCACCACCGCGCGCATTTCCTGCGCGGCAAGGGCGACAACAGCGGCTTCATCCGCGTGAAACCGGAGCTGGCGCGCATGATCGAGTTCCGCGTGCACAACCTGATGGACTCGCGCTGGTCGCTCGGCGACCCGTTCGACATCGTGTTCTGCCGCAACGTGATGATCTATTTCGACGGCCCGACGCAGCGCCGCGTGCTGGAACGCATCCACGGCGTGATGAAGCCCGGCGGCCTGCTGTTCGTCGGCCACTCGGAGAATTTCACGGATTCCAAGGACATCTTCCGCCTGCGCGGCAAGACGGTCTACGAACGGGTTTGAGCCTGCTCAAGCACGCCCTGCAGCCCGCCGATATGGAATGACCATGGCCTTGATCAGCTCGAACACCCCCGTGGCCGGCTCCCGGCTCGAACGCCTCAAGGGCACGCCGCGCAAGCCGGGGGAGGCCTCGTTCTTCTTCTACGACGCGCACTTCAAGAACGACGCGGTCAAGATCCTGCCCGGCGAGTATTTCGTGCACGACGAAGACATGCTGATCATGACCACGCTCGGCTCGTGCATCGCCGCCTGCCTGTGGGACCGCAATGCCAAGGTCGGCGGCATGAACCACTTCATGCTGCCCGACGGTGCCGGCGATTCGGGCCGCTACGGCTCGTACGCGATGGAACTGCTGATCAACGAAATGATGAAGCGCGGAGCCAACCGCACGACGATGGAAGCCAAGGTGTTCGGCGGCGGCCAGGTCATCAGCGGCATGAACACGATGAACGTCGGCGAGCGCAACACCAGTTTCGTGATCGACTACCTGAAGACCGAGCGCATCCCGATCGTGTCGAAGGACGTGCTCGACATCTATCCCCGCAAAGTCTGCTTCCTGCCGGGCAGCGGCAAGGCCATGGTCAAGCGCCTCGCGCCGGCCCACACCGATGCGCTGGTGCAGCAGGACCGCGTCGCCGCGCAGAAGGCCGTGCCCGCCGCGACCGGCGGCGGCTCGGTGGACCTTTTCTGACCCCACGACGACAAGCGACAACGAGACAACCTGCAAGGCACGAACATGGCAAAGACACGCGTGGTGGTGGTGGACGATTCGGCGCTGGTGCGCAGCCTGCTCACCGAGATCATCAACCGCCAGCCGGACATGGAATGCATCGGCGCGGCCAGCGACCCGCTGGTGGCGCGCGAGATGATCCGCAACCTGAACCCGGACGTGATCACGCTCGACGTCGAGATGCCGCGCATGGACGGCATCGACTTCCTCAGCAAGCTGATGCGGCTGCGCCCGATGCCGGTGGTGATGGTGTCGACGCTGACCGAGCGCGGCGCCGACGTCACGCTGCGCGCGCTCGAACTCGGCGCGATCGACTTCGTCGCGAAGCCGAAGATCGGCGTCGCCGACGGCCTGAAGCTGCTGGCCGAGGACATCACCGACAAGGTGCGCGTCGCGTCGAAGGCCCACATCCGCAAGCTGCACGTGCCGGCGAGCGCTCCGGTCGACGGCACCACGGCGCCAGCGCGGCCCGCAGCACCGATCACCGCGCTCGGCCGGCTGTCGACCGAGAAGATCATCTTCATCGGCGCCTCCACCGGCGGCACCGAAGCGACCAAGGAAGTGCTGGTCAACCTGCCGCCGGACTGCCCGGCGGTGATGATCACGCAGCACATGCCGCCCGGCTTCACGCGCAGCTATGCGGCGCGGCTGGACGGCCTGTGCCGCATCCGCGTGAAGGAAGCGCAGGACGGCGAACGCGTGCTGCCCGGCCATGCCTACATCGCGCCGGGCGGCCTGCACCTGAGCGTGGAGCGCAGCGGCGCGAACTACATCGCGCGCGTGCAGGACGGCGAGCCGGTGAACCGGCACAAGCCGTCGGTCGAGGTGCTGTTCAAGTCGGCCGCGCGCGTCGTCGGGCCGAACGCGCTGGGGATCATGCTGACCGGCATGGGGGCCGACGGCGCGAAGGCGATGCGCGAACTGCGCGACGCCGGCAGCTACAACATGGTGCAGGACGAAGCCAGCTGCGTGGTGTTCGGCATGCCGCGCGAAGCGATCAACGCCGGCGCGGCGCACGAGGTGCTGCCGCTGACGCAGATCGCGTCGCACCTGATCGAGCGGCTGCGCAGCACATCGGGCCTGTCGATGAACCGGGTCTAGGGCCTGTTAACACTACGGGAAGGCTCGCGTGACTCATCAAAAGGACACCCGCAAGGCGCACGGCGCAGCCCAGGCTTGCTGCCTGGGCAAGCCGTGCAACGCCGCGGGTGCCCTTTTGATGAGATCACCCTTCGGGCCGGTGCCTGCCAAGGCGCTGGGCCGCGTTG
>Ga0209050_1002168_pt1 | contig 17764 bp, 18 predicted proteins | sample Araplavi_mTSA_r2_FD_184276 | JGI IMG/M metagenome (GOLD analysis project Ga0209050, IMG submission 184276) | Arabidopsis root microbial communities from North Carolina, USA - plate scrape MF_Cvi_mTSA_r2 (SPAdes) (version 2) | ecosystem: Host-associated > Plants > Roots > Endosphere | place: USA... | reverse complement strand
AGCGTTTCACGACGTTCGAGACGGCTGAACTGGTGTTGCCGCGCCTGATCAAAACCGACGGCAGCCGCCAGCCGTTCGACGAAGAAAAACTCCGCGCCGGCATGCAGCGCGCGCTGGAGAAGCGCCCGGTGAGCGTCGAGCGCCTCGAATCGTCGCTGGTGCACATCAAACACAAACTGCGTGCCACCGGCGAGCGCGAGGTCAAATCCCTCGTGGTTGGCGAACTGGTGATGGCCGAGCTGCAGAAGCTCGACGAAGTCGCCTACATCCGCTTTGCCTCGGTGTATCGCCGCTTCCAGGACCTCAACGAGTTCCGCGAAGAGATCGATCGCCTGGCCCGTGAACCGGTGAAAGAATGACCACGCCCGCAGAACTTGCCATCCTCGATGCCCATTTCATGGCCCGTGCCCTGGAACTGGCGCGCAAGGGGCATTACACAACGCACCCCAACCCGCGTGTAGGTTGCGTGATCGTGCAGGACGGGCAGATTGTCGGCGAAGGCTGGCACGAGCGCGCCGGCGAGCCTCACGCCGAGGTCCACGCCTTGCGCGCGGCCGGTGAGCAGGCGCGTGGCGCAACCGCTTATGTGACGCTTGAGCCTTGCAGCCACCACGGCCGCACGCCGCCCTGTGCCGATGCGCTGGTGAATGCCGGCGTGGCCCGCGTGGTCGCGGCGATGCAGGATCCGAACCCGGAAGTCGCCGGTCGCGGTTTGCAACGCCTGGCTCAGGCCGGTATCGCCACCGAAAGTGGTGTGCTGGAGGGCGAAGCGCGAAAGCTCAACCAAGGCTTCCTCAAGCGCATGGAGCACGGCTTGCCGTTCGTGCGGGTCAAGCTGGCCATGAGCCTTGACGGTCGCACGGCGATGGAAAGCGGCGAAAGTCAGTGGATTACCGGTCCGGCTGCACGCTCGGCGGTGCAACGCCTGCGCGCCGAGGCCAGCGTGGTGCTGACCGGCGCCGACACGGTGTTGGCGGACAACGCACGCTTGACCGTGCGTGCCGATGAGCTCGGACTGGACGCCGAACAAGCTGCACTGGCCATGAGCCGGCCGCCGTTGCGTGTGCTGGTCGATGGCCGCCTGCGCGTACCGCTGGATGCGCCGTTCTTCAAGGCCGGCCCGGCGCTGGTCGCCACCTGTGTGGCGGTGGAAGAGCAGTACGCCAATGGCCCGGAATGCCTGATCGTGCCCGGCTACGACGGCCAGGTCGACTTGCGTCAGTTGCTGGTCGAACTCGCAAACCGTGGCGTCAATGAGGTGCTGGTCGAGGCCGGTCCGCGGCTGGCGGGTGCTTTCGCTCAGCTTGGGCTGGTGGACGAATTCCAGATATTCATCGCCGGCAAGTTCATGGGTTCTTCGGCGCGGCCGCTGCTGGACTGGCCGCTCGCGCAAATGAAGGATGCGCCGGCACTAAAAATCACCGAAATTCGTGCAGTTGGCGATGACTGGCGAGTCATCGCCATCCCTGTGCCAGCAGCGAGCGTATAATTTCCGGCCATCGCTATAGCGCTGGCTTTGTTCTCGAGGAGAACCTCATGTTTACCGGCATCATCGAATCCATCGGCAGTATTCGTGCATTGACCCCAAAGGGCGGTGATGTGCGGATACACGTCGAAACCGGCAAGCTCGACCTGAGCGATGTCAAACTGGGCGACAGCATCGCGGTCAACGGCGTGTGCCTGACTGCCGTTGAATTACCGGGCAATGGTTTTGCGGCGGACGTCAGTCGCGAAACCCTCGACTGCACCGCCATGAACGACCTGAAAAGCGGCAGCCCGGTCAACCTGGAAAAAGCCCTGACCCCGACCACTCGCCTTGGCGGGCATCTGGTCAGCGGTCACGTCGATGGCGTGGGTGAAGTGGTTGCCCGTACTGAAAACGCGCGCGCCGTGGAATTCCGCATTCGCGCGCCCAAGGATCTGGCCAAGTACATCGCCCATAAGGGCTCGATCACCGTCGACGGCACCAGCCTGACCGTGAACGCAGTCGATGGCGCCGAGTTCCTGCTGACCATCATTCCGCACACCCTGAGCGAAACCATCATGGCGTCGTACCAGCCAGGGCGCCGGGTGAACCTGGAAGTGGACTTGCTGGCCCGTTACCTGGAGCGTCTGCTTTTGGGCGACAAGGCCGCAGAGCCGACTGCCGGCAGCACCATTACCGAAAGCTTTCTGGCCGCCAACGGCTACCTCAAATCCTGACCCAAGGGGGTGCCTTGTGGCGCTCAATAGCATCGAAGAACTGGTTGAAGACATCCGCCAAGGCAAGATGGTCATCCTCATGGATGACGAAGACCGCGAGAACGAAGGCGACCTGATCATGGCCGCCGAGTGCTGCAAGCCCGAGCACATCAACTTCATGGCCAAGCACGCCCGTGGCCTGATCTGCATGCCGATGAGCCGCGAGCGCTGCGAACTGCTCAAGCTGCCGTTGATGGCTCCGCGCAACGGTTCCGGTTTCGGCACCAAGTTCACCGTTTCCATTGAAGCGGCCACCGGCGTGACCACCGGCATCTCCGCCGCCGACCGCGCGCGTACTGTGCAAGCGGCTGCCGCCCGTGATGCCAAGGCTGAAGACATCGTCAGCCCGGGCCACATCTTCCCGCTGATGGCCCAGGCCGGCGGCACCCTGGCCCGTGCCGGCCATACCGAAGCGGCCTGCGACCTGGCGCGCATGGCCGGTTTCGAGCCGAGCGGCGTGATCTGCGAAGTGATGAATGACGACGGCACCATGTCCCGTCGCGCCGAACTGGAAGCTTTTGCTGCCGAACACGACATCAAGATCGGCACCATCGCCGACCTGATTCACTACCGGATGATCCACGAACGTACCGTTCAGCGGATTGCCGAGCAGCCGCTGGACAGCGAACTGGGCCAATTCAACCTGGTGACCTATCGTGATTCGGTGGAAGGCGACGTGCACATGGCACTGACCCTGGGCAACGTGTGTGCCGAAGAACCGACCCTGGTTCGCGTGCACAACATGGACCCGCTGCGCGACCTGCTGATGGTCAAGCAACCAGGTCGCTGGAGCCTGCGCGCCGCCATGTCAGCGGTTGCCGAGGCCGGCAGCGGTGTGGTGCTGTTGCTCGGTCACCCGCTTGATGGCGATGTATTGCTGGCGCATATTCGCGAAACCGCCGATCACGCCGCGGTGAAAAAACCGACCACCTACAGCACTGTCGGTGCCGGTTCGCAGATCCTGCGCGACCTGGGCGTACGCAAAATGCGCCTGATGTCGGCACCAATGAAATTTAATGCGATATCCGGTTTCGATCTGGAAGTTGTAGAATACGTGCCCTCCGAATAATGACCGGTTGTTCCCGGCCTTGAATTCGCGGTTCAAATATCACTGAGGGACGCGTACGAGACGCGTCCCGGCTCTTTAAGAGATCTAACGAATGACCCTGAAGACCATCGAAGGTACCTTCATCGCCCCTAAAGGCCGCTACGCTCTGGTAGTAGGGCGTTTCAACAGCTTCGTCGTTGAAAGCCTGGTCAGCGGTGCCGTTGATGCCCTGGTTCGCCACGGCGTGAGCGAAAGCGACATCACCATCATCCGTGCTCCTGGCGCCTTCGAAATTCCGCTGGTTGCACAGAAAGTCGCTCAAAAGGGCGAGTTCGCGGCAATCATCGCCTTGGGCGCAGTCATTCGTGGCGGCACTCCGCATTTCGAATACGTGGCTGGCGAATGCACCAAGGGCCTGGCCCAGGTGTCCATGGAGTTCGGCGTACCGGTTGCATTCGGCGTGCTGACCGTTGACTCCATCGAGCAAGCCATCGAGCGTTCCGGCACCAAGGCCGGCAACAAAGGTGCTGAAGCTGCCCTGTCCGCTCTGGAAATGGTCAGCCTGCTGGCGCAGTTGGAGGCCAAGTGATTAGCGACGATAGCGATCGTTTCAACCCGCGCGATCCAAAGCCTGCGGATGCCGGCAAGCCATCGAAAAGCGCCAAGCGCCGCGAAGCCCGTCAGCTCGCGACTCAGGCCCTCTACCAATGGCACATGGCCAAGCAGTCGCTGAACGAGATCGAAGCTCAGTTCCGGGTCGATAACGATTTCAGCGATGTCGACGGCGCGTACTTCCGCGAAATCCTGCACGGGGTTCCGCAGTTCAAGACCGAAATCGACACCGCACTCAAGCCTTGCCTCGATCTGACCATCGAAGAGCTGGACCCGGTTGAACTGGCGGTTCTGCGCCTGTCCACCTGGGAACTGCTCAAGCGCGTCGACGTGCCGTACCGCGTTGTGATCAACGAAGGTATCGAACTGGCCAAGGTCTTCGGTTCCACCGACGGTCACAAGTTCGTCAACGGTGTGCTCGACAAGCTGGCCCCGCGTCTGCGTGAAGCTGAAGTGAAGGCGTTCAAGCGCTGATCGGCGCTTGGAATGTCGACACGAAGCCATGGGCGAGTTTGAGCTGATCCGCAATTTCTTCGCCGCCGCGCCTTGTGCGCAGGGCGGCGAAGGCGTTGCCCTCGGGATCGGCGATGACTGCGCCTTGCTGGCTGTTCCTCCCGGGGAGCAGTTGGCGATTTCTACCGATACGCTGGTGGCCGGCGTGCATTTCGCCGATCCCTGCGATCCCTTTCTGCTCGGTCAGCGCTCGCTGGCCGTGGCCGTCAGCGACCTGGCCGCCATGGGCGCGACTCCAATCGCCTTTACCCTTGCCCTGACCTTGCCGACGGTGACCGCCGATTGGCTGCAAGCCTATGCCCGTGGTTTGAACCAGATGGCGCAAGGCTGCGGCGTGGCGCTGGTCGGCGGTGACACGACACGTGGGCCGCTCAGCCTGACCATGACCGTGTTCGGGCGCGTGCCGGTTGGCCAGGCGCTGACCCGCAGCGGTGCGCAACCGGGCGATCTGCTGTGTGTCGGCGGGGACCTGGGCAATGCCGCCGGTGCCTTGCCATTGGTGCTCGGCCAGCGCACGGCCGACGCGAGCATTGCCGAGCCGTTGTTGGCCCACTACTGGTCGCCGCAACCGCAGCTTGGCCTGGGGCAGGCGCTGCGGGGCAAAGCCACTTCGGCGATGGACATCTCCGACGGCCTGCTCGCTGATTGCGGGCATATCGCGTTGGCCTCGAAGGTCGGTATCGAAGTCGAGCGGGAGCGTTTACCGCTGTCGCAGAGCCTGGTCGACTTTCTTGGCCGATCGGACGCCCAGGTGGCGGCCCTGAGCGGCGGCGACGATTACGTGCTGGCGTTCACCCTACCGTCCGTCGAGTTGCCGCTATTGCTGGCCGACGGCTGGCCGATCCATGTGATTGGGCAGGTGGTGACGGGGCAGGGCGTGACGTTGCTGGACGCCGATGGCCAAGACATCACCCCGCAAACCCGGGGTTATCAACATTTTCGGGAGTCACCGTGACAGATCATCCCAAACAGGTCCCGGCGGAATTCGTACCGCCGTCGGTCTGGCGTAATCCATGGCATTTCCTGGCGTTTGGTTTCGGCTCGGGCACCTTGCCAAAGGCGCCCGGCACTTGGGGATCGTTAGTTGCGCTGCCCTTTATTCCGTTGTGGCAGATGTTGCCCGACTGGGGTTACTGGCTGATGCTTGGCATCACCATGCTGTTCGGTTTCTGGCTGTGCGGCAAAGTGGCCGACGATTTGCGGGTACATGACCATGAAGGCATCGTCTGGGACGAAATGGTCGGGATGTGGATCACCCTGTGGCTGGTGCCGGAAGGTTGGCAGTGGTTGCTGGCAGGCTTCTTGATGTTCCGCTTCTTCGACATCCTCAAGCCATGGCCGATTCGCTGGATTGACCGGCATGTGCATGGCGGCGTGGGTATCATGCTCGATGATGTGCTGGCCGGGGTGTTCGCCTGGTTGGCGATGCAGGGACTGGTGTGGTTTTTCGCCTGATCAAGGGTGACCAGGCGTTAATCGGGGGAGCAGGGATGGTTCTACGTGGATGGATGGTGTTGGTGCTCGCGATGTTTTGCTCTTTCGCCCAAGCAGGAGGAGGGGGTGCTACGCCGCCGTCGGTGATTCATCTGGCCAGCGAAGACTGGGAAGACTACACCGCCGCTGACGGTCATGGCCTGGGCTGGGACGTGCTGCGACAAGTGTTCGAGCCGGCAGGTGTCAAAGTGGACATCCGCACCGAGCCCTACGTGCGTTCGCTGGGCCTGGCCGAACGGGGTGAAGTCGATGCCTGCGTCGGTTCCTATCGCGACGAGTCCGAGGCTGTGCTCTATCCCCACTGGAGCTTCGACACCGATCACATCTATGCCCTGGGCCTGGCGAGCAGTCCGGTGCCAACTCCGGAAACCCTGGGCAATTATCGACTGGCCTGGGTCCGTGGCTACGATTACCAGGATTATTTGCCCAACGTGCAGCACTTTGCTGAAGTGCAGCGGCGCGACGGCATCGTGTCGATGCTGACCCACAACCGTGCCGACTATTACATCGACGGGCAGACCGAAGTCGATTACGTGCGCAATCGTGCCAAAGACCCCTCCCAGTTGCGCAGTACTCATATCGCCGAGTTGCCGCTGTATCTGTGCTTTGCCAAGACCGCAAAGGCGCGTAGCCTGATGGCGCTGTTCGATCAGCGCATGGAGCAGTTGGTCAAAAGCGGAGAGCTGAAACCTATCTTCGAGCGCTGGAAACAGCCATACCCATTCGAAGACAATTGAACGGGGCCAATGTAGGCGCTGCCGAAGGCAGCGATCTTTTGATTTTGAAGATCAAAAGATCGCAGCCTTCGGCAGCTCCTACAGAGATTGATCGGCCCGCATATCAAACTTTTTGATAGTTATCGCCGATAATTCAGCCTAAGCGTCGCTCGGAACCTGCTGTTACAATGCCGGCTCTGCGAATCTTCAGAACTTTTAGATCAGGAGCACACCGGTGCCTGTCGTTTTTGTCGCCGCTTCCAAGCTGCCAACGCCTTTTGCGCAATTCACCATGCATGGCTTTCTCGATGAAGGCACTGGCCGCGAGCACGTTGTGCTGAGCCTGGGTGAGTTCGACGACGGTGCCCCGGTACTCGGCCGGTTGCACTCCGAATGCCTGACTGGCGATGCCCTGTTCAGCCAGCGTTGCGACTGCGGCTCGCAACTGGAGGCCGCTTTGCAGGCTATCGCCCGTGAAGGTCGTGGCGTATTGCTGTACTTGCGCCAGGAAGGTCGTGGCATTGGCCTGCTGAACAAGATCCGCGCCTATGAGTTGCAGGACGGTGGCGCCGATACCGTCGAAGCCAACGAGCGTCTGGGCTTTGCCGCCGACCAGCGTGACTACGCCATGTGCCTGCCGATGCTGGAGCACCTGGGCGTGAAGTCATTGCGCCTGATGACCAACAACCCGCGCAAGGTCAAAGCCTTGACCGACATGGGGATCGCGGTGGCCGAGCGCGTGCCGTTGCACACTGGGCACAACCCGCATAACCGACTCTACCTGGCGACCAAGGCCAGCAAGCTCGACCACATGATGGGCAATGAACATCAGGGCGAGGTAGACCGGGCGTGACCCGGGGTCAGGTTCGGCGGCGACTGTCCGTCAACTGGTGGCAATACCTGGCACTGGCCCTGTTGCCGCTGTTCGTGATCAACGCGGTGTTCGGCCAGAGCGAAGCCATTCTGCCGGTGCTGGCGATGCCGTTGTTCATCGCCGGTGTCGCTTCGATGTTTGTCAGCCTGAAGTTTTTCGGCGCCTACAAGCATGCGCTGATCGCCACCCAGAAAGCCCTCGATACCCCTGAAGAACCTGGCGCGTGGATCAACCTGGCGGCGAAACGCCGTACAGCGTTCCTTGTCGCTGGCCTGCCAGCGTGGATCGGTGCCCTGGCGGTGTTCGTCGGGCTCGAAGCGGTGCCGCTGATGCTGTTGGCGCTGTCGACCGCCGTGCTGTTCTACCTCTACCGTATTCCGCGTCAGCTCGGTTGATGCGCGCGCTCTGGCTGGCGGTTTTGCTGCTGGCCGCCAGCCGCTCGGCCATCGCGGTCGAGCGGGTCGTCAGCCTTGCACCGTCACTCTCTGAAATCGTCGTGGAACTGGGTTCTGCCGACCTCCTGGTCGGTGTGCTGGACGCCGGTGAGCGACCGGCTGAACTCAAGAACCTGCCCTCCGTTGGCCGCTATGGCCAGTTGGACATGGAGCGGCTGCTCAGTCTGCAGCCCGATCTGTTGCTGCTATGGCCCGGTAGCGTCGGCCCGGCCCAACGCGACCAACTCAAACGCCTGAGCATTCCCACCTACGTCGCCGAACCCCACAGCCTGGAGCAGCTTGCCGCGCAGATCGAGGCCATTGCCGCTCAGATCGCTCGGCCTGACCGCGGCGTTTCATTGGCCGGCGACTTGCGCCAGCGGTTGGATGCACTGCGTCAACGCTATCGACGGGATCAGCCGTTGCGGGTGTTCTATCAGATATGGGATCGGCCGTTGTACACCGTCGGCGGCGAGCAGATCATCAGCGATGCGCTGGAGGTCTGCGGAGCCCAAAACGTGTTTGCCGACCTGAAACTGCCGGCACCGCAAGTCAGCGTGGAAGCCGTGTTGCAGCGTAATCCCGAGGTGATTCTGGCCAGTGATCAGGCGCAGCTCGATGCGTGGAAAGCCTGGCCGCAGGTGGCGGCGGTAGCACAGGGGCAATTGCGCCTGGTGACGGACAAGGGCCTGGAGCGGCCGAGTGGGCAGATGGTTGAGGCAACAGCAAAGCTTTGCCAATTGATCGCACCCGACCGCTGAAATGTACTGCTACTGACACTCTGGCCACGCCTTTGTAGGAGCTGCCGAAGGCTGCGATCTTTTGATTTTTCTTTTAAAGACAAGATCAAAAGATCGCAGCCTTCGGCAGCTCCTACAGGTGATCTCAGCGGATGTCGGGGGTCCATGTCACCCCGAACATCCACGCCCGACCTTCCTCGCGATACCCGTACTGGCTGCCTTGGTAACTGTACAACGCCCGGCTGTAACCCTTGTCCAGCAGGTTGTCGACCTTCAGCTCCAGCCGGACTTCACGATTGAGCGCCCAACTGCTGCGCAGCCCCAGCAAGGCATAGCCGCCGAGGGGCTGTTGATTGTTCAGGTCGTCATAGCTGCTGCTGACCGCTTGCCAACTGGCGCCCAGGCCCAGGCGGTCGAACTGTCGGTCCAGATCCCAGCTCAAAGTGCGGCGCGCGCGGCGGGCCAGGGTATGACCCGTGTCGCGGTCGCGCGGGTCGATGATCGCCACGCCGAGATTGCTTTGCCAGTCGAACAATTCCTGTTTCAGCGCTGCTTCGAAGCCGTTGATCCGCGCCGAGGCGACGTTCTCGGGGCGCGAGTTGCTGCCGAAGATGATCGCGTCTTCAAGGTCGGTGCGATACAGCGACGTTTCCAGACGACTGCTCTCGGTCAATTGGCTGCGCCATTGCAGCTCATAGCTTTTCGAGGTTTCAGGCTTGAGGTCCGGGTTGCTGAAGTCGGGGTAGTACAGATCGTTGAACGTCGGTGCGCGGAAGCCTTCGCTGTAGGTGAACAGCACTTCGTTGTCCGGGTTCAGTGGCAGGGTGAAGGTACCGCTCCAGGTGTTCTGGCTGCCAAATTGCTGGTTGTCGTCGTGACGCAGACCCAGCTCCGTGGAGAAACGATCAGCCCGATAGCGGTGCTGGATGTACGCCGCACGGTTCCAGCGACTGTCTTCATCGAACGCGGTGCTGCTGTTGATCCGGTCTTCATACCAGTCACCTCCGAGCAGCAGACTGTTGCGCTCGTCGAGCGTCAGGTCGTTCTGCCAGTTCACCGAATCCCGGTAGGTGTTGAACACGCTGCGTTCGTCACTGAGTTTGTCGAGGGTCTTCTCGCGGTTTTCGCTGTGGCCGAACTCGATGCGGGTTTGCCACAGATCATTGATGCCCGCGTCGATGTAGCTGCTGACACTGCTCACATCGAATTCGTTGTCGGGCTGCTGTTGGACCGATTCGAACGTATTCATGTCGAAGCGCCCGAACGGGTTGTCGAATTCGCTTTTGCCGCGATTATCCAGCGCGTTGACGCCGATCTCGATGTCATCGCTGAGTGCGTGGCTAACGCTCAGGCTGAACGACTGGTTTCGGTACTCGTCATGGTCACCGTCGCTGGGGTAAGACTCGTGGGTGCGATTGATCCCGGCGCTTTCGTCGAGGCTGGCACCGAGGTTGAAGCGGGTGCGCTCGTCCCCACCGGACAGACCAAGGCTGCGCTCCCAGGTCTGGTTGCTGCCAAACGCCGTGTGCAGGCGTGGTTGCAGGCCCTGTTCGCCGCCACGGCGGGTGAAGATCTGGATCACCCCGCCAATCGCATCGCTGCCATAAATCACCGAACGGGAGCCGCGCAGCACCTCCACGCGCTCGACCTGTTCGATGTTGAGGTGCTGCAGGTTGCTGTCGCCGGAGGTCGAACTGCCGATGCGCTGGCCGTCCACCAGCACCAGGCTCTGGGCCGACTGGGTGCCGCGAATGTAAACCCCCGGCACACTGCCGCGCCCGCCGGCCTGCGAGACTTGTACGCCCGGTACACGGCGCAGCAGGTCGGTGACGCTATCGGGTTGCAGGCGATCGATGTCGTCACGGGTGAACACGGTGTTGGCGGCGCTGCTGTCGTTGCGCGCTTCGACCTGGCGGTTGGCGCTGATCAGCACGTCGGGCAGCTTCAGCGCTTGATCGCGTTCTAAGGTGTCGGCAAGGGCGTTGGCGGTGGGTAGCAGGAATAGGGGCAGGGCGAGGCGGGAGAACTTCATGGGTGGTCCGATGGTGCTTTGAGGCAAATACAATTTTGAGGGGGCCACAAAACACTGTGGGAGCGGGCTTGCCCGCGAAAGCGTCGGTACAGCCAACATTGATGTTGGATATACCGGCCTCTTCGCGGGCAAGCCCGCTCCCACAGGGAGAGTGTGTTTAGCGGTTCAGCAGTTGCAGGCGCTCGCGGATCGAAGCCTCGATCCCGGCTTCATCCAGCCCACACTCGGCCAGCATTTGCGCAGGCTTGGCGTGCTCGACGTAGATGTCCGGCAAGCCCAGGTGCAGCATCGACTTGAGGATGTTTTCCCGGGCGAGGAACTCGCTGACAGCGCCACCGGCGCCGCCCATGATCGCGTTTTCTTCGACAGTGACCAGCAACTCGTGACTGCCAGCGATTTCGCGCACCAGCGCTTCATCCAGCGGTTTGACGAAACGCATGTCGACCACGGTCGCATCCAGCGTCTCGGCGACTTTCAGGGCTTCGGCCAGTTGCACGCCGAACACCAGTAGGGCGACTTTGCTGCCTTGGCGGCGGACGATGCCCTTGCCGATCTCGATCGGCTCGAGGTCTTTCTCGATGGTCGCGTTCGGGCCATTACCGCGTGGATAACGCACAGCCGCCGGGCCTTCGTACAGGTGACCGGTGGTGAGCATCTTGCGCAGCTCGTTTTCATCGCTCGGGGTCATCACCAGCATGCCGGGGATACAGCGCAGGAACGACAAATCGAAGCTGCCGGCGTGGGTCGGACCGTCTTCGCCCACCAGACCCGCGCGGTCGATGGCGAACAGCACGTCGAGGTTCTGCACCGCGACGTCATGCACCAGCTGGTCGTAGCCGCGCTGCAGGAAGGTCGAATAGATGGCCACTACGGGTTTGGCGCCTTCGCAGGCCATGCCGGCCGCGAGGGTGACGGCGTGCTGCTCGGCAATGGCCACGTCGAAGTAGCGCAGCGGGAAGCGTTCGCTGAACGCAACCAGGTCCGAGCCTTCCTTCATCGCCGGTGTAATCCCGACCAGACGCGGATCGGCCGCCGCCATGTCGCACAGCCATTCACCGAACACACCGGAGTATTTCGGCCCGCTGGCCTTTTTCGGCGCGGCGGCCGGGGCGTCCAGAGGCTCGAGTTTGGTGATGGCGTGGTAACCGATCGGGTCGACTTCCGCCGGGGCGAAGCCTTTGCCTTTCTTGGTGACCACGTGCAGGAACTGCGGGCCTTTCAGATCGCGCATGTTGCGCAGGGTGGCGATCAGGGTCGGCAGGTCGTGGCCATCGATCGGGCCGATGTAGTTCCAGCCCAGCTCTTCGAACAGCGTGCCGGGAACCAGCATGCCCTTGGCGTATTCTTCGGTGCGGCGAGCGATTTCCCAGGCGCCGGGCAGGCGCGACAGCACTTTCTTGCTGCCTTCGCGCATGCTCGCATAGGTGCGGCTGGAAAGGATTTTCGCCAGATAGTTCGACAAGCCACCGACGTTACGCGAGATCGACATGTCGTTGTCGTTGAGGATCACCAGCATGTTGGCGTCCACTTCCGGCGCATGGTTCAGCGCTTCGAACGCCATGCCCGCGGTCAACGCGCCGTCGCCGATCACCGCGATCGCCTTGCGCTCGCTGTTTTGCAGGCGGGCGGCAATCGCCATGCCCAGCGCGGCACTGATCGAGGTGCTGGAGTGGCCGACGCCAAAGGTGTCGTACTCGCTCTCGGAGCGGCGCGGGAAGGCAGCGACGCCGTCCTTCTGGCGCAGGGTGCCCATGCGCTCGCGACGACCGGTGAGGATCTTGTGCGGATAAGCCTGATGACCCACGTCCCACACCAGCCGGTCGTCCGGGGTGTCGAAGACGTAATGCAGCGCGATGGTCAGCTCGATCACGCCCAGGCCGGCACCGAAATGCCCACCGGTCTGGCCGACCGTGTAGAGCAATTCCAGGCGCAACTCATCGGCCAGGGTTTCCAGCTCGGCTTCGCCTAACCGGCGCAGGCCGTCCGGCGTGTTCGCGCGGTCGAGCAGGGGCGTGGTCGGGCGCTTGCGGGGAATCTCATGAAACGTCGTGGGCATCAGGCGAATCGTTATAGGTATAAAAGATGCGGCAGTTTACCTGATGCATCGTCCCCTGCCCACGCGTTGGTTTTTTTTGGCGATTCGCCGTCAGCTGCGGCGATCGACGATATACCGGGCCAGATCCCGCAACGGCTCGGCCGCCGCGTCAAACGGTCGCAGGGCGTGCAGGGCCTGGTCACGCAACTCCAGGGCATAGGCCTTGGCGGCGTCGAGGCCGAGCAGGGCCGGGTAGGTCGGCTTGTCCCGGGCAATGTCCGCGCCTTGGCGTTTGCCGAGGGTGGCGGTATCGCTTTCGACGTCGAGAATGTCGTCCTGGACCTGGAATGCCAGGCCGATGGCCTGTGCATAAGTCTGCAGGGACTTGAGTTCGTCTTTCTCGGCACGGCCGCTGGCCAGGGCGCCGAGTTTGACGCTGACCTCGATCAACGCACCGGTCTTGTGCCGGTGCATGTACTCCAGGGCTTTCTGGTCAAGCTTCAAACCGACCGAGCCGAGGTCGATGGCCTGACCACCGACCATGCCCGCCGGGCCCGCCGCCAGTGCCAGGGCGCTGACCATTTGCAGGCGGATTTCGGCCTCCGCCGTGCTCAGGCGCGGGTCTAGCAGGGCGCTGAAGGCCAGGCTCTGCAAGCCGTCACCGGCGAGGATCGCGCAGGCTTCATCGAATTTCTTGTGGGTGGTGGGCTGGCCGCGACGCAGATCGTCATCGTCCATGGCCGGCAAATCGTCATGCACCAGTGAATAGGCGTGGATCAGCTCCACCGCACAGGCCGCACCGTTGGCTTGTTCAGGCTTGCCGCCCAACGCTTCACAGGCGGCATAGGCCAGCAGTGGACGCACGCGTTTGCCGCCATTCATCACGCTGTAGCGCATGGCTTCGTAAAGCCGCGCCAACTCGGGGCCTGGTGCCGTGAACAGGGTTTCCAGCGCCGCATTGACGCGAGCCTGACTGGTGGCCGAGTACGCTGCAATCATTCTGGCTGATCCGCGTCGAAGGGTTCCTCGGCCAACTCGCCATCACGCTCGAGCAGCACCTGAACCTTTTGCTCGGCCTGGGCCAGCGCCGCCTGGCAATCGCGGGTCAGACCGATGCCTTGCTCGAAAGCGGCCAGCGAGTCCTCCAGCGACAATTCGCCATTCTCCAGACGCTCCACCAGCGTTTGCAGGTCGGCGAGGGACTGTTCGAAATCCAGTGCAGCTTTTTTGCGGGCCATGGCGGCGATTTCCGGTTGACGTTAAACCGGCGCGACACTAGCAGACATGGGGTTTATGGGCAAACTCACAGACGACGCACACCCCCGTAGGAGCTGCCGGGTTATCAGGATAGTGGATCGCGTAACAAGGGCGCCAAGCGTTCGGCACTCCAGGTGAACTCTGGCCAATCAGGCTGCTGCCATATCCATTGAGGTGTCATGCACTTGATGCTCTAAATGGGGGGGAGCCGATTAGATTGGCTATTCGGCTCACATAATGAGCCGAATATGGCGCGTATTCGGCTCACCGTCCCGTTATCGTGATTCCCACCGCAACTTCGGAGCCATCCGATTGTTAAAAAACACCCGAATGGCTAACCTTCGAGCCCTATACGACCTGGCAGTCACGGGTCTTTCAGACGAAACGCAGTATTCACATCTGTAACGCGCCCAGGATCAGGCGCAAGGTTTCGTCATGCATGGCAGGAGGCGTCGCATGCGCTCATTTCTTTTGCTGCTGATCGGGCTGGTTTTCGCGCCCGGGATTCTGGCCACGCCGAATGCCGAGTTGTCGGAGCCGGTGGGCGGCTGGCGCTACAACGGATTGCTGGATCGCACGGAAAACCCGCAAGTCGCCTATCCCACGCCGCTCATCGACCGGGGCGTGCAGCGCAATCGCACGATGATCGAAGGCCAACTGAAGGCCCTGGGCACCCAGCGCGGGCCGCACACCTTGGCGGTCAACGGCAATCCGCTGAATCTTTATACCGACGAGCAAGGGCGTTTCGCCCGGCCCTATGCGTTTGGCGCCGGTTCCAACAGTGTCGAAGTGCGCAGCGTTGAAGGCCAGTCACTCAAGCGCGTTCAATTCTATGAAGCCAACAATCTGCGCACCCCGGCGCGGATTCGTGTGGTGCTGGGCTGGGACGACCCGAAGGCCGAACTCGATCTGCACATCATTACCCCCGACGGCCAGCACGCTTTCTGGGCGCACTCAGCGCTGACCAATGGCGGCGGCCTCGACCCGGACGGCGTCGATGGACCCGGCCCGGAGATGTTCACCATGACCGCGCCGCTGCACGGTACCTATCTGGTTTACGTGAACTATTGGGGCAACTTCGGCAGCGAAGGCTATAACTTCGATGAGACCGGCAACCAGAACGAGGTGATTACCTCGCAGATCAACCTGGTGCTCAACGAAAACACCGTCGATGAAAAACGCGAGACCTTCATCGTGCCCCTGCGCGCAATCGGCGACTTGTTGCTAGTCAAGACTTTCAACTATTAAGCATCCCGCTCCACGGATGAACATCGGGTTTTGTGAACATGAGTGATAGCACTGTTACTCCGGCCGCTGGCGCACCCGCGGCCAAACCTTCCCTGCATTGGCCGACGCTGCTGATCGGCATATGCCTGGTCGCTGGCGTGGCCGGTGGGTTGGGGTGGCTCATGCACAAACCCAAGGCGCCGGCGCCTGCGTTGGCCAGTGACAAACTGGGTATGGGCCGGCCGGATGGTTTGCTGGAAACCCACTCCTTGAGCCAATTGCCCAAAGACCTGCTCGCGGTGCCATTCCTCAAGGAAACCCTGACCGAAGATTTCGTCTTCTACTACGAAACCCACGCCGATCGCCTCGGCTTGATCGGCAGTTTGCGGCGGATCATCTACGAACATGACCTGAAGTTGCAGGACACCCTGATCGAGCAACTGTTCGATCAGCCTGCCGACGTGGCGTTGTGGCGCGGGGCGGACGGGCGGCTCAAGGATTTCCTGCTGGTGATGGATCGCGGCGGTCTGGCCAAGGTGCTGGAACCCTTGGCCAAAGTCGCGCTGGACGACTCGCAGTTGAGCAAGGTCGGTGACGTGAAGGTCGGCAGCGAAGACGTGGCGCTCTATCAACTCAATTACAACGCCAGCAAGGCGCTGTTGTTCGCGTCCCATGGCGACAAACTGGTGGTGCTGTCCAATCCGGCGAAGCTCTACGATCCGCAAAACGGTGCAACGGAGGAGCCGGGCAGCGTATCGACCACGGCCGTTGCCGCGCTGCTCAGTGGCGAAAAACTGTTTCCCGAAGCCTTCGGTCTGCCGCCTCGTGCGCCGCAGGTGAAACAACGCCTGTCGGTGAATGCCAGTGTGCTGGCCATGGGTTACCAGCGTTTCATTCCGAACTTCGCCGGCCTGCGTTTCGACATGGACGACAAGGGCTGGCACAGCTTCCTGGCCATGGATGAACTGGAGAATCAGCCGGACTTCGATTTCAAACCGATCTGGCAAGCCATGCCCATGGGCGCAAGCGCTTGCGTGGCGTTGCCGCTGGCTGCCGAACAACAGAAACCGCTGCTGGTGAAGCTCGGTGCAGAGGAAAAGGTGGCCCAGGCACTGACCGAACACATGGCCGGCGCAGCGGGGCTGTGCTGGTATGCCGATTCGCGGTTGTACACGCCTCTGCTGGTGGCCAGCCTCAACGATGACGACGGCGGCAAGCTCGATGGGGATCTGGGCAAGCTGTTCGGCTCGATGGTCGGTGCGCACGAGAGCAACGTCGAAGACGGTGCCTTCCCGGTGCTGGAAAAACAGGAAGGCCAGAGCCATCAGTGGCAACGTCAGGTCAGCTCCAGTTTCGGTCCTTATGCGGCCAAGGAAGCTCAAGATCCCGATGCCATCACCGGCAAGGCGTTCATGAAAGTCAGCCTGGCGCGCCATGGTTCGACGCTGCTGTTTTCCCTCGACGACAAGCTGGTGGACAAGGCCCTCGGCACCCTCGACAAACGCTTCCCGCCGATGGCCGACGTGGTGCCGAAGGACTTGCTGATGCCAGTCTATTTCGGCCCCGATTCCATGGCGCAACTGATGCAGCAGGAAACTCTCGACAGCCTGCCTCAGGACATGGAACCGGTGTTCTACAACGCCGCGCAAACCTTCCTGATTCCGAAACTGCGCACCCTCGGTGGCTACGGCAAATACGCCCTGACCTTGCCCGAAGGCAGCGAGCCAGACGGCCACTGGCAGTGGCTGCCGCTGGAGTGGAAAGCGCTGTGACGGCGTTGATCCGCAGTCTCGGCCTGCTGGCGTTGTTGCTGAGCGCAGGTGCCCGCGCTGTCGAGACGCCATCGCTCGACCCGCAGCAATCCCAGGTTTTTCGCGCCTGGTTCGTGCGCATCGCCCAGGAGCAACTGAGTCAGGGGCCGAGCCCGCGCTGGTATCAGCAGGACTGCGCCGGACTGGTGCGCTTTGCCGCCAATGAAGCGCTGAAAGTCCACGACGACAAATGGCTGCGCAGCAATGGCCTGTCCAACCGTTACCTGCCGCCGGAGTTGCAATTGAGCGATGCCCAGCGCGGTCTCGCCCAGCAGTGGCAGCAGGGCGGCGGCAAGGTCGGGCCGTACGTCAACGCGATCAAATTGATCCAGTTCAACAGCCATCTGGTTAGCCGCGATGTGTCACAGGCACGCCCTGGCGACCTGATGTTTTTCGATCAGGGCGACGACCAGCACCTGATGATCTGGATGGGTCGCTACATCGCCTATCACACCGGCACCACCACACCCACCGACAACGGCATGCGTTCGGCAAGCCTGCAGCAACTCATGACATGGAAGGACACCCGATGGATACCCGACGCAGCCAACCCCAACTTCATCGGCGTCTATCGACTGAATTTTCTCTCCCAATGACCGGTGCCCGCATGCTGCGTTTTCTGTCTCTGATGTTGGTGTGGATGCTGCCACTCTCGGTGGTTAACGCCGATGACTCGGTCCCGGCCAGCGGCTATGCGCCAGTGGCCGGCGAGAGCTTCTTCCTGCTGGCC
>Ga0209050_1002165_pt1 | contig 17789 bp, 14 predicted proteins | sample Araplavi_mTSA_r2_FD_184276 | JGI IMG/M metagenome (GOLD analysis project Ga0209050, IMG submission 184276) | Arabidopsis root microbial communities from North Carolina, USA - plate scrape MF_Cvi_mTSA_r2 (SPAdes) (version 2) | ecosystem: Host-associated > Plants > Roots > Endosphere | place: USA... | reverse complement strand
ATGTGCTCCTCGTTGTATTGGAAAAGGTTGAAGCTCAGGCGTAGGCGCCGTCGAGATACGGATCGACGCTGCGTGCCGGGGGCGCGGACACGCCGGTGTGGTCCTGGCCGGCGACGAGTCCGACCGATGCGGCGCGGGCGCCGTCGTAGTACGGATCCACGTTGCGCGCGCCGTCCGAGTACGGGCTGCGCGGCTCGCTCACGGTGCGGGCGCCGTCGTAGTACGGGCTGCGCTGTTCCGTGACCGAGCGGGCACCGTCGGTGTACGGGTCGCGCGTGCCGGAGACGGCTGCCTGGGCGGCGACGGCGGAAGCGGCGAGCGCGACGGCGACTATCGCCGCCAGCCCCAGCGTCGCGGTCAGCCTCGACACGGCAGCGCTCACTCGGCGCCGGGCCGCCAGGCCTCATAATCGCCGGTCGCGGCGGCGCGCTGGCCGCCTCGCTCGAGCGCGCCGGCGGGGCGATAGGCGCCCGTGCTGCCGGTCAGGTTCGCGGTCGGCTCCTTCTCCCACGCACGCGGCGCGGGGAGTATATCGGTCGGCAGTTCGTCGAACGTGCCATGCAGCCAGCCGTGCCATTCGGGCGGCACGCGGCTCGCGTCGTTCGATCCATTATAGAGCACCCAGCGGCGGCCGCCCTTTTTCGCACGGAAATAACGGTTGCCGAGGCTGTCCTCGCCCACCTTCGTGCCGGTGCTCCAGCTGTTCAGCAGGGTGCCGACGGTCGCGCCGTCCCACCAGGTGAAAATCTTGCCCAAGATGCTCATGGCCGTGGCGTTTACAGGCAAGGCAGCGCGGTCCGCAAGCCGCAAACCGCCCGGGCTGGAGCTATTTCGTATCTTTCCATATGATCTTTGCGGTCTCGTCGATGCCAAGCTTCGCCGCCGTGCCGCCCGCGAGCTCGAGCACCGCCGAAACCTCGCCGCCGCTGACCACCGGCTCGAGCGATTCGGGGATGGTATTTTCGGCGATGCGGTCGATGCTTCCGTCGGCGCGGATGAAGATCATATCGAGCGGAATCAGCGTGTTCTTCATCCAGAAACTGCCGATTCGCGGTTTCGCGAACGGGAAGATCATCCCACCGTCGGCGGGCAGGCTCGTGCGGAACATCAATCCGCGATCCTGCTCCGCATCGGTGCGCGCCACTTCGACGTTGAATTTATGCGCTTGCCCCTTTGACGTGATCGTCAGCGGGATCGTCGCGGCGCTCGCTTCCTCGCTTGCATCCCTGCTGCACGCCGCCATCGGCAGCGCCAGCGACAGCGCAAGGGCGGTATATATGGCGCGCATCGGCAAATCCTTATCCCGTCGGTCCGCCGGACCTAATCGAGCATCGCTTCATCGTCCAGCACCGCCAGCGCCGCCTCGTCCCCCGGCGGGACGGCAAGGATGCGGCGCGCGATCGTCATGCTGTGGCCCGCGCGCAAAAAGGCGGCGATTTGCCGTTCACGCAGCTTCGGATCGTCGCTCGTGCTGACGGCAAAGGGCCCGAACCGCCGGCGCCGCGCGAATCCGACCGCTGCGGTCACCGCGGCGCCCTCGGCCGTCTCGATCGCCTCGCCGCTGTCTGCCGCGGCAATTCCGTCGACATAAAGCTGCGCCTTGACGCGCCGCACGCCCAGCCCGCGCCGCGTCATCGCGCCCGCGCGCATCGCGGCATATTGGCGGTCGTCGAGGTAGCGCAATTGCTCCATCCGGTCGGCCACCGCTTCGCACGCCGTCATGGCGTCAATCTCGTCTATCCATTCGGATTCGCGCACTTTTCTGGAAAGATAGCGCGTCAGTTTCGCCCGGCTCGTTGCGAATCGCGCGACATAAGCGAGCGCCAATTCGTCGAGCCGCGCGGCGCCGAGAGGCCTTTTCGAACGGTCGGAAGGGGCGCGGCGGTTGGCCATATGCCATGTTTGTGCCACAGTCGGGCCTGATTGAGAACGATCAACACCGCCATATCGGGCCATAACGCCCGGAAATGGGCGATTGTTCTAAACAACACAGGGCTCGCGCACGGTACTATGGCTTCAAAAGATGACATGCTTGTTGCCGCGCGGCCCGTTTCACGGGATGTCGCACCCCCTATGACCCAGATCATCGAAACGCCGGCCGACGAACTGACGTCGACGCCGACCCTCTGCGCCCAGCCGCGCCGCTTTTCGGACTTCGCCACCGTCGGCGAAGCGCTCGACTATGCCGCGAACGGCACGCGCGGGCTCAATTTCCACGACCCGCGCGGCAAGCTCGTGCGCCCCTATTCGTATAGCGAACTCAAGGCCGATTCGCTTGAGACCGCCTATCGCCTGATCGCGGCGGGCGTAAAGCCCGGCGACCGCATCGCGCTGATCGCCGAAACCGGCGCCGAATTCGCCGCGCTCTTCTTCGGGACGATCTACGCGGGCGCATGGCCGGTGCCGCTGCCGCTGCCGACCAGCTTCGGCGGCCGCGATAGCTATGTCGGCCAGCTCGTCGTCCAGCTGTCGAGCTGCGACCCCACGATGCTCTTCTTCCCGCCCGAAATCGCCGCGATGGCGGTCGAGGCGGCCGAGAAGGAAGGCGTCGCGCCGATGGACTGGAGCGAATTCGCCGCGCGTCCCGCGCCCGTCGCCGCGCTTCCCGAGCAAAAGTCGGACGAAACCTGCTACCTCCAGTACAGCAGCGGCTCGACGCGCTTCCCGCACGGCGTCGCGGTCACCCATGCCGCGCTGCTCAACAATCTCGCCGCGCACAGTCACGGTATGGAGCTTCAGGATAGCGACCGCTGCATCTCGTGGCTGCCCTGGTACCACGACATGGGCCTCGTCGGCTGCCTGCTCTCGCCCGTCGCGAACCAGGTGTCGGTCGATTATCTGAAAACCGAGGATTTCGCGCGCCGTCCGCTTGCCTGGCTCGACCTGATCAGCCGTAACGAGGGCACGACGCTCAGTTACTCGCCGACTTTCGGTTACGACATCTGTTCGCGCCGCGTGTCAAGCCAGACGCACGTCGCCGACCGTTTCGACCTGTCGCGCTGGCGCGTCGCGGGCAATGGCGCCGACATGATCCGTCCCGACGTGATGCAGCATTTCGTCGACGCCTTTGCCGACGCAGGCTTCAAGGCGAGCGCCTTCTTGCCGAGCTACGGCCTTGCCGAAGCGACGCTCGCGGTCAGCATCATGCCACCGGGCGAAGGCATCGTCGTCGAACTGGTCGAAGAAACCGAATTGTCGGGCGCCGCCAACGATTCGGGCCGGCCGACGCGCTACCGTGCGATCGTCAACTGCGGCCGCGCCGCGCGCGACATGGTGATCGAGGTCCGCGACGAAGCGGGCAACGCCCTCCCCGACCAGACCGTCGGCAAGGTGTGGTGCACCGGCCCGTCGCTGATGACCGGCTATTTCCGCGACCCCGAATCGACCGCCGCCTGCATGAAGGACGGATGGCTCGACACGGGCGATATGGGTTATTTGTCAGATGGTTACATCTATATCGTCGGCCGTGCCAAAGACATGATCATCATCAACGGCAAGAATCACTGGCCGCAGGATATCGAGTGGGCGGTCGAGCAGCTTCCGGGCTTCAAATCGGGCGATATCGCGGCCTTCGCGATCACCGCGCCAGGCGGCGAGGAAACCCCCGCGGTGCTCGTCCAGTGCCGCACCAGCGACGACGCCGAACGCCTTGCGCTGCGCGAAACGATTCGCGATCGCGTCCGCGCGATCACGGGCATGAACTGCCTGATCGAGCTGATCCCGCCGCGCACCTTGCCGCGCACCAGTTCGGGCAAACTCAGCCGGTCGAAGGCGCGCGCGCAATATCTGGCCGGGGAAATCCAGCCTTTCGCGATGGCCGCCTGATCAACATACTGAACGGCCGTGTTTTTCCAGTCCCGGCGAGGGACAAAAAAGCGCTGGGCCGGGGCCGATAGTTACCTTCGGGTAACACCCGCGCGCTAAACAGGCCGCGTGAAAAGCCTGCTGACCGATCCTGTCGATGCCGAAGTCATTCCTGCGCGGACCCTGTTGGGGCTGGGACCGCGAAATCAGGACATCGGCAACCTCCGCCAGCTCCAGCTCGCGCCGCTTCGCGGCCGCGGGTCGCTGCGCCTGCTCATGGGCATGGGAATGGCGCTGGTCGCGGCCTTTACGATGATCCTCAGCGTGCCGTTGCCCGTCGCTGCCGGCTGGCTCGGCGCAGCGCTGATCTTCGGCCTGTGGTCGTATAACCAGTTTCGCAATATGCCGTTCGGCGACCTGAAGCTTTCGGGGGTGGCCGAATATCGGCTGTGTACACGCCATGCGCTCTATTCGGCGGTGCTCTGGGGCTCGCCCTTCTGGCTGCAGGGGTTGTCGCCAAGCCTCGACCATGTGCTGTCGATGTGGACGATCGCAGTGCTGATGATGGTGACGCTGGCGATCGTCGCGCACAGCGTGCCGCTCGCCTGCGTATTGTTCATCGCCCCCGTCACGCTATCGGCCGCGGTCGCGCTGGTGCGCGCCGGAGCGCCGCAATTGGCGGGCGTGGCGCTGGTCGCGGGGCTGCTGCTCTGCGCCTTCTGCGTCCGCTTTGCGCAAAGCCATATCCGCTTCCGCCGCGCCGAAGAGACGCTGCACGAAAAGACCGAAACCGTCAGCCTGCTGCTCCGCGAATTCGAGGAAACCTCGGCCGACTGGCTGTGGCAGACCGACAACAGCCGCCGCCTTGTCCATGTTTCGCCCCGCCTCGCCTATGCGCTTGGCGGCACCGCCGAGCGGCTCGAGGGCGTCCCGCTGCTGCAGGCGTTGTCGGGCGATGCTTGGGAAACCGGCCTGTTCCCCAAAAGCCTGCACGACATGGCCGAGCGGATGAAGCGGCGCGAAAGCTTTTCGAACCTGATCGTGCCGGTGACAATCGGCGGTATGCCGCGCTGGTGGGAGCTGTCCGCCTCGCCGCGCCTCGACGAGGCCGGAAAATTCCTCGGCTTTCGCGGCGTCGGTTCGGACGTCACCGAAAAGCGCGCGACCGCCGAACAGATCGCCAAGATGGCGCGCTTCGACAATCTGACCGGCCTGCCCAACCGCCTCAGCCTCAACGAAGATCTTGCACGCGCGCTGAATCAGGCGCTCGACGCCAAGTCGCGCTGCGCGCTGCTGATGATCGACCTCGACCGGTTCAAGGCGGTCAATGATACGCTGGGCCATCCCGTCGGCGACAAATTGCTCGCGCAGGTCGCGGCGCGGCTGAAAGGCCTGATGGAGCGCGGCATGACGTGCGGGCGCCTTGGCGGCGACGAATTCGCTGTCGTGCTCCACAATGTCGCGTCGGCCGATGCCGCAGAAGAGCTCGCGCAGCGGCTGATCACGACGATCAGCCGGCCCTATGTGGTCGACAATCACCAGCTGTTCGTCGGCGCCAGCATCGGCTTTGCGATGGGCCCGCAGGACGGCGCGACGGTTGAAACGCTCACCCGCAACGCCGACCTTGCGCTCTACAAATCGAAGGACAAGGGCGGCAATGTCGTCGCCGCCTATGTCGCATCCTTGCACGCGCAGGCCGAGGAACGGCGTGTGATGGAGCAGGAGCTGCGCGGCGCGCTCGAACGCGGCGAATTCGAACTTTATTACCAGCCGGTGGTGGCCGCGGTCGACGGCACGCTCAACGGGTTCGAGGCGCTGATCCGCTGGCACAACAAAAAGCTCGGCAATGTGTCGCCCGGCCGCTTCATCCCGCTCGCCGAGGATGCGCGGCTGATCTCGCCGATCGGCGAATGGGTGCTGCGCACCGCGTGCCACGAAGCGATGAAATGGCCGTCGAACCTGAAGGTCGCGATCAACGTCTCGGCCGACCAGCTTACCGACCCCAGCTTCGCCTCGGTCGTCGTCTCGGCGCTCGCGCAGAGCGGGCTCCCGCCGCAGCGGCTCGAGATCGAGGTTACCGAAAGCGTGTTCCTGCGCGACGGCGGCGGCGCAGCGCAATTGCTCGACCAGTTGATCGGGCTCGGCATCCGCCTGTCGCTCGACGATTTCGGCACCGGCTATTCGTCGCTCGGCTATCTGCGCAAGACGCAATTTTCGACGATCAAGGTCGATCGCAGCTTCGTCGTCGGCGCCGCGAAGGGCAGCATCGAATCGATCGCGATCATCCGCGCCGTCGTCGCGCTCGCCGACAGTCTTGGCATGCAGACGACCGCCGAGGGCGCCGAAACCGAGCTGGAGGTCGAGACGCTCCGCGGCTTTGGCTGCAGCAACATCCAGGGCTATTATTACGGGCGCCCGATGCCCGCGACCGACGTGCTGACGCTGTTCCGCGCGCCCGAAGCGGCGGACAGCGCGGCCGCCTGACGGCGACAGGCCGAAACGCCCGCACGACGAATTGAACACCTTAACAAAAGGTTCCCCCATCCACCGCATCGACGGCGCGACTCGTCGCTATCCGGATGGTGTACCGTGCGGTCCATGGCAAAGACGCTCCAACGCTTGAAGACAAGCCATCGGGGGGTCGCTTTCCATGCTTATTCGTCGTTACCTGGCAGCCGCCATGGCGTCTGTGATGATGATCACCGGCCTGTTCGCCAGCGCCCCCGCCGCCGCGCGCGACTATCTGCAGTGCGTCCCCTTTGCCCGCGCCGAATCGGGCGTCGACATTCGCGGCAATGCCAAGACCTGGTGGGCACAGGCCGCAGGCACCTATCAGCGCGGCGACGAGCCGCGCGCGGGCGCCGTGATGGCGTTCGCCGGCACCGGCGGCATGCCGATGGGCCATGTCGCCGTCGTCAAGAAGATCGTCAGCGACCGCGAAATCCTGATCGATCATGCCAATTGGTCGCCGATCAACGGCCGCCGCGGCCAGATCGAGCGCAACGTCCGCGTCGTCGATGTCAGCAATGCCGGTGACTGGAGCATGGTCCGCGTCTGGTACGCCCCGATCGGCGACCTTGGCCTCCGCGCCAATCCGGTGCAGGGCTTCATCTACGCCGACGGCGAAGCGGGCGCACCGAACAAGGCCCCCAGCTTCAAGGCGCCCGTCTGGGCCCAGAACGACTGGAAACCCGGCAACGGCCTCGACTTCGTCGCCGCCTCGCTCGGCCAGTAAGCCCAACCGACATTCCGCAAGCGCATCGCGCGCATAAAGAAAGCCCCGGATCGCTCCGGGGCTTTTCTTTGTGCGCCGTGAGGCTGCGTGCTTAGGCGTCGTCGCCTTCGCCCGTGGCAGTATCCTTGCCGGCGGCCGCGTCTTCGAACCAGGCTTCGACCTCGCCCGACAGCTTGATCGTCATCGCCTGGCCAAAGCGGTCCTTCGACTTGCCCGCAGCGACACGGATCCAGCCTTCGGAGATCGAATATTCCTCGACGTCGGTGCGCTCCTTGCCCTTGAAGCGGATTCCGATGCCGCGCTGCAGCACCTCCATATCGAAATGGGGCGAGCGCGGATTGGTCGACATGCGGTCGGGGGGCGTATCGGTCATGACTATATTTCCCAAAAAATGATGGCGCGGCCCTAGCTGGACCGCGCCACCATCGTCAATCGTTGAGACGCGGCACCGAGGGACCGGGGCCGTCAGCTCAAACCTAGAACCCGGCCTTCAGCGTGACGAAGAACTGCTGCGGCGCCCCCGTCAGCAACGTCTGGCTGTCGCCGCGGTTGGCGAAGCCGTTCGTCCCGATCGTCGACACATATTCCTTGTCGAACAGGTTCGTCGCATTCGCCTGGATCGAGATGCGGTCGTTGAGCCGGTAGCCGATGCTGGCATCGACGATGATGAACCCGCCGACCTCGGCGTCATTCTCGTACGAATAATAGCGTTTCGACGTGTAGTTGGCGCCGACGCGCGCGAAGAAACTGCCATTGTCCCAGGTGATTTCGCCTTTGCCGAGATGGCGCGGCGAATTGACCACCGTCTTGCCCGCGGTCGCCGCGACGACCGCGCCCGCCGCGTTGACGACATCGTCCTGATATTCGGAGTCGTTATACGCATAGGAGGCGAAGAGCGAGAGTTCGGGGGTGACGCGGAACGTCCCCGCGGCCTCGACGCCCCACGAGCGGACGTCGCCGACGTTGCTGAGGATCGCCGGATTGCCCTGAATGCCCGACCCGTTGGCGAACGCAATGATGCGGTCCTTGAAGTCGACATAATAGCCCGCGATCACGCCCTGGAAACGCGACGATTTGGTACGGAAACCAAGCTCATAGGTCGTCGAGGTTTCGGGTTTCAGGTCGAGCGCGTCGAAGCCCGCCTGCGTCGTCGCGAAGGGACCGCCTGTCGCCGACGATTCGAACGCGCGGATATTTTCGGTGTAGCTCGCGAACAGCTCATTATCGTCGTTGAGACGATAGAGCAGGCCCGCCTGCGGCAGGAACCAGTCCTTCGCCTCGGTCTTGCCCGACGCCAGCCCGCCGCTGACGACCGGCGTCGCAAGGTTGGTGACGCGCAGCCCCTTCCAGCCCGCATTGATCTGGAAGCTGCCAAGGTCGAGCGTGTCCTGCACATGATATTGCAGCGTCTGGGTGTTAAAATCGAACTCCCACTGCGTCGCCAGCGGATCCTTCGGGAAGGTCAGGCTGCCGCGGCTCGGTGCGCCGGTCGTATCGGCCAGGCCATAGAAGCGCCGTGCCTGGTTAAAGGCATTATCCTCGTACCACATGCCGATTTCGAACTTGTTGTCGCCGACCTCGAACACACTGGAAGTGACGATACCATAACGTTCGATGTCATATTCGGTGGTGCGGATCGTCATCGGCGCGCCGCCCGGCGTAGTCACATAGGGGGTGAACCACAGCCCGCGCCCCTTGTTGCCGTGGTAATAGCCCATCGCCTTAAGCGTCCAATATTCGCCCAGCGGCGCTTCGACGCCGACCCCGGCGAGCCAGTCCTTGCGCAGGCCCGCGGCGTCATAATAGGCGTCGTCGACCGTCCCGACGGGCGCCGGAAACGCCTGTCCGATGCCAGCGTAGGGCGCGGTGAACTGCGTGCCGAGCGGCAGGCTGCCATTCGCGATCCCGGCGTCATAGGCCGCGCGCGCGACCTGATTCTGATAGACTTTGGCGACTTGGACCGCCGTATCCCAGTCCTTCGCGAAATTGTCCCACTGATAGCCGAGGCGGCCGATCATGTCGGCGCTGAGGTCCTGATAGTCATTCTCGCGGCGGTTCGAATAATTGACGAAGCCAAAGAACTGGCCGTCGCCGACGGGTTGGACGATCCGCGCATTGACCTGATCCTGACGCTGGACGCCATTGCCCTTCCACTTGTCGGCATCCTGCCAGGCATAGCTCAGCGACAGGCGCGGCCCGCCCGCGCCGATCTCGCCGCTGTCGATGCGCGCGAAGAGGCGCTTGGTGTCGTCGCTGCCATAAGTCGCCGACGCCTCGATCCCGAGTTCCTCGGCCGGCTGACGCGAGAAGAATTCGATCGTGCCGCCAAGATTGCTCGTCGACGCCGCCGCAAGCGAGCCCGCGCCCTGCGCGACTTCGACGCGGCCGACATTCTCGCTGACGATCGCGCGGCTGATGTGCAGGCCGTTGTGGTTGCCATAATTCATGTCGCCGAGCGGGACGCCGTCGAGCGTGAAGCCAAGCTGGTTCTGGCTGAAACCGCGGATCGAGATGCGCGCCGACCATTCATAGGCGCCGAACGGGTCGGCGGCCTGGAAATTGACCCCCGGCAGCTTGTCGATGGCCTTGAGCGGGCTGATCCCCGACACTTCGAGCGCGATATCCGCGGCGCCGAGTTCCTGCACCTGACGCGCCTGGCCCTGACCGAGCACGACGATCTCTTCGACATCGCCCCCGTCGGCGGCGGCATCGGCCGCGGCGTCTTCGGCAAAGGCCGGTGTCGCGGCCAGCACGGCGAGCGCGGCGATCGAGGCGGCCCCGGCCCGCAGGCGGTTCCTGAACTGAGTGGTCATCGATGGATCCCCTTTTCCCGGTCGCGAAATGGCGCCTGGGTCGCGGGGGCATTAGGCGGGCGATATTGCTGCGCTGCGGCGAAGGCATGACAGGGCGATGACGAAATAAAGAAGGATGTGCGGCAATCGCGCCGCGCTATCGGCAGGAACCTTTTAACATAGATCAATTTGTGAAAATCATGTCTCTCAACGGGCCATATATCGAACACCCAAAGTCGACCCAAAGAAACAACTACAGAAAAATTTTAGTTAACGTTTTTGACTTCATTGAAAGAAAATCCTTAGAGATCGATTGAACTACTAGTTTATATACTCGGTTAATAACAATTAATTTCAACATCAAAGGGAACTTTGGAGTTCATTCGAGAATCTCAGGGTTGGGACCATACCATGTACGCAAGGGGATATCTCATGCCTTTGTCTTGTCTTGAATTCCGCCCAGCCCATCTCATCCTGATCCCGGCGTGCCTGGCGCTCGCGGCGTGCGAGTCGTCGGGCAGTTACCGCGTCGGCAGCGTGGACAGCGGCGGCACCACCGCCAGCGTCGGCCCGGCGGGCGCGACCGGCCCAGCCGGGGCAACCGGCGCCACGGGCCCGGCTGGCCCCGCAGGCCCGTCCGGCAGCGGCCTCGGGCTTGGCAGCGCAGGCGCGCTCGCGGTCGGCGGCCTTGTCGGCCCCGGCGGCGTCGCGGGAACCGGCCTCCTCGCCAACACCGGCGATCCCGCCGCCACCAATCCGGTGATCGGCAATGTGCTCGTGAAGACGGGCGGGCTCGTCAATGTCATCGCCGACAAGGGCCTGCTGCTCGCCAGCGCGGTAGACGGCAAGGTGCCCGGCAACACCAATCTCGTCGGCACCGTCGTCGGCGTCGTCAAAAGCACCGGCGTCGCGCTTGTCCAGACCGGGAACGGCCAGCAGTATCTGGTCGATGGCCTCGCCGCCGCCCCCGGTCAGCTGATCACCGCGACGATCGGCAAGGCGACCGCGATCGGCAGCCCGAATGCCTCGCCGCTGATCGGCGCGAGCATCCTGTCGCCCGGCCAGCAGAATGGCAGCCTGCTCACCGTCGGCGTCGGGTCCAGCGGCCAGCTCGTCACGCTCCAGCCCGGCACCGGCGGCAATCTGCTCGGCGGAGCCACCGGCGGCCTGACCGGTGGCGCAACGGGAGGCAATCCCACCGGGACGCCCATCACGCTTGTCAGCAATGTCGTCACCACGACGACCGGCGCGCTCGCGCAGGTCGGCGGCGGCGTCACCGGCGGCACACCGGGTGGCGGCACGACGGTCGATCCCGTTACCGGCCTCGTTACCGGGGTCACCGGAACCGTCGGGGGCGTCCTCGGCGGACTGAAACCGAAGCGCGGCAACTGAAGCCGCACTCGATGCGCAACCTGCGCTACGCCTGCGCCGCGGCGGTGGCGGGAGCCCTGCTCCTCCCCGCCGCGGCGCTCGCGGCCCAACCAGCGGCAACGCCGCTCGACGGCCGCCCGCCCCTAGCCCCCGATCGCAGCCGCGACCCACTCCCCGATCCCGAGGCGAAACCGCTCTCGCTCGGCAAAGTCGAACTCGGGGCGCGGCCCGACGTCACCATCCGCGAAATCCGCTTTGTGGGCGCGGGCGTACCCGCCAATGTAGGCCGAGCGGCGCAGCGCTTTGTTGGCAAGCCCGCATCGGCGGACAATCTCGCGAAGCTCGCCGCCGCGATGACACGCGCCTATAATCGTTCGAGCGTCGCGCTCTTCACGCTCGTCATCCCCGAACAGGATCTGTCGGGCGGTATCGTCACCGTCGCCTCGGCCGAGGGCTATATCGGCTCGGTGACACTGAGCGGCGAGCGCGGCAGCGGCCCCGCGCCGCTCGTCAGCAAGATGGCGTCGCGTCTCACCGGCCAGCGCCCGCTGCCGCGCGCGCGCTTCGAACGCGTGCTGGGCAATATTGCCGATATCCCCGGGGTCACCGTCACCCCGTCGCTCGCACTCGGCGGCGAGCAGGGCGCTGTCGCACTCGACCTCGCGCTCGATGCCAAAAAGCCCACCGTCGGCCTCGGCTTCACGACGCGCACCAGCCAGTTCGTCAATGATGGCATCGTCGAAGCCAATGCGCGCGGCACCAGCCTGCTGCGCAGCGGCGACGAAACGCGGCTCAGCGGCGCCGCGGCGGTCAACCTCAAATCCTTGCTCTACATGGCCGCGAGCCATTCGACCCCGATCGGCGCCGGCGGAACGCGCGCCGAACTGTCGGCCGCGGCGCTGCGCACGCGTCCCAAGGGGCTCGCGATCGACGGCGAGGCGTGGAGCGCGGGCTTCGGCGTCACCCACCCGCTGATCCGCGCCACGCGGCGCAATTTGGTCGCTGCGGCGCGGATCGATTATCTCGATTCGAAAAATGCGCTCTTCGGCTCGACGATCGCCGCCGAAAAGACGTGGACCGCGAGCGGCAGCCTCGCTTTCCGCCTCAGCGAAGACCGCACCGTCGTCGGCGCGCGCATCGGCGGCGCCAAGGGGCTCGATTTCGCCGGGGCGCGTGTCGATCCGGGCGTCGGCGAGGTCGGCTTTGCCTATGGCGACGCGAGCATCGAGGCGAACCAGGCGATCGGCAAGGCGCTGGTCGTCCGCGCCGCCGCGACGGGGCGCTGGACGCGCGACCGCTTGCCCGCGGCGCAGCGGTTCAGCGTCGGCGGCGCCACCTTTGGCCGCGCCTTCGACGACGGGCTCGTCAATGGCGACCGCGGCTACGCAACCTTTGGTGAGCTCGCGCTCCGCCCCTTGCGTGGCGGCAAGCTGGCGAAGAGCGAGATTTACGGCTTCATCGATTATGCCGATGTCACGCTGCTCGCGCGCACAGCGATCCCGGAAACCAATTTCCGGCTCGGCAGCTGGGGCGGCGGGGTACGCCTATCCTATTCCGAAAATGCGACGATCGGCCTCGAACTCGCCGACGCGTGGAACCAGCCGGTGCCAGGCTATGACCAGGACTGGCGCGTCGCGCTCAGCTGGAAATTGTCGCTTCGTCCATGACCGCAGGGCCGAGCGCCGAGGCAGTGGCATAAAGCTTGTCGGCGAGCGGATAGAGTTCGCGCTCCTCGCGTTCGACGCGTGTCGCCAATGCGCCGAAGATCTCTATCGTCTCACGGCTGAATTCGGCCCATTTCGCCGCGACGCGCTCGGCGGTCCATTTATCGTCATAGGCGACATATTCCGCCGCCAGATCGCCCATCTCCAGTTCGAACTCGCGCGTGATGTGCATCAGGTCGGCGTCGCCGGTCGCGCGCAGGCGCGGATAGAGGATCCAGTCCTCGCATTTCAGATGGCGGACCAATGTCTCGCGGAGCAGCCCGCGCGCCGACGCCAGCTCGGTCAGCCGCGCCGGACCGGGCGCCTGGAGCAATTCGGTCACGATCCGCGCCAGCGCGATCAGCGCCGCATGTTCGGCGCGCAGTCGCTCTATTTCGCGGCTCAATGGCATGGTTGCCTCCAGCGATACGAGCGGTCCCTCTACGCCATCTTGAAGGCAGCCGAATCGGAAAGCAATTTGTTATTGATAAGATTTCGGACCGAAAAAGGGCCGCAACGAAGCGCGGCCCCATGCTCTCCTTTGGACTTACGCACGCCCGGCGGGCGTCGGCAGCTCCGGCATGCCGACGCGGTGCAGCATTTCGGCACGCATTCGGCTGATGCAGCGCGGGCTCGACACGGATTACAAGGACAAGCTGTACTGTGGCACGATTGACGGAACCGCTCGCGCGCCCGAACATTTGGACTCGGTAAAGCGAAAGGGAACGCCATGGCCGCACGCGCATATTGGAAGGGTCAGATAAGGCTCGCTTTGGTCTCGATCCCGGTCGAAATCTATTCGGCGACCAAATCGGGCGCCGCGGTCACCTTTCGCCAGATCCACGAACCGAGCGGCAAGCCGATCAAATATGAAAAGGTCGTGCCCGGCATCGGCGCGGTCGACCATGACGAGATCGTCAAGGGCTTTGAACTGTCGAAGGGCAATTATGTCCTGCTCGACGAGGAGGAAATCGAGGCGGTCAAGCTCGAGAGCAAACGCACATTGGAGCTCGTCCAGTTCGTCGACAGCGACGCGATCGACGTCCTCTATTATACCAAACCCTATTATGTCGTCCCCGCCGACGAGCTTGCCGAAGAGGCCTATATCGTCCTTCGCGAAGCGCTGAGGCGCACGAAGAAAGTCGGGCTCGGCCAGCTCTCCTTGCGCGGGCAGGAACAGCTCGTCGCGCTGCGCCCTTGCGGGCGCGGGCTGGTGCTCGAAGTGCTGCGCTACGCCGACGAGGTGAACAAGGCGGCCAATTATTTCCGCGACGTCGGCAGCAGCAAGCCCGACGGCGACCTCCTCGACCTTGCCGAAACCTTGATCGCCAAGAAGAGCGGCGAATTCGACGCGAGCGACTATCACAACCATTATATCGACGCGCTGAAACGCGTGATCGCCAAGAAAGCGAAAGCGAAGGGCAAGCGCGTGCTCGAAGATGTCGAGGAGCCCGCGAGCACCGGCCGCGGCTCGAACGTCATCGACCTGATGGCCGCGCTCAAGGCCTCGGTCGACGGCAAGAAGACCGCGCCCGCCAAAGCGGCACCGGCGAAGAAGGCCCCCGCCAAAAAGCCCGCCGCCCGCAAGCGCGCCTGACATGGCCCAGCGCGCCGATCCGCTTGCGCAATATAACGCCAAGCGCGATTTCGCGCTGACCCCCGAGCCCGCAGGCAAGGTCGAAAGGGGCGCGGGCAACCGCTTCATCGTCCAGAAGCATGACGCGACACGTCTCCACTACGACTTCCGGCTCGAAGTCGACGGGGTGCTCAAAAGCTGGGCCGTTACCAAGGGCCCGAGCGCCGACCCCGCCGACAAGCGCCTCGCGGTGCGCACCGAAGACCACCCGATGAGCTATGCCGATTTCGAGGGCGGCATCCCCAAGGGCGAATATGGCGGCGGCACGGTGATGCTATGGGATCGCGGCACGTGGCAGCCAATCGAAGGCAAGAGCGCGAAGGATATCGACAAGGGCCATCTCCACTTCACCCTCGACGGCGAGCGGATGAAGGGCGAGTGGCTGCTCGTCCGGATGAAGCCGCGCCCCGGCGAAAAGCGCGAGAACTGGCTGCTGCGCAAGGTCGACGATGCTTTTGCGGGCGGCACCGACGATCTTGTCGGCCGTCAGCTGACGAGCATTCTCACCGGCCGTACGATGGCCGAAATCGCGGGCGACGAAGGCGGCGAGCAGTCGCTCAAGGGCGCCAAGGGCGCAGCCTTCGCGAAGAAAATGGCCGATGCCGCCGCGCACAATAAAAAGTTCGCGAAACCCGCCGCCAAGGGCAAGCCGCCCAAATTCCGCCCGCTCCAGCTCGCAACGCTCGTCGATGCCGTCCCCGGCGGCAACGGCTGGTTCCACGAGATTAAATATGACGGCTACCGCGCCGAAATCGCCGCAGCGGGATCGGACGTCCGCATCTACACGCGGAGCGGCCTCAACTGGACCGACAAGTTCGCGCCGCTCGTCCGCCACATCGCCGCGCTCGACCTGCCCCCGTGCCTGATCGACGGCGAGATCGTTGCCTATGGCAAGGACGGCAATCCCGATTTCTCCTCCTTGCAGGCGGTGCTGAAGCGCGGCCACGGCGCGCAGGACGAAAAGACCGCGCTCCACCTCTTCGCTTTCGATCTCCTCGAACTCGGCGGCAAAAGCCTCGCGTCGCTCGGCAATCTCGAACGCAAGGAACGCCTCGAAGCGCTGCTCCGCGATGCCAAGGCGCCGATCGCGGTCGCCGATCATGTCATCGGCGCGGGCGAAAAACTCTATGACGCGATGTGCAGCGCGGGACAGGAAGGCATCATCTCGAAACGCGCCGACGCCGCTTATTCGGGCCGCCGCAGCAAAAGCTGGGTGAAGGTCAAATGCACGCGGCGGCAGGAGTTCATCCTCGTCGGCTGGAACCCCTCATCGACCAAGGCACGCCCCTTCGCCTCTTTGCTCCTCGCGCAGCGCGAGGGCGACACGCTCGTCTACAAGGGCAATGTCGGCACCGGCTTCGACAGCGACACGATGGCCGACCTCGCGAAAAAATTCGCCAAACTCGAGCGCAAGACCGCACCGCTCGAAATCGACGCCGCATGGGCGCGCAAGGTGCATTGGCTCAAACCCGACCTCGTCGCCGAAATCGCCTTCGCCGAATTCACCGCGAGCGGATCGGTGCGCCACGCGAGCTTTCTGGGCTTGCGCCAGGACAAGGAGGCCAAGGACGTGACCCCCGAAAAGAAACAACCCGCCCCCGCGCCGACAAGCGACGTGACGATCAGCAGCCGCGACCGCGTCATTTTCCCCGAAGCGAAGGCGACCAAGGGCGATCTTGCGGATTATTACGCAGCGATCGCGCCAATCATGCTCCCGCACACCGCGCGCCGCCCGATCAGCCTCGTCCGCTGCCCGCAGGGCCGCGGCAAGAAATGCTTCTTCCAGAAGCACGATTCAGGCTCGTTCGGCGACCATGTCCTCCATGTGCCGATCATGGAGAAGGACGGCGGGCACGAGGATTATCTTTACGTCGAGGACGCCGACGGCCTGCTCGCCTGCGTCCAGATGGGGACGATCGAATTCCACGGCTGGGACAGCCATGTCGGCACGCTCGAAAAGCCCGACCGCATGGTGTTCGACCTCGACCCCGACGAGGGGCTCGATTTCGCCGACGTCAAAAAGGCCGCGCTCGATATCCGCCGCCAGCTCGCCGACATCGGGCTCGTCAGCTTCGCAATGCTCTCGGGCGGCAAGGGCGTGCATGTCGTCGTCCCGCTCGATCCGGGGCACAGCTGGGACAAGCATAAGGATTTCTCGAAACGCTTCGCCGAGGCGCTCAGCCTCGCCGAACCCGACCGCTTCATCGCGACGATGAGCAAGGCGAAGCGCAAGGGCAAGATCTTCATCGATTATCTCCGCAACCAGCGCGGCAGCACCGCGGTCATGCCCTATTCGGCGCGCGCGCGCGAACAAGCGCCGGTCGCGGTCCCGATCGGCTGGGATGCGCTCGCCGATGTCACCAAAGCCGGCCAATGGACGATCAAGGATAGCGACGAACTGCTGGAGCGCGCAGCGAGCCCCGACCTCAAGGGTTGGGGCTTTGCCAACCAGGCGCTCCCCGACTTCTGACGCGTCAGGCCGGGGCACGAATCGCGGCCCCGCTGATTGGTTAGCGCGCTAACCATCCTTCCGATAATACCAATAAAATACCAAAATTGTGCTGACTTCGCGCTTGCGGGGCATAAATTGCGTCAAAATCCGCTTGACGGATAGATTGGTATGTATAAATTTCCCTCAAAATTAGAGCAAAACTTGATCTAAGATCAAAAAGAGGGAGACACGACATGACCAATGCAAGATATCTGCTCGCTTCGGCCAGCATTGGTACGCTGCTTTTTGCCGCTAGCGCGGCCCACGCCCAGACCTCCACCACCGCACCCGCCGCCGACACGGCCGAGAGCGAAATCGTCGTCACCGGTATCCGCGGCTCACTCCGCGAGGCGATCGACGCGAAGCGCGACCTGTCGGTGATCGCCGATGTCGTGACTGCCGAGGACGTCGGCAAATTCCCTGACAAGAATGTCGCCGAGGCGCTCCAGCGCGTTCCGGGCATCGTCGTCAACCGCGAGTTCGGCGAGGGCGAGCGCGTCTCGCTGCGCGGCACGGCGCCGAACCTCACCAAGACTTTGCTCAACGGCCACAGCGTCGCGACCGCCGACTGGTTCATCCTCGACCAGGTCGCCTCGACGCGCAGCTTCAACTATCTCACCCTGCCCGCCGAAATCATAGGCCGCCTCGAAGTCTACAAAAGCCCGCAGGCCGATGTCGAAGAAGGCGGCGTCGGCGGCACGATCAACGTCATCACGCGCAACCCGCTCGACCTCGACCCGCTCACCCTCTCGGCCTC
>Ga0209050_1002162_pt1 | contig 17825 bp, 14 predicted proteins | sample Araplavi_mTSA_r2_FD_184276 | JGI IMG/M metagenome (GOLD analysis project Ga0209050, IMG submission 184276) | Arabidopsis root microbial communities from North Carolina, USA - plate scrape MF_Cvi_mTSA_r2 (SPAdes) (version 2) | ecosystem: Host-associated > Plants > Roots > Endosphere | place: USA... | reverse complement strand
GATGCCAGCAGCAGCGCAACCATGACCAGGGATCGCAAGGTGGAGATCGTCGTCATATTATTTTTTTGTTTTAATCATTTGATTAATTCCTGTCCAAAAAAAAACTACTTCACTTTCAGGATGGCCCCCACCCATTTGGGGATCAGCGTCCGCCGTTCCTCCATCAGGGCCTGGTATTCTTTTGCACTGAGGGAGCCAATGGCCTGGAGCACGGGCCGCCCGATAAACGGGAAGAGCGTCATGCCCATGAGGCTCATCACAAACTGGATCGGGTGCATGTCGGGGCGCCGTTCCCGCAATTGCTTGACAAAATAGGAGTCGCGTAAAATTTTGCCGGCCTGTATGCGCTGGCCGAAACGTTCGGGATCGGCCCGTATTTCGCTCAACACAAAAAGCGGGAGGTCCGGATTGCTGCTCAGCATATCAATATAGGCATGCACCACCATCTCGACTTTCCTTTCCAGCGTCGTGATCTCTTCATCCAATATCGGGTAGAGGTTGCCAAACAATTGTTGCAACTTTTCCATCATCACGATATCGAACAGGGCTTGCTTGCTCCTGAAGTAATAGTTCAGCAACGCCAGGTTCAGTCCCGCTTCTTCCGCAATGTCGCGGGTACGGGTGGCCGCAAATCCCTTTTGCGTGAACACTTTACGCGCAGCTTCCTTAATCTTTTCTTCCGTGGAAACGTCGGCTTCTACTGGTTTCTTTTTGGCCATGTTCTGATGCAATTGTACGACAAAGGTAAAGCATAGTTTTGAATTTAATCAAATATTTTAATCAAGTGATTAAATATTTTTGTAACGATATATAACGGGCTGATTTTAAATATTTTATCACCGATTGGCAAAACCTGATTTTTTCCAGGGCAAACCTTTAGGTTCGTCATTTTGGTCCACAGCCCACCGACAGGCTCGCGCCGCGCGCCGCATCGGTTGACGGAAATTTTTATCGCAGTAGTTGAAAATAGAGTGTGGTGCTATTGCTAACTTGTCGCGTCTTATGGCGCTGTACATTTCATCTTTAAATTCGGGAAGCAACGGCAACTGCTATTACATCGGCAACGACAGCGATGCGGTGTTGGTGGATGCCGGCATTTCTTGTCGCGAAACGGAAAAGCGCATGAAACGCCTTGGCCTGAACATGCGGAAGGTACGCGCCATCTTCGTTACCCACGAGCACGCGGACCACATCCATGGGCTCACGCAACTGGTCAAGAAATTCAACATTCCGGCCTACATCACGACGCCTACGCTACACGAAGGCAAACTAAAAATGGCCGAGCATCTGATCCAGCCGTTCGCCGCCTACAGCCCGATGGCCATTGGCACGTTGTCGGTCATCGCGTTTCCAAAACTTCACGACGCCTGCGACCCGCACAGCTTTACGGTGACGGACGGACAAGTGAAAGTGGGCGTGTTCACCGATATCGGCACGCCGTGCAAGCACGTGATCCATCATTTCCAACAATGCCACGCCGCGTTCCTGGAAGCCAACTATGACGACGAGATGCTGGACAACGGCCGATACCCTATCCATTTGAAGAATCGTATCCGCGGCGAGCGGGGCCATCTCTCCAACGCCCAAGCCCTGCGCCTGTTCACGCATCACCGCCCGGAATACATGAGCCATTTGTTGCTCTCCCACTTGTCGAAACACAACAATCACCCGCAGATCGTGGAGGACTTGTTCCGGCGCAATGCCCGCAATACCAAGATCGTTATCGCCACACGCTACGAGGAGACGCCGGTGTTCCGCATCACAAAGCCCATTCAACTGACGGAGAAGAAAGTACAGCCCGATGCGGCAACCGTCCAGCTCGCGCTTTTCTGAGGTCACCTCCCCCCTGTCTCATTTACGATCGTTACGATGGCCAGCGTGCCAACGTTATCCTTTTATAATTTGTGGCTTCACGCCCACGACGGTTAGCCGCACAGGCTTGATCAATCCTTTGCTGTCAAACTGCAAGACCTCGATACAGGTCTCGCGGTGATTGGCATCTTTCTCGTTGAGCGGCCTCCGGTGGTAAACGATGTACCATTCCTTCGCGCCGGGCACATGCATGATCGAATGATGACCCGCACCGCGTGCCACCGATGCATCTTGCTGAAGGATCTTGCCAATCCGTTTAAACGGACCGAAAGGCGAATCGGCTATCGCGTAGGCCACCGAGTAGTCGGGGCCGCCCCAATCTCCCTCCGACCACATGAAGTAATAGCGGTTGTCTTTCATGAACATCACGGGGCCTTCTACATATCCCTGCGGTGTGATCTCTTTAAAGCTCGTGCCATCTTCAAAGGGCACGATGGCTGTGAACGTGTCGTTCAGTTTGGCGATGTTGCAATGGCGCCAGCCGCCGTAGAGGATATAGTAGGTACCGTCCTTGTCTCTGAAAACAAATTGGTCGATGGGCTGTGCGCCGTTTTGAAATTTAGGGATGAGGGGCTTGCCCAGCAGATCCTGAAAGGGACCTTGCGGCTGATCGGCAACGGCCACCCCAATCCCGCCATTTTCTGCGTCGCTCTGGATGTCGTTGGCCCCGAAGAATAAATAGTACTTCCCGTCTTTCTCCACGGCTGCCGGCGCCCACATGGCGCGACGTGCCCACGTCACACGGGCCGTGTCGAGGATGTGCTCGTGCTTGGTCCAATGCACCAAGTCGGGCGATGAGAACGCGTCGAAGAACACCTGGCGGTCGAATACGTCGGAATAGGTTGGATAGATCCAGTAGGTTTTACCGAAGATGACCCCTTCCGGGTCGGCATACCAGCCGGGAAACAACGGGTTGCCTGAGGTCTTCTTGGACTTCGGCTGGGCAAACAGGAATGAGCTGGTTGCTAAAAGCAGGAAAAACAGAATGTTGCTGTGCATGCGGAAAGGGGTTTATCTCCAGACGTTAAAGATAAACCACTCTTCTCCTTTTGCAAACCGTGAACGGATAACGGCTAGAAGTCCAGCGATTTGTAGAATTCGATTTTTACAAGCTTGATAAACGCCACTTGTTGCCGGAAAAGATCTTCGTGGCCGTCGTCGCCACTAAAAAAATTCAACGTCTGGTAAGCCGTTTCAATGTCTGGAAATTCATATTGCCAGATGAGTGTGTGGGCAGGCTCGCCACCGGAGATCGGCTGCATGCGTTTTCCTTTCGGATAATCCGGGCGCTGTTTCTCCAGGGCGTCGAATTGTTTTTCAAGGGCCATGAATTCCTTTTCGTAGGCGGGGTCGAATTGTTGGATGATGCGCATGATGACGCCCATAGCTCAGTCGGTTAATAGGTTTTGGATGGAGGTTGCGAGGGCAACGCCGGTGTTTTCGGAAAATGTTTTCAGCGAGACCCGGTCAATGCCTTTGTGGATCGTGTGCGGTGAGGTTACACTCATGCCTGCCAGCAGCGTCGCCAGGCCCTGGGATTCCGACAACGGTAAGTTCAGCGCAAGCCCGCAGAGCAAGCCTGATAAAAATGCATCGCCCGCCCCGGCGGTGCTTTTCACCTCAACGGGAAGACACGGAACGTGATGCAGCCGCGCGCCATCCCAGCACCAGCTTCCTGCCCGACCGCCAGTGACGGAGATCAGCATGCGATCGTGATGCCCCCGCAGCTGCGCGATGACGTGCTCTACCACTTCCACATCCAATATGGTCTCTTCTTTTCCCGCCAGCGTACGCGCTTCATCCATGTTGATCGCCAGCAGGTCGATACCGGCAAATATCGCGGTGTCTATTTGCTTTAGCTCTTCGGACGTAAACGAGGCGGCACAAAACAAACCGTGTTCCCGCGCAAGGGTCAACAGCGCTTGCCGGGTGGCCAAGGGTACTTCGGGCGCCGCCAGGGCCAGTCCCTTTTTTCCAAGGGCTTTGATCTCCGGTGTGGCCATGGTGATGTCCGTTGTGGAAACTTGAGCGCTCGCGGAGTTATCGGTGGTAAGGTTGCCGCCGCTGCCATCGGGATAGTAGAAACAAAACGAAAAAAGCGTGGAGGCGTCGGCCCTCTTTTGCACATGCTCCATCGCGAAACCCGTGGCTTTCATTTCGTGATAAAGCCGGTAGCCCGTGTCGTCCTCGCCTACTTTGCCAATAGGGATCACGTTGAACAGGTCGCCCAGCAACACTTTTATGTAATGTAAAATGATGTGCTGTTTACAGTAGTCCTGGATATCGAGAAAATGGCCGCTGCGACTTTCCTCGCGGCCCAGGGTATGCTCACCGTTCAATTGAAAAAATTTGCCCGAACCAATTCCTCCCGTGCCGATCAGGCCGGTGTATTTCAGTTGATGTTTATGGAATGTCAGGGGCTTCATAGCGGCGATAACCCCAAGTCCCAATCCGGGTTTTCGCTAATGGGGTGCGTTGCTGTTTTCACGGTGGCGGTGATCAGCACATCGGGATGTTCCTGGCAAAGCGTGATGGGATACTCCGGCGTTAAAGGACCAAACAAGGCTACCCGCAGGGCCGTCTGCTTCCACTTGCCCGTGTCGCTATACAGCCGCACCTTTTTTGCCGAAAGACACTCCTTCACCCCCAGCGTCACCGACATCGGTGGCACAAATTGGTAAGCCGCGCCAAACGTGCGCTGCGCCAGCGCAATGATCGTGTCGATATTGTTTTCCTGGACACGGATGGTCGACTGTCGCAGGTCGTCGATGGAAAGCTTGCTGAACGGATGGCGACGCGCCTGGTTGTAGGCGATGTGCCCGTCTTGTCCCCACCCGCCATAGGTGATGTCGATGGGAGCTTGTCCGATCTTTTCCTTCACCTCCGGAATGTTGTAGGCGTTGAGCCAATGCCGGTTCTCTTCGGGAACGGCCAGGGACGGATGGATGGGATCATAAAAATGCTTCTCCATAAAGCCCCTGAAATTATAGGGATGTTTCTTTGGCAATTCGCGTCCTTGCCAGTCGAGGCATTCGTCCATGTGGAACACCACGAAGTTCTTCAATGAAATTTTCTCCTCATTTATCAAAGCGGTGAACGGTGCGTACCAGCACGCGGGCCCACACGGAATGATGGCGCGCGTTGTTTTTTTGTTGGCGTTGTTCTTTTGGATCTCGTCGGCAAGTTCGCGCGCCATCACGATGCCCATGTGTTGAGAATCGCTCACGAGCCGAAAGGGAACTTTGCGCAACGGGTGCGTTTCCAATTGATCACACGGAATACTGCACCATGTATAAAGTTCCTCTGCTGTTATGTCTGACGTCATGTGCTGTCGGATTGTCATCTGGTCTTCTCTGAAGAGACGCGAACTGGAAATATCTCATTCAAAGGAAACATATTTTTCAGGTTTGCAGGATGCGTGGTGAAGGCTACCCGTCGCCGCGATGGTGTCCACGACTTATTGCTTCAATGCAAAAGCTACATAGGCATCGCCGGAAGGCGAACCCACCTTACCCCCACCGCCAGCCGCAATGACGATATATTGTTTGCCATCGACGCTATAGGTGGCCGGGGTCGCATATCCTCCCGCGGGCAACTTATATTCCCACACGAGCTTGCCTGTCTTTTTATCGAACGCCCTGAATTTTTCATCCCGTGTAGCACCAACAAATACCAGCCCGCTGGCGGTGACCATGGTGCCTCCCAGATTTTGCGTGCCCGTTGGCGGGATGCCTTTTTTTATCAACTCGGGATATTCTCCTAAAGGAACCTGCCAGAGGCGGTCGCCGGTGTTCAGGTCGATGGCATTGAGCGTACCCCACGGGGGCTTTACACCCGGATAGCCTTCCTCGTCGGTAAGCGTCTTCCAGCCATCGTGCACATAGCGGTACGTGGTGGGTTGGGTTGGAGTGTTAGCAAGTTTGGGAGCAGCGTCTTTCTTGTCAAACAAGAAAGCAACGAGTGCATCTTTATCGGCTGGCGAGATGTTTGGAAAGGCGGGCATTTGTCCGCGGCCCGTTTTCAAAAGGGCACGCACGTCGTTTTCTGTTTTCCGTTTGGCCAGATTTTGCAGCGATGGAAAAACACCCGTTCCCGCGCGGTCTGCACCATGACACATGGTACAGTTGTTCAACGTATACACTTTCTCGCCCGCCGAGGCCAGCAACTGTCCGTCGGACATCTCCATCGCTTTCATTTTGATGAGCAGTGGAATTTCGTTGGCGTTCACATACAGAACGCCCGTCTCCGGATCGAATGAAGCGCCTCCCCATTCGGCGCCACCCCGCGTGCCGGGAAACTGCACCACGCCGTCGGTGCTGGGTGGCGTATAAATGCTGCCTATGCGCGCGCCGGCGATCTTTGCTTTCACGTAATCGTGGGATGCCGGGGAGATATCTGTGATGTCATTTTCGGTATACGTGTGACGCACAAACGGCAACGGCTTCACGGGGAATGGCTGTGTGGGCCAGGTCTCTTCCGCCATCAGGTCTGATTTGGGTACGGGCCTTTCTTCGATCGGATACACCGGCGTGCCGCTTTCCCGTTCAAACAAAAAGACCATGCCCATCTTGGTGACCTGGGCCACGGCATCGATGTCTTTTCCATCCTTGTGCAGTGTCACCAGTGTGGGTGGCGCGGGAAGGTCATAGTCCCACAGATCGTGGTGCACCAGTTGGTGGTGCCATTTGCGCGTGCCGGTTTTTGCATCGAGGGCGATGAGGCAATTGCCAAAGAGGTTCTCTCCTTTCCGGTTGCCTCCATAAAAATCGAACGCGGGCGAACCGGTGGGCACAAACACGAGGCCGCGTTTTTCATCCAGGGTCATCCCAGCCCAACTGTTGGTGCCACCCACTTGCGTGTAGGCGTCTTTATCCCATGTCTCGTAACCATATTCACCGGGTTGTGGAATGGTGTGAAAGTTCCAGGCAATCTTTCCGGTGGCGGCATCATAAGCCCGCACAAAGCCGGGAGCCGCGTCATAGCCTTCGCCGAGCGCGGTGCCTTGTATTAACAGGTCGCCGTAAACAATGCCGGGAGACGTGGCCCATACCGCCAGCGTGCTGGGGTCTCTACCTAAACCATCGCGCAGATCGACGTGACCCGCGACCCCGAATGTCGGGATCAGCCCGCCGTTGTCGGCATGGAGGGCATAGAGATAGGGACCTGCTGAAAAAAATATCCGTTTGTCTGTTCCCTTTTCCCAGTAGGTGACGCCCCGGTTAACGCCCGTTGCTTCGCTGTTCATAAAGGGATCGAACTTCCACAGTTCCTTTCCCGTGGCCGGTTCAAGGGCGACGAGTTTTAACTGCGGTGAGGTGACATACATCTTGCCGTTTACAATGATGGGATTGCATTGAATGGCCGACCGGTTCTCTTCCCGGGCATCGCCTGTGTGATAGACCCAAGCCACCTCCAGTTGGTTCACATTTTCGGGCGTGATCTCGTCGAGCGTCGAGTAGCCTGTGCTGCCCACATCGCCGCGGTACACCGACCACGTCGTGTGTGCCTCGCGGTTGTTGCTGCACGCCGCGGCGATCACCCCGATTAGGCAGGCGAAGACGGGCATCGAAAATGAACGATTTCTTTGCATAGCAATAAGAAGGTTTTAGGCCCGAAGGCCGGGGTCAAAAAAAAAACATGAGGACCCCGCAAAAAGATTTCTAAAAGACGTTTGTCGCGTATTGAATTTTCATATTTCCCCGCGAACCCTGCATATCCAACGCCCGCACGGTGGCGTGCAGATACTCGCCGTCGTGCACAAAGCGTTTCATCTCCAGACCTCTTCCCACCACGGCAACATTTTCGGGTTTATGGCATTTGATCTTCACGGTTTGTTCGCCATACATTTTCAAGTCGACTCGCAATTCGTTCGCTTCCGTGCGTATGGCGTACAGGTTGTACGTGCCATCGTGAAATACGTGCACGGGCATGTATTGTTCGCCCAGCGCATACGTCAGTTCATATTTCTGCGGAGCCAGTTGGGGAAGATATAAAAAAGCAAAACCCTCCTCCTCATAGTAAGCCGGGATCACCTCGCCATTGAGTTTGGCGGACGAAACATGCTCCCCTTTTTTCAACGGGACCTTTAGCACCATGTTTCCCAGGATGTCGCGGGCATAGGCTTCTTTTGGCATTTCGCTATTGTCGATCGCCACGGAGCCTTCACGCGCTTCTATTACCTGTGTATAGCGGCGATAGAGCCATTGCGAATGTAACTGTTCGGTGTTCTTGGCAATGTAGCGATCTTCCTGTCTCTGAAATCTTTTGTAGTAGTTGATCCATTGCGCCGTCACATCGGCTTGAACAAAATCATCTTGCGCGAGCCAGTTCACCCAGTGGCTCTCGACCATGTCGGTGCTTTGCATATCGATCAACACCTTGGGCAGCGACTGGAGCTCATACCAGAGGTTGCCATAGTTCATGCGATTGATTACGTGTGTACCGTGATCGAACCCGCCGCCGTTGGTTTCGGGTGGAGGCGACAGTTCGGGGATCTGTGCAAAATCGGTGTTCGCATACTTCACACCGGCTTCGGTCAGCAATTTTCCCAGGCTGTAGTCACCGCCGGGGTTCCAGTAATAGCTGTAGGCACAGGGCACGAAGCTTTCGGGGAAGGAATGCCCCTGCTGCGGTGTGATGTTGTACTGGGCCATGATCTCGGCGAACCCCTGGAGGTGTGTTCGGAGTTCATTCTCCGGCCAGGGCTTGCGGTCGATGAGGTTGTACCATTCCGCCCGGCGTTGAATGCCATCGCCCGCCCAATATTCATGACCGGTGCCGTGGAGGCCGAATTCCATAAACGCGGCCTGTTCTTTTACATAGGCCATGATGGCAAATTCCTTATCGCTCACCCTCCCCTTGTTGTTCCATTTCTCGCGCTGGTAGGTGGTGGTGGGATATTTAGCCAGCACATTTTCACGGTCCATTTCACTGAGGATGAAAAGGCTTTGTATGCGGGCGCCCACCGCTTTGCCCACTTCCACCACATAGGTATAATCGTTCAAATCGAATAAGCGTTTCACGCCGGCACGGTGAGGACCGGAAGGGGTCTGCTGCGAGAGATTGCTACCTTCATTCCATCCCAAATCATCAATGGCCACGGCAAAGCCTCGGGGGAAGATGATCCTTTTCAAGTTGTTCCGCTCCATCGTTCTTTACTTCTTTAAATCCATCGACGACACTATCGTTTCAAAATTTTCATGGCATTCGTCTTGTACACTTTCTTTAAAATAGCGTCGCTCAACCCAAACCCATTCAGGGCCCAGTGATAGCCGGTCTGCCCGTTCGAATAAAAATGTTCGTCGTTAGACTCCAGGATGCGGAATGTAAACGCATACATTTCGGGGTTCGCCCCCATGTCCGTGCCGTATACGATGCGATCCTGATACTTTTCAAAGAAGGCCTTCATGTACCGTGGTATCGTGGCCGTTTCTGCATAGCGGGCCGCGAGGTCGGCATATAAGTTCGGATATTTATCGAAAAGGTTGCCGAGAATGCTGAGGTCATACTCACAGTTTGCATAGTGACAGGCGATGAAGGTCGTGCCCGGGTTATCGCGAACCGCGTTCTCCAGGGTCTTGATCAGCTGTGCATGGCTTAAGATGCCGGGTTTCGTCTGGTCCACTTTCCATTCATAGGCGTTCATAAGACCGTCGTTGGTGGAGTCCATCGGCTCGTACATCCACATGGGTTCTGCCACATGCACATTGACGGGCAGCTTCAGTTCGGCGCATTTTTTCCAAAGTGGTTTCATGCGCGGGTCATCGATGTGCATGCCCCATCCCTTGGTTGGGGATGAATAAAATTCGCCCAGCCCCTTGTCGCCCAATTCCCCTACGCCCTTCGCGCCGAGGCGTGCACAACGCTCCAGTTCTTTCACGGCACGTTCCGACCAACCGGGCTCCAGGTAGCCGGTGTGATCGAACCCACACCACACTTCAAAGCGATTGCCATAAGCTGAATACACCTGGTAGAGGGAGTCAAACCGGGCGCCGGTGGCATACGAGAGGATCAGTGTTTTTTCAATGCCGAACTTGTCCATCGTTTTCACCCACTCCTGTATGTCGGCTTTGGTTTTGCCGTAAGGATGCGAGTGCATGTCGATCACGGGGAATTTTGCTTTTTCGATTTTTGTAATCGGAATTTTATAGATGGACTTCGGTCTATAATTTTTTAGAAGCAGTTCATCGGGTGTTTGCGCCTGGGCTGCAACCGTGATAAAAAGCAGCCAGACGCCAAATCGTTTTATTGTCATGGTATAATTAGTTAGGGGAAACCACTTCCAATTTTTCGCCGATCAGCTTCACCACCGACTGCGTGGCCAGCGGAAAGATCTTGCGCAAATCTATTTCATCGTTATCCTGCAATACTTGTTGCAGGGTTTTCATAAAAATATTCTTCGTCTCTGTGGCCAGGTTCACTTTCGTGATGCCCCGCTTCACGGCGTCGCGGATCTGTCCTTCGGGAATGCCCGACGACCCGTGCAACACCAAAGCCGCCGGCGTGGCTGCATGGATGGCCGATAATAATTCCAGCTGCAATTGTGGCGTCTCTTTATAAAAGCCGTGGGCCGATCCGATGGCGATCGCCAACGCGTGCGCCCCCGTTTCATCGATGAATCGCTTCGCTTCTTCCGGTTGCGTGTATTGGCTCACCTTCTGCACCTGCCCCAGTTTTGCCACGTAGCCTAACTCCGCCTCCACGTTGGCGTTATATTTTTCCGCCAGCTTCACGACGGACGATGTGATCTTTACGTTTTCTTCAAAAGGCTTTTCGCTGGCGTCGATCATGACGGAATCGAAACCTGCATCGAGGCAACGGTGCGCCATTTCCGGCGAGCTCCCATGGTCCAGGTGAAGCCAGCCTTCCACTCCGTATTCCTCCAGACCGGTGCGCGCCAACCCGGCGGCTACCCGCAATCCCAGGTATTGGATGGAGCTTTCCGACAATTGCAGGATGATGGACTTGTTGGTCGCCTTTGCCGCCTGCAACACACCGGAGAGGGTTTCAAAATTGTAGAAATTCGTGGCCAGCAGTGCCTTGCCGTTTTGTCCCAGTGTTTTTAGTTTGTCTTGTAGCCGCATTTTAGAAAGTATAGTTAAAAGTAGATTGTGCGATGGTCTTGACCAGGTTCAGGTCTTCAAATGCACCCGTACCACCGTGACGCGTCGTGTTGATGGCGCCCGTGAGCGCGCCAAACTCCAGGCATTCCTGCCACGATCGTTGTTGCAGAAATTTGTGGATGAAGCCCGCATCAAAGCTGTCGCCCGCACCAATGCTGTCGACCACCGAGGTGTTGAGGAAGGCGCGTTGGTGATAAAGCGATTGGCCATCCCAGAGGTAGGCGCCTTCGCTGCCGCTCTTCACCACGAACGCATGGCCGAATTCGCGCAGATAGGCCAGCGCTTCCTGGAGATCCGCTATGCCCGTGAGGGCTTTCAACTCGGCGGTGTTGGGCATGAAAATGTCAACGTGAGGAAGCAAGGCTTTCAAGTCGAGGTCCCACGTTTCGGAAGGGTCCCATTGCGGGTCGATCGACGTGGTGAGGCCGAGGGTCTTGGCTTGCCGGAAGAGCGCAACGACATCTTTGCGGATGCCTTCCTGAAGAAAGATGGAGCTTAAATGCAGGTGTCGCGCCTGGAGGAGCTTTTCCGTGGAAATATCCTCCAGCGTAAGATGACTCATTGCGCCCGGGTAGGTCACCATCGCGCGGTCTTCTGAAAAATTCAACACAATGGTAGCGCCGGTGTTGTGTTGTGGGGTGTGAAGGATATTGCTGGTGTCTACGCCTTTTGCCTGCAGGCTGGAGATGATGTGATCACCAAAATTATCAAGGCCGATCTTCCCCGCGTACGTCACTTTCGTTCCCAGGGTGCTGAGGTTGCTGGCAAAAATAGCCGAGCTGCTGCCCAACGTAAGCGTCATGTGACGCGCCAGCACTTCTTTGCCGATCTCGGGGAATTTGTCGATGGTGTTCAGGATCAGGTCTACGTTCAATTCGCCCACCACCAATACATCGAAATGTTTCTCCATAGTTCTTTCCGGGAATTTAAAAGCCAGTATAGAAAGACCGTTGCATTTTCCAAAGGGCTTTTATGTGAGCGAATAGATGTTCACCCCTTCCACCACACGCGTGATGGCGCCGGTGGCCGACGGTGCATCGGGCATCAGACCCGACGCCAGCGACTTGAAGAAGCCCAACAACTGCGCCGGGATAATGTAGCACACGGCCAGGAACTCCTCCTCTACCGATTTCCCATTTTCCGAAAGCTGAAACGCATGCTGCAGCTTGATGTCTTTGATCTCCGATTCCGAAATGCCGATCTCCAACAGCGGCGGCGTTCCTTTCTTCATGGCCAGAATGAGATCTCTTTCATAATGATAGGCGTAGGCGTTGTTCGTCAGCAGGTATACGACCAAGGTGGTTTCGTCCACCACGGCTTTTGGTCCGTGTCGGAAGCCGAGGTAGGAATCGTTTTTACAGATCACTTTGCCGTCGGTGAATTCCTGCAGTTTCAGGTGCGATTCGGTCGCTGTTCCAAAAAACGGGCCCGAACCGAGAAACACGGCACGGCGAAAATCCTTCTTGGCAATCTCCCGGAAGTCTCCAGCGTAGAGCTCGATCAATTTGCGGCCGTATTTAATAACGGTCTCCACACTGCTCTCGGCATTCTTGAGGTCTTTCAGCTTCGCGATGAGCAACCCCACCAGCAACATGGTGGAATAGCTGCTGGTCATGGCCAGGCTTTGATCGTTGGATTCGGGTGGCAGGTTAATGATATAGTGGCGGGACTTGGATGAGTAATGCGCCAGTTTGCCTTCGGCATTGCAGGTGATGATGAGGTGGTAGCAGGTGTGGCATATCTCGTCGGCTAAGGCGATGGCCGCCACGCTCTCGGGACTGTTTCCCGAGCGTGCAAAAGAAATGAGCAGCGTCGGGATCTCGGGCGTGAGATAATCCTTTGGATGCGAAACGATATCGGTCGTGGCCACACAGTCGGTGGCGATGCCGGAGTTGCGTTGAAAGACACCGCGCAGTGAGAGTCCAATAAAGGCACTGGTGCCGGCGCCGGCTAAAATGATGCGTTCGGTATTGGCCAAGGCCTCGTCCATAAACTTCGCGATGGCAGCTTCCTGATGTTTGATCTCTTCAAATGCTTTTTTCCACAGCTCCGGCTGCTGGCAGATCTCCCTGGCCGTGTGTATCCCCCCAGATTTGATGAGGTCGGATGCCTCTATCCCCAGATATTTCATATGTCCTTGTCTTTTTATTCGTGACAGAACAAAAGTAGCAATAAAAATAAATTATACTTTCGTTTTGTTGCTTTTTTATAGTTCAAAACTTTCCTTTATTTACTATTCAATAACATTAAACCTTTTGAAGTTTGATTTATTTCATTTAAGGCTTGTTAAAGCTTATTTTCAACTTATGAATGAAAAGCGCCCATTTTTCATCCCGACCCAATCAATTTACGGCTTTCAACGGCACAGCGGAACGTCCGCTTCTTATTTTCCCTGGCGGGAACCTGGCTTTTTTCAACGTCCCCATTATTTAACATTCACCCTAGCCCTGTATTTCACCCTATGAGCATTCGCATTTTCTTTTTCCTTCTTTTCGTTTTCCCGTTGGTAGCGACGGCGCAAAAAGCGTTGGTCACCGAAACCGAAAAAGAGTTTCTCACTTACCCTTTCGGCGAACCCAGTCCCGTACCCATCCTGGCCGAGCGGAGTAACCGCATTTATCCCTATCACACCTTCGATGGCTACAGCGCCACAGGGCAAAAGCAAAAATGGAAAGTGGTCAAACTGGAGAATGACTATATCGAAGTGTACATCCTCCCACAGGTGGGGGGCAAAGTATGGGGCGCCATCGAAAAATCGACCGGCAAGGAATTCATCTATCGCAATGAAGTGATGAAGTTCCGCAATATTTCCATGCGCGGCCCCTGGACCAGCGGCGGCATCGAATTCAACTTCGGCTACATCGGCCACACACCCGCCACGACAAACCCGGTAGATTACAAAACACAAGAAAATGCCGACGGCAGCGTGAGTTGCTTTGTCGGGACCATGGACCTCCCCTCGCGCACCCAATGGCGCGTGGAGATCAGGCTACCCAAAGACAAAGCCTATTTTGAAACCCACGCCCTCTGGAACAACCCCACGCCCATCACCCAATCGTATTACAACTGGATGACCGGCGCGGCCGTCGTTTCGGAGGATCTCGAATTCTTTTATCCCGGCGACGAAGAGTTGGGTCACGATGGTGCGAACGGCCCCTGGCCCGTCGATGCCACCGGGCGCGACATCTCGAAGTATGCCAACAGCAAGTTTGGCTCCCACCGCTCCTCGCACATCGTGGGCGAGTACACTGACTTCATGGGCGGCTACTATCACAAATCGAACTTCGGCTTTGGCCACTGGGCTCTCTACAACGATATGCCTGGACACAAACTGTGGCTCTGGGCGTTGTCGCGTAACGGGGGCATTTGGGAAGACCTGCTCACGGATACGGATGGTCAATATATGGAGTTCCAGGCCGGCCGCATGTTCAATCAGTTCCAGGCTTCATCCCTGCGTACACCGATCACCCAAGTTCCATTTTCGCCGGGCATGACCGATCGCTGGCAGGAACTTTGGTTCCCGGTGAAAGACATCGGCGGCCTCAGCGACGTTTCGCCGCAAGGCGTGCTGCACGTGACCCGCGACGCGGGAAAGCTCTCCATCGGCGTGAATGCGTTGGCGGCTTCGGAAGCGAAGATCATCGTCACCTCCAACGGAAAAGTCATTCACACGGAAAGTAAAGCACTCAAGCCCATGGAAGTGGTCCAAACTTCCGTGTCGCTGGACAGCAAAGCTCCCTTTGAGGTGGTGGTAGAAGGCATGGACCTTCGCTATAGTTCCGAAAACAAAAATCTCATTAAACGGCCCTTTGCTTCGACCTTCAAAGCCGATCCTTCCAGCGCTTCCTATTTATACTATGCCGGCATGGAACAAAAGGAATCCAGAAATTATAAAGGCGCCAAGACATTTCTGTTGAATTGCCTGGGCAAAGACGCACAACACCTCGGCGCCCTGACCGCGCTGTCTGAATTATATTATCGCAGTCATCAATTCGACTCTGCTTTATACTATAGCAATTTAGGCTTGCAATTGGATGCATATGATCCGGGGGTGAATTACTACGCCGGGGTCAACTACCGGGCCCAGGGGGATTTGCTGAATGCCTTGGAAACCTTTGGATGGGCTGCGCGCGCCGCCGAATACCGGTCGCCGGCCTATGCGCAAATGGCCGCCATCGAAATACAACGCGGCGATCTCACCCTTGGGGAAAAATATGCGCAGCAAGCGCTCGAGTTTAACCGGTATAATTTCAATGCCCTGCACACGCTGGCCATCCTTTATCGGAAAACAAACCGGGCCGCCGAAGCCGAAAAAACCCTGGAGACCCTGCTCGCCGCAGATGCGCTCGATCACGTTGCCGATTTTGAAAAATACCTGCTGCACAACACGCCCGACAACCTCGCCCAGTTCAAGGCTACCATTCAAAATGAATTCCCCTATCAAACTTACCTGGAGGTCGCGCTGCAATATCAATCACTCGGACTCGCCGAAGATGCCCTGCAGGTTCTTGACAAAGCACCAGCCCACCCGTTGGTGCATTTGTGGACGGCCTACTTGAAGAACGATGCGTCCGCCCTGACCGCCGTCGCCTCTGAATCGCCTGCATTTGTTTTTCCGTTCCGCCTCGAGACGGTGGAAGTGCTCCAATGGGCCACGCAAAAAAGCGACCATTGGAAATTCAAATATTATCTCGCCTTAAACAATTGGGGCATTCAACGTGAAAAAGATGCGCTAAGCCTGTTCCAATCCTGCGGCAACACGCCCGACTACGCCCCTTTCTATACCTCGCGCGCCTTCCTGCAAAAAGGAAAAGATCCCAAACAGGAACTGGCCGACCTGGAAACCGCCCAGCGCCTGGCACCACAAGACTGGAGAACTACCAGCGCGCTCATCGAATACTACGAAGGCCAACAGGATCACCAAAAAACGCTGGCCCTGTCGACCGCCGCTGTCAAGAAGTTCAAGGGCAACTACACGTTGGGTCTGCAATATGCCAAAGCCCTCCTGGCCAATGGCCAATATGCCACCAGCGTGAAAACCCTGGAAGGAATGACCATCCTGCCCTTTGAAGGTTCCAGCGACGGCAAGAACGTCTACGAACAAGCGTACATGTTATGGGCCCTCGACCTGATCGGCAAAAAGAAATACGCCGAGGCCATGACCAAGCTGGAGAAATCAAAAGCATGGCCCGAAAACCTCGGCGTCGGCAAGCCCTATGATGCCGACACCCGCATGCAAGAATATGCGGAAGCGTTCTGTTTGCAAAAGCTGAACAAAGGCAAAGAAGCAGACGCCCTTCAAATCGCGATCGTAGAATATTCCAATCAACAACCGCTGGAGCCGACACTCAATAACATTTTACCGTTGTGGGTATGGCAAAAGAAAGGCGAGACAGCAGCGGCGAAGGCATGGGTCGAAAAACTAAATGCTTTCGCTTCCCGGCGTCCCACGCATGCCTGGGTAGTAGCGGTTGCCAACGAAGATGCCCCAGACGAGCATGATGCCGAGCAAGCGCTCAAGGGCAACCCTTATTTCCTCATCATTCAAAAGCTGAAAGCATTATCGCATCCGTAAGCATCGTGATGACCCGTGCTTGTTGGTGTTCTTCACCAACAAGCTGTACGTACGTTAAAATAAAATTGCTCAAATTAATTTTTGACGCTCCGCATTATTTGCACTTGAACGATTTCCGAGCGACAACGTGAACCTACACCTCCCCGGGTTGGTGGGGAACACCACAACAACGCGGCCTAAAAATGAAAATCCCCGCGGTGAACAAGGCTGGATGTTCATCCGCGGGTCTTTCCTTTTTAACCCAAAACTATGATGTTATTGAAATTTGTGTTCCGGTAGTTTGGTGAGCTCACCCTGGAGGTTGTCCATGGCTTTGGAGACGAGGTTATAAATCGACTCGGTGCTGATCGCCATCAGGTTGGCGATCTCGGTGTAGCTGAGGTTTGAGTAAAATTTCAGGTACACCGCTTCTTTTTGTCGCTTGGTCAGCACTTCCAATGCGCGGCTGATCTTGCGGCGTTGCTCTTCTTTGCGCTGCTCGGAGATGATCTGGTCTTCTTTTGAGTGAACGAACTCGAGTGTCGGCCATTGCAGGAAACTGTTTTCGCGGGTTCGTATCCTTTTCAATTGGCGTATAACCTTGCGTTGTAAAGAGCTGATCAGATAGGCCTTCACCGAGTCGGGAGTAGACAAATTGAGTTTGTTCTTCCAGATCTCCATGAACAGGTCGTGGATGCAATCCTTCACCAGGTCTTTATCGCTCGACACGCGAAGGCCGTGTTGGATAAGCATTTTGAAATACCGGTGATAGAGCGTGGCGAACGCTGCCTTATCTCCGTTTCGAAAATTACCCCAGATCACCTCGTCACAGTCCTTTTCACAGTCGGTCGTGTATACAGGCTTTGCTTTCATAGGCGCAGGGGTTTAGCTTTCTATTTCCTTCGTAACCCGAAATATTCGATTTGGTTATGCCAAAAGGCCACATCTTATATTTCGTTTACTTACTAAACAAAAATAAAATTTTATTTTTCATTTCGAATAGAAATCGAAAACATTTTTTCAATAAAAAATAAGGAAATGAAACATTTATTCGGTGTTTCCGATAACGATCGAAATAAACGAGGTTTTTATAAACAGGCCTGCGAAGAGATCATAAGGATATAGGGCAAATTCAGCTTATAAAATAAGTTACCGTATTTACTATCTTTACTCTTGTATAAACCTAACCTCATGGCCAAGAAAAGAGACAGTACCGTTGGCAGGCGAAAAGAGATCCTTCATTTGCTCTCGGAAAAAGGCGAAGTGTTTGTGGAAGA
>Ga0209050_1002161_pt1 | contig 17827 bp, 6 predicted proteins | sample Araplavi_mTSA_r2_FD_184276 | JGI IMG/M metagenome (GOLD analysis project Ga0209050, IMG submission 184276) | Arabidopsis root microbial communities from North Carolina, USA - plate scrape MF_Cvi_mTSA_r2 (SPAdes) (version 2) | ecosystem: Host-associated > Plants > Roots > Endosphere | place: USA... | reverse complement strand
TGGGGCGGCCCAGGCTGTCATAGGCATGCACACGCTTGTAGCCGTTGTCGGCCTTGGCTTCGCAGAGCTTGCCTATCCCTTTGCCGCAGGCAGTGCCGTCAAATTTGGTGTCGTAGCTCCACTGGCTGACCAAATCGGGCTCGGTGCGCTGGGTCATGCGGCCCAGGCTGTCGTAGGCCATGGTGATGGCTTGGCCCAGGCTGTCGCGCTGCCAGACAAGTTCGCCAAAGACGTTGTAGCGGTATTCCCAAGCTCCCATGGCGGGGTCGGCCATGCTGGTCTTCTGGCCACGCTGGTTGTAGGCCATCGTGGTAATGGACCCGGCCGCATTCGTCTGGGTGAGTTGACCCAAGGCGTCGTAGGTGTAGACGAGGGTGTTGCCCTGGGTGTCAGTGACCTGGGCGACCTGCCCTTGGGCATTCTTGGTCGTGGTTTTGGTCTGGCCCTTGCTGTTGGTGGTGACCGTGACGAGGCCGCTGTAGCTGATGGTGGTGACGGCAATGCCGCCACTGGCATCGGGGTCGGGGGACTCTTCTTTGGTGACGCGGCCTAGCACGTCGTAGGTATAAGTCGCCCAGTAGGCGGTGCCGCCTGTGAGTTTGTAGAGGTTGGACTTGCGGGACACGCGGCCCAGGGCGTCGTATTCCGTGTCCTGCACCAGGGTGGGCGCAGCACCTGCGCCGTCAAAGCCTGCCGTCTGGCTGCGCACGACGCGGTTCAGGGTGTCGTAGTAGCTGCGCTTCTCGGGGGCGCTGACAGCCGCATTGGCCGCATAGCTTTGTTCGATGGCAACCCAGACAATGGTAGCCCCGCCTATGGGGCCGGGGCAGCTGATGCCGGCGTCGGTGCAGAGTTTGTAGGCCCAGGTGGTGTAGGTGCCGTCAGAGCGGGTCTCTTTAGATTTGCGGCCAAAGCCGTCGTACTCCCACTGGGTGGCCAGGCTGTTGGGGCCGGTCAAGCTGGAGGTCGCACCAAAGCGGGTGTCGTAAGCCTTGGTTTCGCTTTGGCCCAGGACGTTGCTGGTGCTTAAGGGGAAACGGCCGTCTGTGCCGAAGTTGCTGGTGGCGGTGCGCGGCGTTGTGGCGCTGGAGATCGCGTAGCCGCTGGCGCCTGCACAGGCTGAGGTGGTAACACCGGTCTTGTTGCCGAAGGTGTCGTAGCTATAACTGGTCTGCAAGCAGTCATTGGGGCTGTCGGGCTCAACCACTTCTTTGCTCAGCAGCCCGCTGGCGTCGTATTCGAAGCTGCTGGTGCGCACCTTGGTGTCGGCCCAGGCGGCCTGGCTCCAGCCTAGCGCGGCCAGCAAGGTGATGGCTGCAAAGCTTTTGTGAATCTGGTGTTTCATCATGGTCCCTACCCTCTTATGACTTCTTGCTTGTATTGCTGCTTGGCCCGCGCTTACGGCGCGGTGCTGGTAACGCTGGCTTTTTTGAGCCGCCCCAAAATCCAGTTGCCGCTGCCGGTATTGACTGGCCAGTATTCGTTGACCGTGGTCTTGCCCGCGCCTGCGCTGTTGCTGACCGTGATCTGCGTCGGGTCGCCGTATTGCGGACTCTGACCGTACTGGTAGGCATTGGTGACCGTGGGGTAGGCACTTCCGCCCAGATCCCAGCTTTCTTCGACGCTCTGGCTGGGGTAGACAAAGGTCGTTCCCGTGGTCGAGCCGATGCCCTGGGCATAGGTGTTGGTCGTGCGCTTGAGGACGCCTGCGTTGCCGGAACCGGCCAGGCGAGTTTCGCTCTTGGCCACGCTGCCCGTAAAGGGCCAGCTCTGGTTGAATTCGGTGTAGCTTTCGATATTGTTCGAAAGGTTCTTGGACTTCATCCAACGGAAGCCCAGCATGCCACGGCCTGTGCCCTGCTCTGCCTTCAGGCCGCCGTAGTTGTATTGCGTGGTCGTTGTACCGCCTACGCCGTTACTGCTGTCAACGGAAGAGACGATATACATCGGAAACTGCAGGTCCACCTTCGGATAAGCCGACACATTGGCGCCGGTGTCCTTCACGTAACCGGCGCTGAGAGATGCCGCCAGCAGGGTCTTGTGGGTGACCGTCTGCCCGATGTTTGAGCCAATGCTGACGGATTTAACGTTATCGGAAGGGCCGTGCGCGAACTGGGAAACATAGTGGTTCCCGCCGCTGTGCGCCCAGTACACCTGGCGGCCGTCACCGAACAAATCGACCATCTGCCACCGGTCTAGCGTGCTGAAGGCAAACCAGCTCCAGTTTTGCAAGGTTCCATCCGCATTCAGGCGCGTGGCGTAATGGTTGTTGCCGCTGCGCGTCCAGTAGACCTTGCGGCCGTCACCGAATAAATCAACCAGTTGCCACCCATCACTGCCCGTGCCGTGCCCGCCGGACCAGGTCCAGCTCTGGCTTGTTCCGTCCGGGTTCAAGCGCGTTGCCATGTGGGTGCCGCCGCTGCGCGTCCAGTACACCTGCCGGCCATCGCCAAACAGGTCCGCCAGCTGCCAACCGTCGGGATGAACGCCGTGGCCACCCGACCACTCCCAGTTCTGGGTGGTCACGGCCTGTGTTGCACGGTCCATGGTCAGCGCGGTTGCCGCATGCAGGCCGCCCCTGTGCGTCCAGTACACCTGCCGCCCGTCGCCAAACAGATCCGCCAGCTGCCATCCGTCAGGCTGAACGCCGTGGCCGGGGCGCTCCCAGCTCTCCGATGTTCCATCCTGATTGAGGCGGGTAAACATATGGGTGACACCGCTATGCGTCCAGTACACCTGCCGGCCGTCGCCGAACACGTCGGCAAATTGCCAGCGCTCGCCGACGCCGAAACCCGACCAGGTCCAGCTTTGCGAAGTTCCATCCGGATTGAGGCGCGTCGCATAGTGCTGGCCGCCGCTGTGGGTCCAATACACTTTCCGGCCGTCGCCAAACAAATCGACAAGCCGCCAGCCGTCACTGCCGACGCCGTGCCCCGACCAGGTCCAACTCTGCGATGTCCCATCCGCGTTAAGGCGAGTCGCGTAATGCTGGCCGCCGCTGTGGGTCCAAAAGACCTGCCGGCCGTCACCAAACAGGTCAGCCATCTCCCAGCCATCGGCACCATTGCCATGTCCGCCCGACCACGCCCAGTTCTGTACCGTGGCGTCGGGTTTAAATGCGGTGGCATAGTGCATTCCGCCCTGGTGCGTCCAGAAGACCTTGCGGCCGTCGCCAAACAGGTCGGCCATGGCCCAGCCGTCAGACTGGGCGCCATGCGCGGACCAGTTCCAGTTCCAGGGATCGGTGGTGATGTCGTTATAGGCAAAGCTGTGGGGCGCCAGGCATGCACCGGCACCCATGCACTCTTTGACCGAGGCCAGCCGCGAACGGTTTGTGGAAGCGCTGGACTCAAAAGTCATCTGGTAGTCTTTCACCAGGGTGCTGTTGAGATAGGTCTTGATGCTCTTGAGCCGCTTGTCCAGGCGAACCACGCTGCTCTGCACGTAACGGGGCTGGATGTCGGTGCGCGCCTCATAGCTGAATACCACGGATGCCACACCACCGGCATAAACAATGCTGGTGGGCTCAAAGGAGCCGGTGGCATTGTCTTCGTTGTAGGCCACCGTGAGCGAGTTGCCTTTGACGTCCGTAATTTTGCTGAGGGCCCAGGTCAGGACGGCGTTTTTTCCTCTCGCCTCGATTCTGGAGTCGGCTGTGGTGCCGAACTCCAGGGTCAGTCCGGCCTTGGTCTGAACCTTAAAGCTCAACGGTCCCGTGTAAGCCGCGGAGCTCGAGTTGTCCCCGCCCAGGGCGGTGACCAACGCAAAGCTGTCGAGCTCGGTCCGGTATACGCTGTCACCAGCGCCGTAGTTGCCGCCCGCCAGAATGAGCTTGCTTCCATCCAGGCAGAAACGGTCAGTCGCATCGAGTTGAATGCCGGCCCGCGTTCCCTCGGTGGCCAGGATTTTGGGACAGCGAGTGACGGCGGAGAGTCCGCTGAGGTTCCAGCCCATGCCCAACACGCCGTTGCCACCCTGGCTGTTGTAAGCCAACTCGAGCTTGGGCTCCATGCCAGCGACGCCGGGGGGGACCTGGATGGGAATCCGGTAAGTGGCAGCGCCCGATTCATTGACCGAGAACTGGCCGGGCATGATGCCCGCGACCGTCGTGGTCTGGGCCTGGGCCAAGCCGAACCCGGCGCCCAGCAGCCATAGAGCCGCGCAGCGCAATACCTTGCTGTGTTTGCTTTGCATTTTTCCCACCCTCTTTGTTATCTCTTGCTTTGCTTTTTAGCTTTTTAGCTTTTTAGCTTTTTAGCTTTTTCCCGGTATCGACTTTAGCTGGTCACCGTTACGGCGCGATGCTGGTAACGCTGGCTTTTTTGAGCCGACCCAAAATCCAGTTGCCACTGCCAGTGTTCGCCGGCCAGTATTCATTCACGGTGGTCTTGCCCGCACCCGCGCTGTTGCTCACGCTGATCTGCGTCGGGTCACCGTACTGGGGACTTTGGCCGTACTGATAGGCGTTGGTGACCGTGGGATAGGCTGCACCACCCAGGTCCCAGCTTTCTTCCACGCTCTGGCTGGGGTAGACAAAGGTCGCGCCAGTGGCCGAGCCGGTTCCCTGGGCGTAGCTGTTGGTGGTGCGCTTGAGCACGCCGGCGTTGCCCGAACCAGCCAGGCGGGTTTCGCTCTTGGCCACGCTGCCCGTGAATGGCCAGCTCTGGTTGAACTCGGTGTAGCTTTCGATGTTGTTGGCCAGGTTCTTGGACTTCATCCAGCGAAAGCCCAGCATGCCCCTCCCCGTGCCCTGCTCCGCCTTCAAGCCGCCGTAGTTGTATTGCGTGGTGGTTGTGCCGCCTATGCCGTTGTTGCTCGCCACAGATGTCACCACGTACTGCGCGTACTGCAGGTCCAGCTTGGGGTACACCGCGGCGTTGGAAGCCGTGTCTTTGGTGTAGGCCGCGGCGTTGGCGATGGAGCTGTAGGTCAGCGTGGTACCGGCGTCCAGGCCCGGCACGACGCTGCTCAGCAGATCCGACAGGCCTTGATTGCTCATGGACACATAGGCATACAAACCGCTTGGCCCTGACCCCATGGCGACAACATCGCTTTTGCCATTGCCCCGGAAATCCGCAACCGACTTGTCATAAGCGTCCGCTGTCCCGAAGTTATCGGCATACAGCTGGCCGCCTGTCGCGAGCTCGAAGGTCCCATCGCCTTTGCCTATCGCGGTATAAGCGTAAAGCCCGCTGCTGCCGCTGGCCATCACGAGCAGGTCAGACTTGCCATCGCCATTAAAGTCCGCGACCGACTTCATGTAAGCGCCGGCGGAGCCAAAATTGCTTGCCATAAGAAGCCCGCCAGTGGCCGGCTCAAAAGTACCGTCGCCCTTCCCCATGGCGGTATAGGCATAAAAACCGCTGCCGCCGCTGGCCATGGCAACCAGGTCGGCCTTGCCGTCCCCATTAAAGTCCGAGACCGCCTTGGCATAGTCGGTGGCCGAGCCGAAGTTGGCCGCCATCAGCTGGCCGCCGGTCGCCGGCTCAAAAGTGCCGTCGCCCTTGCCGATTGCCGTGTACGCATAAAAACCGCTGCTACCCGTTGCCATGGCCACCAGGTCGCTCTTGCCATCCCCATTAAAGTCGCCCACAGCTTTCACATACGCCGACGCGACGCCGAAATTACCCGCCATCAGCCTTCCGCCGGACGCCGGTTCAAACGTCCCGTCACCGCGCCCCATCGCGGTAAATGCATAGAAGCCATCCTCCCGCGTGAGCATTGCCACCAGGTCGGCCTTGCCGTCTCCGTTGAAATCCCCAACGGCACGGGTGTAGTCGGTTTCAGCCCCAAAGTTCGCGGACATCAGGCTCCCACCGCTGGCGGGGAAGAAGCTGCCATCACCTTTCCCCAGCGCCACATAGGCGTAAAAGCCGCTGCCGCCCGTCGTGGTAGCAACCAGGTCGGGAATGCCGTCGCCGTTGAAGTCGCCCAGCAATTTGTCATACGTTGTGGTGGAACCAAAGTTGCCGGACATCAGAAGGCCACCCGTCGCGGCCTCGAATGTCCCGTCTCCTTTTCCCAGGGCGGTATAGGCGTAAAAGCCATCCCATCCCGTGTGGACGGAAACAAGGTCGCTCTTTCCGTCGCCATTCAGGTCGGCGGTGAAGTTGACGTAGTTATGAAGCCCGCCAAAGTTGTAAGCCATGGCAAGCCCGCCCGAGGCCGGCGCGAGGCCCGACGCAACCTCACTCCAGTTCAGCGTTGTGGGGACGAAACAATTGCCCTGGGCGTCGCATTTGGTATAGGTCTTGAGCCTTGATCGTTTTGTGGCTGTACCGGCTTCATAAACCAGCTTGTTGTCGCCAATCACGGTTTCGCCGACATAGCTTGTCAGGCTCACGAGCCGCTTCATGAGCTTGATGACGGAGCCGCCCTGGAACCCGGGGTTGTTATCCGAGCGTGCTTCATAAACAAAGCGCACCGAGGCCGTAGGGCTCTGCCCACCGAGGGTGTTACCCGAATAATCAATGCGACTGGGGTAGTAATCTCCGTTAGCGTTGTCTTCGGTATAGCTGAACGTCATGTAATTTGTCTTGACGTCGCTGATCTTGTTGACAGCCCAGACCCGCACCGTGGATTTTCCCTGCGCCTCGATGCGCGAGTCGGCCGTGTTGCCGTACTCCATGGTCAAACCGGCTTTGGTCTGCACCGTGAAGGAGGCCACGCCATTGCCGGCGGTTCCTGACGCGACGATCTTGCTGAAGTTATCGAGCTCGGTCCGGTATTCACTGCCGGCTACGCCGTACGTGCCGCTGACCAGCACCAGCCGCTGGCCGTCCAGGCAGTAACGGTCGTTCATGTCAAGATTGACGCCACCCCTGACGCCGTCAACGGCCATGGTGCGCGGGCAACGGCTGATGCTGCTGAGCCCGCCCAGACTCCAGCCCATGCCCAGCAGGCCGTTGCCACCCTGGCTGTTGTAGGCCAGTTCCAGCTTGGGTTCCATGCCGGCAATGCCAGGTGGCACCTGGATGGGAATGCGATAGGTGGCGGCACCACCCTCTGAAACACTCAACTGATTGGACGTGGAGCCGGCAACCGTGCTTGCCTGGGCATTGGCAGCGCATGCAAATAACAAAAAGGCTGTTTGCAGTGCGGCAGGCACCAGTGCACGTACCAGCGTATTGTTCGCAGTTTTCAAGTGGGATCCCTCGGCCGCGGTGTCGCGGATATTTTTTGTTTGATGCTGAATTATGCCCAGCTGCCATAACTCGCCAAGGTGAATTTGACCGCAGGCAGCCAATTGAACAGGGAATTTACCGTTGAGGGATCAAACCAAGAGGAATGGCATGACGGTCGTGAACCGCAAGCAAATCTTTTATCAGGAGTGTTGTTGACAAGTCGCGACTGAGAACGAGACAAGGCGAGTCTGTTCATGCGTCTTCACTAGCCTTTGAACTCAGCATGCCCGAATACCTGTTCCGCGCGCGCCGCCTCTAGCGCGCGCCTAGACACTCCGCTCCCGGCAGAAAGAACCGACTCAAGCGCAAAGACAGGAAACACTGGGAGCGTTAAAAACTGGACAGCATTCAGACCTGATATCCGGGTCAATGATCCCTTTGAAGTCTTATGCGATAAGGCCTTGTACAAATCCCGCACACAAAACATACCGATGTACTCGAACGACAACCACTTGAGTAAGGCCAGCATCGCCCCGGTTTTCAATTATTTAGAAGTATCTGCTTGGGTCCACACAATGTGGAAAGGCGGCAGGAGATCATCCAGCCCATCGGACTAGAAACCGAGGCAACAAAATCGCGGAGGTAGCAGCGCATTTTGAAGCACATCCACACAGCCCCTCCCAAAAAAGGGGGAAGATTCGACGGAAAGCTCGAGAAAGCCTCAGCCCGCTCAATACTCCGCTTAGCCCGAGCTTTTGGAAAGGCCTCAACGACCTATGAATTTTCACCCCAAACTCACAGGATAAAAAAAATGAAGCAATATCAATCCCAGGGCAAGAAGAACAATCCAAACAATTACACCTTTCGCATGGTGACGGCCTTTTGAGTCAAATACATTCCTCTTGAATATGGCAGGTAAGTCAAGCGGATTGCTGGCGGATTTCCAATTTTTATGCCCCAAAAAAGTCAACCTTCCAAGGTGATAGAAAAGCATAAGAATTGAAGCGAAAGTCAGAATGACTGCACCAAGGGCTAAGGTAAGACTAAATACTGTCCACATTTCTTGTTCTATGAAATTAAAAGAGAGAACATTACGCTCTGTGAAGTTCCTTCTTAGTTGCACCCCTTCAAGGAACAACGGCTAATAGCATCCCTTAGAGGAACGACGACTTCTCTCCAAACCTGTCTTACAGAAAGAGTATTCGTTTTCGTTCCTGAAACACTTACCCCGTATCCCCACCCAGTAGTTACCGAAATCCCGCTGAATTCTTGAGTTTTCGCATCAACAGAAATAGTGCCACCATATTTCCCTACGTGGCCTTCATAAGAAACCTCTTCCGAGCCTCTCGCAGAATCAAAGTCGCCCGTTTGGTAGCCATAAGTACGGCCACCCCGAATCATTGTGCCCATCACACTGGTACCTGGAATTTCTCCCTGAAAGATGCCACCGGCATCCCATTTTCCATCCTGATAGGAAATGCCAAAACCTGCACTTCCGCCCCAAACAAAAGGAATTTTAAATCTGCTACCAACATAGAACAGATGGTTAAAAAGATATCCGTAGGTAGCGGTAATCGCACCATTCTGGAATTTCTCACCTGCGATAACAGAACCAACACCACCAACGACTGCCGATGCTATTCCTCGCGAAACATCATCCCAACCACTAGTAGCATTTGTCGCGTATTTGCCAAACACGGCGCTAACAGCACCTGAACCGCAGTTCCCACCGCCAGCTGCCGAGCTAACACACCCAGCTCCAGCATGAGCCGCATAACGCGCAAATGAATTGGCTCCATCCACGCCAGATCCACCCACCGTACCTGCTGCACCAAACAAGGAACCGGTAAATGCACCTTGCAGTCCACCTTGAAAGGTCCCGCTCGATACAAGCCCCGCAGCAAACCCACCCGCCGCACCCGCGCCTATTGCAACCTGTGCAGACGTAATGCCAGGAACAGCCATCAAATTCCATTCGACCCACTGTCCGGTGTAGTAAGCCACCGCAACCGTCGCTACGACTCGTACGACAGGACTGTGCCAAGCGCTACGCCAGGCACTTGAAAGGGCCTTACCCAGATTCCAGTATCCCGTGGGATCGGTAAACGCCAGCGGGTTGTTCAGCACATAGGCATAACGGTTGTAGCTCTGCGCAAACGCCGGGTCCTGGATAAAGGGATCAGCGCTCATGAACCGCCCAATAAGCGGGTCATAGATGCGGCCATTCATATGAATCACCCCCATCTCATCGAGGTGCTCATGCATGGTGTAGCCACGGTCGGTGTTGTAGCCCACGATGGAGTCCAGCACGTCAGGCGTGCCGTTCACAAAGCGCCGCTTGCCCCAGGCGTCAAATGCCATGCGCTCGACGACTGCACCGGTCTCATCGCTGATCGCCACGAGACTGCCCAGGTGATCGCCGTGGAAGTAGCTGGTGGCCGTCGCAGGGGTTGAACCGAGTGTGCCCGTGCGGCTCACAAACAGCGCAAACACCACCCCGCCGGCACTCACATAGTGCTTGTTCTCGGTAATGCCCGTGCCCTTGATCTCTTTCTCATAGGAGAGGCCCAAGCTGTCTTCGCCATTGAGGTACCAGGTCGTGCCCGGATTGGGCCCGCCCACCACGGTCTGCTTGATACGCTGGTGCTCGGGCCCGTAAACGAAAGCCAGATTGCGGTCCACCGGCCCAGCCGTGCTACCAGACATATTGCCGAAGGTGATCGCCGCCGGCATGTTAAAGCTCGTATACGTCTCACCGCGGTAGGTGTGACGGCTGTTGACCGCATCCAGGCTGACCGTGTATTCCAGGTTGCCGTTGCCCAGAGTCGTGCCGTTGACGGTCTGGGCCCCCGACTTGTAGTCATCAAACGCATAAGTTAGCTGGCGCGTGCCGGTAAAGGCGATTTGCGCACCGGGGGCGGTTTCCAGCGTGATATTGGTCAGGCGGTTCGGGCGTGCACCGTCATACCAGTAGCGGCCGACGTCGCTCTTGTAGGTGATGTTGCCCCTGGCGTCGTACATGACCTCGGTGGTCGTAGGCGGGCTCACGGCCCCGCCCAACAAGGTGTTGAGGGTCAGGCGGTTCAGGTTGTCGTAGCTAAAGCTTTCCTGGGTGCCCACTCCCGGGGAATTGTCCGCGCGAGTCGTCAAGTTGCCCAGGGAGTCATAGGTGTAGCTCTGGTTCAGCACATTGCCGGTGGCCTGGCCATCCTTGGTGGCGGTCTGGCCGCTCAGCTTGCCGGTGGCCTCGTTATAGGCCTTGACGGTGGTGACCTGGTTACCCTGTTTGTACTGGGTGATACGGCCCTGGGCGTCCATGGCCAGCACCTCATAGCTCACCGTCTGGGTGAAGCCGCCGGTGCCGCCACCGTTGACCTGCTTGAGGTAGCCGGTGGCGCTATAGACATAGCTGGCCTGGTAGCCGGTGGGCCAGGTCTTGCTCGCCATGCGGCCGGTATTGGCGTCATAGGCGACGCTGACCACCGCGGGGGTTGATGGGTTATCCAGCACGGTGGAGGTGCTGCTTGCGCGACCCAAGGTGTCGTAGGTAAGTACACGCTTGTAGCCGTTGTCGGCCTTTGCTTCGCAGAGCTTACCGACGCCCTTGCCGCAGGCAGTGCCGTCAAATTTGGTGTCGTAGCTCCACTGGCTGACCAGGTCGGGCTCGGTGCGCTGGGTCATGCGGCCCAGGCTGTCATAGGCCATGGTGACGCTCTGGCCCAGGCTGTCGCGCTGCCAGACCAGCTCGCCAAAGACGTTGTAGCGGTATTCCCAGGCGCCCATGGCGGGGTCGACCATGCTTATCTTCTGGCCGCGCTGGTTGTAGGCCATGGTGGTGATGGAGCCGGCTGCGTTGGTTTGCAGCAGCTGGCCGAGGGCGTCGTAGGTGTACACGACGGTGTTGCCCTGGGTGTCGGCCACTTGCGCGACCTGGCCTTGGGCGTTCTTGGTGCTGGTCTTGGTCTGGCCCTTGCTGTTGGTGGTGACCGTGGTCAGGCTGCTGTAGCTGATGGTGGTGACGGCTATGCCGCCTGTGGCATCGGGGTCGGGAGACTCTTCCTTGGTGACGCGGCCTAGCACGTCGTAGGTGTAAGTCGCCCAGTAGGCGGTACCGCCCGTGAGTTTGTAGAGGTTGGATTTGCGGGAAACGCGGCCCAAGGCATCGTATTCGGTGTCTTGAACCAGCGTGGGAGCGACTCCGGCGCCGTCAAAGCCAGACGTCTGGCTGCGCACAATGCGGTCCAGAGTGTCGTAATAACTGCGCTTTTCAGGGGTACTGACGGCCGCATTGGCTGCGTAACTTTGCTCGATGGCGACCCAGACAATGGCAGCGCCGCCTATGGGGCCAGGGCAGCTGATGCTGGCGTCGGTGCATAGCTTGTAGGCCCAGGTGGTGTAGGTGCCGTCGGAGCGAATCTCTTTGGATTTTCGGCCAAAATCGTCGTATTCCCACTGGGTGGCCAGGCTGTTGGGGCCGGTCAGGCTGGACGGAGCGCCAAAGCGGACGTCATAGGCCTTGGTTTCGCCTTGGCCGAGGGCGTTACTGCTCGTGAGCGGGAAGCGGCCGTCTGTGCCAAAGTTGCTGGTGGCAGTGCGCGATGTTGTGGCGCTGGAGATCGCATAGCCGGAGGCACCCGCGCAGGCCGAGGTGGTGACGCCGGTCTTGTTGCCGAAGGTGTCGTAGCTATGGCTGGTCTGCAGACAGTCGTTGGGACTGTCGGGTTCGACCACTTCCTTGCTGAGCAGTCCGCTGGCGTCGTATTCGAAGCTGCTGGTGCGGACTTTGGTGTCGGCCCAGGCCGCCTGGCTCCAGCCTAGCGCGGCCAGGAAGGTGATGGCTGCAAAGCTTTTGTGAATCTGGTGTTTCATCATGGTCCCTACCCTCTTATGACTTCTTGCTTGTATTGCTGCTTGGCTCGCGCTTACGGCGCGGTACTGGTAACGCTGGCTTTCTTTAGGCGCCCCAAAATCCAGTTGCCGCTACCGGTGTTGGCCGGCCAGTATTCGTTGACCGTGGTCTTGCCCGCGCCCGCGCTATTTGTCACGCTGATCTGGGTCGGGTCGCCATACTGCGGGCTCTGGCCGTACTGGTAGGCGTTGGTGACCGTGGGGTAAGCGCCGCCGCCCAAGTCCCAGCTTTCTTCCACGCTCTGGCTGGGGTAGACAAAGGTCGTGCCGGTGACCGAACCGGTTCCCTGGGCATAGGTATTGGTCGTGCGTTTGAGGACGCCCGCGTTGCCCGAGCCGGCCAGGCGGGTTTCGGTCTTGGCTGCGCTGCCCGTAAAGGGCCAGCTCTGGTTGACCTCGGTGTAGCTTTCGAGGTTGTTGGCCAGGTTCTTCGATTTCATCCAGCGGAAGCCCAGCAGGCCCCGGCCTGTGCCCTGCTCTGCCTTCAGCCCACCATAGCTGTATTGCGTGGTCACCGTGCCGCCAACCCCGTTGCTGCTGGCGACCGAACTCACCACGTATTGCGCGTATTGCAGGTCCAGCTTCGGGTAGGCCGCGGCGTTCGGGGAAACGTCCTTGGTGTAGACGCTTGGGTTGCCGACCAGGGAGCTCAGGGCCACCGTGGTCACCTGGCCGTTTTTGGTGACGCTCTCGAGCCGGTCGTTGGTGTGTGGCAAAGACGGGGTGCAGTAGTAGCCATCGATGGCCCGCCCGCAAATATCCACCCCACCATCGCCATTGACATCCGCATACCGCATGGTGCTGTAGTACTGCGGAGAGCCCCAGCCGTTGTTATTGCCGTAGCTGGTTGACCACTGCGTCAGCCCGCCAAAACTGTTGTTGCCGGTATTGAGCCCGCAATAAAAGCCATCGTACAGGCGGGCGCAGACATCCGGCAGGCCGTCGCCATTGATGTCGACATAACGGATGGTGGAGTAATACTGGGGAATATTCACACCGCCGGCATCGGACAAGCTGTTGCTCCACGCCCCAAAGTTGCTGAAACCGGTGCCGTTCCCCGTGTTGATGGCGCAGCTGATGCCGTCGCCGGTGCGGGTGCAGACGTCCGCAAGCCCATCACCGTTCAAGTCCGGGAACTGGATGGTGCTGTAGTACTGCGGCAAGGTGAAGCCATTGGCATCGCTGAGGATGGGCAGCCACAAGGTTGCGGTTCCAAACCCGGCGCCTGTGCCCAGGTTGAGCGCGCAGAACAAGCCGTCCCCACCGCGGCCGCAGACATCGGGCAGGCCGTCGCCATTGAGGTCCATGTACTGGATGGTGCTGTAGTACTGCTCGACACCCCAGCCGTTGTTGTCTCCATATTGCGTGGACCAGCGCGTCACCGGGCCAAACCCGGTTCCATTGCCGAGATTCAGGGCACAGTACAGTCCATCCCCGCCCCGGCCGCAAATGTCAGCCAGGCCATCGCCGTTGAGGTCCAGGTACTGGATGGTGCTGTAGAACTGCACGGGGCTCCAGCCGTTGTCGTCACCATACCGGGTAGACCAGCGGGTCAGAGAGGAGAAGGTGCTGCCGTTGTTGAGGCCGCAATAAATACCGTCGATAAGCCTCACGCAGATGTCGGGGAAGCCGTCCCCGTTCACGTCCGGATAGCGGATGGTGTTGTAGTACTGCGGCTGGTCCAGGCCGCCTGCATCGGTGAAACTGGTTGACCAGCGCGACAAGGTCCCAAACCCAGAGCCCAGGTTGAGCCCGCAGTAAATGCCGTCGTAATTGCGGGAGCACAGGTCCGCGAGGCCATCATTGTTGACATCAACCAGCTGCAGAGTGCTGTAGTACTGCGGCAGGTTGAAATTTTCCACATCGCCAAAGCGCGAGTGCCATTTGGCCAGCTGCTGAAGCGAGGTGTTGGTAAGGGCTTTGTAGGCAAAAACGCTTTGCGGCAAACAGTTGCCGCCGGGCGCGCATTCCGCAACAGTCACCAGCCTCGATCGGCTGGTGGCCGGGCTGGGGCTGTAGGCCAGCGAGTAGGTTTTGATGAGGGTGCTGCCGTTGTACAGCTGCAGGCTGCTGATGCGCCTGTCCTGCTGGATCAGGCTGCCGCCCTGGTAGGCCTTGGTTTTGTCGGCCCGGGTGGTGTCGTACTGGATGCTGACCGACTGGCTGTTGGGCACGCCCGCCGCCGTGTTGCCGCCATAAGCAATGCTGACGGGCGCATACACGCTGCTGTCGGCGCTCTCGTAATAGCCGAAGGTCATGAAGTTGGTCTTGACGTCGCTGATCTTGTTGACCGCCCAGACCCGAACCGTAGATTTTCCCTGCGCCTCGATGCGCGAGTCGGCCGTGTTGCCATACTCCATGGTCAGGCCGGCCTTGGTCTGCACCGTGAACGAAGCCACACCGTTACCCGCGGTACCCGACGCAACAATCTTGCTGAAGCTGTCGAGCTCGGTGCGGTATTCGCTGCCGGCAGTGCCATAGGTGCCGCTCACCAGGACCAGCCGCTGGCCGTCCATGCAGTAGCGGTCGTTCATATCGAAGTTGACGCCGCCCCTGAAGCCGTCGACAGCCATGGTGCGAGGGCAGCGGCCTATCGTACTGAGCCCGCTCAAACCCCAGCCCATGCCCAGCAGGCCGTTGCCGCCCTGGCTGTTGTAGCTCAGTTCAAGTTTGGGCTCCATGCCGGCAACGCCGGGAGGAACCTGGATGGGAATGCGGTAAGCGGCCGCGCCCGATTCATTGACCGAAAACTGGCCGGGCGTGATGCCTGCGACCGTCGTGGTCTGGGCCTGGGCCAGGCCGAACCCGGCGCCCAGCAGCCACAGAGCTACGCAGCGCAATACTTTGCTGTGTCTAGCGTACATCCCACCCTCGTTCCTAATTTTTTGCTTTTTGCTCGCCGTTGACTGTATCCGATCAAGGCTACGGCGTCACGCTGCTGACTGTGGCTTTTTTGAGCCGGCCCAGGATCCAGTTACCGCTTGCGGTATTGACAGGCCAATATTCATTCACCGTGCTCTTGCTCCCGCCCGCGTTGTTGCTGACCGTGATCTGTGTCGGATCGCCATATTGCGGACTCTGGCCGTACTGGTAGCTGTTGGTGACCGTGGGGTATTGGCTGCCGCCCAGGTCCCAGCTTTCTTCGATGCTCTGGCTGGGGTAGAAAAAAGTCGTACCGGCGGCCGAGCCTGTACCCTGGGCATAGGTATTGGTCGTGCGTTTGAGCACGCCCGCGTTGCCTGAGCCAGCTAGCCTTGTTTCACTCTTGAACACGGTCCCCGTAAAGGGCCAGTTCTGGTTGAACTCGGTGTAGCTTTCGATGTTGTTCGAAAGGTTCTTCGACTTCATCCACCGGAAGCCCAGCATGCCCCGGCCCGTGCCGAGTTCAGCCTTCAGGCCGCCATAGCCGTACTGCGTGGTCGTTGTGCCGCCTATGCCATTGCTGCCCACGACTGTGCTCACCACGTACTGCGCGTACTGCAGGTCCAGCTTGGGGTACACCGCGGCGTTGGGTGCCGTGTCTTTGGCGTAAACGGCGCTGTTCGTCAAGAGGCCATAAGTCCAATTGGTATTTTTACCCACACTGTCGGTGATACCGGTCAACACGCCTGTCGCCGACGTGGATGGCATCTTGGTTCTCACGGTCAGCCCGACACCCGGCCCTCCATTGAGCCAGTAAATCAAATCCGTTTTGCCGTCGCCGTTGACGTCGCCGGTCGAGATGCCGTAGCCGCCAACGCCGTCGCCCATGACTTGTTCATAGCCGGTAAAGCTGCCGTCGCCATTGGATATCTTGCTTCTCACCGTGAGGCCTATGCCCGGACCCGCATCGAACCAGTAAATGAGGTCGCTCTTGCCGTCGCCATTGACATCAGCCGCCGTAATGCCGAAGGTCTCCATCACCGTATCGCCGAGCTGCTGCGAGTAAGCGCTGAATGTGCCGTCACCGTTTGACATCTTGACCCGCACGTTCAGGCCCACGCCCGGGCCGCCATTGAGCCAGTAGATCAGGTCGGTTTTGCCGTCGCCGTTGATGTCGCCCGTGGTGATGCCATAGGTGCCGCCCACACCGTCGCCCTGCACTTGCTGATACCCGGTAAACGTGCCGTCGCCATTGGACATCTTGGTCCTCACCGTCAAGCCGTAACCTGGGCCCGCATCAAACCAGTAGATCAGATCGGTCTTGCCGTCGCCGTTGACGTCGCCCGTGGTGATGCCATAGGTGCCGCCCACGCCGTCGCCAAGCTGTTGTGAATAGCCCGTAAACGTGCCGTCGCCATTGGACATCTTGACCCTCACCGTCAAGCCGTAGCCGGGTCCCGCATCAAACCAGTAGATCAGGTCGGTCTTGCCATCACCGTTGACATCGCCCGTGGTGATGCCGTAGGTGCCGCCCACGCCATCCCCAAGCACCTGCTCATAGCCAGTGAAGGTGCCATCACCGTTCGACATCTTGGTTCGCACGGTCAGGCCCACACCGGGGCCGCCGTGGTACCAGTAAATCAGGTCTGTCTTGCCGTCGCCGTTAACGTCCCCGCTCAAGACGCCATAGGTGTCAAAAACCGTGTCTCCAAGCTGTTGCACATAACCGGTGAAGGTGCCGTCGCCATTGGACATCTTGGTCCTGACGCTCAGGCCAATTCCGGGCCCGCCGTTGAGCCAGTAAAGCAGGTCGGTCTTGCCATCACCGTTGACGTCGCCGGTCATAAGGCCGCGGGCATCGCCGATGCCGTCACCCAGCGCCTGGGAATACGCGCTGAAAACAGGCGCCCCGAAGTTGGCATTCTGGAGCGCCAGCGGTGGCAGGCATTGGGTCGCAGTGCACTCGGAGACGGAGGCGAGCATGCTTTTATTCGACGCTACCGCCTGCGGCGAATAGGCAAGACGGTAGTCTTTCACCAGCGATGCTCCATTGAACATCTTCAGGTTGGTTACCCGTTTGTTGACCTTGACAATCGAGCCTGCCTGGTAACCAATTTCCGTGTCCAGCCGGGCCTCATAACTCCATTGCACGGACTGGCTGCTTGCCACGCCCGCTGCCGCGTTGCCGCCGTAGTCGATACGGTTCGGCGTGTAATTGCCAATGACATTTTCTTCGCTATAGCTGAACGTCATGAAGTTGGTCTTGACGTCGCTGATCTTGTTGATGGCCCAGACGCGCACGGTAGGCTTGCCTTGCGCTTCAATTCTGGAGTCGGCCGTGTTGCCGTATTCCATCGTCAGGCCGGCCTTGGTCTGCACCGTGAAGGAGGCTACGCCGTTGCCCGCGGTACCCGAGGCGACAATCTTGCTGAAGCTGTCGAGCTCGGTGCGGTATTCACTACCGGCCGCGCCATACGTGCCGCTGACCAGAATCAGCCGCTGGCCGTCCATGCAGTAACGGTCGTTCATGTCGAAGTTGACGCTGCCCCGGAAGTTGTCCTGGGCCAGGGTTCGTGCGCAGCGGGTGATCGCGCTAAGCCCGCCCAAGCTCCAGCCCATACCCAGCAGGCCGTTGCCACCCTGGCTGTTGTAAGCCAGTTCCAGCTTGGGCTCCATGCCGGCTACACCCGGGGGTACCTGGATGGGAATGCGGTAAGTAGCAGCGCCTGATTCATTGACCGAGAACTGGCCCGGCGTGATGCCCGCGACCGTCGTGGTCTGGGCCATCGCGGGGAAGATTGCCGCGCCAAGCCAGCAGAGCGCCACGCCCAGCAATGCCTTGCGAAATCTCGTTTGCTCCATCCCTGCCCTCGTTTTTAATTCTTGCTTTGCTACTTGCTGACTTTATCCGACCAACGCTACGGCGCCACGCT
>Ga0209050_1002160_pt1 | contig 17845 bp, 18 predicted proteins | sample Araplavi_mTSA_r2_FD_184276 | JGI IMG/M metagenome (GOLD analysis project Ga0209050, IMG submission 184276) | Arabidopsis root microbial communities from North Carolina, USA - plate scrape MF_Cvi_mTSA_r2 (SPAdes) (version 2) | ecosystem: Host-associated > Plants > Roots > Endosphere | place: USA... | reverse complement strand
TGATCCGGGAGATCCGCCAGCGCCGTATTCCCACTATCGCCGGGAATTATGATTTCGGTATTGGCCGCGCGATTGATGATTGCGGCTGCGCTTATAAAACAGATACGGAAAAAGCCAACGGCGCCGTTTCCATCTCCTATACCAACCAGGTAGTACAGGACGAAGAACGCAAATACCTGCGTACTTTACCGGCACATATAAAAGTGGAGTTCCAGCTCAACAACGACAAGCTCAACCTGCTCCTGGTACATGGCAGTCCGCGTAAGATCAATGAATACTTATTCGAAGACCGCGAAGAAAAGAGCCTCCTGCGCATCATGGAGGATGCAGATGCAGACATCATGTGTTTCGGTCATACGCACAAGCCATATCACCGCATCCTGCCGGGTCAACCAGCAGATAACCAGCGCTACCGCCATGCTATCAACATTGGCTCTGTAGGTAAGCCCAAAGACGGCGATCCCAGGGGTGGATACGTAATGCTGCACATCAATGAAAACAGCAGCATCCAGGATAAAGAAAGTATACAGGTTGAATTTATCCGTTTTGCCTACGATGTAGAAAAAGCAGCCAAAGCAGTGGAAGATAGCCCGCTGCCGGATGCATATGCGGAAAGTCTTCGTAAAGGGGTATAAATCACTTACCATGCAAGCAACAGCTATTCCCTTATGGGATCAGTTCAATACCGAGCTTAAAAAGTTTATCTGCCGGAAGATAGGTCATGAAGATCACTGCCAGGACATCCTGCAGGAGCTTTATCTGAAGATCTTCATAAACCAGGGAAAAATTGCGAAAGCGCAGAACATCCGGGCTTATATTTTCCAGATGGCCCATAATGCGCTCACAGACCATCACCGGCGTACAGCCAGGAAAAGTACCCTTTCTACAGATACCCTCCCTGAACAGGAGCCTGCAACAGAAGAGCCTGCGCAGGAATATGGCCTGACAGGATGCCTCCGGTCTATGATAGCCACCTTACCTGAGATCTACAGCCAGGCCCTTATTTTCACGGAATTAGATGGCTTAACGCAAAAGCAGTTTGCCGATAAGATGGGTATCTCTCTGTCCGGTGCAAAATCCCGCGTGCAAAGAGCCCGGGAAAAACTGAAAGAGGAAATATTAAAATGCTGCCGCTACGAATTTGACAAATACGGAAATATCATTTCCTGCTGCGGCAGCTAATATAGCTGCGTCCTTTTTAAGGATCCCGCGTCTTATAGGTGATAGTATATTACAAAAACAAAAAGAACTGTTATGAAAAGTTTGATTTCCATAGGACTCCATGATTTAGATTTCAGTGGGGTGATCGATGCAGCGATCAAAAAACAAACAAAAGATAAAAAAGCAGCTGACACGGAAAAGCCCTGTTGTGAAAAGGAAGAGAAATGCTGTGAGGGTCAGTGCTGCCATTAAACGGTCTGCCAGTTAAAAAAGTAGCCCCCGGCATAAACGCCGGGGGCTTTCCTTTTACATCAAAATATCAAGGTCTAGCCTTTACAGCATTTGCTTTTATCGCAGCTGGCCGGCGTACAAGGTTTTGGACAAGGCTTGCTGCAGGTCTGCTCTGTACCTGGTTTCCTGCCTTTGTTCTTGTCCTTATTCCCGTCGTTTGCGAAAGCTATAGATCCGCTCAGCAACACCAGTGCTGAGGCCAATAGAAATGCCTTTTTCATATATTTTGTTTAAATGAAAGTAAAATTGATCTGTTTCAATTGCTGGTATGATATGTATCAGCACATATCCGGAGGTTTCCAGGCGCTTGAGCAGAAAATGAAAATGTAGTTGGAGGCAAACAGGGAGTATTCCTGTTCGATGATGCCGCTGGTCTTATTCAGGCGTGTAACGCTGGTCAGCGTCATCACATAGCAAAGCGGACAGTTCAAATAACAATCCTTTTGACTTTTGTCCGTGTTATCCTTCTTATCCTGTTGCGATTTTTCGCAGGACTTAGCACAGCATGCTGTTTCTTCCGAACAAGGAACTGCTTCTTCCCTGGCAGACATGCAGTAAGCCGGCAAGGCTGCCAGCTCTGCTAAGTAAATAAACAGGCAAAAGAGTAATATGGAGGCTTTAAATTGCAAGTCCGCTTTATTGCTATTCTAATATAGAAAGAATCCTGCACCTGTTTCCATGCTTATTTATGAACGGCAAACTGGTTCCTTTTAAGGGCCCATTCAATTTTCGCCTTCTCCAGGTCTGCTACAAACTCCGGAGAATGATGCCAGTAAGCAAGCAGCTGCGCTGCAATGATCCTGGACGCTTCATTGTCACTCGGGTAGTGTATACCCATCAGCTCCCTGGACCAGCGTACTTCCTCTGCCCTGGCAATAAATTGCTCTCTTTTCTCCGGGATAATCTCGCTAAAAACCAGCGCTTCTGTAAACGCCCATAAGGTATGCCCGCTGGGAAAAGAAGGAGAATTGATGCGCGCCAGTGGATGCAAAGCCGGCTCCAGGTGATACGGACGTGGGCGCTTAAAATATCTTTTCAAACGAAATTCCGTTACCCTGATATCCTGTATACAGTTCAATAACAATTGCGTGATAGCCGGGAAGTTCTGATCACTCAACCAGTTGCCCACCGGTTCAGCAATGTAAAAAAGCTGTCTGCGGTTCTCCGCATAATCACTATCCATGGGATTAATGATATTGGGCCAGGAACCAATATTAGCGATATACTCCGCTCTTGCTATCTCCGTTTTTGTTCTTTTCTGCTGCAGCTGCAGCATATAATCCAGCTCTGCCCTGGTCTGATCTGAACTGTTAGCAGGAAACTTTACCAGGCCAGGTAATTTGCTCTCATCTTCCGGGCGCAGGTAATAGGTCCGCATGAGGGAGTTACCTAAAGCCCCTTTACTATACTCCGCCCAGGGAAATGTGATTGTATCAAGCGCTGACCTGCCTGGTGTTGGTGAGCCGTCCAAAGCGCCTAATGTTTTATAGTGCCTGCTCACAGGCTCCAGGGAATGAGCTGCCTGGGCCATCAGCTGCCCGGCAGACAGGCAGATGATGCTGAAAATGACTCCCGCCTTTCTGAACCTCGCCGGTAAATAGTTCGTGTCCTTCATTGATAGATAATTTAAGTTAGAAATGATTAAACTATCTATATGACGGAAGAACCCTCAAAAGGACGCAAGCACCCAGACCATAATCTTCTTATTTCACCTCAATATCCATCCTTTTATACACATCGTCCCTCCCCCTTCTTAACAACGCATATTTCCCTTTGTATAATAATAAGGGGGGTGTAGCTGTTCCCTTTTGGGCGTAGACCACATCTACTGCTATTGTATGCTCCTTTTCAACTTTATATTCGTCTAAAGGGTAAGCAGCAAAAATATAATCCTCCGGACCAGTGAAATGCTCCGGGATTCTGTAAACGAAACGAGGTTCAACATCATCGAACAGGTAATTCGGCCGGCCCAGAGAATCGGCCAGCACGCCATTGAACATATAATAGTCCGATCGGCCACCTGATGTTACATGCACTGACCCCTTTACTCCATCTTCCACAAAAAAGGGATGATGCTGTTTAAAGTTAGTATGAGATATCGTATCTCTTATATCTCTTCGCTCATCATACACTGTTTGATCGACAGTCAGGAAGTCCTCGCCTTTCAACATCCTCTTCAGTAAATAAGCCATTTCGGAATCGGCGTATTCACATAAGTGACAATAGCCTACATGCATCAAAAATTTAGACCCTGGATGCCGCTGCATGATCTTATAGACATTGTTAGCCTGCTCCTGTTCATAGCGGTTTGTCGAATAGTACAGCTCATCTCCTGACGGCAATATTTTAATGACAAGAGAGTCTTTATCCCTGTAGTTTATATACTTTACCGAGCCTCGGTTATCCAGCTTTATCGTATCATCCCAGTAAGGGATCTTTTTATTCTCATAATAATAATACGTCTCGACATCAAAACCGATCTTCCTGGCATAACGGATCATCGAAGCATACACTGGTTCATTAATATACACGCCGTCTGTATCAACCGGGTAACCTTTGGACATCGCATTGGCGCTATACCGCATTCCTTCGACCATCAGCACATGATAGCCCTGATCGTAAAGCGCTTTAAGCATCGACTTTGTAAAGATCCGGTGCTGTGGCCGGTCATGCGCCTCATTTATCATCAGCATCCTGTATGACTTAGCCTTTTCAATGATGAAATCTTTTCCGTCAATGATCTTCGGGCGATTAACACCCACCCTCACCTTCACCCTCATACTGTCCAGGTGCTGGTATTGCAGGCATTCCCTGTAATATCCGGAAGTAGCGAGTGTAAAGCTCACCGTCCCGTCATATACCTGGTCCATGCTTTTAAACTCGCGTTTAACGATCACGTCGGGAAACTCATAATTAATATTACCTTTTTCATTGTCAGAGAAAGGAAGGCAGAACAGGGAGATAACAACTGCTGTTAAGGTTCTCATGGGTAAATAATATAGATCTTGATAGAACGAATGTTAACAAGGGCAATACTCCTACAATAACGAAGGAAATGTTAAAATATTTTGAGCTGGCCAAAGCAATTGAATGTTTCCTTATATTCATAAAGAATTCCATTAGTGCGAACCTTCAACCCTTTACCCGATGTACAACCCACTAACCCTTTCCGTTCTGCTGGTAATCCTTTGTGCTAATTTTTCATGCCATCCCGGCAAGCCTGCATTATCCACCGCACGCATTGAAATATCCGGCGGCAACATCACTAAAAAAGATCTTATTGTCCTCCTGAACCTTAATGGAAACAATTTCTGGGGGAATAGAAAAGACATCCCATTCGACAGCACCGGGAAGATCACCCTTGATATCAAAAAAGAAGAATGCGGATTGGTGCTGTTGAGGTATGATGATGGTTTTGTTTCCCATATCATAGCCGCGCCGGGGGACCAGGTAAAAGTGACCCTCATAGCCGATGCACAAGGACATCCCCGGCCAACATACGAAGGCACTAATGCGGCAGGGCACCAGTTCTTTAACTCCCTGAACCGGCCTGGCATTTTTGAGCTCCCCAATCCCTACCGCCATGACTCTGTTGCAACAGACATAAAGCATAAGGTCCAGGTAAAAATGGAGATGGAGCTATCGGCCTTAAAAGACCTGTTTGATAAAGGAAAGATTAGCAAAGCATATAAAACGTTGGCCGAACTGGATATCCGGTACTATTATGCAGCCAGCCTGGCCGACGCCATGTGCGATAAATACTACCATGCAAGGTTTTACCCTGAAAAAGGCGGTAGCGTTGCCGCCTTTAGTGAGCGATATGGTAAAGCATGGGCCTACGCATTTAGTGCCATGCCATTGCAGTCCGGCGAAGCGCTTGCATCTCAATACTTCCGGGACTATGCCCGCATTTACTATGAACGGTATTTAGGCCAGTTCGCACGGGACAAGAGTGGGCTTTTACCATCCGACACAGCTGATATGCATGGTTTACGCAAATCCGAAGCACAACATATACTCAGCTATTCCATCATAGACAGGAATTTCAAGGACAGTATAGCAGAGTACTTAAAGGCTGTATATCTCTATTACACCATGGGGCAGAACAGCCATTATGAAGAATCACTGCTGACCATCTACCGCAAGTTCCATCAACAATATCCAGCCAGCCGTTATCTCCCTTTTCTGGAAACAGGAGCGGACAAGGTCCGGGCATTTCAGCAAACGAAAGATGCAGACTTTACGCCTGATCAGCAATTCCTCCCTGGCTACGAGCAAATCAATTCCCTGTCAGCACTCGCCAGGACATTGAAGAACGGGCCTTACTATATTGATATCTGGGCCACCTGGTGTAGTCCATGCAAGGAGGAATTTAAGTTTAACTCATCATTGTCAGCGATGTTGCGGGAGTATAACGTAAAACCCCTTTATCTTTCTATTGATAAGGACAGTGATGATGAAGATTGGAAGAGTATGATCAAATACTTCAAATTACCTGGTATCCATTTGCGGGCGAATGACAACCTTCGGGAGGACCTGCAGAAACAACTCGAAAAGAATCATGTGTTCAGCATTCCTCACTATTTGATTATTGACAAAAACGGGGCTATTGTAAATCGTGATGCGGAACGGCCCAGTAATCTTGATAAACTCAGGAAGCAAATAAAGAAGCTGTAAACTATACAATGGCGCCTAATCTCAGTTCTGCTCAATAAACTTTTGTATATCTTCCCTTACAAGATTGATCGTGATAGATGTAACAGCCCTATGTGGAAACGGGATCGCCTTATCTCTTTCCAATAATGGTCTGTATCCAATCACCGGCATCGCTCCACGATAAATTTCCAGGTCAGACACGCAAAGTGCTGGCAGCGTTTTCTTTGTCATCAATTGGTCAATATCTATTTGTGTCGTTTTTGAATAAAAAGCATATGGCGCTACAATCACCGACCGCGGATGGAATTTATAGAACAGTTCTTTCGCCAGCACTCCCTTTTTACGCTCGCTGAACATATCCAGCAAGATCCTTGCAAACCCAAATTCATCCGGCGAAATTCTGAAAGCGATAATATCTCCTTCTTTAACCTTTACTTTAAGCCTTGTTTGCGAAAGCTGCTCATTTAACCACAGAAGATAATCGGGTGGGGTCTTTGCGATATAATTCGATATCCAATTGTCAATATCCTGGTAGCTTCTTATCTCGCCTTCTTCCGGAAAACTTTTAATAAAGAACAAGTTCCGCCTGTTATCGTAAACATGAATACCGCCACCCTGGAAAGACCCGGAAAACTGAACACCCGATCCCTTGATCTTTAAGATCCTCGGAACAGTCATTGTATGCTCCCTCCCTTTTGCTGTCTTGGGAATAAGGATCTGCCGGTTCCTGGTTTTGATATCAGTGTCTGATTCGATATATCCCCATTGGTAGTTCAGTACTTTTACAATTGTTTCCCCATTAAAATAAGCAACCACGGCATCGTTCAACTGTTGTTTGTCCCAACTGTCGTCAACAGTGTGCAGACCAAAATATTGCCTTTGATGGTTATTAAGCTCGTATTGCGTATTAGCTTCGTTCATAATCGATAGACAAATTAAACTATTCACGGAAAAGAGAAGTATTCATTTGTTAACAGCAGCTTTAAAGCTAAAGAATGATATTTTAATATTTCCCATCCTGGCAATGAAAACCATCATTTTACAAATTAGCCCTGATTTTAAAAATGTTAATCAACTTGCCTTACTAATATATTTAGTATATAATTGCTAAAATTATTGGTGAAAATGGAGGAGACAATACAAAAGCTGGCCAGGACCAGTACGGTAATCCCATTCTATAAGATAATAGCAGCCGGATTCCCAAGCCCTGCACAGGACTACAGCGAACCAGAGATCGATCTTTCGAAAGTACTACAACCCAATCCAACCACTACTTACATCATCCGTATCAAGGGAGACAGTATGCGCGAAGCCAACATGCCCGACGGCTGCCTGGCGGTGGTAGACCGTAGTATCAAGCCTTACAGCGGCGCTATCGTTTTAGCTGTCCTCAATGGCGAATTTACCGTAAAGCGCCTGGTAAAGGCAGGCCGTAACTGGGTACTACATCCGGAAAATCCTTTCTATAAACCGATGCTGATCAGCGAAGACGCCGATTTCCAGGTATGGGGAGTAATCACGCATACTATTGTTGACCAAAAATAATGTGGTATGATCGGATTGGTAGATTGTAATAACTTCTACGCCAGCTGCGAACGGCTGTTCCAGCCCCGGCTGGCTGGCCGGCCGATAGTAGTGTTGAGCAACAACGATGGCTGTGTAATTGCCCGTTCAGACGAAGCCAAGGCATTGGGCATTGAAATGGGGGCGCCCGCCTTCCTGATGGAGGAAATGTTGAGCAGCCACCAGGTGGCTGTTTTCTCCAGCAATTACACCCTGTATGGCAGCCTGTCAGACAGGGTCATGCAAACGCTGCACATGCATTGTCATACGGTAGAGGTATACAGTATTGATGAGGCTTTCCTTTACCTGTATGACATGCCCCACATCAGTTATGAGCAATATGCCATCAACCTGCGGGCAGCGGTAAAGGCAACCGGTATCCCGGTGAGTATTGGTATCGCGCCTACCAAAACCCTGGCGAAGCTGGCCAACAGGTATGCCAAAGAAAAGAAGAAGGCTCTCGGCGTTCACGTGCTCGACGAGCAGGATAAAATAGACGAGGTGCTATCTTCCAGCGCTATTGACGACATCTGGGGAGTTGGCCCGCAATACACCAAGCTGCTGCAGCGTCATGGCTTTAAAACCGCGATGGACCTTGTCCGCGCGCCGGAAGAGTGGATCCGCAAGAACATGACCGTTGTTGGTCAGCGCCTGCTGAACGAGCTGAAAGGCATTCCCTGCATAGAGATGGAAACAGAAGAAGCGCCGCGTAAGAATATCTGTGTAGCCCGCAGCTTCGGCCACCTGCTTTCTGAGAAAACGGAAATTGCCGAAGCCCTGGCCAACTACACGGCCATCGCTGCCCGGAAGCTGAGAAAGCAGCACAGCTGCGCCCGTGTGATCAATGTCTTTTTGCAGACCAACAACTTTCGTCAGCAGGATGAGCAATACTTCCGTTCCATCAACCTGCAGTTACCCGTTCCCAGCAGCAGTACCACAGAGCTTTTGCAATACGCCACCAAAGCCCTGGACCTGGTCTACCGTTCCGGTTACAATTTCAAAAAGGTGGGCGTCATGTTGCTGGAGCTAATCCCTTCCAACCAGGTGCAGTCGGGCATATTCGACCAGCGGGACCGTCCAAGGGACCAACGCCTCATGACGGCGGTAGATGCCATTAACCGCAGCTGGAACGGCAAAGAATTGGTTAAATTCGGGAGGCAGAGCGGTGGCCGTCGCTGGACGCTAAGGCAGGAAAGATTAAGTCCCTGTTACACCACCCGCCTGCAGGATGTGCTGACCATAAATATCTGACTATGCATAATCCTTTAGTACTATTGTTTAAAGAAGCCCTGGATGAGCTGATCGCGCAGGGGCATTACTATTATATCCGGCAATCCTATCCCCGCGGTAAGGCGGCGGATGTGCGGGAGGCATTTCTCATCACGCCCTACACCACCTACGAGCAGGCCAACAAACACTACGAAGCGATCAAATACGACCGCCGGAAATACCTCTACCTTATTGACGAAAACAAGTTCGACAAACTAAGCGTTGAATGGGAACGGGAGAAACTTTACGTTGCCGCTACCCAGCCCGAAGGCTACCAGATATACCTCAACCGTCTGAAAGACCGTACCTGGAAATGCCCTGCAGACCTGGGCGCCCGGATCAAAGGATATATCAATCAAAAGACCCACTGGAAACCCCGGGGAGCGGATATTGATGTAGGTCTCTCCCTCCAATTTGGCGAATTAATCATTAACTTACAGTACCAAGGGGATACACTACAGGTAAAGCTTGATGAAATAGAGAAATACTAATATATGTGTTATCATTTATCATTTTCCACGGACATCGCCTCTATCTATGATCTCTTACCGGAACTAGGTACTGTACCTTTAGATATTGACTTCAGGCCCACTTATCACATGGTGGGACAATCTTATCCGCAATGGCCGGTGATCACTAATGAAGGCGGTCAGCTAAAGCTGAAGAAATTTGAATGGGGCGTGATTGCTCCGTATATGAAGATGGAGAATCTCAAAAAAGAACGCATGTGGATGTTGAATGTCCGCAGTGAAAGGGTGGTTGGAGATACGAAATCTTACTGGCATCGGATACGGCAGAACCGCTGTTTAGTTCCAGCCACCGGCTTCTATGAATTTCGTGATGTGGGCTGGAAGAAGAAAGTCCCCTACCACATAAAACTCAGCGACCGCAGAGTATTTCTACTCCCAGGGCTATTCAATTACTCTCATACCCCTAATTCTGACGGCGAGCTGGTGGGGACATTTGCGATACTTATTCGTAATGGCAATGAAATAATGCGGGGGATACATAATTCAGGAGATAACCCTTACCGCATGCCCTTAATGTTAACCCAGGAGCTGGAAAGGGAGTGGTTAAACCCCGCGCTAACGGATTTGGATATACAGCGGATCTGTGATTATGAGATGCCGTCGGGAGCGTTGGAGTATTGGCCGGTGAAGTCATTATATCGCACAGACCCTTATGATGAACAGATAACAGCGCCAGAAAACTACGAAGGGCTGCCTACCGTTATATAACTGGACAATTTACATACGCATCTTTTGTTTCCAAAATAAAAGGAATGACGACGAAACGCATTGTCGAAGATAAATTCATCAGCCATACTATTACTCGAATACACAATCTTAAAACAACCACATTTAGGGCAAAAGTGGAGATAGATGGCAAAGCAGATTCGATTACCGGTGTTTTAAAGAAAAACAGTCCAGTTGGCTATAGACTTACTTGTTATAAAGATGGTCATGGATTCGGCGGTGAAATTGCACCGCCCGCTGTTTTAAAGTACCGCCATCATGATATACGGGTTGATAATTTGTGGGAAAACAGACATGGTGAGCGAATTAATAGTGAAAGAAAAAAATGTTTCCACTTTTGGAAAATGGTAGTGGGAGAGTTTGAAATTGGACGTAACCCTACCACTACACCTTGCTATCTTCGGACCGTAATTCCGTTATCAAATGAATTTAACTGGAAGCATATCTTCGAATTGAATCGGCTAAAGAGCGATTGCTGTGGTATGACCTCAGGCTTATTGCAGATTACTATTGCTGGTCTGAACTTTGATGTGTATCCGATTGACAGGAACCAGGATCATTACCTGGTAGTAGATGGATGTCAGCCAATGGAATTGGAGGTATTTCGGCAATATTGCTGGTTAATCAATGTGGGAATTTCTTTTTTTAATTCTCAGCTCTGTCAAGACGAACAATTTATTTTTTGCTACAGTGAGTCTACGATGCAATCGCCATTTTTCCTGTTTTATGAATCGTTGCGTCCAACCATTACTTCAATTTATCATCCTACCACTTCAAACGCAGCGAGTTGGTTGAGAGATGATGTCCATCTTTACAATGAGTATAAAGGAAGGGTTAAGCCTGTCACAATGTCGATGCTAAATCACCTTTGTAATCTGATTTATCGCCATGAAAGCATACTTATTGCCATTCTGCTGCTAATTGAATCCAAACGAGCATCCATGCTAATGATGCCTGCTGGTTTTGCCATCATCCTGGAGGGATTAGCAACGTTGTTTGAAGATTTATTTCCTGAAGCAACCAGTCCCATCAAGGATAGAACTATAGCCCGAAAGATCCGTACAGATTTGCTTGATGTGCTTTCAAATTATGAAGGAAATGAAGTAGTTAATACAGAAATTCTTAAGAAGAAGATAGAATCAATCAATAGCCCGACTAACAAGGACCGGCTTAAAATTCCATTTCAACTGCTGAACATACCGCTTTTTCCAGAAGACGAAAAAGCTTTAAATTATAGAAATGAGCTACTACATGGAAATGTTGGCTTAGCGCCTTTGAAGAAGGAAATCGAGATGAAGGAGCTGGAATTAGCAATGCGACTCTTAACGCTGGCCAATGCGATTATATTGAAGCTGATCGGGTATGATGGGTGGAGCGTAAATCACGCTAAGACTCAAGAAGGTGGTATAGGAAGATTTATAGATGAACCGTATTATAGGGATTTGGGAGGATTTGGGAATATTCACCCAAGTTTAATAAAATGGATGCAAACTCAATAGATAGCTTTTCTTGCATATAGGATGATGGGGCTGCGATCGGCGAAAAATAGCCACTAGCAACGCCAGGCACTTACAGCATTTACTACCAGAAATTTTAGCCGCCGACAATTTAAAATCACCCCTTTTATAGAAAGGACACTTTCTAAACCTAAGAATCTTCCTAGCATACAATTCCTTAATCAAGGACCTCAAAAGGGACGAAATAGGAGTAGCTGTTAAACAGGTATCTATAAATTGAATAAGATACCGGAACTTCACTCGGTCCTTCGCCATGTGGTATCCCTGCAGCTATTGGCGTTTTGAACAAGGGTTTGTGATGCAAATATGAATAACCGGGAAACTTTGTTGCTATAAGGGATTTCAATTCCGTTATCTCCTTACTATGGGTTTTGAATGCCGGGTGGCCCTCGAAGGAAACTACGGCCAACCCTGGTGCTTCAGACGGATAAACCAACTCGTACCTTTCCATTGTATAAATATCCTCAAAAAAAATGGTATAGTAATCGCAGAGTAAGGAGAGGGCGCATGCCAGCCTCGTCTTCACATTGACATTTTCTGACCGCTGATTGTCCATCACAATATAACATACATAGTTCGGGAATTGTAAGAAGCCGCAATCTTGAAGTTCATAACCTTCGAAAACCTCCCGTAATGATTTTATAAGAGCAGACCATGGGGTCTGCTCTTCACTATCTAAGGAATTAATTTTCTTTTCAAGAATAGATCTCAATGCAGATTGCCCCTGGTAATTCAAAAGACCAGGTATGCCTATGGAGTAATATTTATGAATATATTCAAGCAGCTCGGAAATAATAGTGTTCATTATTTTATAGATTTTATATAGTAAGGCTTTAAGCCGGGAGACAATCCCCTTAAGGGCTAATTTATTGAATTTTAAAGACAATTGAACTCCAGGGAGTTATTAGGTACCGTTCCTGAACAAGGCCCTCTTGCTACCGTGGCATTGGTTTGATTGGCCTGCAGCCTGATCGCAAGCCAATAAAAGAACCTGGTCTGTATAAATGTGGGAGTCGGAGGCACGGTAAGGGCATTTAGTTCTGCTATGACTTTATCAACGGACTCATTCCAGGAATTTATCCAAACCCTTGAGGCATCGGTTGAGGATAGACCATATTTTGGTATCGATACACATAAATCCTGCCAGGCGAAAGTATAAATCCCGTATTGTCGATGAAAAAAGGTTAAACCGGTCTCAATCATTTGGGAAGTATAAGCGCTTGCCGTCAATTTCCAGATGTAGGTTCCACAGATTTTTCCTCTTTCCAAATCATAGTTGAAGCCCGGGCCCATGTTCCCGGTGTAGCCGGGGACTCCCGGGATAATAGGTGCGCCACCTCCTGTAGTACCACTGGGATCGGGCTGCGTTGGCGGCAAAGGAGGAAGGTCATCATCAGGATTACAGGTCTGGGTTGAGGCATAATGAATCAAGGTGAATGTGTTATTTGGGCATTCCTGAACATAGGGTTGAGGACAGCTTGGCGGTGTTTGATAGATGCTTGGGCCGCCATGACTGCCCACCACAGTATAAACGGCGTTACAAAAGCTTCCAAAGGTGCAGGTAAAATAGTAAAGACAGCTTTCCTCTGTAGCAGCTGATCTTAAAGAAGCCTCTGCCACCGCTTTTGTGGGCTGGGAGTAGTTATACCGGACAACCTTTTGTGATATTAAATCCTTAACCAACATCGTTCCCTTGAAATCGGCAACTTCCATACTGACGTCATCGTTTAGTAATGTCGCTAAATAATACGAGTTCTTGTTTTGTTGTTGTATGACCAACAGGTACTGCCGGCTAATGTTCTTTTGAACGGATGTGAAAAGCGAACCGTGTTTTAATAATCTTGGACGGAGGGGTACATAAACATACGCGATGGAATCTCCTCTTCTCTTTACCTGTGCAGTTCTCCAACTGGGGAGAAGCTGCCGCGAAACGGAATCATTAAGCTTTTCGGGGTCCAATAGGCCAAAATTATTCGCATTAAATGCTATTTGGACTTCAGCAATTATTTGGCTTATTGTTTTAGGGATAAATGGGGTTGGCCTTTCACCTTTATTGCAGTTTTGCCCAAATAAAATAGTAACTCCTACTAGCAACAGAATGATAAGCTTTTTCATAGTATGTATTTTAGGATGAAGTAACTACGGAGAACAAAATCCTTGCCCCTAGGGGCACATAAATTAGTCATGACTCTTGGGATTAAACCGCATCGCAACCGGTATCAGCTGAAGGCTAAAAAACGATTATTCCAGATGCCAACGAGTACATTCTTTTTGTCCGCTACACGCTATAATACAAAACTATAGTTTTGGATCGCTAATAAATCCGTAAACATTACGGGCGGCCTGCATCATTAGATATTATTGTTGAATTTTTATGGGATTAAATAACCTGTGACTTCCTTATTAATCACAGGTTAACAGTTAAAATCATGTTTATTGTCTATTAATATCAAAATGATCCGGCCACTTTCAAATGGATCTTCACCTGGAACTTTGTAATTAAATATAATGATTTGACCTATTCATACAAAATTTATCTTATCAATTAGGGTTACCTCTGAGTCTCGGAACTCTAAAATAGAAGCATAATGCCATTCACAAAAAAACAACCCACGTAAGTCTAAGACTTACGCGGGTTTCTGCTTTCATCTATGAAATTACTTCTTTTCATAGATCTCCATTTGGCTCAACTGTTCAGTAAAGATTTTCTTGACAATAGAATAAATTTTCTCTGCCTCTGCCCTACTGATCGATGGCTGCCCCTCGGCGCTTCCTTTCACCTTTCTGTAATAAGTGGGAATACTCCATCCACACTCATTACAAATTTCTGTGCGGATCATTATAGGCATAGCCGTTATAGAACCATGCAAAGTCATTAACGTCTTAATGTCCATACTTAATGTTTTTGATAAAAGGGTTAATAATAATGGGACTTATTGGATCGTAACTGATAATGCCAAAGAATTACCCTCCCGACATTGCTTGTTTGTTGCCGGGCACACTTTCCTAACTATGCTTTACTGGGATATCTGCTTTGATAAAGGCTATGCAATAGAATAGCGTAGGTCTCAACTTACCGGTTGGATGGCCGGGCAGGCCTGAACACGAATAAGTGAGCCTACGCTGTAACGTAAGCTGTCCACTCATCATCTCGTGTTCTTTAACAATTGCCCTTTACCAACCGAGAATCTAAGCAAATGCTTCAACTTTGTTTATGAAGTATCGCGATATAATATTCTAACCTACTTATGTTATTCTATTTACGCTAAGATAAGAACTATTTTCTAAAATTGTCAAATTTGACAATTTTATTTTAAGACAGTATTGCACATTTATCAGGTGAAAATCCGTAATGAAGCATATTTAAAAGCATTTGGGGACAACCTGAAGAAAGTACTAGAGCGGGTAAAGAAAACCCCGGAAGAAGTGGCTGCACATGGGAATATCGAGACAAAGCAGGTTTATAGGGTAATAAATGGGGAGCATAGTTCGACGCTATCGGTAATTTATGCGATAGCGAAGGGCGCTGGCGTACATCCAAAAATGTTGTTTGAGTTTGAGTTTAATGAAGAAGGATAAATTTTAAGACGACGAAAATGTACAAGAATAATATATGATGATGAATGGGAAAGACGGTACAATTTTTATTAATTCGGTAAATCTATTGTTTCCCTTTGATTCTCTATTTTGATAACAGCAACTGACCTCCGAACCTCAATACTATGAAATCAACAATGCTTTGCCTTCAACTTTTCAAGAAATGTCAGGAGAAGAAGCATCAAACTTTTCAATTCACTTACAACCAAAATAACTGCTGTGATTCCATCACGAGAGCTATTTATTGTTAAACTGAAACCCATATGGTTATCAAACACCAGGATCTAGAAATATCAGAAGAGTCGCCTTTCAAAAACTGTAAATTAGGAAGGAAAAACCAGGCTAGTGTCTTATCTAAAGTCGTAAACTCCTATAAAAATGGCTTCGTTTTAGCGATTAACAATCAATGGGGAACAGGAAAAACCACGTTTGTAAAGATGTGGAGACAGAATTTAGTAAATGAAGGCCACAAAACGGTCTACTTCAATGCATGGGAAAATGACTTTGAAGCCAGTCCCCTTGTTGCAATCCTTTCTGAGCTCAAACCATTTGCAAAAGATTCCGCTGTATTTAAAGGACTACTTAGTAAGGGAGCGGCTATCGCTAAAGCTATCATTCCTACTGTTATCAAAGGAGCCGCTGATAAGTATATTAACGTAGACCTAATTGACTCGGCACTAGAGAAAGCCGCAGAAATAGGAGCCGACTTCTTACAAAAAAGGGTTGAGGAGTATACGTCCCACAAAAAGGGCCTGAAAGAATTTAAAGATGCACTACAGTTGTACATAGAAAAAATAGGAAATGATAAGCCGTTAGTTCTTATTATTGATGAACTGGACAGGTGTAGGCCAAATTATGCTGTTGAAGTACTGGAACATATAAAGCACTTTTTTTCAGTTCGAGGCATTGTGTTTGTCCTTTCGATTGACAAAGAACAATTAGGACATGCAGTCAGAGGTGCATATGGGAGTGACCGCATAAATTCCGAAGACTATTTAAGGAGGTTCATCGATATAGAATATTCATTACCGACGCCGGAATCAGATGCTTACTGTAAATATCTGTATCATTACTTTGAGTTCGATGAATTTTTGGGTTCAGCGGAACGTGTAAAATATTCGGAATTTACCAACGACAAAGAGTATTTTCTAAAATTTTCTGCGATACTTTTCGATAGATCAAAGCTTACATTAAGGCAGCAAGAAAAGATATTCGCTCATACTCGCCTTGTATTAAAATCTTTCGGACCTCAAAATTATATATTCTCAACCTTGCTTGTTCTTCTTGTCTATTTACGAGATTTTAAGAGAGAATTGTACGATAGTATTGTAAGCAAGTCACTGGATGTGTATGACATAAACGATAAGTTTTATTACGTTGTTCCAAAAGATATCCCAGACGAAGATATTCGTTTTTTTTTATACACAGAAGCCCAGCTAGTAAATCTTTATTCGAATTATGCTGACCGGCTGGGTAAAAGAGCCCTATTCACTACCAAAGGTGACTCTAAAATTTGTAATGTCAAATCGAAAATGGATAAAACTTCTGAGAATACTGTTTTCATTAGTATGTTGGAAAGTGCAGTTCAACATAGAGATTGGTCAACAACTTCTTTGGACTATTTGTTAAAAAAAATCAACTTATTTGAGGATATAAATGTTTAGCTGTTCTACTCAATAATAAATATGTGCGATTCCAGATGGCCCTCGTCCTATAATATTACTAACAAAAATAATACCTGGTTACTGCATGAGAACTCAAGAAAATGAAACTATTTATTTAGATTGGAACGTCCTGAACAAACTTTGGAAGTATGACTCTCAAAACGAGAAAGATAGAGATGATTTCTCCGTTTTAGAGAAAATGTTTGATGATGATCTTTTTATGGTGCCATATTCAAATGCGCATATACGTGACCTTAGTCGTGGAGTTATTAAACATCCGGAATTTGCAGAGGTCCATATTAAAACCATTGTAAAAGCAACAAGAAATATATGTATCACTCAATATTGGGGTGACCTTTCTGTAACATGGCATATTAGGGATCCGCGAGAGTTCCTAAATTCTACAATTAAAGATCAAACCTCAAGGATTTCTTCCTTCGATACGTTATTTGATGGCCTTGACGACACAGGTGTTATGCAAGCACTTCATTCCGTAAGTTTTTCACTGTTAGATATGCAAGAACTTCCTGAAAATTTTAAAGAATGCTATAAAGCTGATCCTATATTTTCAATTATTTTTCCTAAATCGAAGGTAAAAAACACACTGCGGTCACTCAGCGAAGATTTGTACAATTTTAGCGGTCTTATAATGAGTGATAATACCATTTATAGAAAATTTAGAAAGTATCTAAACACCGCGAAAGCAAGATCAGCCGAAGTTAGAGCCGTAGCAAATAAACTAGGTGTAAGGTTCCCCAAAATTGGTCCAGTAGGGTTAGAGAAAAATCTCTAACTTAAATGGCGCAATTATGAAAAAAGTACGATTCACAGAAACCCAGATTATCTCCATCCTTAAACAGCAGGAAGCAGG
>Ga0209050_1002159_pt1 | contig 17855 bp, 19 predicted proteins | sample Araplavi_mTSA_r2_FD_184276 | JGI IMG/M metagenome (GOLD analysis project Ga0209050, IMG submission 184276) | Arabidopsis root microbial communities from North Carolina, USA - plate scrape MF_Cvi_mTSA_r2 (SPAdes) (version 2) | ecosystem: Host-associated > Plants > Roots > Endosphere | place: USA... | reverse complement strand
AACTGTCGCAATATGTGCGCACTGCTGGACTGCAAGTAGATGCCTTGAAGGGCATGGGCTACAATCCGCTCACCAAGGTCTACTCCCTGAACAACGACACCAGCGTTAATTACCTGGTGGCCTGCACCCGCCCTGAATAAAGCCAGGCGGCCTGCGCGCCGCCTGCTTCGAAAGCCCTCCCCCATCATGAGCCTGTTCCCAGCCCCGCGCGCCATCCTGTTCGACCTGGATGGCACCCAAGAAGCCACCGCGCCCGACCTGGCCGCCGCGATCAACTTGCTGCGCACCGTGCGCGGGCTGGAACCGACGCCATACGAGATCCTGCGCCCGCAGGCATCGCACGGCGCACGCGGCATGATCGGCGTGTCCTTCGGCCTGAAGCCGCAGGATGAAGGCTTTGAAGAACTGCGCGATGGCTTCTTTACCAATTACGAAGCCGCCATGGTGGTGCACAGCACGCTGTTCGACGGCATCCACGAACTGCTGGCCGGCATTGCCGAAGCCGGCCTGCGCTGGGGCATCGTCACCAACAAGCCAGCCCGCTTCACCGACCCGCTGGTGCCGCAAATCGGCCTGGCGCTGGCAAGCTGCGTGATCTCCGGCGACACCACCCCGCACGCCAAGCCCCACCCTGCCCCGCTGCTGGAAGCCGCCGCCCGCCTCGGCCTGGCGCCGGAAGAATGCTGGTACGTCGGCGACGACCTGCGCGACATCCAGGCCGGCCACGCCGCCGGCATGCGCACCATAGCCTGCCAATGGGGCTACTGCGGACCAGTCGAACCGGCCGCCTGGGGCGCCGACCACTTGCTGGCCTCGCCCGCCGACCTGCTTGCCCTGATTCGCGCAACCGTACCATCCCCGACACCGTTGGCAGCGTAGAAACTGCGTTATAACTTGCCCAACAGCAATAAGTTTCTATACTATAGTCAGTAGCGAATACTGAGAAAAGGCATTGGAGATTTTATGGACGGGGACGACAACATCGAGGCGGCGCTCCCACCACGCAGCAGCGCCCCCCAAGCGTGGGAAGCCACCGTTGCCGAGAGCCGTTTCTACTGGTACGACCTGCTGATCAACGACCCGCTGGTGCCCGACTTCCGCGACCCGATCGGCCGCTACCAGCGCCGCATGCAGTTCGCGCTCGACGCGACCATGGAAAAGCATCTACTGTTCTTCGTCATTTCCCGCCCTCGCCTGCGCTTCGACATCAAGAAAGGCACCAGCTGGGGCTTCTTCGGCCTGAAGCTGACCGTGCCGCTGCTGGCCGGCGTCGACAACCGCAAGGAATCGATCACGCTCGAACTGGAAGTGCCGTTCGAAGCCACCTTCAAGAAGCCGATCGTCACCCTGCACGACAAGTACATCACGCTGAACTGGGGCGCGCTGACGGAATGCTATTCCGCGCACGACCTGCTGCAAAAATTCCCGAACGACCTGAAATACGAAAGCACGGTCGAATACATTGGCGTAACGCGCGACCAGCAATCCCGCCTGGCCAAAGGCCGCTATCCTGCCGTCAACCGCATCATGGAAGAAAACGACGGCACGCTCGACACCTTCCTGCTGATCAAGCGCATGGACGTGAAAGTCGAAACCGCGGTCCAGGACCCGCTCGGCGAAGCCTCCACCCGCTCGCACGTGGAAGTGATGGAAGGCGCGCTGATCCGCTACTTCGAAGGCGAAAAGCCCGCCCACCACGGCACCATTGAAAGCAACAACCGCCGCAACCGCGTGCAGCAGCTGGTCGAGACTTACCAGCTTGAGAGCCTGACCGTCGACCTCGGCTTCAAGGAAGCCGACAGCTTCCACGACCTCAAGTCCGCCAACGTGCCGGTCTCGCGCCGCCACCTGGTTGAATTCACGTTCGGGCCCGGCGGCGACATCCACGCCAAGCGCCTGCCCGACGACGCCCGCCCGCTGGTTTCGCTCGAAGAGTGACGCCAGACAAAAGATTCAGGTAAAATACAACTTCCTTCTGTGGGGACGACCTGGTTTCGACGTGGGTTGCAAAGCAGAACAGGGCATACCGAGGGCTGGTTACCTCGTAAATACACCCAGAAACAAACTAACTGCAAACGATAACTCGTACGCACTGGCTGCTTAATTGCGCCTGCCCGACAACACCTCGCCCTTAGGGTGTGGCCGCAAGGCCGTGTTGGGTCATTTATAAGGGATCGGACTTCGAGGGTTCACTTCGAGAAGTCCTAAATCTAAGGTGAATCGCCTGTCCGGAACGTGCACATCCGTGCCGTACAGGTTAAATTAAATGATAGTGCTAAGTATGTAGAACTGTCTGTAGAGTGCTTGCGGACGCGGGTTCGATTCCCGCCGTCTCCACCACCGAACAAAAAATTAGGGCTCCAAGCGCAAGCTTGGGGCCCTAATTTTTTGTTCGGTAGCGCAGAGTTGGCGGGGATTGAATCCGCGTCCGGTACGGGCGCGGGGTGGAGCGCGGGTTTCGGCTCGCATGCGAGCCGCGCGCGGAACGACGTCCGCTTGCAAGCGGACGGCTCTTCGATTCGCCCATTCTCGAAATCGCGCAGCGATTTCGCGCCGCGTCAGCGGCTCACAGCAAGCTCAGCAGTAATGCGTCCCCATCCCACCGGCACAACCCTCTGCGTTGGTGCATCACATACGTGCCAGAAAATTTTCGCGTATTGATCAGCATCTAGACCGTGCCTCGGTGTCCGAAAGTCAGACCAGGCACCGGTTCACAAAGGATGGCCGCCATGAGTCCAAGTAAAACAGAAAGTCGAAGAATTTCCGCCATCTGCTCGTTGCTGTAGCGAGGTTCAACGCTGTCGTTACTTAGCCAGCGGGATATTTGACGATAGTGTCCATGGGTGTAGTGGCCCATAGTTCCGTAGTGGGCGCGTAGCGCCTCAAGTTTTACCCAGAGCGTGAGTCGTTCTAAGTCGCAGCCCTGAGCTGACCTGAAGTACTGACACGCCTCCAGGACACGAGCAGCGAAATGAATCCGGACGCAGATGGGGCCTGCTCCGGCAAAGTATCTTACGCTACCGTTCCCTGAAGTCTGTCGAAGATATCCGCAAGCTCAACGGGGATCAACCTCAATCGCCTCATGGATTGCTCCAATCGTGGCGGCGAGATAATTCCGCTGCCACCGAAGGCCTGTTGGAACAATGGCAAGAGATCATGGCCGCGTCGATCGAGTATCCAAGATGGATATTGCACCTGTACTCCTTTTGTAAACTTCACCTCCCGCAAGCACCTTTCATCCGGTTGGAGATTCGCCAAAAATGGCTGTACTTTGTCGGCTATGGTAGAAACTATGGCTGTGAGAATTTCTTCCGGCAGCTCTCGCAGCAGGTGCTCATCACCAGCTGAGATATTCAGCCCATCAACTGACGGTGCTCGTTTGGCCGTTGACAATAAACAAAATACAACAAGAGGATCTACCAAATAATTCTCGAGACTGTGACGACCGATGACCTCAATTCTTGAAGTTGAGGGATTGCCGAAGTCGCGATCAATAATCCCTCGAATCATATCGCTCAGCGGAGGCATATCAAACTTTTTTACCCAACCGGTGACAACGGAACTGCCACCTCCCGTCTTGTCGGCCTTTTTTCCGCGCGACGCAGGAAGAATTATCAATGAGGGTGCCGGCAAGATAGCTCGCGGATCTCGACTTGGTCCGAAATCCGAGAGAAGATCATAAACTGTTTGATAGAACTCGACGTCGCTTTCGTCCTCAACAAGAACGAATCTCGAACTCGGAGACACCACAACAAGTCCAGCGGTAAGCAAACCAACGGCGTCAGAGACCGAGCGCGACTGTTCGATGCGAGGTGACGTCCGCTTCATTTCGAAGACGCTTCCTTCCGGCGCAAGAGCAACCGTGGAGGGTGAGTGTGTTGTCATGATAACGCGCACGCCGTATTGCGCCACAAGTACTTCGTTGACAACTTTCAAGAACTGCCGCGTCATCGAGGGATGTAGATTTGCATCAGGCTCATCTAGTAGCAGCAACTTTGGAAACCGACCATGGTGCTGTGAGTTGTACAACCAGAGGACCAGAACCAAGAGCATCTTTTCGCCAGACGAAAGGTCACCTGGATTAATTCGGACGTCATTAAGTTTGTTAAGGAGCTTTAGCTCATAGGTCCCAGCGAAGGGTGTCCCTAACGGTGAAATTACTTCGTAAGGAAAATCTGCTGCTCGAAACGCATCATTAATGACATTCCAAGGCGCTGGCCCAATCAACCTGCAGATCTCGTCTTCCGATTGCCCCCTCTCGAGCCCTTCTGCCCTGCGAAGGCGGTATGCAAATAGGACGTGCGCGAGTCCTGCAATTACATCATCGTCCTCTAGCATGAACGCATAATCTTGCGGGAGGCGCTTCAAGAACGTGGCATTATCGAGGCCATCTCCAACAAGCTTGCGAATTCGGGCGCGCTTCACGACAGTTCGAAGATCATGGGTATTGTGATGTCCTTGATATATTTCAGACCACAGGTGATGTCGCGCGTGCTGCATTTCTGCAATCCCAACTTGAGCATCGGATGTGAAGTTCCAACGGCTAGGAAGATATGCTACTGAATCCGGTTCGAACGATTCGCCCAAAATCGATACCTGGAGATTTCTGAGATTCATGCCATGCGGATTCGTGCCAGTTAGCTTATAGGCGAGCACCTCAAGCAATTGGGTCTTCCCGGAGCCATTCAATCCAGTGATAACGGCAAAGCGAGGAACGTTCTCCCATTCGAGGTTATCAATTGACTTGTAACCGTGGCCAGGCACGGATGTAATAGTAATTTTCATGCTCGCCAGTCGCTGAACGCTCTCTTCATCCACTGCGGAATTCAAAGCGGACCTCTTCACAAATGTATATACCGATCAAGTTCGTCGCTTGACCTTCCGAGAAACAGCACTGCTTTGCACAGCACACACGTTATCCTTCCTCTAGCCAACCGGCAAGAAATTTTCCAATGCAGCCGTCAGGTCCCGCATTCTGCCGTCAAGTTCGCCGACTAGAAATCGGATAGAAAATTCAAACGTAAGCCGGAATTTTTCCAATATGTGATGAAAAAACCGACTTTGGGTCGTGCTCCGACTCAAACTCGACGCTCGCCTGTCGCACGAGCGGACCGCCGTCGCCCTGGGGATCTCCAAGGGTGTGTGGCTAAATATGCCAGCCTTGCGGCCGCCGCTGGTTTGGACTGGGCCGCGGTGCAATGCCTGGACGAGTTTGCGCTTGAGCGGCGGTTGTTGGTGGCACCGCAGTGCCAAAGCGACTTCGTGCAGCCAGTCTATGGCCGTGTGCACCAGGAACTGCGGCGTAAGGGCATGACGCTGATGCTGTTGTGGGAAGAGCACCGCACCGAGCATGCCGATGCCCAGACTTACCGCTACTCGCAGTATTGCGAGAACTACCGACGCTTCGCCAAGTGCCTCAAGCGCTCAATGCGCCAAGTTCACCACGCCAGCGAGAAGCTGTTCATCGACTATGCTGGCCCCACGGTGCCGCTCACCGATGGCGGCCGCGCCCACATCTTCGTGGCGGCGCTGGGCGCGTCGAGCTACACCTTCGCCTGTGCCACAGTGCGTGAGACCATGGCCGATTGGCTCGATGCCACCGCCGCCGCATTAACCTTCAGCGGCGGCGTGCCGCAGCTGATCGTTACTTATAACCCGTGTGCCCTGATCGCCGACGCCAACCGTTACGAGTCGCCTGCCAACGATACGGTGCTCGATTTCGCCCGCTACCACCGAACAAAAAAAAACTGGGGCTCCGAGCGCAAGCTTCGAGCCCCAGTTTTTGGGGGCGCACACCAATTTCAAAAGACTGTCGTTTTCCTTCACAGAATGGCTTGAGTTGTCGTTTTCCCTCGCATTTTCAGGGTGTTTTGTCGTTTTCCCTCGCAGAATTCCGTTTACAGTACGCATGCCTCGGCTGCATAAGGGCTCAGATTCGTACGACCTTCCGGTGTCAGGTTTTTGGCGAAGAAGCAGGCGTATGGCCGGTCGGTCGACTGGTCAACGTAGAGGTACTCGGTCGGCACGTTATACGCGATGTCGAATTTCGACGCCGGCTGGGTTGGCGACAGCGCCTTGAATGCCAGGTGCAGTTTCAAGCCGAAGTTCGGATGATGGAAGTCGAAGCATCCCTCCGGATAGGAACAGCTTCCGTTCTGTGCAGGCAGGTGCAGGGGCACGACTGTCTGTAGCGACTGGTCAGTCGGCATGCGCTCATATCGCATCGCGATTGGTGGGTCGTCAGTAGTGATTTCGTTGATCGCACTACCCGGCTGGTGGAAGTTCGCGTAGAGCTGGTCGAATGCAGGCCAACTATCCGGGTGGATAAAGGTCTGCTTGACCTGGTCCTTCTCGTAGCTGGTTTGCGCCTGCACCGCATATACGGCCCTGACACGCGAAGACTTGGTCTGGTACGGGAACGGGCTCTGGTCATCGGCCAGGTTCTTGGACAAGGCATTCATCAGCCCAAGCGTGCCGCGTGATTGGCCGACGATGAAAATATTCGTGGCATCAATGCCCAGCATGCCGGAGCGGTGCCGCGCCCATTGCACTGCGCGGGCGATGTCCGTGTTGGGTATATCGAGATTGGGCGGCTGGCCATACCGTTGGCTCGCAACCGGGTGGCGGAATTCGAGCGACATGAACGCGAAGCCCAGCGCCAGCGCGGGCGTTACCAGCTTCGGATAAAGATCGCCCTGCTGCGGCAGGTTATCGGTCATGCCGTTCGGATGCGCCCATATGATCAAGGGCAGCCTTTGCGACGCTGGCAGTGAAGCGGGACGGTAGAAGTCGAAGCGCTGGTCCAGCGTAACGTCGTAAGCGCCGGCTGGCGACTTCTCTTCCCACGCCGTGCCCTCTGCATAGCAGATGTCCCTGGCTACTGTGGCCAGGGTTCCCTGTGTTTGGGTGTAGCTGGAAAGTTCGGCTTCTGTGCTGATCTTGCGGCATGGTTCTGCGGCTGCGAGGCCTGCGGAAGCCATCAGCAGCAGGCCGCTGAACAAACGCAGGAATGATTGGAAACGTGGCTGGATATCTTGTCGCATTCTTTGCTCCGGTATTGGTGTTTGAATGGTGGACAGCCGCGTTACATTATCATTAAAACAATTCAATGTTCGCATCGGAGGCGAGATGGAGAAGTTTGAGAAGCTGTTTTCTTATGGGACGCTGCAACTGGAAGGCGTTCAGCTTGCGACGTTTGGGCGCAAGCTTGAAGGCATGGCGGACAAGTTGAATGGGTATAGGCTCGGACTGCTGGAGATCGATGATCCTGCCGTGGTTGCGACGAGCGGCAAGACGCACCATCCGATTATTTCGCGCAGCCGCAGCGAGATGGATTCAGTCACCGGCTCGGTACTCCTGGTCACGCCTGAGGAACTGCAGCAAGCGGACCAGTACGAGGTAGCAGCGTATCGTCGGCATAGCGTCACGCTGGCATCCGGAACCGTTGCGTGGGCCTACGTGGACTCCCGCGACCTTAATTGAAGCCACCAGCCATTGAGCAAGCTCAATCGCACCGATTGACTCACGCGTATCCTAAGTCTACTGCAGACCAGGATTCCACAATGGCACTCGACGGTCCGATGAAATGGCTCATCTTCGAAGGGCTGCTCCCAATTTTCGGCGCTGGCGTCCTTTATAGCCTATGGGGCCTGCTGATCGCCATAGCGAGAGGGTCTTGGAAACCGGCATTTGCTTGGCGTGAAGCGGTTGATCCGCTAGGTTGGCTTTACGGTGCATTAATCATTGCAATCCAAGCTTCTATCAGAAGTGCGGTCGGAAGGGCCGAACGTTCACTCCTAACATGGGGGTGTATGATTGGTGCAGGCTTTTGTCTAATGCTATTGCTGGCTGCAATGAATCAACGCGGGCAAGCTTCAGGCTGGCAACCTCGACTGCCGCTCAAGGTCTTCGCAAGCCTCCTGGTCATTGGAGTACTAACTTTAGGCTATTTCGCAAAAGGGGGAGCTTAAACATGACCGAGAACGATACTGAAAATCGGCAATACATCCTGATGAAGCTACGTGACCGATTCGCGAAAAATCGCTCCAATGTCAGCATTTCGGAGAACGAGGCAAAGCTCCTCGAAGAAGCAATCATTTGCATGGAGGAGAGAGAAGCGAAAACGGTCCACAACGCTCCTTCGCCGCAACGCAAGCCATTCTTTTTGTCGATAGCGACCATACTTGCCGCTGCTGGCTCTTTTGGGTTACCTGTCATCGCTTTTTGGCAAACGTCGGCGACACCTGCACTCATCGCAAGCGCCATAGGCCTGCTGGTCGGCATCGCCGCAGTCAAACTTGATCCCGGCATGAAGGGTTATTGGCTGCACGATGTGGACTGACGCACAGACCACGCTCCTTTAAGCGCAGTAGCCTAAGCGCTTGCTCGAGGAGGCAGCGTGGAAAAACGAAGTCACCAGGAACGACGCAGCGACAGCGGCACTGCCGAACGATTCGACATGGCAGTGCGCACAGCCCTGGCTTTCGACCAGGGCGCAGCCTATACCTATCTCGCCCTCTGCGGCGTGGAGCACATGCTGATCCGCTCATTCGCCGAGCGCTTCCCGACCCAAGTGCGCTCGGTGGCTTCCCTGCCCTGGCACTCCAGCGACCGCCGCGGCGATTCAATGCAGCGTGCGTTTTAGCCTGCTCGTGTCGTAGGTGGTTTGCAGGTTGAGCCAGAACTCCGGCGTGGTGTCGAAATAGCTGGCCAGTTGCTGGGCAGTGGCGGGAGAGATGCTGCGCTCCTGCCGCACGATGCCTGTCAGGTAGCCGGGTTCCAGATGCAGCACGCCTGCCAGCGTGCTCGCGGTCAAGCCCATCGGGTCCATGAATTCTTCCAGCAGGACTTCGCCCGGATGGATCGGGCGCATAGTGGTTTCCATAGTCGCCTCCTTCCCTACGATTCTACTCTGCCCCACCTGCCGCCATACTGTTGGCTTAGAATAGTAGCAGTATGAAATGCATAGCTTTCATTGCGGCTGCCCTCCTCGCACTCGCTGCCAACACCGTGCATGCCGCCTGCGGCACGATCCGTTACGCCTACCCCGACCAGCACCGCCCGCCATATTGGCTGGGCAATGGCCCTACCGTGCCCGATCCTCCCGGCGCCAGCGTGGAATGGATCCGCGAATTTGCCGCCAGCGGCGGCTGTGCGATCGAGCTGGTGCGGCTGCCGGTGATGCGCTTGCGCAGTTCGCTCATCAGCGGCGCGGTCGACTTCGTCCCGGTCGATATCACGGCAGACGGTCAACCCGGCATCGTGATCCCGCGCGATGCACAAGGCAAGCCAGACACCAAGCGCGCCACCACGCTGGTCGTGGCGGCCTTCGTGCGAGCCAAGGATGGCTACCCTCACGATCTCGATCCGATGGAAATGGTGCGCGGCAAACGGGTAGGCGTGATGTTCGGTTCGTCCTATGCCGTGCGGCTGGAGAAGGCCGGCGCCATCGTCGACCAGGGTGCCCCTACCGTCCCGAGCAATTTTGAGAAACTCCAGCTTGGCCGCATCGATGCCTTCGTGGTGCCGCTGCTCACCGCGACGGACCTCGACAAGTACGTGACCGATCGCTACAAGGGCCAACTGGTCCGGCTGGACAAGCCCGTGCTCAAATCCTATAACTGGATCGCGACCAACACCGCGTACTACGAGGCACACCGCCACGACGTCGATACCCTTTGGAACTGGCTCGGCACCGAGGGCAACAAGCGCTTCAACCTGCTGCTCCGCAAGTACACCGAGAATTAGGCAATTCCTCCCCACAGGCCTACAATGAACTTTGGCCCTAGCTACAAGGAGGCAATCATGTCCACACTCAACAAGGGACGCAGCCTGGAGCAGCAGACCCACGATGGCACCAGCAGCATTGCGACCATGGGCGCCGGTTGCACTGGCCGCCGCAATCTATCCCAATCACAGGAAGGCAACCAGCAATCGGCAGAATCGGCTGGCCGTACCGACGACCTGCTGTCGGGCTGTGTCGACGAAGGCGAACGCGAGCACGGTTTCCAGACCGGCCCGCAATACTGGCAAGGCGAACAGCGGGAAACCGGGCCCGATACCGTCCGGCGCAGCGAACGCTAAAGCTTGATCCAGTACAAGTTTTACCGTTGAACAAATTTCCTGGGTGGCGCATAATTGCGAATGATAACAATTCTCATTACGCAGCCACTTAGGAAATAGCATGTCGTTGAACAAATCCCCGCTGGCGCTTGCCATTGCGCTGGCCTTGCCGCATTTCGCCGCATTCGCAGAAGACGCCACCCTCCCCTCCGTCACCGTTACTGCAGCCCGTGAAGCCGCTTACAACCCGAGCACCGCCACCAGCGCCACCAAGATCGACGCGCCGCTGCGCGACATTCCGCAAACGGTGAACGTCGTGCCGCAGGAACTGCTGCGCGACAAAGGCGTGAGCTCGATGGAAGAAGCGGTAAAAGGCATTCCTGGCGTGGGCCTGTCGCACGGCGACGGCCAGCGCGACCAGGTGACCATCCGCGGCTTTACCGCGATTGCCGACCAGTTCATCGATGGCATGCGCGACGACGCGCTGTACTTCCGCGACCTGTCCAATATCGAGCAGATTGAAGTCATCAAGGGCCCGGCCTCGGTGCTGTACGGCCGCGGTTCTTCGGGCGGCATGATCAACCGCATCACCAAGAAGCCGGGCGTCGACCGCACCGAAGCCAGCGTGACCTTCGGCAGCTGGAGCAAGAAGCGTGGCGAGTTCGACGTGGCGCGCAACCTGAGTGACAGCGGCGTAGCCTTCCGCGTGACCGGTGCCAAGGAAGATTCGGACAGCTACCGCGACCAGCAATTCCTCAAGCGCGAGGCGCTGTCGCCTTCCCTGCTGTGGAAGTTGAGCGCCGATACCTCGCTGCTGGTGCAGGGCGAATACCTGTCCGACCGCCGCCTGACCGACTTCGGCATCCCATCCTACAAAGGCCTGCCGGTCGACGTGGACCCAGGCACCTACTTCGGCGCCGCCAATGCGCGCGACACGGACTTCAGCCAGGCGCGCGTGAAATCGCTGGCCGTGGTGCTGGATCACCGCCTCAACGCCAACTGGTCGCTGCGCAATGCCTTCCGCCGCTACGATTACTCGCTGAACCGCAACAACACCCTGGTGGGCAGCGTCAATGAGGCAGCGCAAACCGCTTCCCTCACCCACGGCAATGTGCGCCGCGAAGAAGACGGCTATTTCAACCAGACCGAGTTGACCCAGCGCGCAGAATTCTTCGGCATGCAGCACCAGCTCCTGTACGGCATTGAAATCGGCAAGCAGGACAAGGACCAGGTCAACCGCTCCAAGACCAATGTAGCCACGGTCAACCTGTTCAAGCCGGTGCTGCCGGTACTGCAACTGGAAGCCAACGTGGCGCCAGGCACCGACAACCTGGGCATCATGAAGAACAAGAGCGTGTACGTGCAGGACCTGGCGACGCTGACGCCGCAGTGGAAACTGCTGGCAGGCGTGCGCTACGACGATTTCAGCCAGGAGACGCGCGAGCGCCGCGTCGGCCAGAAGAACCTGGAACGCACCGACCGCGCCTGGAGCCCGCGCGCCGGCCTGGTGTACCAGCCAAGCGGCACGGTTTCCTACTACGCCTCGTTCAGCAAGTCCTTCCAGCCTTCGGGTGAAACCTTCGCACTGGCAGCCAACAACGCCACCATCGAACCGGAAGAAACCACCAACAAGGAAGTAGGCGCCAAGGTCGACCTGTTCGATGGCCAGGCGACTGTTGGCGCATCGCTGTTCCGCCTGCAGCGCACCGGCATCAAGGCGACCGATCCGGTTACCAACACCGTCATGCCGGTCGGCACCCAGCGTACCGATGGCCTGGAGCTGACCTTCACCGGTGAGCTGGGCCAGGGCTGGCAAGTGGCTTCCGGCCTGGCGCTGCTGGACGCGGAAATCATCAAGTCCATCGCCCGCGATGACGGCCAGAATGTGCAAGGCAAACAACCGACGCTGACGCCCAAGCGCAGCGCCAACATCTGGTTGAACAAGGCGCTGGGCGGCGGCTGGTTCACCGGCGCCGGCGTGAACTACCAGGGCGATCGCTTTGCCAATCCGGGCAACACCACCACGCTGCCAGGCTACACCGTGGTCGACGCCATGCTGGCTTACCGCACCGCGTCGTACGATGTGCAGCTGAACGTGAACAACGTCTTCGACCGCGAGTACATCGTTTCCGGCCACGGGTCAAGCAAGCTGCTTAACCTGCCGGGCGCACCACGCAATTTCCGCGTGACGGCCCGCTACCGCTTCTGATCCAACTCAGGCACAATCGGGGCATTACTTTGCGAAAGGAATGTCCCGATGATTTACGAGCTGGCGGAATTTGAGATCAAGGATGGCCAGGGTGCCGAGTTTGAAGCAGCGGTGCAGAAAGCCGTGCCGCTGTTCCAGCGCGCCAAAGGCTGCAAGTCGATGCGGCTGGAGCGTGTAATCGAACGCGCCAATAGCTATATGCTGGTCATCGTGTGGGAAACGCTGGAAAACCACACCGTCGATTTCCGCGGCAGCGAAGACTTCCAGGCCTGGCGCGGCATGGTTGGCCAATACTTCGCCAACACTCCCCGCGTAGAACACACCACCAACGTCGTCGCCGGATTCTGATGCGAATCCTCGCCTGCCTGCTGCTGGCTGCGGCCAGTCTGCCTGCAATGGCCGCCACGCCGGCCGAAACCATGGACGCATTCCAGCGTGCGCTGGCTGAAGGCAAGCGCGATGTGGCGCTTGCCCTGCTTAGCCCGAAGGTAAAGATATTCGAATCCGGCTATACCGAAAATAGCCGCGACGAATATGCCGCGCACCATCTCGACAGCGACATCGCCTTCCTGCGCACGACCCGGTCGCGCGTACTGCGGCACGAAGAACGCCGCGATGGCACAACCGCCATCGTGATGCGCGAAACGGAAACCACCGGCAGTTACCAGGATGCCGAAGTCCACCTGTTCGGGCTCGAAACCGCGGTGCTGGAACAGCACGGCGATGGCTGGCAGATCGTCCATTTGCACTGGTCGTCACGCAAGGCAAAGGCGAAGTAAGCGCGCGCCACGTTGCGGCGCCCTACGCGACAATCCCGTCAACCAGGAGACTTATCATGCCAAGCACCATTTACCGAAATTTCCGCCAGATCGCGGATGCCGAAGGCGCACGCAGCGCCCTGCTGGCCGAAGGCTTTGCCAATTCGGCCGTACAACTGAACCTGCACCAGGCGCGCGCACTGAGCACCACCGCATCAGCCGTGAAGAACATCATGGATTCGCTCACGCCGGACGACGTCGACAACACCGACAAGCCGGACCGCCCGGCCGCACTGCTGTCGGTCGATGTCGACGACGACGCCCAGCGCGAACAGGCCGACAGCATCATGTCACGCTTCGGCGCCCAGGAAGCCTAGTCTGACACCAGCTTCAAGCCCGCCACGCCGCCGACAATGGCGGCCATGCACGCCAGGCGTGCGGGCGATGACGAATCCCCCATGAACAGCACGCCCATCACGGCCGTGCCAACCGCGCCGATGCCGGTCCATACGGCATAGGCCGTCCCCACAGGCAAAGTGCGCAAGGCCAGCGACAGCGAGTAAATGCTGGCCAATCCGGCCAGCGCAGTGAGCACGCCCGGCAGCGGGCGCGTAAAACCTTGCGACCACTTCATCCCGAGCGCAAAAGCGATTTCCAGCAAGCCGGCGATGGTCAACAGAATCCAGGGCATTTCTCTTCCTTTCAATACATGAGGGCGGCCATTGTCGGGCTGGCGCGTCCTGGCTGGAATGCCCTTGGCCGAGGGTGGTGCAGTGTTGGCCGAAAATGACGCTTATGCACACTATCGGCCAAAAGCTTGCCGTCCGATAATGGATTCATCGCAAATCCATCGGATGAAAACCATGCAAACCACTACCGCCCCTGCCCTGCCCACCAGCAGCGCCTCGGTCAAAAACCTTCCCGTCAACCTGTTTGGCTCCGTCATGGGCATTGCCGGCCTGGCACTGGCATGGCGCGGCGCCGCCCACCTCTTCGGCAGCAGCACGCTGATCGCCGATGGCGTCGGCATCCTGTCACTGCTGGTGTTTGCGGTGCTGGCCGTGGGTTACCTGTCGAAACTGGCTTCCTTCCCCGATGCGGTGAAGGCCGAATTCTCGCACCCGGTTGCAGGCAACTTCTTTGGCACGATCGCCATCGCCGTGCTGCTGCTTTCCAGCGTGGTGGCGCCCTGGAGCGCCCAGCTCCAGAAACTGGTGTGGACTGTAGGTTCGGTCGCCACGCTGGTGCTGGGTTATGTGGTGGTGTCGCGCGTCCTGCAAGGGAATATGACGCCGGCCAATGTCGTACCGGCCTGGCTGATTCCCGGCGTGGCTTCGCTCGATATCGCCGTCACCGGCGGCGCCTGGGGCCATGAAATGAACATGATCGCGCTCGGCATCGGCACGGCCATCGCCATCGTCTTCTATGTGATGATCTTCAGCCGCCTGGTGCACGGCGACCCGCTGCCGAACGGCATGCTGCCATCGCTGATGGTGATGATCGCCCCGTTCGAAGTCGGCTTCCTGGCCTACGTCAACGTCACGCAGCACGTCGACATGTTCGCCGCCATGCTGTTCTACTTTGGCCTGTTCATGTTCCTGGTGCTGGCCCCGCGCGTGTTCCGCCGTTCGGTGCCGTTCGGCCCGGGCTGGTGGGCCATCAGCTTCCCGATCGCCGCACTGGTGAACGCTGCGATCAAATATGCCGCCGTGGCCGATAGCGCTGCTGTCGTCGTGCTGGCCGGCGTGCTGCTGGCCTTCCTGACCGTGACGATTGCCGTGCTGCTGGTGCGTACCTTATATTCGCTGTACACCGGCAAACTCCTGGCAGGCTAACCATGCATATCGCTTTACTTGTTTTCCCTGGCGTGCAATTGCTCGACGTGGCCGGGCCGATGGATGTCTTCCATGAAGCGGCCCGCCAGTCCGGCAAGCCTGGCACCTACCAGTTCGACCTGGTCGCGCTTGAAGAAGGCCCGGTCCGCGCCGACAACGGCATGCTGTTCCAGCCGACGGCCACCATCGACACGCTGGATCATGCAGTGGACACCCTGCTTGTGACGGGCAGCCACGAAGTGCAAGCCGTCGCCGGCAACCCGCGCCTGGCGGAGTGGCTGCAGCGGCAGGCGGCGGTGGTGCGCCGTCTCGGTTCCGTATGCTCCGGCGCCTGGCTGCTGGCCCATGCCGGCCTGCTGGACGGCCGGCGCGTCACCACCCACTGGAATATTTCGGCCTCGCTGGCGCGGCGCTTCGAACAGGTGCAGGTCGAGCATGACCAGATCTACCTGCGCGACGGCAACCTCTACACCTCGGCCGGCGTCACGGCCGGCATGGACCTGGCGCTGGCCCTGGTGGAAGAAGACCTTGGCCGCAACGTCGCCCTGGCCGTAGCGCGCGAGCTGGTGATGTTCATCAAACGCCCCGGCGGCCAGGCGCAATTCAGCGCCCACCTCGCCGCACAATCGGCACAGCGCAATCCGATCCGGCAAGTGCAGGAATGGGTGCTGGAAAACCTGGAAGAAGATCTGACGGTAGACCAGCTGGCCGCGCAAGCCGGCATGAGCGTGCGCAATTTCTCACGCGCGTTCAAGAGCGATACAGGGGAAACGCCGGCCGACTTCGTCGAAGCCGCACGGCTCGACGCGGCGCGCCGCATGCTGGAAGAAACCGCCAGCCCGCTCAAGCGGGTGGCGGCACGTAGCGGCTTCCACGACCAGAACGGCTTAAGGCGGGCTTTCGTGCGCCGCCTCGGCGTAACGCCGGGCGACTACCGCCTCCGCTTCCATCCTCAGGAGGCCTGATGGTTGAACACTTGCCGCAGGTAGGCGAGGAAAGTCTCGTCCTTGCACAGGGTCTTGCCCGGCGAGTCCGACAACTTCGCAACGGATTGGCCGTTCAGGCGAATCAGCTTCATCACGATGTTCAGCGGCTTGATGCCGACATCGTTGGTCAACCAGGTGCCGATGCCGAAGCCCACCATGATGCGGTCGGCGAACTGGCGGTACAGGCGGAACGCCGTCTCGAAATCCAGGCCGTCCGAGAACACCAGGCGCTTGGTATTGGAGTCGATGCGCAAGGCCTGGTAATGCGCGATAGCCTTCTCGCCCCACACGACAGGATCGCCGGAGTCGTGCCGCAGGCCGTCGAACAGCTTGGCGAAGTACAGGTCGAAGTCATTGAGGAAGGCATCCATGCCCACCACGTCGGTCAGCGCAATACCGAGGTCGCCCCGGTACTCCTGCACCCAGGCCTCGAGCGAAGCTTTCTGGAACTCGCGCAGCCGCACGCCGAAGGCCTGGAAGGACTGCATGTACTCGTGGGCCATGGTGCCAATCGGGATCAGGCCAAACTTTTTCGCGATGTAGACGTTGGAAGTTCCTTTGAAGCACTCCGGCACCTCGCGTGCCAGGCGCTCGACGACTTCATCGTGCCATGCGGCCGAAAAGCGGCGGCGCAGGCCGAAGTCGGAAAACTCGAAGGGATGGCGCAGCGCCGGGTTCTTGCCGAAACCCTTTAACTGCGCGATCTTTTCGCCGAGGCGCTTGCGTCCTTCTTCCAGCGCAGCCGGCGTGCCCACGCGGCGGAAGTACAGCTCATTGACGATGTAGAGCACGAAGATCTCATACGCCATGATGTGGACTTGCGGGCCCTCGGCATGGATTACCAGGGTATCGCCTTCCGCGCGCACCTCAATGAATTTGCGCTGGAAGCGGAACACCGTGAGGAAGTCGACGAAATCGCTCTTGATGTAGCGCAGGGAACGCAGGTAATTCAGCTCGTCCTCGGTAAAGGACATGCCGCACAGATGGTCAAGCTGCGCCTCCACTTCTTCCTTCAGCTCCGACAGCGGGAAAGCGGTCTGGTTGCGGCACACGAATTCATATTCGGCATGCGCACTTGGATGGCTATGCAGCAAAGCCTGCCACATGGTGAACTTGTACAGGTCAGTTTCAAGCAGGCTGCGGACGACAGGGATCATTGCTTGTTCTCCGCATTGGCCAGCAATTCCGGCAGCACTTCCGCCGAGGTGGCAAGGCGCGCGCCGCGGCGCTGCATCGCTTGCGCGAAATCGCGGTACTGGGCTTCAAAGCCGGTCACAGGACTCATGCAGTCGGTCACCAGCACCAGCTTGCGCGGATCGATATGGTCCGCAATGTGCTCGGTGGTCGCCTTCACGCAATGGCTGCCCGCTTCGCCGGTGATGTAGATCGTATCGGCATGCGACAGGCTGGCGATCAGCTCGCGATTCAGTTGCGAGGCCGGGTCGCTCGGGTCGGGCACTTCGGCCATGACAGCGGAATAGTGCTCGGTCCAGGGATTGGAACCCTTGCCGACCTTGGCCACCACGGCATGGCGGCCCTCTTCCCAGGCGTTATAGGCAGCGCGCACCGCATCGTGCACGTTGTGTCCCCAGCTGCCGATTTCGCAGTGCACCGGCCACACCATCAACTGGTAACGGCCGGCGGATTCCAGCGCATCGAGATAGGACAGCACGCGCGGCAAGGCGTCAGCGTCGCGTGGCACGAACCGGCCAGCACGCACGTCCGCCGCCGAAATCTGCGTGAACGGAGCCGGGGCCGAGCCTTCGGCCGTACGCCAGAAGGTCGGATGCGCCACGTCATAGCGATGGTGCGAATCGAGCGTGATGGTAATGGCCGAAAGCCCGGCGCCGCCCTGTTCGATCAGGCTGGCGAGGCGCAGCATGTCCTGGTGGGCGCCCGGCACCGGCAAAGCCGGCGCGGCAGGTGGTGGCAAATCGCAGAAATCGTTCTGCGGATCGATGATAAGCAAGTGATAGTGGCGTTCCATTTTGCAATGATAGCAAAT
>Ga0209050_1002158_pt1 | contig 17883 bp, 19 predicted proteins | sample Araplavi_mTSA_r2_FD_184276 | JGI IMG/M metagenome (GOLD analysis project Ga0209050, IMG submission 184276) | Arabidopsis root microbial communities from North Carolina, USA - plate scrape MF_Cvi_mTSA_r2 (SPAdes) (version 2) | ecosystem: Host-associated > Plants > Roots > Endosphere | place: USA... | reverse complement strand
CGCCATCCGCTGTCGCGCGACCCGTTCTTCAAGCGTTTCTTCGGCGACCGCGACGAGGATGATGACCAGAACAGCCTGGGTTCGGGGGTCATCGTCAGCCCGCAGGGCTATATCCTGACCAATTACCACGTGGTGGAAGCGGCCGACGAGATCCAGGTCGTGCTGCCGGATGGCCGCAAGGCCGCCGCCAAGATGGTCGGCACCGACCCGGAAACCGACCTGGCCGTGGTGCGCATCGAAATGGAAAAGCTGCCGGTGGTCGCCCTGGGTCAGGTCGAACAGGCCAAGGTGGGCGACGTGGTGCTGGCCATCGGCAACCCGTTCGGGGTCGGCCAGACCGTCACCATGGGCATCATTTCCGCCCTGGGCCGCAACAACCTGCACATCAACCATTTCGAAAATTTCATCCAGACCGATGCCGCCATCAACTTCGGCAACTCGGGCGGCGCCCTGATCGATACCCAGGGAAACCTGCTGGGGATTAACTCGGCCATCTACTCGCAGACCGGCGGTTCGGTCGGCATCGGCTTCGCGATCCCGGTCAGCACGGCGCGTTCGGTGCTGGACGCCATCATCAAGGACGGCCATGTGGTGCGCGGCTGGATCGGCGTCGAATCGCAGGAAATCACGCCGGAGCTGGCGCACAGCTTCGGCCTGGACCGCGATTCGGGCGCCATCATCGCCGGCGTGGTGCGCAACGGCCCGGCCGACAAAGCCGGCATGAAGCCGGGCGATATCCTGCTGTCGGTGGACGGCAAGCCGGTCAAGGACACCAATGAAATGCTGAACCTGATCGCCCAGCTGTCGCCGGGCGGCCAGTCGACCATGCGCATCCTGCGCAAGAGCCGCGAAAGCGATCTCCAACTCACCGTGGGCAAACGCCCGCCTGCCAAAAAATAATCATGCACCTGCGCGACCTGACCCGCTACCTGACGGAACTGTCCGACAACAACAATCGCCCGTGGTTCGTCATGAACAAGCCGCGCTACGACATCCTGCGCGAGGAATTCCTGGAGCTGGTGACCCAGGTGATCGCGGAGCTGGGCAAGTTCGACGCCCAGGTCAAGTTCTGCAATCCGAAGAAGGCCATGTTCCGCATCAACCGCGACGTGCGCTTCGCCCACGACAAGAGCCCGTACAAGACGCATTTCTCGGCCGCGATTGCGCCGAACGATATGCGCCGCCCCAGCATGGCCGGCGGCCCGACCTGGTATTTCCAGATCAGCCCCGACGGCGTGCTGGGCATCGGCGCCGGCGAGTACATCCCGCCGCCGCACCGCCTCAAGGCGCTGCGCAACCACATGGTCAACGATGCCAAGGGTTTCAAGAAGGCGCTGGCCAACAAGGCCCTGAAGGCGCGCTACGGTTCGATCACCGAAGAACACAAGCTGCAACGGCCGCCGAAAGGCTTCGATCCGGAGCACGAACACATCGAGTTCATCAAGCTGAAAAGCTTCTTCGTCTACCAGGAAGTAAAGCTGCCGCTGAACAAGCCGGACGAGCTGCTGGGCATGATCGCGGGCGCCTTCAAGGATGCCTGGCCGCTGGTACAGTGGATGCGCTCCGCGCCCGTTGAAGAGGAGGCCGACGCAGCATGAGCACCCATCGCATCGCAGTCATCGCTGGCGACGGCATCGGCAAGGAAGTGATGCCGGAAGGCTTGCGCACCTTGCAGGCCGCGGCTGCGCGCTTCGGCCTGCCGCTGGAATTTACCACCTTCGAATGGGCCAACTGCGACTACTACATGCAGCACGGCCAGATGATGCCGGCCGACTGGTTCGACCAGCTCAAGGGCTTCGATGCGATCTACTTCGGCGCCGTCGGCTGGCCCGATGCGGTGCCCGACCATATCTCGCTGTGGGGCTCACTGATCAAGTTCCGCCGCGAATTCGACCAGTACGTGAACCTGCGCCCGGTGCGCCTGATGCCTGGCGTGCCCTGCCCGCTGGCCGGGAAGAAGCCGGGAGATATCGATTTCTACGTGGTGCGCGAGAACACGGAGGGTGAATATTCCTCCGTCGGCGGCCGCCTGTTCGAGAATACCGAGCGCGAAGTCGTGCTGCAGGAAGCCGTGTTCACGCGCAAGGGCGTCGACCGCATCCTGCAATTTGCTTTCGACCTGGCGCAGTCGCGCCCGAAAAAGCACCTCACTTCGGCGACCAAGTCGAACGGCATCGCGATCAGCATGCCGTATTGGGACGAGCGCGTGAAAGCCATGTCGGCCAGCTACCCGGACGTGCGCTGGGACCAGTACCACGTCGACATCCTGGCGGCGCGCTTCGTGCTGAGCCCCGAGCGTTTCGACGTGGTGGTGGCGTCCAACCTGTTCGGCGACATCCTGAGCGATCTTGGCCCGGCCTGCGCCGGCACCATCGGCATCGCACCGTCGGCCAACCTGAACCCGGAACGCACCCTGCCCTCCCTGTTCGAGCCGGTGCACGGCTCGGCGCCGGACATCTATGGCAGGAACATCGCCAACCCGGTCGCCATGATCTGGTCGGGCGCCATGATGCTGGATTTCCTCGGCAACGGCGACGCCCGCTATACGCAGGCGCATGATGCCATCATGCGCGCGATTGAAACGGTGCTGGTGCAGGGACCTCGGACGCCGGACATGGGCGGCAGCGCCTCCACCACCGAGATGGGCACAGCTATCGCCGCACTGGTTTAAGCACCCAGCAAAGCTTTTACAGCCGGCAGGTGGCGTTCGCTGACCGGAACCCGGTCGCCGCAGCGCAGGACCAGCTGGCTGGCTCCCTCGGCGTCGCGTTCCAGCGACGCCACCTCGCCCACCCGCACCAGCGCGCGCCGGTGCACGCGCAGGAAGCTCGCCGGGTCCAGGTGCTGCTCCAGCCGCGCCAGCGGCACCCGGTGCAGCACGCGCCGCTGCGGCAGGCGCAGTTCGACGTAATTGCCAGCCGCCTCGACCCACAGCACTTCGGAGACCTGCACGCACTCGATGCGCCCGACCGAGCGCACATTCAATTGCTGCAGGTATGCCTGCCCCGCCGGCTCGGCGAAGGCGCGCATGGCGCGCGCGTAGGCGGCACGCTGGCGTTGCTCCAACATGGCGGCAGCGCGCTCAAGGGCCTGCGCCAGGCGCTGGTCGTCAAAAGGCTTGAGAAGGTAGTCCAGCGCATGCACTTCAAAGGCTTCGATCGCGTGCTCGTTAAAAGCCGTGGCAAAAATGACCAGCGGCGGTTCTTCGCGCTGGGCCAGTTCGCGCGCCAGCGCCAGGCCGGTTTCCTGCGGCATCTGGATATCGAGGAAAATCACGTCTACGTCCTGCCCTGCCAGGGCAGCGCGCGCGGCCGCGGCGCTGGCGCACTCGCCGACCAGTTGCCAGCCTGTGTGCGGCGCCAGGCCGTAGCGCAGGTTGATGCGGCCGGGTTCTTCGTCGTCGACGATCAGGGCGCGGATCTTCATGAAGCGAAATACATTGGCATATTGATCTCGGCGACAAAGCGCCCGTCGGCACGCGCGGTGCGCAAGCCGGCGCCGCTGCCGCAGGCAATGCGCAAGCGCGCTTCGATATTGCGCAGGCCCATTCCCATGCCCGGGTTGGACGGCGCATCGCGCACCGAATTGCTGATATGGATATGCAGCATGCCGCCCTGCTCCGAAAAACGCAGCGTGATGTCGCTTTCGCCGTCGTGGCAGTCAAGGTCATGGCGCAGCGCATTCTCGACCAGCGGCTGCAGCAGCAAAGGCGGGCAGTCGGCGGCCAGCACCGCACCGCTGTCGCCTTCAATCGACACCCGCAGACGGTCGCCGTAGCGCATCGATTGCAGCGACAGGTAGTCGCGCACGAACTGCAATTCTTCCGCCAGCGTGACCCAGTCGCGCGAACTGGCCGCCTGGGCGTAGCGCAGCAGCCCGCTCAGGCGGCTGATGGCACTCAGGGTGGCGCCCTTGTCATCCATGCGCACCAGGGCGCTGACGGCGTTCAGGGCGTTGAACAGGAAGTGCGGCTCAAGTTGTCCCCGCAGGGCGGCAAGACGCTGCTGCTCCAGCTCCAGGCGCAGGGTCAGGTTGTCGGTCTCGCGCGCACGCTGGATTTGCCAGATGCGGATGCCGGCCACGGTAACGAAAGTGAAGGTGGTCCAGGTCAGCTCGAGGAAGATGGCAAACCAGCTCCGGTCCTGCTGCAGGGAGACGAACAGGCACTCCAACGGCAGGAACAGCACCAGCACCAGCAAATATGTGCGCACGATGCCGCGCGGACTGGCCAGCGACTGCGGCCAGCGTTCCAGGATGATATACAGCACGGCGCTGAACAACACCATCAGGGCGTGCGCACTGCCCCAGTCGCCAAGCAGCTCCAGATAGGAGGGATTGGCGCCCCGCTGCAGCAGTGAGCCATAGGAGGATGCGGCACCGGTCAGGCAGATGACGCTCCACGCCAGCACGCAGATGCCGAGGATACGTAGGAAATGCAAGGTTCTCATGGCTGGACAGTATACCGGCCCTTTTCATAGTGGCCGGCCGTCCCCGTCACACGGGCGTCCGCCTTCGTCACACCGGCTTTCCTGCATTTCAGGTCGCCATTTCTGCATTTCGTCGCACACCGGTAGTGCTGGACACCGCACATATCTATAGTTCAATCAACGAAACGCGAAATGAACTTAACCCAACCGAATGGAGAGCAAAATGAACATCGCCAAAAACATGGAATACATCTTCCTCGCAGCGGTCGCCGTCATCAGCGCAACCGGCTTCGCCACCGCCGCCACTCCGCTGAAACACAGCGCCCCGGCAGCCGTCGTCGCCAAGGCAGAAGCCAAGGCCATGCCAGTGGTGACCGTCACCGCCAAGCGCCTGACCGCTGCTGAAAAAGCCGCACTGTAATTCGAACGAATCGACACTTCACGGAGCCTCAACATGAAAAAGTTCTTCACCGCCACGATGATGACCGCCGTAATGTTCGCCGCAGGCGGCGCCGCCCGCGCGGACGAGATCATCACCGAAGCGCGCACTGTTGAAGGCCGGCCTGTGAAAGTAGTGCTGGATGGCGTGGTAGACCTGAAGCTCAAGCAAGGCGCACCGGCACTGGTGCTCTCCGGCGACAAGCGCTACCTGCAAAAGATCACGGTGACGCAGAACGGCGACACCATCCGCATCGGTACCGAAAATATGCGCGGCATCCAGATCGGCCCGCGCAACCTGAAGGCGGAACTGACATTGCCACAGCTGCGAGAACTGGTTTCAGCCGGCGTGGGCTCGGCCGAAGTGAAGGGATTTGATGGCGATGAAGTTCGCCTCTCCCTGGAAGGCGCCGGCGCCGTGAACATGGCCTCGCGCTTCAAGAAAGTCGATGCACGCCTGACCGGCGTGGGCAGCATGACCGTCAGCGATACCCAGGCTGACGTGGTGGACCTGAACCTGAAAGGCGCCGGCCAGATCGCAATCTCCGGCCAGAGCAAGCAGCTGTACGCAAAATTGGGCGGCATCGGCAGCCTCGATGCGAAGCAGCTGCAAAGCGAAAGCGTGGATGCCGACATGACCGGCCTTGGCAGCGCCAGCTTCAACGCAAAAACTTCCGCCAACCTGCGCCTCTCCGGCATGGGTTCGGCAACAGTGTACGGCAAGCCTGCCAACCGCCAGTCCACCGCACGCGGCCTCGGCAGCGTGTCCTGGAACTGACGCCAAAGTTTCCCTACCAACTCGTGAGTTGTTTCACGGTGCTTGCCGCCCGCTAACCCCGGGCGGCTTTTTTATTCCAGCGTCCTTGCCGAGCACGATGCGCAGCTGCGGCTCGCCGCTGCCGCGCACTTCGACCCGCGTTTCTTCCACGTTGAAGGGAATGGTGTTTGTCAGGCGCACCACCTGCATCCCTTCGGCCCGCAAGCGTTGCGCCACCGCTGCGGCCATGCCACGGATGCCGTTGCCGTTGCTGACTTCCAGCCGGGTTGGCGCGCCTGGCCCGGCCGCCTTGTGCGCCTGGCCCTCAACCCGCGCGACTTCGACCAGGCCGGCACTGACCTGCCGCACCTCCACCCGCGCCATGCCGGCCGGCCAAAGGCCCGGGCCAGGCACGCTTTTCGGCGCAGGCCGCGCTTCGCGCAACAGGCGCGCATGGCGCATGGCGTCCAGCGCACGGCTGCTTTCGCCCGAAGTTTCCAGCATCGCCGCCAGGCGCTCCCATGCAACGGCATCGGATGGCGCCATCAGGCAGGCGCGCTCCAGGACTGCCAGCGCTTGCTCGAGGTGCCCGCCGAGGTAGTAGGCGTAGCCAAGATCGCCGAGCAAGGCCGCATCGGGCATCCGCCGCGCGCGCTCTTCCAGCAGTGCGATGGCCTCTTCGTAGCGCCCATCCCCGGCCAGCGCCGCCGGCGTTGGGGCAGCACTGGCGCCGGGCAGCGCTGCCTGGGGTGCCGGCGGCAACACCGGCATGCTGCACGCCGCCACCATACCCGCACAGGCAACAATCATCGTCTTACGCATGACAACCTCCTAACGCGCGTTTTGCGCCACAGGATGCAAGACCGCCTTCATCTGGATGGAAGCGGGTCCCAGCAGCACGATCATCAGCGCCGGGAAAATGCAGAAGATCAGCGGGAACAGCAACTTCAGCGCCACCTTGGCCGCCGCCTCTTGCGCCACCACCGCCCGCTTGCGGCGCAGGTTATCCGCGTGCACACGCAACGAGTCACCCATGCTGGTGCCGAATCGTTCTGCCTGCACCAGCATCGCCACCAGTGCGTCGACGTCTTCCACGCCGCTGCGCAGGGCCAGGTTGCGCAGCGCACGCTCCTTGGAGAAACCGGAGCGCATCTCCATCAGCACCAGTTGCAGCTCCTGCGCCAGGGCCATGCTCTTGATGTGGATTTCCCCGGCCACCTTGGCCAGCGCGCGCTCCATGCTCAGGCCTGCCTCCACGCAAATGGTCAGCAGGTCCAGCGCATCGGGCAGGCTTTCGAAGATGTCGCGCTGGCGCATCTCGGCGCGTCGCGCCAGCACGCCGTTGGGCAAGTAATAGCCGATGGCTGCGCTGGCAAACAGCACAAGCAGCAGGTGGCCGTTGCGTCCCGCCAGCGTCGCCACCAGCGCCGGCAATGCCAGCGACAGCAGGGTCTTGGCGGCAAAGTACAGCTTGGGCGCAGCCGGGTGGCGCCAGCCGGCGTTCATGAAGCGCGTGCGCAAGGCCGACCGCTCCCAGCCGTCTTCCGGCAACGAAAGGCGGCTGAATGGCTCCGCCACCCGCGCCACCTTCTCGATCCACTCGCCCTGGCCGGGCGCGGGCGCTGCTTCGGCGGCGCTGGTGAAAGACTTCAGGCGCTCACGCAGCGGTACACCCGACAGGGCCAGCATCGCCCATAGCGCCAGGCCGCTCACTGCCGCAAACACCAGCAGCAGGAACAGGACGCTCCGGAGATCGGCGCCGCTCATACGCGCACCCTGACGACCTGGCGCATCCACAGCATGCCGACCACAATCGCGCAGGCGCCGTACCACAGCAGGCGCTGCCCGTTCGGGTCATGCCACAGGACCGCGCTGTATTTGGGATTGCTCACCTGCATCGCTGCCATCAGGCCGAGCGGCATCAGGGTCAGGATCCAGGCCGACATGCGTCCTTCGGCCGACATCACGCGCACCTGCGCCAGAAGCTGCAGGCGCGCGCGCGTCATGCGCGACACGTTGTCCAGCAGTTCGGCCAGGTTGCCGCCCGATTCGCGCTGGATCAGAACCGCGATCACCAGGTAGCGCAGGTCGGTCAATGGCACGCGTGCCGCCAGGTTATGCAGCGCATCCTGCATGGTGACGCCGAAATTGACCTCTTCATAGGTGGCGCGGAATTCACCGCCCAGCGGATCGGCCACTTCGTCGCCAGCCATCTGCATCACGTTGGCGAAAGAATGGCCGGCACGCAGTCCGCGCGCCAGGAAGTCGGCCATTTCCGGCAACTGCGCCTCGATGCGGCGCACGCGGGCGGCACGGGCCCGCAGCAGCAGCAACGTGGGCGCAGCCGCGGACAGCGCGCCAGCCAGGACCGATGGCAGCGGTGGCAGGTGCAGGGCAATCGGCGCCAGCACGCCGGCCAGCATGGCGCCACCCTGGACCTGCAGGAAGCGCACCACCTGCCAGCGCAGGCCCGATTGCAGCAGCAGGCGGTCGAGCGCGCCGATCTGCGGAACACGCCTCAGCAGTGAGTCAAACGCCATTGATTTCGCGTAGCGGCGCTCCTTCAGGATGCTGATGGCGCCGCCCGCGCCATCGGTGTGGCCCGACATCAAACGCAGGCGGCGCGCGATGCGCTGCGCGCTGTTGCCATGGGTGCTGCTCCACCACAGCCACACGCCCTCGCACAGGCAGATCACGGCGGCGAACAGCAGCACGGAAAATCCGGTCCAGGCGAAATCCATGGCGCCCTCCTTATTCGTACACCCTGCCGGGATCGAAGACGCTGTCCGGCACCGGCACGCCGAACATGCGCAGGCGTTCGGCAAAGCGCGGCCGCACCCCGGTGGCGTAGTAGTGCCCCTGCACCTTGCCTTGCGCGTCGACGCCGGTCTGCTCGAAGTGGAAGATCTCGTGCATGGCCACGGTATCGCCCTCCATGCCGGTGACCTCCTGCAGGCTGACCAGCTTGCGGGTGCCGTCGGTCAGGCGCGACAGCTGCATCACCACCGTGATGGCGGAGCAGATCTGCTGGCGCGCAGTGCGTGGAGTCAGGTTGGCGCCCGCCATGCCGACCATGCTCTCCAGCCGCGACAGCGCATCGCGCGGCGAATTGGCGTGGATGGTGGCGAACGAGCCTTCGTGGCCGGTGTTCATGGCCTGCAGCATGTCGATGGCTTCCGCGCCGCGCACCTCGCCCAGGATGATGCGGTCGGGCCGCATGCGCAGCGCATTGCGCACCAGGGCGCGCTGCGTGACCTCGCCCTTGCCCTCCACGTTCGGCAAGCGCGTTTCCAGGCGCACGATGTGCGGCTGGCGCAGTTGCAGCTCCGCCGCGTCCTCGATGGTGACGATGCGTTCGGTGGCGGGAATATAGCCGGACAGCACGTTGAGCAGCGTGGTCTTGCCGCTGCCGGTGCCGCCGGAAATCAGCACGTTTAGCCGCGCCTGGCCCAGCGCCTTCAGCACTTCCGACATGGGCGGCGTCAGGCTTTTGAACTCCAGCAGTTTCTCCATCGACAGCGGCTGCGCCGAGAAGCGCCGGATCGACAGGATCGGGCCATCCACCGCCAACGGCGGGATGATGGCGTTGACCCGCGAGCCGTCCGGCAGGCGCGCATCGACCATCGGGCTCGATTCGTCAACGCGCCGGCCAACGCGCGAGACGATTTTTTCGATGATCTTCATCAGGTGCGTGTTGTCGTGGAAGCTGATGCCAGTCAGTTCCAGGCGGCCGGTGCGCTCGACGTAGACCTGGGCATGGGTGTTGACCAGGATGTCGGATACGCCGGGATCGGCCAGCAAGGGCTCCAGCGGCCCGAAGCCCAGCATCTCGTTTTGGATGTCGAGCACCAGCTTGTGGCGCTCGCCCTGGTTTAGAACGATACGTTCATCGTCGACGATGCGCGCCACCAGCAGCGCCAGTTCGTGCTTGAACTGTTCGGGCGTCAGGCGCTTCAGGCGCTCCAGGTCGATGCGCTCCAGGATCATCTGGTGCATGGACTTTTTCAGCTCCAGGTAGGCGCCATCGGCCATGGCCGGTGCGCTCGGCGCCTGCTGTCCAGCGTCGCCCAGTGCCAGGCGTTCTCGCAAACTCATGATCGGCTCCCTTGTCAGTGTTCGGTCTCGGCGCGGCCAAACAGGCGATCGAACAGCCCTTTGCTCTCCTGCAGGCGGCGTTCGGTCACCGCCTCCACCAGCTCCGCCAGGCTGCGCGCCACTGGGCTGCTGCGCGCCAGCTGCAGCAGCGGAACGCCCTGGTTGACCGAATCGGTGGCGGACAGGTAGTCGTTGGGCACCGTATGCAGCACGTCGGCACCGAGCGCCTGTTCCAGGTCGGCCAGGCGCAGCTTGCCGCCTTTTTCGTAGCGGTTGACGATCAGGCGCGTGCGCTCCTGCGGATAGCCCAGCGAGCGGAAGATATCGAGCAGGCGGCGCCCGTCGCGGATATCGGGCAACGCCAGCTGCAGCACCGGATAGATGGCGTCGGCCTGGTCCAGTGCGCGCAGCGACAGCGCATCGATCTGGCGCCCGACATCCAGCAGCACATAGTCGTAATGCTGGCGCGCGATGCGCAGGATGGCGTCGATATGCTCCGGCTTCATCTGTGTGGCCAGCGCCGGATCGTCGGCGGCCGCCAGCACGCCGTAGCCCGGCGCCACGTGCACCAGGCACGACTCCAGGAACGCCGCGTCGAGCCGGCCGATCTGGCTGCAGATATCGGACAGGGTCATGGACGGCTTCTGGTCCGACACGTACAGCGTGGCGTCGCCGAACTGGCCGTGCAGGTCGAGCAGCAGCACCTTGCGCCCTGCCAGCGCAGCCAGCGCATAGCCGAAATTGGTGGCGAGGAAGGTGGCGCCGCTGCCGCCCTTGCAGGAGATGAACGCCAGCGCCTTGCCTTCGCGCACCGCGGTCACGCCGCGTTCGATCTCGATGCGGTCCAGCGCCTCGTGCAGGGCGCGATGCACCAGCGGCAGTTGCAGCACTTCGCGCATGCCGACGCGCATGGCGCGGATCAGCAGCTCGTGCTGCGGCGCGCGCGTCAGCAGGATGAAGGACGCGTCCGGGTAATGCCGCGCCAGCGGTTCCAGCAGCTCGGCCTGCGCCGGCTCCACCTCGCTGGCATCGAACAGCACCAGTTCCGGCGCTTGCGGCAGCAAGCGCTCCACCGCATCGCGCAAGTCGCGCCGCGTGGCCGCCAGCAGCAAGGCCGGCAGGCGCGCCGAGCCTTGTGCCGCCAGCTCCGCCTGCAGCCGTTCGTCATTGCTGATCAACAGCGCTTTCATGGGACCTCCTTTGCATGCAGGTTCAGGGGCAAGGCGCCTGGCCTGGCACATAGCCAAGCGATTCGGCGGCAACCAGGGTGCTGGCGGAGGGCATTACCGCCGGCACAGGCACCATCGGCAGCAACGGCTCATAGGACAGCGCCGGGCAATCGGCGCCATTGCCGCACAGGCGCACCCGCACGAAGCTGATGCAAGCCGGTCCATGCGAGTCGCGCGCGCAGTTGATGCGGTTGGCCAGCGGACAGGCCGGCAGCAGCGGCAGCGGCGCCAGGCCGCCGCCGGCGTCCTGCCACAGGTAGTCGATGCGGAGATTGGCGCTGCTGACGTTCGGCGCCAGCGGCAGCGGGCCGTCATCGAGGCGGAACAGCGCCGTCCGGCGCAGCGCCTGCATGGCCGCCGGGTCGCTGAAGTCCGTCATGGCGGCGGCGCGCGCCGCGCGCTGGGTCAATTCGGGCAGCGTGTTCCACAGGAACAGCAGGCGCCCATACTCGAACATGGCGAACAGCAGGGGCATGAAAACCAGGCACACCATGCCGAATTCGACGATCGCGCTGCCGCGCTGGAAAGGCGTCCTAATCGTCACGGCCAACCTCCGCATACACGGTCAGCCGCACCGGCGGGTCGCCGAAATCCAGGATAGGCTGGCTGTCGACGTTCAACAGCACGGCAACACTGCCCGGGATACTGCCCGGGAGCAGCTCGTCGCAATGGCCAAGGTCGCACATGAATTCGACGTGCCAGGACAGTTCGTCGATGTTGGCCGCGGCCAGCGTTTCGTCAATCAGCTGACGCGCGCTCTCCAGCACCGTGGCGCGCCGGCTGCTGTCGTGCAGGCTTTCCAGCGGTACCGTGGACAGGTAGCGCGCCGCATTGCTGGCGGCCCGGTCCGCCGCGGCGCCGTTGATGGCCAGCCGCCCCATGTTCAGGGCCAGGACCAGCAGCGGCGCCAGCCCGGCCATCACCAGGGCCGCTTCGATGGCGGCCACGCCGCGGCAGCGCAGGCGCTTCATTGCTGCAGCTCCACGTCGGTGGCCAGCGCGGCCAGCTCCTTGGCGCTGAGAATGCCGGCGAATTCTCCCGGCACTTCGGTGGCCGAGGCCTGCGCCGTCAGGAAGAAGCGCGCCACCGCCAGCACCGTGCCATCCACATTGACTCCGGCCGGCACCGGACACGCCAGCAGGGGCACGTAGAGCAGGCGCCGGTCCTTGCGGCCCGGCTGCCCGGTGGGCGGCGACTTGAATCCCGTGTTGTTGTAGGGCCCCACGGCCGGCCAGCTGGTGCCGGTGCCGGTGAAGGCCGGCGCCCCCGGATACAGGCTGTTCCAGTGGCTGAACAGGAAGGCGCTGTTGTTGCTGCGCCGTGCGGGACCGTAAGCCCACAGCGTGCCGTACTGCGCCGGCGCCACCGGCGGCAAGGGATAGGCGCCGTCGGCCACCGTCATCAAAGGCTTGCCGGCGGCCGGAGTGCTGCTGGCCGCCGAGGCCTGCGGCGGGTAACTGCTGATCCAGTTCGCCAGCGCGCCGCGGTACTCGCGCACATTGCTGTCCGGCGGCGCCGTGTACGGGTCGCAGGCATCGCTGCCGCTGTATATGCCGAAGCGCGAATTGAGCTGCTGCCACAGCCCGAAACTGCCGTTGCGGCGCAGGTGCAGGGCGCCCGATAGCGAAGGATATGCCAGCTTGCCGACGCACATGAAGGGCGCTACCTGGCCGTTGTCGGTGCTGGCAGGCACCGCGCTGCTGCCGGGCGGGCTGGCCGGATCGATCAGGAAGTATTCGCCGCTGCCGGCGCCGGCGGCCGGATTCAGCGCCAGCAGGTTGTAGGCCACGCCAAAACGGAAGCCGTAATCGATGCGTTCGTCCATGCCGGAACCGTTGTTGCGTGTCGCGACCGGCACGCTGCTGGGGGCGCAGATCGCCAGCGGCAGCACGCGCAAGCCGTTCGGTCCGGCCACGGCGCGCGCCCCGACGGTGGTGGCATCGCTGCCGCCGAGGAAGCGGCCGAACGCCACCGGCAGCACGGTGAAGGCATCGCCCTGCCCTGCCATGTCGGCGCGCGCATAGCGCAACCCGCCAGGGGCGCCCTGCGCCGCGGCGAAGTCCAGCCAGGGGCCCGCGGCAGTGGCGGCAAACGACAGCACGGCCGTATCCAGCACGACGCGGCCGACGCCGCGCACGCGGCGGTCAAACGCGACACCGGTGGCCGCGATGCCGGCGCTGCCTATGCCGGCTGCCGTGCCATCGAGCTGCTGGGCGGCGCTCAGCGCCACTGCGTCGGCAACCTGCTGCAGCTGGCTCTGGCGCTGGAAGGCCATCGACAATTCCAGCGCCAGTCCGCACACGCCGATCGCCAGCGGCAGCATGAAGGCCGTCAGCATCAGGATCGAACCGCGTTCGCGCCGCCGCTTCATTTGCGTTCTCCCGTGTCGGCGGCGGGCTCGCTGAAGGACTTGCGGTAGCGCGCCTGGGCCGCCGCCGCCGCAGCGCCATCGAGGCTGGCGCCCTCGCCTTCCGGCTTGACCAGGTGGGCCGTGATCACGAACAGCAGTTCGCTGCGGTCGTTCTGGAAGTCGGTGCTGCGGAACAGCGCACCCAGCACCGGTATCTCGCTGAGCAGGGGCACGCCCTTGATGTTGTTGACCTGCGTGTGGCGGATCAGGCCCCCGATGGCGAAGCTCTGGCCATCCTGCAGCTGCACCGTGGTGCTGGCGCGGCGCGTGGTAATCAGGGGGAAGATGGCGCGTCCGCTGATGCTGCCGTTGCTGACGCCGACGCCGTCACGCGACAGCTCCGACACTTCCGGCGCCACCTTGAGGTTGATGCGGCCGCCAGCCAGCACGGTGGGGGTGAATTTCAGGCCGACCCCGAATTCCTTTTCCTCCAGCGTGATGCGGTTGTTGTCCTGCGCCACCGGCACCATCACCTTGCCGCCGGCGAGGAAACTGCCTTCCTGTCCGCTCATGGCCATCACGGTCGGTTCGGCCAGGATGCGCACCTGGCCGTCCTGGCGCTCGGCATCCAGCCGCACCCTGTTGCCATTCGATCTGGTCAGCGACAGGCCGCCGCCCAGGGTGCCGCTCAGGAAATCGGCCAGCACCATGGCAGTCCAGCTGCCGCTGGCATGGCGCAGCGACAGGCCCGCCTCCAGCTTGTCGAGCAGGGTCTTGGAGACTTCCGCCACCTTCACTTCCAGCTTGACCTGCTGCGGCGCGCTGACGGCCAGCAGGTTCACCAGCCGCGGCCCGGGCGCGGACGCTTGCGCCGGCGCGCCGTCCTTGCGCGCCAGCGGCTGCGGCGCCTGGCGCACGAAGGCTTGCGCCAGGTCCAGCACCTGGGCCAGCGTGGCGCCGTCGCTGACGCTGCCGCTCAGGGCGATGGCGTCGGCCGCGGCGCTGACCTTGATGCCGCGTTCCTGCGGCAGCAGCTCCGCCAGGCTGGCGCGCAGCGGCGACACATCGAGGCCCACCGCCACTTCCACCACGCTGCAGGCGCCGGACCGGTCTTGCACGATCAGGTTGGTGCTGCCGATCTCCGCGCCCACCAGGTACAAGGTATCGGGCGCCACCAGCGTTGCCTGCAGCACGTGCGGATTGCCGATGCTGCGCCCGCTCATCGTGTCGGGCAGGCGCATCAGGGTGGACTTGCCCAGTTCCAGCGCCAGCTTGCCGGGAGCTGCGGGAGAACCGGCGCAGCGCAGGCCGTCGCTAAAGGCCGGGGCGGCAGGGAGGAGCGACAGGGCCAGCGCGGCCGGCAGGCAGGTAAGTGCGGATCGCATGGCGCCTCCTCACAGGCATTCCTTGCTGCTGCGGTTGCCGTCGATGACGCCGATGCAGTAGCGCGCCGGCGCGACGGAAGGAGGCAATGCGGCCCGCGCCAGTCTTGGCGCGGCGGCGGCCGGCGCAGCGCTGGCCGCCGCCGGCACCGGCGCCGTCGCCATGCCCAGCACGCTGTGGCGGGTAGCGCCCGGCGTGGCGCCCGGCTGCGGGTCGACCTGGTTGCGCAGCACCAGCGACAGCGTGCCGACGCTGCGCGCCAGGTCGAGCTGCTCGGCCTGGCCGGGCGTGACTTCGAGGGTCACGGCATTGACCACGCGCGGCTTGGTATCGTCGCGCGCCACCTCCTGCGCCACGGCCAGCACCAGGATCCGTTCCAGCACGATTTTCGACAGCGCGGTTTCGGCGCCGTTGTTGCCGTTGTTCTGGGCCGGGGCATACACCAGGATGTCGACGAAATTGCCCGGCAAGGCAAAGCCGGCCACGCCCACCACGTCGTTGACGCGCACCGTGATGGCACGCTTGCCCTCCGCGATCAGGGCCGACAGGCCGCCCAGGGTGCCGGCCGGTGCCAGCCTGGCCTCGGTGACCGGTTCGCCGCGCTGCACGCCAGCCTTCAGCACGCGCCCGGCCAGTGCCGCCAGGTCGCGCTGGGCGCCGGCCGGCACGCTGCCGGCCGGCCACTCGGCCAGCGACACCATCTCCGGCGCCAGGCGCTGGCCCAGGCCGACATCGGCCGCCGCCACCGCAATGCGCACGGTGGCCGCGGCAGGCTGGCGCAGCCAGCGCGAGGCCAGCAGCACGGCGGCCAGTCCCAGCACCATCGCCAGGCCGAGCATCGCCAGGGCGCGCCGGCTCTTCATACGGCACCGTCGGCAAACATGCTGGACCAGGCCTGGTCCAGCGTGGCGGGATTCAGGTTCGGCACGGTGCCCGCATAGCCCGCGAATTCCGCCACCCGCGCCACGATTTCGCGCGGCAGGCTGGCCAGCAGGGGCTGGCCGCTGCCCCGGTGCAGTTCGCCGACCAGGTATGCCAGCGCCGCCTCGTCGGCCTCGATGCCGCGCGCCCGGCATTGCTGGCGCAGCAGGCTGCGGTAGCTGGCCTCGGGCAGCGGCCCCAGCGCCACCTTGTAGCCGATGCGGCGCAGCGCGGCGCCGTCCAGAAGCGTTTGCGGCGCCAGGTTGGTGGCAAAGGCCAGCGTCGCCTGGCAGGGCACGCTGAAGGCATGGCCGCCCGGCAGCGCCAGCTGGTCGGTGCCGCTGTCCAGCAATTGCGCCAGGCGGTTCAGCAAGGCGGCAGCGGGCAGGCGCTGGCGGCCCAGGTCATCGATGATCAGCAAGCCGTGGCAGGCCTTGAGCTGCGGCGGCGCCAGGTAGCAGCCGCCGGCGGCATCATGGCGCAGGTCCAGCATGGCGCTTTCCAGCTCCGCCCCCAGTTGCACCACCGGGCGCTGGCACAGCAGCCAGCGCAGGTCGCCGCTGCGGGCACCGGCAGGCCGCCCCGGCAAGGGTGGCGGCGCCAGGTGCACGGCCGAGTCGTACAGCTGGATCACGGCGCTGCCCACCGCCACCGCGTACGGTACCGCCACCACGCCCTGCAGCAGGCGCCCCAGCTTGCGCGCCAGCGTGCTCTTGCCGCTGCCGGAAGGTCCGTACAGGCAGACCGAGCGCCCCGCATGCATGGCGGCGCCGACCAGTTCATGGATGCGCGGCGGCAGGCAGTCGTCGGCAAACAGGCCGGCCACGTCGGATGCCAGCACCGGCGGCAACTGCAATGCCTGGCGCTGCAACTGGGCGCGCCAGGTGTCAAGCGGTACCGGCGCCGGCCCCACATACGGTGCGCGGTCGAGCCACTCCGCCGCGCGCTGGCGGCCGATGCCGGTGAGCTGGTACTGCACATCGATCTCGGAATCTCCGCGCCAGGCCACTTCCACCAGTTGCTCGCCTTGCAGTCCGTCCAGCACTTCGCGCAGCACATTGATCGACAGCCGCAGGCGGCTGGTCAGCACCGACAGATGGCACTTTCCTGCGCCCAGCAAGGCCTTGCCCGCCAGCTCGGCCAGCGTGGCCGGGTCGAGGCCGGTGTCGCGCACCGTGCGCGGCGGAGCCGGCAACAGTGGCTGCTCATCGTCTGCAAAATCGATCATGGTGACCTCCTGTAGGAAACGATGATAGCCATTGGTTTCCGGGTGGATATTGAGGCGGAGCAAAGGTCAGCGATGCGCCAATGCAACGGTGGCCAACGTCCCGGCCGCAATCGCCACGGCATAGGGCATGCCTTGCGCCTTGCCGCCGCGCCAGCGCGCCAGTTGCAGGCAGCACAGGGCCAACACTCCGCCCGCCATCGCGCTCAGCAGGGAAAGCTGCAGCGCCTGCCATGGCCCGACAAAGCTGCCGGCCATGGCGGCCAGCTTGACGTCGCCGGCCGCCATCCCGCCCAGCGCATACCAGGGCAGGAACAGCAGCAAGCCCACTGCCGCGCCGGCCAGGCCTTGCGCCAGCAACGCGCCGCCGCCGCCCAGGCGCCAATGGATTGCCAGCGCCAGCAGCAAACCTGCAGCCACCAGCACGTTGGGGACCCGGCGCCAGGCCAGGTCCGATACTGCGGCCTGGAGCACCAGGCACAGCAGGATAATCTCGAGTCCGCTCATAGTGAAAAGGCTGGCAGCCCGGCCGCCGCCGGGCGCCAGCCACCCCATCAAGGCGTCAGTGCGTCGACCACGCTGTTGAACACGTTGGTCAGCTCGGTCGACACGCTGCTCATTGCCGTGCCTACTGCCAGTGCGATCAGCGAAGCGATCAGGCCATACTCGATTGCCGTCACGCCACGCTCATCCCTGATGAAACGCCTCACTGCAGAAAGTGCTTTCATGGTGAACTCCTTAGCTAGGAAAACTCTGATGCCTGGGCTGCGCATCATTGGCTGTACTATAGGAGCCATTCCTACGAGCAAGTTGATGTTGCGCAAGCTTTCCGCACAGAACTTTTCCTCGCTGTGCAGCGTTCTATGTCACACTGTAGGCATGGGATTGGTGTTGCAATGAGGTCGCGTTTTACATGAAACTACGCAAAGTGAATTGCCGAGAATACAAAAAAGATTTATCCTGATCAGCTATTCTTTAGAAAGCCCCTTGCTTTGCCGCTGAGCGCCTAGTTACCGGACACTCACATGGATTCCCTTCTGAAACATATGGTGGACATG
>Ga0209050_1002157_pt1 | contig 17886 bp, 12 predicted proteins | sample Araplavi_mTSA_r2_FD_184276 | JGI IMG/M metagenome (GOLD analysis project Ga0209050, IMG submission 184276) | Arabidopsis root microbial communities from North Carolina, USA - plate scrape MF_Cvi_mTSA_r2 (SPAdes) (version 2) | ecosystem: Host-associated > Plants > Roots > Endosphere | place: USA... | reverse complement strand
GGTCTACATCGCAGAAGTAAGCCCTGCCGCCATTCGTGGACGCATGGTTTCCATCAATCAGCTCACCATTGTCTCCGGCATTTTGCTGGCCTACTTCTCCAATTATATTCTGGCCGACGTCGAAAACAACTGGCGGTGGATGTTTGCCTCGGGCGCCATTCCTTCGCTGCTGTTTTTTGTATTTGTTTTTATGGTTCCGGAGAGCCCACGATGGCTGGTGAGCAAAGGATATGTCGAGAAAGCGAAGACGATCCTGACAAAGATATCCGGTGGCGACGCTGCACAGGAGGTCACGCTCATTCAATCGCGCATGCAGCGGGAAGTGAAGGGAAAATTTTCGGACTTGCTGGCGCCGGGCGTTGCGTTCATTGTTTTGCTCGGGATCACGCTCGCCGTCTTTCAACAGATCTCCGGGGCAAATGCCATCTTTTTTTATGCTCCCATCATTTTTGAAAAAGCCGGGATGAACGTGAAAGACCAATTGTTTCAACAAATCATGATCGGTGCCATCAATTTAATTTTCACGGTCGTGGCCATGCTGTTAGTGGACAAGCTGGGCAGAAAAAAACTCATGCTGGCAGGTTCCTTCCTCATGGCGTTGTGGTTGTTCCTGGTGGGCATTTGCTTCCACTACAGTCTATTTGATGGATACTTGCTTTCGTTCTTTGTGCTGGCCTTCATCGCCACGTACGCCGCCACGCTGGCGCCGGTGACGTGGGTGCTGATCTCCGAAATTTTTCCAACCAAGGTTCGGACACGCGCCGTCTCCATCGCCACCGGCATGCTTTGGGTTGCCTGCTTTTCGCTGGCGTATGGTTTCCCGGTGCTCATCGAACTCCTGGACGCGCCGCAGACATTCTTCTTATTTTCTTTCGTTTGCCTGACTTACTTTTTTATTCTTTTGAAATTTGTCCCTGAAACAAAGGGAAAGACACTCGAACAATTTGAAATGGAAATGGTGCGGCATTGATGTCGTGGCCTACTTGAAAATCCGGTCCAAGGAAATCCCTGAGCGCGGTCTATGCTTGGACTCCAAACTTGTAGACCGTGTGCTGGTCGTAGGGTTGGCCGGGTTCAAGGATCGTTGTAGGAAAATTGCCGTGATGGGGTGCGTCCGGATAATGCTGACATTCCAGGCACAAACCATCAAAAGGATGGATCTGTTTAAACCCGCTGCTGAGGTATTTTGATTCGAGGTAGTCGCCCGTGTAAAGTTGAACCCCTGGATAAGTAGTAGAGATCTCGAGACTCCTGCCGGAAGTCCCCTCTTTTAATATGCCTGCGGGCCGCAAGCCGGTGGCGCCATCGTTTTTCAAGATGAAATAGCGATTCACGCCGGTTTGGGATGCGCCGGTAAATTTCACGCGGTCGCGGATGCGGGTTTGGTGAAAATCATTTCCTGTCGTTTGAGCGATGACGCCGGTAGGGATATAGCCGCTGTCGGTCTCCAGCAATTTGTCGGCATAGAGGGTAAGCTCGTGTTCCAGGATATCGCCTTGGTCGGGCGCCAGGTTGAAGTAGGCGTGATTTGTAAAGTTGAGCACCGTCTTCTTGTCCGTTGTGGCCTGAAATCTTATGTGCAATTCATGATCGTCCGTCCAGGAATAGGTGACCCGGAAATCGATCTGGCCGGGAAAGCCTCCCTCGCCATCGGCGCTGGTCAGTGAAAATGAAACGGAATCTGTGCCTGCATAAAAGTCAAACACTTTTGCATGAAATCCACTGAGACCGCCGTGATTGTTGTTTTGATTGTCATTTTTGTCCAGCGTGAACGCCACCCCGTCAAGGGTGAAGGCCGCGCCGCCGATGCGGTTGGCATAGCGGCCGATGGTGGACCCGATATAACACCGGTCGTTCACATAACCTTCCAGGGAGGGAAAGCCGATCACTGTATTTGCCAGCTTCCCATTCCGGTCGGGAACCAGGATCGCGACCACCGTGGCGCCGTAGTTTGTGATCTCCACAAATGTGCCGTCGGCGCTTTCCAGCTTGAAAAGAAAAACGTCTTTGCCACCGTGCGTTCCCCAGGGTTTGTAGGAGATGCGACCTTGTGTTAAATCACTCATAGGCGGAGGGTGCGATGTCATTTTGAGGAAAGTTGAAATACGATGCTTTCAAATTCTTCCGACATGGGGTAGCGCACGCCATAGGTCATTAAAAACGCTCCCGTGAATTTCTTTCCTTCCAAACCCGAGGCGTGTGACGTCTTGCCCGGGGCTTTGTTGATTTCCGTGAACGTATATTCCTGGTTGGGATCAAGACCTTGCACGTACAGGACCTGGTCGTTGCCCATGATCTCTTTTTTCTTGAGGTAACAAAAAACAAGGGCTTCTTTTTTGTCCGGCGTCACATATTGCAAAGCGACCCGGTTGCTTTCGTAGGGTGACAACAGCCGGTACAGATCGCCAAACTGGACGATGTGTTTGATGCCTTTGTAGACTTGAATGGCGTTTCTGGAAAACTCCTTTTCTTCCGGGCTCATGTCTTTCGGTTGCAGGTCCATTCCAAGTTTTGCCGACATGGCCACGTCGAATCTGAATTTCAGCGGCGTGATGCGTTTTGTAATGTGGTTTGGAACGACCGACACGTGGCTGGCCAACCCGAAGGGAGGGAAGAAGTAGCTAGTTCCCCACTGAATGAAGATGCGGTCGAGTGCGTCGGTGTTGTCGCTGATCCAATACTCGTCGAAAAAGGGCAAGGTCGCGTAGTCCATGCGGGCCCCGCCACCGGAACAAGCCATGAGCACTACCTCAGGATATTTTTGACGCACGCGTTTCAAAACGTCCAGCAAGCCCTGTGTATACTGAATGAACAGGTGCGACTGTTTCTCCGGCGGCAAATACGATGAACCGACGTTGGTCATGTAGCGGTTGCAATCCCACTTCATGTAGGCCACATGGGGATTCTCGGTCAATATTTTGTCGACTACGGAAAAGACGTGGTCCTGCACTTTGGGGTTGGAGAGGTCGAGCACGAGTTGGTTTCGGCTGGGGTCCAGCGGGCGGTGTGGTGCGGTGATCACCCAGTCCGGATGTTTCTCGTACAACTCACTTTTGGGATTGACCATTTCGGGTTCGATCCAGATCCCGAATTTGATGTTCTTGGCTTCGGCTGCCGTGACCAATTCGCCAATGCCGTGTGGCAATTTCTTGACGTTCACATCCCAGTCCCCCAGGCCCGCGTCGTCGTTGTTCCGGGGATATTTGTTGGCAAACCATCCATCGTCGAGCAGGAACAGGTCAAAGCCCATGTCGGCCCCGTCGGCGATGATCTGCTTCAGCACCGTTTCGTTGAAATCAAAATAGGTAGCCTCCCAGTTGTTCAGCAACGTCATGTGCGGTCGTTCGCTTTTGTAAATGCCATATGTCCGCGCCCAGGTGTGAAAGCGCCGCGAGATCTCGCCCTTGCCGGCATCGCTGTAGGTGAAGAGCATCCCCGGTGTTTTAAAAACTTCCTTGGGTTTCAGGGCGTACTGCGACGCAAAGGGATTGATGCCAGAGAGGATGCGCAGATTTTTTGTGGGATCGACCTCAAACGACAACCGCCAGCTTCCCGGCCATGCCAGCGTGCCGCCGATCACGGTTCCTTCGGTTTCAGTTGCCGCGCCATCAATACCCAATAAAAAACAAGGGTGCGAGAATTGGTTGGACCGAACGCCCAGCTTCGATTCGATGACCTTGCGGCCTTCGGAGAGCTTTTCTTCGTTCATGTTCATCTCCGAAGCCCAGCCCCCATAAAAGCTGGTGAGCCAATACGACGATGCCTTGACAGAAAGTTGTGATGAAGCAAAACCGTTTAGGGTGACGTCTTTCTTTTCACCGTGCGTGATCTCCGTCCACTGCTCCAACACGTCTTCGGCTGCGTAGGCTTTCACACAAAGGAAGACCGTCAGGTCATAGAACGCATCTTTCAGTTGGATTCGGGTGAGCGTGGTGTTTTTGTCCGGCGTGCTGATCTCCTTTTTAACATACTTCAGTTCCGTGGTGAGGTTGCCATCGGCATGCACGGCCTGAAACGCGGGTTCGAACACAAAGGCTTTGCCATAGGTGGCGTACGCTTCTTGTTGGGTGATCTGGATGTTTTTGATTTGATCGGCGGGCACGCGTTTTCCAAAATACGACTGCATGAGGTTCCCCTCTTTGCTTACCTGGAAGACCAGGCTGGTGTGCGCAGTTTGAATGACGATGGCTTCCGGTTCGGTTTGGGCTTGAGCGGTTGCCGCCAGGGCGAGCAGAAAAAATACTGCGCTTAAATTCCTTTTTAGGTTGATCATGGGGGATGTGATTTCAGCAAAAGTATGGCAATGCCGCAACCGTTTGAATGGAGAATCCGGTCTTTTTCATGGATTTTATTATGATCGGTCCGCCCGGGCATTCTGGCACCGGTGCCGTTTTGAGAGAGAAGCCTTCTGCGCGCTCCGGACTGGACAATTTTACTTATTTGAGGTTTAATACGTAAACAGCAAAATTTGAAATAACCCCTTTTTTTAACAGATCAGCCCATTTTGATGTGCCAATAGCGAATCCCAGCAGGAGAATAATCCAGTTTTAACCGTGTATAGTCCATCATTTTTGCAATCGATTCCGTAAAATTTGTATGATTATAATTTCACCTAAACTCTATGGAAGACAACTACAAGTCACTCACAAAATTACTGGTGGTCTTTTTGGGCATCCTGCTGGCAACGCAGGCCTTTGCGCAAACAAAACTTTCCGGCAAAGTAACGACAACGCAAGGCGACCCCCTTCCTGGCGTAAATGTCTTAGTTAAGGGGACTGCGCAAGGAACAACTACCGATGCACGCGGGGTGTTTCAAATCGAGGTGAATCAGGCTGACGTTGTTCTCACGTTCAGCTTTATCGGTTTCAAAAATCAGGACGTTGTCGTAGGCAACCGTTCGACGATCGATGTAAATCTGGAAGAGGATATCAAAAGCCTGGAAGAAGTGGTGATCGTGGGGTATGGCACTGTGAAGAAGAGTGACCTCACCGGGTCGGTCTCTTCCGTGAAGAGCGACGCTTTCAAGGACATGCCCGTCATGTCGGTGGAGCAGGGTCTGCAGGCCCGGGCGGCCGGCGTTCAGGTAACACAAGCCTCCTCTGCACCCGGCGGCGGTTTGTCGGTGCGTGTTCGCGGTGCGAACTCACTCATCAGCGGCAGCGAGCCACTCTATGTTATCGACGGTCTTCCGATCTATCCCGACAACACCGCCTATGGCACGGGTGGCGATCGTCAGGCCAAGAATGCGCTGGCATCGCTTAACCCCAGCGACATTGAATCGATCGAAGTTTTGAAAGATGCATCGGCGACCTCCATTTATGGATCACGCGGAGCCAACGGCGTGGTGCTCGTCACCACCAAGCGTGGAAAAGACGGACAAACCAATGTGAACTTTGAAACTTCCATTTCCTCACAGACCATTTCACACAACATCGACATGATGCCCGCCTCCGACTATGGAAGGTATCTCAACACGCTCGATGTGAGCCAAGGTGGAAATCCCCGCTACACCGACGCCCAGATCCAGAGCTTTGGCGCGGGCACCAACTGGATGAAAGAGATTACACGCACGGGAAGCATCTGGAACAACCAGCTCTCCATATCGGGTGGCAATGCCAATGCGAAATATGCCGTGTCGGGTAATTATATGGACAACGAGGGCCTCATCATCAACACCGATTTCAAACGCTATGGCCTTCGCCTGAACCTGGACAACAACTTGTTCAACGGCAAGGCTACGCTGAGCAACAGCTGGTCGTTTGCCCGCACGACGTCAAACAACGTTCCCACCGATCGCGGCGGCCCGGGCGGTATCATCATCACCGCGCTGGGACTTGATCCTACCGTTCCGGTATACGACAACAACGGCAATTACAACTACCCGCTCTATGATGGCCGCTTCACAATAAACCCGGTAGCGGAAGCCAAGGAAGGTGTCGACAAGGATGCGACCAATCGCTTCTTTGGTACTACGGCCTTGACCATCAACATCACGAAAGACCTCAAGTTCAGAACCAGTCTCGGTCTCGACATGCTCAACGCCACCCGCAATACGTTCTACAACAGCAAGACGCGCCTCGGACGTCAAAACGGCCGGGAGCTACAACGCTTTGACCGTAACCTGGTCAATTTGTTGAACGAGAACATCATCACCTATTCCCGCACGATCGCAGAGGGTCATTCCCTGGAAGTGACACTGGGATATACCACACAGCGCGAGGACAACCAATCGGCTTCACAGGCCATTCGCGGATTGGATTCCGACGATTTCAAGTCACTGAATTTTCAAAACGGAACCTTGCCGCAGATCGGCACATCGTCGCGCGTAGATTGGGGACTCCGGTCGTACCTGGGAAGAATAAACTATAACTTCCAGAACCGCTACTTGCTGACGTTGACGGCCCGCCGCGACGGCTCCACCAAGTTCGGTCCCAACAACAAGTGGGCAACGTTCCCCTCCGCTGCTTTAGGATGGCGTGTCGTGAACGAAAAGTTTTTTGAAAGCGCCGGCCTGTCCCGCATTTTCGATGACTTAAAAGTTCGCTTGAGCTATGGCATTACGGGTAACTCGCAGATCCCGGCCTATCAATCAACGTCCGACCTAAGCCCGCGTAACTACATCTTCAACGGCGTGCTGGTTTCCGGCTATGCCGCCACCCGCATGCCCAATGCCGACTTGAAATGGGAACAAACCCGCATGTTCAACTCCGGCATCGACATGAGCTTCCTCGGCAACAGACTCAACGTGACGGTGGATTATTTCAACAACCTCACGACCGACCTGCTGCTCTATGTATCCATTCCGCAAAGCACGGGCTTCAGCACGTTGCTGAAGAACACCGGTTCGCTCAGCAACAAAGGCTTTGAACTTTCGGTCGACACCAAAGTGATCAACCAGGGCGCCCTCACCTGGGATGTGGCGGCTAACGTATCCATCCTGAGAAACAAAATTGAGGACCTTGGCGAAAGCGCTCCCTTCTATGCCACCAGCACCAGCGGCCACCTTGGCGTGGACGGAAGCTGGGTAGAAGCGGGCAATGCCATTGGCGTGTGGAAAGGCTATAAATTTATCGGCGTGGGCGAAACCGGAAACCCGGTGTATGAAGATAAAAATAACGACGGCAGCTATACGGCAGACGACTATTCCATCATGGGCAATCCCAATCCCAAATACACCTGGGGTCTGAACTCGACGGTGCGCTACAAAGGATTTGATTTGTCGGTCTTCTTCCGCGGTGTGCAGGGCAACGACGTGCGCAACCTGCAACAATCCGAGATCGGCGACGGAGCACAAAAGATAAACGAGATCGCCAACATTCTCACCGATTCATGGACACCGCAGCACACCAATGCACCGCGCCCGGCCGTGGATGCCAAGCGTGACTTCGCGTCATACCGCCGGTCTTCTTTCTTTATTGAAGACGGATCGTTCATACGCCTCCAAAATATTTCGCTGGGCTATAACCTGCCCGTGCCGAAATTCATTCGCAAGGCGCGTGTTTATGTGAGCGCACAAAACCTCTTCGTCATCACCGACTACACGGGATTTGATCCGGAAGTGAACAACCAGGGACAAAACAACCTGAACCGTGGCGATGACTATGATGCCTATCCGCGCTCGCGCCAATTCACCGCGGGGCTTAACGTCGGTTTTTAATGGGAGCGCTAGTGAATAACTTTAAAATGAAAATGAACATGAAAAATATAGTAAGAAAAAAACTCCTTTTCTCGATCATGACCTCCCTGTTGCTGGTGGGGGTGAGCTGCTCGGACCTGGATGAGACGCCGGATTATATCAGTCCGGATAGCTTTTACAAGTCGGCCAACGAATTGAAACTCGGTGTCAATGCCATCTATGATGATTTGACGATGGGTAATTCGGATTGGTTCAACTACTATTACAACCGCTATGTATTCGAATGCCTCGTAGGATTTCAAGTGGGATGGGAAAAACAACCCCTGCAGTACAACCTGGGCAACGTAACGGGCCAGGACGACGTGATCGAAGCCTACTGGGGCCAAAGCTACCGGTCCATCAATCGCGCCAACGAAATTTTGGCCGTGGCCGAGACCATTGTCGATCCGGACAACGCCGACCTCATCGCGCGTTTGAAAGGCGAAGCCTACTTTCTGAGAGCGTTCTACTACTATGGTCTGTTGAGTTATTTCGACAATGCACCGCTCACCATTGAAGGCACCAAGGACTTGAGTAACCTGGCGTCCAACAGCGGTGGCACACGCGCCATCATCGATCAGATCTATTCCGATTGTGCCGCCGCGATTGCCGTGCTGCCTCCAGCCTATACCGGCGCCGACCTGGGGAGAGCCAACAAATGGGCCGCGAAAACGTTGTTGATGAAAGCCCAGTTGTGGGATAAAAAATGGGCAGAGGCCAAAATCACGGCCGAAGACATCATCAACAACAGCGGGCTCACGTTGTTCAGCGACTTCAGCTACAACTTCGACACCGATCACGAGAACATGGGGGAGAGAATTTTTGAGGGACAGGTTTCTGCGAAGGCAAATGCCAACGAATACAGCAACCACTCCGCGCACTTCAACCCCGAAGATCTGCCTACCGACGACGGTGGTGCGGGCTGGAGCTGGTTGAGCGCGACGCAAGATTTCAGAGCGGCGTATGACGACAACGACAAGCGTATTGCGGGCACATTCGTGGAATCGTATCCCACCGCCCGCACAGCGAAGACTGCTGCCGGCGCCTATCCCATCGTGCGTTGGAGCAAGACCGCGGCCTATAACCTGTCGCGCTTTGGTGGCATTGTGGACCCCAATGCAAATCCTGAAAATCCGACAGAGCTTGTTTTCGGAAAAGCATGGTCGGGCAAGATCACGGAGATGCACATAGGCGGTTCGTGGACCACCACGGAAAAGAACACGATTTATCTTCGCTTAGCGGATGTGCTCCTGGGCCACTCCGAAGCCTGCAACGAAAGCCAGACGGGCGACGCCACCACCGGCATCAACGCCGTGCGTGATCGCGCGGGACTTGCACCGGTCGGAGCACTGGGTCAAAGTGAGATGCGCGATGCCATCGTGGCCGAGCGCATGCAGGAGTTTGTGTTCGAACAGGTACTCTACCCCGAGCTGCGACGCAAAAGCACCTTTGGCGGAACACCCGACTACCTGGGCGACTACATCACCCATTATTCTACGCTCTATAACGTAGGGCGTACACCCAAGGCAAAAGATTATGTGTTGCCGATCCCGTTAAAGGAAATTCTGGGTAACAAGAACGTGACGCAGAATCCGCAGTGGCAGTAAGAACAATAGTTTAACCCAAATGAAAGTGGCCGGCCGGTTTAGGCTGGCCCTTTTGTTTTTTATTAAGATCTTTGTCCATGATAAAAGCCTGGAGACCTTCCTTATCACAAACCTTCTATTTTTTTGTTGTATGGTTATCCGTCATCGCCTGCCAGCCGCCTAAACCAGAAACGTTGTTCACGTTTGTGGACCCGGCCGACTCCGGGGTAGATTTCAACAACGCGATTGCGGAAGACGACACCTTTAACATTGTGGATTTTTATTATGTCTACAACGGCGGGGGCGTAGCGATCGGCGACCTGAACAATGATTCGCTGCCGGATCTTTATTTCACGGGCAACCGCGTAGGCGACAGGCTTTATCTGAACAAGGGCGATTTTAAATTTGAAGACGTCACGCAAACCGCCGGCATCCGGAAACAAGGATGGAGCACGGGGGTTACCCTGGTGGACATCAATGCCGACGGCTTGTTGGATATTTATGTTTGCAAGTCGGGCAACTATCCAGCCTCCAAACGCGCCAATCAACTCTACATCAACCAAGGTCATATGACCTTTCGGGAAGACGCGCAGGCCATGGGACTGGCCGACACGACCTACACCAATCAGGCGGCGTTCTTCGACTACGACAAAGATGGCGACCTCGATGCCTACCTCATGACCAGCACCAACACCGTGCGCAATCCCAACAAAGTCACCCCCGTCATCGACAACGGCAAGGGAGCGTCGGTCGATAAGCTGTTGCAGAATCAGGACGGAAAGTTCGTGGATGTATCTCAGGCGGCGGGCATTCTTCACGATGGGTTCGGGCTGGGGTTGGCCATCCATGACCTCAACAGCGATGGATGGGAAGATATTTTGGCATCGAACGATTTTCTCGCCAACGATCATCTGTACATCAACAACCAGGATGGCACCTTCACGGAATCGGCGCGAAAATATTTCAGACACCACAGCCAGTTTTCGATGGGAAATGATGTGAGCGATTTCAACAACGACGGCCTGCCCGATGTGATGGTGGTAGACATGCTGCCCGCAGAGGCCGTGCAGCGAAAAAAAATGGCGGGGCCAGCCAACCCCAACACGTTTGAGGCCATGACCCGCGCCGGCTATCACCCCCAGTATATGCGCAACATGTTGCAGGTAAACCTGGGGAATGATGAGACCCACACTCCTGTTTTTGCCGAGATCGGTCAACAGGTTGGCGTGCACAGCACCGACTGGAGTTGGGCGCCGCTGTTCGCGGATTTTGACCAGGATGGATTAAAGGATCTGTTCATCACCAACGGCTACCTGCGCGACATCACCGACATGGATTTTATTATTCACAACAATCAAACGGCGACAAAAAGCACGCCTTCGGAAACAGACCGCGGCATGCGGGAAGGCGCAAAGAAAATGCCCTCCATAAAAAAGAGCAATTATCTTTTTAGAAACGCCGGTGCCAATGCGTTCGAAGACAAGTCGGCGATGTGGCTGGGCATGAACGAGTCGCTTTCCAACGGTGCCGCGCTGGGCGATTTGGATTTGGATGGCGATTTGGACATTGTCGTGAACAACATCAACGCGCCCGCCTTCATCCTGCGCAACGGCATTCAAAACGCGCATTATTTGAAGATCAATTTGAGCGGCTCCCAGGGAAACACCAAAGGACTGGGCAGCACGATCACGCTCTATACCAACGGACAATTGCAACGGCAGCATATGGCCGTGACCCGCGGCTATCAATCGTCTGTTGACTACACGCTTCATTTTGGCCTTGGCGAACAGGCGGTCATCGATTCGCTGGAGATCATTTGGTTTGATGGCAAAAGCCAGGTAATGCGAAAAGTGAAGGCAAATCAAACGCTCACGCTAAAATATGCCGAAGGCGGAACCGAGAAACTTAAAAACGGGACCACGATGCCGCCGCTGCTGCAAAGAACGGACAGCGCCAGCCACCTGACACACACCGACCGCGAGAAATTTTATATGGACTATGATGTTGAGCCTTTGCTTCCACATAAACTGTCGCAGCAAGGTCCTTGCCTGGCCGTGGCCGATGTGAACAAGGATGGTCTCGATGATATTTTTGTGGGAGGCTCCTATCAATTCGCAGGAAACCTGTTTTTACAACACGCTGATGGAACGTTCGCCGCAAAACCTGTTCATCAGGCAAAAGACAAGAACGAAGAGGACGCCGGGGCCGCCTTTTTTGATGCCGACCAGGACGGAGACGAGGACCTCTATATCGTGAGCGGCTCCAATGAGCATTACGACAACTCACCCTTTTTTCAGGACCGTTTGCTATTCAATGATGGCAAGGGCAATTATCGATCAGACACTACCCGCCTGCCCGCCATGCGCCACAGCGGATCGTGCGTAGTGCCCTTTGACTTTGACAAAGATGGCGACCTCGACATTTTTCGGGCAGGCCGCCTGATCTCCCTGGAGTTTCCAAAACCGGGTGTGAGCTACCTGCTGCGCAATACCAACGCAACGTTTTCGGACGTCACCCAACAGGTTGCGACGGGATTGCAAAGCGTCGGCATGGTGACCGACGCCGCGTGGGTAGACCTCGACGGGGATGGATGGCATGAGTTGATCCTGGTAGGAGAGTATATGCCCATCACGGTTTTTAAAAATGAAAAAGGAAATTTAAAGCCGCTGCAACCCACGTCGCTGGCTTTCTCTAACGGCCTGTGGAATGCCGTGACAGCCCTGGATATCGATCGCGATGGCGACATGGATCTGGTGGCTGGAAATGTCGGGCTCAATTCGCGCTATCGATTCACCAAGGAGAAACCCTTTTCCGTTTACGCCGGGGACTTCGACAACAACAACCGGTGGGATGCCCTTCCGGCTTACTATGCGGGAGAAGTGGAATATCCCACGTCGTCCTGGTTTGACGTGGTCAGGCAGGTGCCGATGTTCAAGAAGCGATACCAAACGTTCGAGGCCTTTGCCAAGGCGCCCCTTGGCGACGTGATCGCCCCCGTGAAAGACCAGGTGAAGCTAACGGTGCGCGCCTACCAGCAACAAAGCCTGATCCTGGAGAATGTGGGCAACTTTGAATTCAAGCTCCTTCCCCTGCCGGCGGTGGTACAACAAGCGCCCGTGAAGGATATCCTCGTGAGCGACATCAACCGCGACGGCCAGGAAGACCTTCTGTTCGTGGGCAACGACTTCACGATCGAGCCTGTGGAAGGTCAACACGATGCCGGTGTGGGTGTGGTTTTATTGGGAGACGGAAAAGCTGGTTTCCAACCCTTGTCGCCCCAACGCAGTGGGTTTTGGGTGGAGCACGACGCGAGGCATATCCGCCAAGTGAAACAACGAAACGGCCACCTGATCGTCGTCACGCAAAATAGCGGCCCGCTGTTGGCTTTCCGAAAAAGGTGATGATGGACGTTTCCGCTCTTCCGGCCCAACACATTTTGTCCTCGCAGGGGCTCCCTTAGGCTGAACTGGGATAGACGCCCGGCAGGCGTGCCGGCGATCGAAAAAAGTGCGGCAGCGCATTGTTTGCGGAATTCAGATAAATTGCGCAAAAAAACAAATTCCTTTGCAACCGACGACTCCCAAAACGTACAAGATCAGACGCCTGCGCCACCACGCCCCGGACGAAGCAGCCTCACATGATTCCGCCTCCTGGGCGCAAGCCATCGCGTTGGATGACTTTCGCTTTCCCTGGGAACCTGGCCAACCTTCGGCCGCGATAACCTTCCGGGCACTGCACGACAACCAGGGGCTGTATTGGCAATTCCGCGTACGCGATAAAGACATCAAAACGTATGTGAACAAGAATGAAAAATCGGAAGTGCTCTTTAGCGATCGGGTGGAAATGTTCTTCAGTACCGACACCACCTTGTCGACTTACTATGGTCTCGAAATAGACTCGCTGGCCCGCGTGTACGATTACCGCGCCAGCCACTATAGGAAATTTGATAGCCAATGGCAATGGCCTTCGGGTCATCTGCAAGCCAGTGCCCGGCGGGATGAAGACGGGTATGTGGTTACGGGTAGGATCGGGTTGCGGTCGCTCACTGATCTGGGGCTGCTAACCAATGGTACTTTGCATGTCGGGTTGTACCGCGGCAAATGCACGGAGGTCAATGTGGAGAAGGAAGCGATGCAATGGATCAGTTGGGTTACGCCGGCCTCGGCCACGCCCGATTTTCACATCCCTTCATCGTTCGGGATTTTTCAATTGGAGTGAACAGCGGCAGAGGAAAGGCAGCTACTGTAATCGCCAGGCATCTTGAAAAAAATCAACGGTATAACTACTGGCCGTTTCTGAGTCAGTAATACAGCGCTTTGAGCGCTGCCATGGAATGAGTCTGGGATCTGGAGGGCCATTTTATTTGCAGCGCTCGCTCTCGCCCACAAAATACCGGATACCTTTTATGTAGATCTCTTCATCTCTGGCCTCCAGCTCGATGTCGACATCGGGAAGTTTGTCGAAGGTAAACGTGATGACGGCCTTTTCGCCGTGGCTGGCCACATGCCATGAACCGCGTTTTTTTCCTTGATATCCTTTTGCCTGGCCCTTAAAAATTCCCGTGCGCGTGATCTCCGAACGGAAAGAGCCGTCGGCACACAAGTCCACTTCATCGATGCGCTTGCTGTTGGCGTCGTAGCCCATGGCCAGTAATATTTTTCCGTCCAGAAATTTCTTCCAGTCAAAATGGGCATAGGGTGACTCGTTGGAGGGTTGTTGAAAAACGGTGTTGTCGACAAAGGTCTGGAGGGCTTTTTTTACATCTTCCATATGGGCGGCATCGGAGGTGGCCAAATAGGTGATGCAGAATCCCACGGGGCTGCACTTGGCTTCGGCATAAATTTTTGCTTGCTGGTTGACGTTTGCTCCCGTGATTTTGCCCACGGCACTAATGACATCCGTTCCACGCGTGGTGATCTCGCTTTGCGGTTGCAGCGTTAACCCCGGCGATAGTTCCGTGCCGGCTTGCCAGCGCTTTTTTTGTCTTTCCAAATCTATATGTTCATTCACGACCACATAGATCTCGCCCACGGTGTTGCTCTCTGGCAGGAGTAGAAAGACTTCGGTGTCGCGGGGCAGCACACCGCTCCACCCGGGCGGTATGCGCGTTTGCAATCCCAGCCGCGGCGAACGGACGGTGTCGCCGGCGTGATACATCGTTGCGGGTTTGACACGGTTTGACGGCAGTTGCGCAAATGCTGCCAGGGATACTAAGCATCCCATGCCAGCGAGCACGTATTTTAGTCGTTGGTTCATCTGTGTGACATGACTTATTTTTTATCCATTTCACCAATGAGTGGAATATTCTCCATGATGGTGGCGCGAATTTTACTGAGGATGTAGCCTTCTATTTGGTAGAATTGGGCCGCGGCCTTGACACCGGAATCTTTTTTGATTTTTTTGTAGTAGTCAACGATCAGCTTATCCGTCTGTCCCTGCAGCGTGATCATCTCTTTCACGATTTCATCGGTGCCGGCGTCGTCCAGTGTGGCATAGTTTGTGGCGTACTTGTTCAACAGTGCAATGCGCTTTTGACCGAGGGCCTTCCGTTCGGCTTCGTAGCTATCGTAGGCTGTCCAGAAGGCGTCTTTCTGCGCTCCTTCCAATTTGATAAATTCAGCTACCAGCGCTTTCTTCTCCATGCCGAACACAGATTGAAACATGTCAATTTCCTCTTTGTTACTTTGTGCGAAAACAAAACAGCAGAGCATCATGAAGGTGGTCGTCAACAGAAGCTTTTTCATAAAGATTATTTTTTTATAGTAAGTGTAGAGTATCTATTTTTCAAACGGAGAACGTGTCCATTTTGCAAATGGTGGCGTAACGAACTCGGCAGGACGATGACCGTAGCGTGTCGACGGTGGACACGTCACAACTCTTTCGATCCCACCTTGAACACCAGTCCACCGCCGAGGCTAAACTGATAGATCGTGGAATAGCTGGAAACCCCTGCGCCGGCGCCTCCCGTGCCAAAATAAAAGCCACCCCCAGCGGACTGCACCGCCGAAAGAAGCTGAGCTTGTAGTCGGATGCCCACCGCTTCCGAAGCCCAGACGATACCGCCCAAACGCAGACCCCAACTGAATTTTGTGGCGCTGGCTGTGCGGCCCGAGTCCGGGTCCTTGAGGTCTGCAATGAGCATCCCCAGCATAAGCCCGCCGACACCTTCCACCTTGCCATTGCTGCTCAGCACATGGCGCGCACCACCCAGCATGATATAGTTCAGGCCCAGATCAAAGTCGGTTTGATTCGTCGTGATAACGGAACTAGCATAGGTCGTCGGAGCGTGCGTACTTTGTCGCAGGTATAAAAGCTCGGCGCCGTATTCCGGCCGTACCATGTATTCGATACCTCCGCCCCATTGAAACCCACCGATTATTTTGCCTTCGTAGTAGCTGGAGCTGCTGTAGTAAGAGTCGAATTTGTCATCGAAGACATAGGCGCCGTATAGATTCACCCGCATTTTTTGCGCATACGTGGTATGCCCTTGCAACACTGCGCAAAGGGCAAGTATGAAGAAGATCGTTTTTTTTGACATGGGAAAAATGGTCTATGTTGAGAGTATCGTTTCGTTTTATAATCAATTATAAATCTAGGCTGCTCTCCGGCCTCAACCTACAGAATGGAGGGTTAAACCGTTACAAGGGGATCGTTTAACCGTTAAATACCCCCACTCATAAATTGCCAGCGGGCCTGGCGGTGTTGAAATGGTGGAGGATCGCGGACACCAAAGGGTTATATGAAAAATGTGTTGGAGGTGCTTTTTGTGCGGCGAAAAATTCCTACTAGCCCAGGCATACCGTTGATGCACGCTGGAATCGGAAACCTACTGAGCGAGATAGCGGCATCCCACACGCGTTATACCCAGCCGGCCAGCTGCATGGAGCACTTTATCTTCGGCACAATCCTCATTCCGGGATAGTTGTTTGCAAGGGCTTGTTATCCGGGCGGGAATGGAAGCTTCATTCCTGCCCGGGTACCCTATTTTTTAAAAACGAAACCAATGTTGAGTGCGAAATAGCTTTGTGAGGGAAGATCACCGGCTTCGAATCCGTGGTAATATTTTCCGCAGAGCATGAAGCTTATCTCGGGAGTGGCCTCAATGAGTACCCCGACTTCGGGGCGCAAGACAAAATTCCAGGCGTCTTCTTCCAGCGTGTACACATTCATGTTGGTGTTGCGCAGCGAATACATCGTGCCGATGCCCAGCCCGGCAAAGGGATTTATTTTCTCGTCGGGCTTTAGATAGTAATCACCCGCGAATAGCAAGGGGAATTGATTATTGTAGCGGTACTGGTTGCCGGAGAAGGACAGCTTGTCGCGCGTGTAGATTTCACCGCTTTGACCTTCATAAAAAACATTCCATCCCAGCTCAAAGCCGATGCCCACATTGGGTTGAACCAGCTTGCGGAAGTCGAGCGTGGCTCCCCGGAAACTTGGCTTGCTGATATAACTACCCAGATCGCCCGTTCCAAACCCCATCGAATATTGTATCGCGGTGAGGCTCTGACCGAAGGCATAAGTTGAAAGAAAATATAAAAGTATGCATGCAATTTTTTTCATAACCATTAAGTAAGGGTGATCAATTTGTTTTCAGATAGGGGGATTGTATGAAGGTCTTGTCGATGGCGGTGTTCATGCGCGTAGCGTCATAGGCACCGGTGAGAATGCCATTGATGGCGCCCGTCCATTGCAACACGGGATTGCCATCGGCACCCACGACCGATGGATCGATGAGCCCCATAATTAAAGTCCCCGTGGAGTAGCTCGACGCGTATACGGGAGGATAGCCCCATCCCGGATAATAACCTCCCCACCACCAATACCAGTAGTCATAATAATACAAGATCGTCGTGCTTTCCCAGGAAGCCGGCGTGAGCAGCAGATCGGGGTCGTCGCTGATGTCCACTTCTTCCCATCCCAGCGATTGCATGTTGGTTCGGATGCGCGTAAGGATCAGTGTAGCGATGGCATCCGGAATAAAAACAGGATCATCGCCCTCGGCGAGGTTGCCGGTGACTTTTACGATTCTGTCTGGCAAAGCATACGTACTCTTGCTTTTGAAATCATAATCCCCTTTCACGTACGTGATCACCACGTCGTAGTCTTCAACGAACTCGGGACCTTTCGGATAGCAACCCTGCAAGGCGATGCAAAGCCCTATCACCACCACCATTGTTTTGATATAATGCGTCATGCGAAAATAAATTTGGTTAAAACTGATTTTGTCGACCGATACGGTGTCATGAGGAACACGCATCGCTGCGCTAAAAGTAGAAGCGCGTGTGTGTCCATATAAGTTACATGACGTTAATTAACGGTTAAAGGACGCCGCCCCTCCGGGCAACAGCGTCGTGACTTCCCATTTCAGCATGGAACGCTGGTGTGCAACGGTGTCGTTTTTTTTCGTTTGCGGAGAAGCGGTGCGTATCGTGCGCGTTGTTGGGTGGCGAGAGGGAAAAGTAGCCTTGGTGAAACATCGCTTAACCGTTAAGTAACCGTATAACCCTTGCTGTGCACAGGGGGTGAGCATACCTTTATCCAAAATCATAAAGGATTGGCCCAAAAACTAGATTCGATCATTCAACTATTTCCCGATCGTGAGGACAGGATTCATGCGCTATT
>Ga0209050_1002156_pt1 | contig 17901 bp, 11 predicted proteins | sample Araplavi_mTSA_r2_FD_184276 | JGI IMG/M metagenome (GOLD analysis project Ga0209050, IMG submission 184276) | Arabidopsis root microbial communities from North Carolina, USA - plate scrape MF_Cvi_mTSA_r2 (SPAdes) (version 2) | ecosystem: Host-associated > Plants > Roots > Endosphere | place: USA... | reverse complement strand
CCGCCTGCATCAGCCACAGCGCCTACTGGCGCGTGAAGGACTTCTGCAAGCGCCACCAGAAACGCTGCATCTTCGTCGACAACCCCAGCGTCACCACCCTCCAGCGCGCGTTGGAACCACAATAAAAAAAACCGCCCCGGCGCTTGCGCGCACGGGGCGTTTTGCTACTGAGGGCGGCGATTAGAAGGTGTAATTGCCGGTCAGGTAGAAGGTGCGGCCCATTGGGTCGGCGTAGCGTGGATCGAAGCCAACCTGGTGGCCCGAAGAGTTACGCAGCGACAGTGGTGGATCGCGGTCCAGCAGGTTCTTGATACCAGCGCGCAGTGCCAACTGTTTGTTGACAGTCCACTTGCCTTGCCAGTCCCAGGTCAGGTGCGAAGGCACGTGCAGGCGGATTTTCTCGGACACGTTGGTGTCCAGGTTCAGCACGGTCGCCGACGCATCGGTGTAGCCGTTGCGGTAGTTGGCGATCAGGGTGTTGCTGAACGCGCCGGTCTCCAGGGTGGTGGTCCAGCGCACGACGTGACGGAACGCGACTTTATTGTCGGTGCCGAAGAAGTTCATGTCGTTGGTCCACTTGTCCGAAGTGCCTGGCTCGGTGTAGTCGGACTTGATCAGGTAAGTACCTGCCAGGTTCGAGGTCAGGTTACCGAAGGCGAACTTCTGGCGCGCGGTGAAGTCCCAGTCCAGGCCTTGGCTGTGGGTCTTGCCGATGTTGATCGACAGCGACTTCAGGGCCCAGTAGGTAGCGCCGGTTGCAGGCTGGGTGAAGGTGGTGAACAGGTCACGGAACTTGACTGGGTCGGAGAACGCCAGCTGCTCGGACACGGACGACACTGCGTCGGTCATCTTCACATCCCACAGGTCGGCACCGAAGGAGAAGGCATTGGTCGGTTCTGCACGGAAGCCGATGGTGAACTGCTTCGACTTCTCAGGCTTCAGGTCCGGATTGCCGCCGGAGTACACGTTGTACTGCGACTTGCCAGGCTGGCACAGGGAGTCGTTGCCCAGGACGGTTGGGCAAGCGTAGGAACTGGCGGTGAAGCCGGCGGTCACCAGTGGCTGGCCGATGTCCAGCATGGAAGGTGCCTTGAAGCCGGTGCCGTAGGAGCCGCGTACCAGGAAGCCAGCGGTTGGCTGCCAGCGCGCCGATACCTTGTAGGTGGTCGCGTGTTCACGCTTGCCCATCTTGGTGTTGGTCAGGCCGTTGTCGATCGCCGAATAGCCGTCGTAACGCACCGCGCCGGTCACTTCGACGGACTTCGACACTGGAGCTGCCACTTCGGTGAACAGGCCGTAGGTGTCGCGCTCCATGTCGTAACGTGCCGGAGTGCTGAAGTTGTAGATCGAACCGTTGCTTGCGGCTTCGGATGGAGTCTGCTCGTAGTGGTAGTTACGGAAGTCGCCGCCCACTGCGATCTGCGCGGCGCCGCCTGGCAGGTCGAACAGTTCACGCGAGCCGCGTGCGTCGATGCCCTTCAGGGTGGTCGACGCTTCGCGGATCGAGCCGATAAAGGTCGCGTCGGACAGTTGCTGCGCGGTCGCCTTGGTGCTGCCGATTGGCTCGAACGGGTCGATGGTGCGGTTGGCGATCATGTCGCGGAACGGCTGGTTCAGCGCGTAGCCGCCAACATAACGCTCGTCCAGCTTGTTGCGGGACCAGGTCAGGCCGGTATTGAACGACCATGCGCCGATGTCGCCTTCTGCGCCAGTAACGAAGTGGGTCGAATCGGTGATGGTGTTGCTGGCGCGGCTGCCGAAGTCGAAGGTGCGGTACAGGGCGTTGACCGAAGTCACGCGAGAATCCTGGTCGGCGGTCAGGTATGGCTTGACGTAATCGTTGTAGTAAGCCGAACCCTTGGCCACGCTGATCGGCGCAGTATTGGCGGCGATACGGGCAGTCAGATCCAGGCGCGACAGCGCGGTTTCAGCGAACAGGTTGATGTTGTCGGTCAGCTTGAAAGTTGCCTTGCCGAAGAAGCTGTCACGCTTGTTCTCCGGGACGATTTCAACCATGGTGCCGGAATCGAAGCCGCAGTTCTGGGTGGTGGCGTCGTTGGCGGCCTGGTAGAAGTTCACCGGTGCGCACTTGCCGTTAGCCTTGTAGTACGGGTTGAAGCCGATCGATTCGGTGCCGGTGCCGCTGGCCTTGTTCATCTTCACCTGCACGTTGGCAGGGATTGCCGACGAGCTGGTACGGTCCATCACGTAGTTGTGGCCATCGTGGGTGAATGGCACGTAGGAGGTCTTGGCGAAATCGCGTTCGGTGGCCTTGACAGCCTTGCGCTCGTCGTGGCGGTAGGAGCCAACCAGCTTGATGCGGCCTGCTTCGTCGGTCCAGCCGGAGGTCAGGTTGAAGTAGCTCTGGCGGCCAGCGCTGCTGTCGAACGGCTGGCTCATCGACGCTTCTACGGAAGTGGCCTTGACGTTGTCTTTCAGGATGAAGTTGATCACGCCGGCGATCGCATCCGAACCGTACAGGGCGGACGCGCCGTCCGTCAGGATTTCGACGCGCTCAACTGCGCTCATCGGAATGGCGTTCAGGTTGACGGCGGAACCGGAGCCTTGCGGCGCCACGCGGCGGCCGTTCAGCAGCACCAGGGTGTACTCTTCGCCGATATTGTGGATCGAGGCGGACACGTTGCCGCCCGAGTTGGAACCGGCAGCGACTGCGTCAACGGTGAAGCCTTGCATGGCTGGCAGGGCCTGGATCAGGTCGGCCACGGTACCGGCGCCGGTCTTGGCGATGGTTTCGGCGGACAGGCGCTGCACTGGCAGTGCACCTTCGACGGCGATACGCTTGATCGCGGAACCGGTGATCTCAACGCGCTGCATCGGCGCTTCTTGTGCGGCAGCGTGGCCGGTAGCGATCAGGGCCAGGGCGGACATCGCCAGGCGCACGGAACGCGCACCGATCTTTTCTTGGAATGCCATTTCTTTACTCCTTCGGGTTTCTGAAAACGTTCGAATGAGCAAAGTTTCTTTTTTGCATTTTGCTCACCGACCGCGGATTATGGGGGGAGCAAACCGGCAATATCATGCCCTGCTATTACATTTCTGAAAGTTACAGGGAAAATTCGCAAGATAGTGAAAGAATCGGAATTAAATTTGCCAAAAAACTGTGCAAATGTAGTTTTAACGCAACAGCACGGTAAACTTATTCAATATATATCGATTAATTGCAGCCAGAACTTGCTGCATCGGCAAAAGATGTGCTTGTAATAAAGTGTATTCAGACTTGATTGAATTGTATCGATACTTGACCAGAAGAAAAAACACCCCGGGTGCGCTGGCACCCGGGGTGTTGGCTGGCGACTAAGACTTGGCTTAGAAGGTGTAGCTGCCGGTCAGGTAGACCGTGCGGCCCAGCGGGTCTGCGTAGCGTGGGTCGAAGCCGACCTGGTGGCCGGACGAAGCGCGCAGCGAGAACGGCGGGTTGCGGTCGGCGATATTCTTGACGCCGGCGCGCAGCGCCAGATTGCTGCTGACTTTCCACTTGCCTTGCCAGTCGAAGGTCAGGTGCGATGGAACGTGCACGCGGAAGGTTTCCAGCAGGCCGGTGCCCAGGTTGCGGCTGGTCGCTTCAGCATCGGTGTAGCCGTTGCGGTAGTTGGCCACCAGCGAGTTGGAGAAGGCGCCGGTGTCCAGCACGGTCGACAGGCGAACGATGTGGCGGAACGACACGGCATCGTTGACGCCGAAGTAGTTCATGCTGTTGACCCAGTCGTTATCCGTACCCGGCTTGGTGTAGTCGGACTTGATCAGGTAGGTGCCGGCCAGGGTGGTGGTCAGCTTACCGAACGAGAAGTTGTGGCGGTAAGTAGTGTCCCAGTCGATACCCTGGTTGTGGGTCTTGCCGATGTTGATCGACAGGGTCTTCTTGGCCCAGTAGGTCTGGCCGTTGCCCGGATCGACGAAGGTGGTGAACAGTTCGCGGTACTTGACCGGATCGCCGAAGATCAGCGCTTCCGATACGCTCGACACGGCGTCACGGATCTTCACATCCCACAGGTCGGCCGACAACGAGAAGTTGCTGGTCGGCTCGAAGCGTACGCCCACGGTGAATTGCTTGGATTTCTCCGGCTTCAGGTTTTCGTTACCGCCGGACAGCACGTTGTACTGGCGCTTGCCAACCTGGCAGTAATCGGCATTTTCAGCCTTCAGGTTGGCCGGGCAATCCCACGAGTTGGAGGTGAAACCGGCCGCCACCAGCGGCTGGCCGATGTCCAGCATGGAAGGCGCCTTGAAGCCGGTGCCGTAGGAACCGCGCATCAGGAACGAAGGGGTAGGCTGCCAGCGTGCCGACACCTTGTAGGTGGTGGACGATTCCTTGGTGCCCATGTCGCGGTTGGCCAGCTTGTTCTTGACCGCTTCGAAAGTATCGTAGCGCGCCGCGCCGCTCAGCTCCAGGCCCTTCAGTACCGGCATGTTCAATTCGCCGAACACGCCGTAGTTGTTACGCTCCATGTCGTAGGCTGGCGATGCGCTGAAGCCGAAGATGTCCGAGCTGGTGGCGTGCGGGGATTGCTGGTAGTGGTAGTTGCGGTAGTCGCCGCCCAGCGCGATCTGCGCGGCGCCGGCCGGCAGCTGGAACAGTTCGTGCGAAGCGTGCGCGTCGATGCCCTTCAGGGTGGTCGAGGCATCGCGGATCGAGCCGTTGAACACCGAGTTGGCGATTAGCTGCTTGGTGGCATCCGACTGGCCGCCAATACCCAGGAACGGGTCGAACTGGTTCTTGGCCAGCATGTCGCGGAATTCGGTGTTCTTGACGTAGCCGCCCACATAGCGTTCGTCGATGGCGTTCCTGGACCAGGTCAGGCCGGTGCCGAAGCTCCAGGAACCGATATCGCCTTCGGCGCCCAGCACCAGGTTCTTGGAAGTGGTGAGGGTTTCGCTGTCGCGGGTGCCCCAGTCGAAGGTACGGTAGCTGGCGGTCACACTCTTGATGTCCAGGTCCTGGGCTGCGGTCAGGTAAGGACGCACGTAGGTGTTGTACAGCGGCGAACCCTTGGCGATGGCGACCGAAGCGGTGTTCGGCGCGATGCGCGCGGTCAGGTCGAGGCGCGAATAGGCGGCCTCAACGAACACGTTGATGCTGTCGGTGGCTTTCACGGTGGCCTTGCCGAAGAAGCTGTCGCGGCTGTTTTCCGGCACGATCTCGATCGTCTGCACGAAGTCGAAGCCGCAGTTCTGCACCAGGGCGGTGTTGCTCAGCGAAAGCTGGTTCATCGGCGCGCACTGGCCGTTCTTCTTCTGGTACGGGTTGAAGCCGATCGGCGAGGCGCCGGACTTGAAGGTGGCCGACACGTTGGCCGGGATGGCTGCCGGGCTGGTACGGTCGTACACGTAGCTGTTGCCATTCCAGTTGAACGGCACGTAGGCGGTATCGGCAAAGTCGCGGTCCAGCGCGCGCACCTGCTTGGTCTCGTCCTTGCGATAGGTCAGCAGCACGTTGTAGCGGTCCGCATCCAGGTCGCCCATGCCGTAAGTCAGGTTGAAGTTGCCGGTGCGGCCTGCGCTGGACTGGGTTGGCTGGCTGTGGGTCGCTTCGATATTGAAGCCCTGGTAGTTTTTCTTCAGGATGAAGTTGATCACGCCGGCAATCGCATCGGAGCCGTACAGCGCGGACGCGCCGTCGGTCAGGATCTCGACCGTCTCAACCGCGCTCATCGGAATGGCGTTCAGGTTGATGGTGGAGCCGGAGCCTTGCGGGGCGATACGGCGGCCGTTCAACAGCACCAGGGTATAGCTGGCGCCAATATCGTGGATCGAAGCGGTGACGTTGCCGCCCGAGTTGGTGCCGGCAGCGATCGCGGCAACCTGGAAGCCCTGCATCGCCGGCAGCGCCTGGATCAAGTCGGCGACGTTGGCGGCGCCGGACTTGGCGATTTGCTCTGCGGTCAGGCGTTGCACCGGCAGCGCGCCTTCGGCGTTGATGCGCTTGATGGCGGAACCGGTGATCTCAACGCGCTGGATCGGTGCTTCCTGCGCAAAGGCCGCGCCGGCAGCAAACACGGTCAAGGCCGACAAGGCCAGGCGCACAGAGCGCACGCCAATCTTTTCCTGGAAAAACATTCCCTACTCCCCTTTTCTGTTTATGGACATACCAACTTCATTGCTGAAAGTCAGTTGGGGATTATGCAAGGTCCGTAATTTTCAGTGATGAGAGAATCTTGTTATTTGATGTCAGACTTGTTACAAATCCGAAATATTCGGAGATTATTCGAAACAGTACGACAAAAACAGAATTTAGTTTGACGAATCGGCAGCTCTCTCGTTGTCTTAACGCGACAGTAGGCCGGCCGCCAATCAGTAGACGTCGCGCCGGTAGCGTCCCGCGCCCGCCATTGCGGCCATTTCTTCATCGCTAAAGATTTCTCGCAACACACTGTCTACCCCGGCAGCCATGCCCTCCAGGCTGCCGCAAACGTAGATGGCAGCGCCCTCGCCGACCCAGGCGCGCAGCGTGTCGGCGTGGCGCAGCAGCAGGTCCTGCACGTATGCCTTGCCGTCCGGGCCGCGCGACCAGGCCAGGTCCAGGCGCGGCAGCAGGCCGGCGCGCTGCCAGGCTTCCAGTTCGTCGTGGTAGAAGGCGTCATGCGCCGGATCGCGTTCGCCAAACAGCAGCCAGTTGCGCGGCTGGCCGGCGGCGGCACGCGCTTTCAGGTGGCCGCGCAGGCCGGCGATGCCGCTGCCGTTGCCGATCAGGACCAGCGGGCGCCCGGCATTGGCTTCCAGCCGGAAGCGGCGGTGTTCGCGCAGGCGCAGCCGCACCATGGCGCCTTCCGCAGCCTGCTGCGTGAGCCAGCCGGACGCCAGGCCGTGGCTGCCGTCGCCATGGCGGTGCAAGCGCACCAGCAAATGCACGCGGCCGTCGGCGGGGATCGATGCGATCGAATATTCGCGCGGGCGGTCGGGATCGGCCGGCGCCGCGACCTGCACCAGGTCGCCCGATTGCCAGGCTGGCAGCGGGTTGCCCTGCATCGGCTCCAGCTCAAGATGGTAGATTGGCGCGCCGGCGCTGCCGGGATTGAGCTGGCGCCGCGCGGCCAGGCGCCATTCCGCGAAGTCGGGTGCGTCCCAGTCCGGCGCGTCGCTGGTGCCGGCCAGGTGGCTCAACTGCTGGCGCCAGGCGGCGATGGCAGGCGCTGCGCTGCGGTCGACTTCCACCCGCGGGAACAGCGCCTGCGCGCCGCGCGCCGCCAGCCAGGCATCGAGCGCGCGGCCGAAGCCGCAAAAGCTGCCATAGGCGCTGTCGCCCAGCGCCAGCACGGCGTAATGCAGGCGGTCCAGCGCCAGGTCGCTGCGCGCCATCAGGCGCTGCGCAAAACGCGCGGCCGCATCGGGCGGATCGCCTTCGCCGTAGGTCGAGGTGAGGAACAGGATGCGCTCCGCCGACTGCAGCATGGCCGCATCGAGTTCGTCAAAGTCGCACAGGTGGTTCGCAATGCCTGCCACGCGCAAGGTTTCGCTGGTCTGGCGCGCCAGCAGTTCGGCGTTGCCGGTCTGGCTGGCGTAGGCCACCAGCCAGGGCGAGTCTCCCGCCGCAGCGCGCGCGGCCTGCGCTGCCGCACGTGCGCGGCGTGCGCGCAGCCAGGGCAGCAGGCATACCATGCCGTAGCCGGCAATCATGGCGGCAGTCAGGGCAAGGCGGGTCGGGTCGTTCGTCAGGATCATTCTTCTTCAAGCATTTTCTGGAATCGGCTGCTGAGGATTTCGCGCAGCCCCTTCCCTTCGCGCAGCAGGAAACGCACTGCCAGGCGTTTGTGTTCAGCCAGCGCCAGGCCATGTTCCGGGCCCAGCACCGTCAGCGCGGTCGACCAGGCGTCGGCGGCCATGGCGCGTTCGTGCACCACCGTGACCGCTGCCAGCGCATTGGTGATCGGCATGCCGCTGCGCGGATCGATCGTGTGCGGGCGCCGCGTGGCGTCCTGCATGAAATATTTGCGGTAGTCGCCCGAGGTGGCGACTGCCAGGCCGTGCAGCGCAACCGCGATCTCGCCAGCCGGGACCGTGCCTGGCGCCAGCGGTTCCTCCAGCGCCACCCACCAGGGCTGGCCGTCGGGCTTGAAGCCGGCGCCGCGCAATTCGCCGCCGACTTCGACCAGATAGTGCCGGCAGCCCTGCCCTTCAAGGTACTGCGCCAGCTTGTCGACACTGAATCCCTTGGCCACGGCCGACAGGTCGAGCTGCACCCCGCCTGGCTGGAAGGCGCGCCGGCGCGGAATATCCAGCGCCACCACGCGGCCGGCCATACCGGCGCGCACGCTGGCCACGTCGCGCGCACTGGGCGGCACGAAGCCGGCTTCATAGTGCCGGCCGGTCGGGCCGAAGCCCCACAGGTTGACCAGCACGCCGGCGCAGGGGTCGCAGGCGCCGCCGGTCTCGCGCGCCACCTCGAGCGCGTAATGCAGGACTTCAAAAAAGTCGGCCGGCAGCGCGTGCCAGGTGCCGGCGCCGGCACGGTTGAAGCGCCCCAGCTCCGAAGCTGGCTCCCAGTGGCTCATTTGCGCCACTACCTGGTCCAGCTGCTCCTGCAAGCCCGCCTGCAGGCTGGCGGCCCTCAGCGGCGCGCCGGCGGCCATCGCGCCGGGCGCCAGCGCTACCCGCGCCGTCCAGGTGGTACCCATGCTGGCGCCGCCGAAATCGACGATGCCCGCTCCCGCCGGCACTGGCTCGGCGGAGATGCTGGGCGGCAGCAGTACCCGGCGCACCTGCTTACTGGGGCAGCACTTCCACCGTCGCGGCGTAAGTCACGCGGCGCGGCGGCATCTGGCGCGGGCCCGGTTGCTGGCCGGCTTGCGGCGCGACGGCTGCCGGCCAGCTGCTGGATACCAGGTACATGCCCGCTTCAGGAATCTTGAAGCTGATCTCGCCCTTGGCATCGGTCGACATGCGGATCTCGCCCAGCGTGCCGCGATAGCGCACGCCGCCCGGAATCAGGCTGAAGGCCTGGTTGGCGGCCGGTTTGCCGTCCAGCAGGAACTTCCACTTGGCCTCCTCGCCCGCGCGCATGTCGTTCGGGTGCGTCACCGGCACCAGTTCCAGGCCGACGCCGGTCGGCTTGAACACCGCTTCATCTGTCTTGTTGGCGCTGACGAAGGTCTCCAGGCGGCTTGCGGTACGCGACACGTTCAGTTCTTCGGCATTGGCTGGCACATTGGCCGCCATCTCCGCCTCGGAACCGCGCCAGCGCTTCATTTCGCCGTTGACCTTCCAGCTTGCCATGACCGACTGGCTCACCAGCGCGATCTTGTAAGTACCCGGCTTGGCCATCTTCACGTCGAAGGTGGAACGCAGGCGGCCGGTCAGCGCGTTCTGCATGTCGACCTTGGCGCCATCCGGGCCGGTGATCGCAATGCCATCGAGCTTCAGCGGCTGGTGGTCGATGTCGAACAGGCCTTCGGAAATCGCGGCATCCACGGTCACCCAGGGCTCCTTGGAATCAACCAGGGAAGACGAAGGCAGCAGCCATGGCTTGTGCGCCTGGGCGCTGAAGGCGGCGCCGGCCAGTGCCAGCGCGATCAGGGTTTTGCTCAGCTTCATGGCGCTTCCTTATGGTTTGACTTGCACGGTTACGTCGCCCAGTTCTTCCTTGCCCTTGGCGGAGAAGGACTGCGCCGATTTCGGTGGCCAGGCCACCGGCACTTTCACCAGCTCGCGGCCGCCCGCCTCGCGCGCGGCTTCCACCACCAGCTGGTAATTGCCGGCCGGGAGCTTGTTCAGCGCCTCTTTCGCTACCGGGAAGCTGAGGGAAACCTCGCCCGGCGCGCGGGTGGCGCCGCTCACGCCGTCCATCGGCATCGCCACGTCGCGGCCGGCCTTGCGCCACCACTGGCGCATGTCCTTCAGCCACTTGGTGCCGGCATTGTCCTTTTTCTTCACGTCGTACAGCACGGCCAGGTTGGTCACGACCTTCTGGTCCGCATTCTCGAGCCAGGCCGCCACGTACGGGCGGTGGTATTCAGCGACGTTCAGTTGCGGGAGTTCGAATTTCAGCGTCAGGTCGGCCGCCATCGCGGACACGCTCACCAGCGGCAAGCCGACGGCGATGGAATAACGAAGTTTCATACAGAAGTCCTTAATGAATGTAGAGCAAAGCGATAACACAGGGAATAACCACACCCAGGCCCACCATCGGCCAGGTGAACGGCCGCTTGGCCGCATGGAATTTCAGGATCAGCAAACCGGTAATGCAGAACACCAGGCAGGCCGCAGCAAAGATATCGATGAACCAGTTCCAGGCCGCGCCGGTGTTGCGGCCCTTGTGCACGTCGTTGAGCCAGGAAATCCAGCCGCGGTCGGTGTTCTCGAATTCCGCCGCGCCATCCTCCAGGCCGATGCGCACCCAGGCATCGCCGCCCGCTTTGGGCAGCGGCAGGTAAACCTCGTCGGCCGACCATTCGGCCTCGCGCCCGCCGGCCTTGATCGACCAGGTGTCGCGCAGCCAGCGCTCGCCCGCTGCCGGCAGCGGCGACTTTTCGCCGTCGTGCTTTTCGGCGAAGGCGTGCAGTTCGCCCAGCAGGGCTGCCGGCGCCGTGGCCTGCTTGCGCACGACCGACGGCTTGGCCTCGATCTGGCTGGCGTGGTTCAGGGTGATGCCGGTAATCGCAAACAGGAACATGCCGAGCAGGCACATGGCCGAACTGACCCAATGCCATTCGTGCAGGAGTTTGAGCCACACGGCCCGTTTTGCTTGGATTTCTGGACTGCTCAAGTTGTTACTTTCCATAAGTGAATACCAGATGATAATGCACCAGACTTGCTAATGCAATTGAGAATCGTTATCATTTACATTGCTTTACATACCCGCAACAGCCAGCCACCTCCAGTTTGACGGATGCAGCCAGCCTCAAAACATCAACTGCATCAAATCTGGAGAGAATTTTGACCATCCGTAGCCGCAAGCACACGCTGGCCGCCCAGCCACTGCTGAACCAATCCCTGCTCGCCATGGCCGCCATCGGCCTGCCATTGTCCGTCCAGGCACAGGCGCAAGAAAAGACCATGGCTGAAGTCAAGGTCGAAGCCGCCGCCGACGTCGCCTACAAGGCCGACCGCGCATCTTCGCCCAAACTGACCGCACCGCTGGTGGATACCCCGCAAACCATTTCCGTGATCAGGAAAGAGTTGATCAAGGAACAAGGCGCCTCCTCCATCGTCGAGGCACTGCGCAACACCCCGGGCATTACTCTCCAGTTGGGCGAGAACGGCAACACGAGCGCTGGCGACACCTTCCAGATGCGCGGCTTCGCCGCCCAAAGCAATGTCTTCGTCGACGGCATCCGCGACCTGGGTGCAGTGACACGCGAGGCCTTCAATGTCGAACAGGTCGAAGTGGCCAAAGGCCCGGCCGGTGCCGACATTGGCCGCGGTGGCGCGGGCGGTTACATCAACCTCGTTTCCAAGTTGCCGACGCGCGAAGAATTCACCGACGCCTCCCTCAGCTTCACCCAGGGCGGTGTCAAGCGCTTGACCGCCGACGTGTCGCGCGCCTTCGGCAGCAGCGGCGCCTTCCGCATCAATGCCTTGGCCTCGGACGGCAGCATGAAAGGCAGCCGCGCCCTGGACCGCGAAAGCAAAGCCATTGCCCCAACCGTCGCCTGGGGCCTGGGCACCCCAACCCGGCTCTACCTGTTCTCGCAGCACATCCGCCAAGACAATGTACCTGATGGCGGCATCCCAAGCGTGGGCGTGGAAGGCTTCTGGAACGATCTCAAGGCCACCGGCAACAATGCTGCGCTTCTGAACGCGCCGCGCGTTGATCGCAACAACTGGTACGGCCTGAACGGCGATTATGAAAAAATCGATGCCGACATGATGACGGCAAAGATCGAACACGAGCTGGCGCCGAAAACCACCCTGACCAATACCACCCGCTACGGTAAATCCAAGATCGACCGCATCCTGAGCGGCATCAATGCGATCACGGCCAAGGACAGCAACTACGCCGAATGGACCATCGCACGTACGCGCCAGAGCGTTCTGCAGGATAACAAAATCTTGGCCAATACCACCAATATCGTCAGCGAGTTCACGCTGGGCGGCCTGCAGCACACGCTGTCGACCGGCGTCGAACTGCTGCACGAAGAACAGTTTTCGCCAACCCGCACCGGCTTGGGCCGCGCACCTGGTTCGGCCGCCAACTCCACTGCAGGCCCATTGGCCAACCTGTACAACCCGAACCCGAACGACCAGTTGGTAGCCTTCCAGCCGGTCTTGAATGGCGTGTACACCGATGGCAAGACCGACACCGTGGCAGCCTACCTGTTTGACACTATCAAGCTGAACGAGCAATGGCAGATTAACGCCGGCGCACGCTTTGAGCACTACAACACCAGCACCGACAGCGCCGCCCTGGTCAACAGCGTACTCACCCCGGCGCACATCGAAAAATCCGACACGCTAGCCAGCTTCAAGGCCGGACTGCTGTACAAGCCGACCGCGGACGGCAGCATCTACCTGGCCTTTGCCAATTCGAAGACCCCGCCTGGCAGCGCCAACTTCTCGCTGTCGGCGCAAACCGCGAACAGCATCAACAACTCCGCACTCGACCCGCAAAAGACGACCAACTTGGAACTCGGCACCAAGTGGGACGTGATCCAGAAGCAGTTGGCCTTGACTGCGGCCCTGTACCGAACTGTCAACAAGAACGAGTTCCCGCAGCTGGTGGACGCGGCGACCAATACCTACTCTCAATTGGGCAAGCGCCAGGTGCAGGGTATCGAATTGGGTGCCGTTGGCCAGATCACGAAGAACTGGAGCGTGACCGCCGGCCTGGCCACCATGGACACTGAGATCAAGGAAGGCCTGACCGGCAATTCCACGTCCGCACCGGGCGCAGCCAGCCGCTGGTCGCCGAAAGTCTCGGCCACGATGTGGTCCGCCTACAAGTTCGACGACAAGCTGACGATTGGCGGCGGCGCGCGCTACATGGGCAAGCAAGAACGCCTGGTCGACCCGACCAAGTCGGCTGGGGAAACCAATATGCCGTCGATTCCACATTACACAGTGGTCGACGCCATGGCTTCGTACCGGCTGACGAAGAACGTAACCCTGCAACTGAACCTGTACAACGTGTTTGACAAGTTCTACGTCAACACGCTGAATAACAGCGGCGCTCGCGCTACCCTCGGCGCACCGCGCTACGCGCAACTGACCGCGAATTTCATGCTCTAACGCGACAGTTGCATCGGGCATCTGATTTGATCAATTCAGATGCCCGCCGCTATGGCATACATGCCTGCGAACTTGCAACCACTTTCCATTGTGAAACATTGCTTAATGTGATATAATAAATTTCACGTTTCATATTTCGCAAACTCTTTCTAGAGTTTGCACTTTGGATTCCCTAGAGTAGTGTTGTGTCGTTCGGATCAAATGTCGCAGTCCGGTAGTTCTTCAATTCCCCTGTTTCGCCATGAAGTGGCCTCGTCATTAAGCCAGAATTGGTTGGGTGAAATTCGCCTCGCACAGCCAATTTCGTCCGTCCTTATTTCCTGTATAGCGGTCTGTATTACCTTAGGATTTATTGCGTTTATCGTTGAAGGCAGCGTAACCAGGAAAGCTAACGTTGTAGGGGTCTTAGTCCCTGCGGAAGGGAGCTTGGGAGTTAATGCGCCCACATCCGGCATACTGATCAGCAGTCTGGCTACTGAAGGGCAATATGTCGCTGCAGGCGAGCGTCTTTTTGAAATATCAACTGAAAGACAGGGGGCCACTGGTGAATTGACTGCACTAATTGCCCAGCAATTGGCTAGCCGAATGCATAGCCTTCAATCAGAGCAACGTCTACGCGCCGAGCAATTTCGGGAGAAGAAGAGCGCATTAACGCACCGCCTACAAAACCTGGCCGCCGAAGCAGATCAATTAGAGCAGGAGATCAGCCTAGCGCAAAGACGACGCAACCTTGCCCAGCAAACCTTGCATAAATTTGAAACATTAGAAGCAAGCGGTTTTGTATCGCAAGTGCAAACTCAACAGAAGCAAGAAGAGGTGATCGAGCTCAATTCGCGAATTGCAAGTTTGGGTAGAACGCGAGTACAAATCGCGGCAAACAAGCAACAAGTTGAAGCAGAGATCGTAACGCAATCAAACGATTTGGCGATGGAAATAGGCCAATTGAAACGGGCAGATGCGCAGCTTCAACAAGAGATCGCTGAGAACGCAAACCGGAAATCTGTGTGGATTACCGCACCAAAGAATGGGACAGTCACCGCCGTAACTTATCAGTCCGGGCAAGCAGTTAATGCCGGTCAATCATTGGCGACTCTTGTTCCAGTTGAATCCGATAACAAAGGAACTGATTCTGCAACACTCGAGGTCCATTTATTTGCCTCCAGTCGGCAGGCAGGATTTGTCGCGGTTGGGCAAGAAGTGATGCTTCGATATCAAGCGTTCCCATACCAAAAGTTCGGACTTAAGAAAGGCACCGTGGTCGATGTGAGTAGAACTCCATTTGCCCCCAGTGAACTTCCGCAGAACTTGGCGAGCACGATACTCTCGAACATTCAAATAGGTGCGCAGCGCGGCAACAGCGGTGAAGCACTGTTTCGTATTAAAGTCAGGCCAGATTCTCAAATAATTCGAGCGTTTGGACAGAACTACCCACTTAAACCTGGAATGGCGTTGGAGGCGGACGTGCAGTTGGACAATCGCAAGATATGGGAATGGATTACTGAGCCCTTGATGGCATTGAATCCATAACGATTCTTGCGAAATCTGTCACCTGAAAGATACAGTAATTTATGAGAGCGGTACTTCAAACAGAAGCCAGCGAGTGCGGTCTTGCATGCCTTTCCATGGTCGCAGCCTTTCATGGCTACCAAGCAGAACTTGCAGATTTGCGGCGACGATTTCCAATCAGTTTAAAAGGGGCCCGTCTCGAACATCTTATTCGCCACGCAACTTCGATGCAGTTTACCCCACGGCCTTTAAGATTGGATCTGGAGGAATTGAACCAACTGAAGATGCCGTGCATCTTGCATTGGGATATGAATCACTTTGTGGTGCTCGAACAGGTAAAAAGTGGTTTCGGAGGACGCTGTATAGCAAAAATCCTCGATCCCGCAATCGGAGCGCGAAAGATGCCATTGTCCGAAGTATCAAAGCACTTCACAGGGGTGGCACTGGAACTCATGCCCAGCGAAGATTTTGTTGCAAAGGATGAGCGAAAAAAAATCGCAATCAGCGAGTTGACGGGGAAGGTCAAGGGACTTCGTCGAGCAATTGTGCAGGTAATCGCATTGGCCGTCGCTCTCGAAGTTTTCGCAATTGCAGCCCCCCTCTTTAATCAGTTCGTAATTGACGAAGTCATTGTTGGCGGCGATCGAGATTTGCTGAAAGTGCTTCTGCTGGGCTTTGGTTTGCTCATGATCACACAGACCGCAATTAGTCTTGCACGCAGTTGGTTCCTGATGAGATGGAGTATGGATATCGGTCAACAGTGGGCCTCGCGTGTATTCGGGCACTTAACTAGACTACCCGTTCCGTTCTTTGAGAAACGGCATCTTGGCGACATAGTCTCGCGCTTTGGCAGCATCGGCGCAATACAAGGCACGCTCACCAGCGTTTTTGTCGAGAGCGCCTTGGACGGTTTGATGGCGTTACTTGCGCTTTGCATGATGTTCATGTACAGCCCGAGATTGTCGCTGCTTGTGATTGTAGTAGTGATACTTTACATATTGCTCCGATGGGCTTTCTATCAGCCATTACGTGAAGCCACCCAAGAGCGACTAATTCTCGCCGCCAAAGAGAGTAGCCACTTCCTCGAAACGCTGCGAGCGATCACTCCACTGAAGCTTTTTGGAAAAGAGGCTGAACGCAGGGCACGATGGCAGAACCTAAAGCAAGATGTTCTCAATCGAGATGTAAAAACTCAGAAAATTGCAATTCTGTTCAAAATCAGCAGTACGGCAATTTTCGGAACCCAGGGTTTGGCTTTGTTTTATTTCGGTGCGCAAGCCGTAATGGATAATTCGATGACAGTTGGGATGCTCACCGCCTTTATAAGCTATTCCGGCACGTTTTCTGGAAGAGTTTTTGGTTTGGTAGATCAAGCTGTTAGCGTCCGGATGCTGACGCTACACGCTGAGCGCTTGGCGGACATCGTGGCTGAACCTGTTGAACCTGAGGCACCCCAAGAAAGTGACCTCCATCGATTTCGCGGCGAAATAACGTTGAAGAACGTTAAATTCCGCTATGCAGAAGGGGAACCGTGGATTTTAAATGGCGTGGATTTACATATACCATCCGGCCAAAATATTGCATTTATCGGAGCGAGTGGCTGCGGAAAAACCACTCTGTGCAAAATTATTCTGGGGTTGCTTACCCCGAATGAAGGTGAAATCCTGGTTGACGAGATCCCCATTTCGCAACTAGGACTTCGCAATTATCGACAGTTAGTTGGCACTGTCATGCAAGACGATGTGCTCCTGGCTGGAACACTGGAAGACAATATTACATTCTTTGAGTCAAATAGGGATACTGCGCAAATGGAGATTTGCGCCCGTCTGGCAGCCATACATGGAGATATTGTAAGTATGCCGATGGGGTATCAGACCTTGGTTGGAGACCTTGGAAGTGCCTTGTCTGGGGGGCAAAAGCAGCGAGTACTGCTAGCGCGGGCTCTATACAAGCAGCCAAAAATTTTGGCGCTGGATGAAGCCACCAGTCATCTCGACCTCGACAATGAAAAGCAAGTGAGCAAAATGTTATCGCAAATGAAACTTACCAAAATAATGGTTGCACATAGGCGAGAAACCATTGAAACCGCTGACCGAGTCATTGAACTACGAGCTGGGAAGATTATTGAGGTACGAGCCGCAAGTAGCCCTAAGACAGATGGATCTATTGTGAATGCCCAAACTTTTGAAGAAGAGACGAATGTATGAACAATTCTAGCAAAGACGAATTTAGACTGCGTTGCGCAATTTACTTGATTTGCTTGGCAGGCGCTGCCGGGAAGATTTTTTATGATGCAGATCAACCGAGGTTGACAACTGTAGCACTGGCATTTGCACTGGGCGCCGGCATGGTAATGTTTCGTTCTTTTGTCCGAAGTAACCGAGTTGCGCAGTAGAGTTTGAATAGCGCCAGCTCCTCACGTCAATTTTTTTGTTGAAAAATTGAATTAATCTTATTGACAATATTGATAACTATATTTAGCATTTTAAAAGTCTGACATAATTATTTTAGTGTCGACTGATCGGCAATTTAAAGAACTTCCGGTGAAGTAATTTCAATCCATCGGAACATCTTTATTCTTTCCGAAATATTATTTCAACATTGTTTTAGAGGTTTAGATGTATCAGCTGAATACTAAAGAAATTAATCAAGTATCTGGTGGCAGCACTGGCGACGTTATTATGTGCACCGTCGGCACGGCAGTAACCGCTTTTGAGGTGATTACTGGCCAATGGTGGGCGGCCGCGTTGACCGGTACCGGCACGGCGGCAGCCTGCATTGACGCGTACAACGATGCCTTCCCGGATAAGACTCCGAATGTAGAAGCTGTGCCAATGCCAGATCCTGATCCGGAAATCGACGATGGTTGGCAACCTTCCTTGCCAGACGAGGGCGCTAGCGGAGGCTCAACCGTTGCGAATTACGAAGAGAATCTGCAGCAATAATCCTACTCCTGGGTAAAGGCCCTATTGCAGGGCTCCTTATCGCAAAGGAACCAGCAAAAGCCCCATGCACTTGGATGCATGGGGCTTTTCATTCAAACGCCGGAACTCGCATCCGGCCCTGGCGCACCGCCTTCGGTGCCCAGCCCACTGCCGCCCTGCCGCGAACCGCTCTCCGTAGCGCTTTGCCGGTTGCCCGGCAAAGGTCGGTCGGCGCGGCGGATCTGCCCTTCCGGAACGTCGGCGTTGGCTATTTCCGGATGCTCTGTATCGA
>Ga0209050_1002155_pt1 | contig 17913 bp, 13 predicted proteins | sample Araplavi_mTSA_r2_FD_184276 | JGI IMG/M metagenome (GOLD analysis project Ga0209050, IMG submission 184276) | Arabidopsis root microbial communities from North Carolina, USA - plate scrape MF_Cvi_mTSA_r2 (SPAdes) (version 2) | ecosystem: Host-associated > Plants > Roots > Endosphere | place: USA... | reverse complement strand
CCTTCGCATCCGGGAGCACCGCCCCGAGGCCGGCGCCGGCCGCCCATTCGACGATGGGCCGCGCATCGAGGCCGGGCCCCGGCTGGTACGGCGGGTTCCACGGCGCCGCCTGCGGCACGTGGGGCACCTGGGTGTACAGCGTGGACCGGAGGTAGGCGACGATCTGCCGGCCCTGGGCCTCGGTCAGGCCGTGGAACCGGGAGCGCTGGACGATCGCGTGGTTCGAGTAGTTGAAGTACTGGAGGTCCCGCCCGTCGGTGGCGTGGCAGGACGAACACGACGCGCGCAGCGTCATGTCGACGATGGGCGACTTGCGCAGCAGGTTGGACCCCGACCACAACGCCTTGCCGGCGGTCGCGTCGGCCGAGGCCTCCCGCCCCGCCGTCTTCTCGGCCCCGATGTCGGCCCAGGTGCGCGGCATCGACAGCAGGTCGCGGCCGCCCGCGTCCTGCAGCTGCAGGTCGAGGATGCGGTACCCGTTCGAGTTGCCGTCCGTGCCGTTGAACCGGAACTCGACCCGGTTGTCGCCCGAGGCCGTGAGCCGGGCGCGGGTGGCGGCGTCCACCGGAACGCTGAAGCGGAGGGTCAGCAGGCCGCCATTGATGCCGCCGTGCGCGCGTTCGTTGTCGGGCAGCGTGACATTCGCGTCGGTGATGTCGATCCACGGCGCGTTGTTCCCGTCGCGCGCCCCCACGATGCGCAGGCTCCCGGTCACCTTCGTGAGCGGCTTGCTCAGCGCCTGGAACTCCGGCGAGTTGTACTGCCCGCACCGATGGCACTGCACCGCCAGCCGGGCGGCCTGGGCGACCGCGTCCGCATCCAGCGTGAGGTTCGTGGCGACCACGGTGGGCGCGTCGGGGGCACCGGGGCCGAGGACCTCGATCGGGAAGGTGAGCGACCCGGCCGACGGCGCGGGGCCGGGGGCGGGTGCAGGTCCGGGCGCGGGTGCGGGCGCCGGGGCACCGCCGGTCGATGCCACGTTGTCGGAGCCGCCACCGCAGGCGGTGAGCGCCATGCACGACACCACGAACCACCACCGGGCGCGCCGAAGCGAGCTGTTCCCCATCTGCCTTCTCCCCACGTCGTTTCGAAAGACCCGCTGTGCCCGCGAGGGCGACGGGAAGCAGGAAGTGCGCCCTGCGGGAAACGCACGAGGAAGCCCCGGTCGATGACAAAACGTGGCCGGATGTGGCGCGCGCATGCGGCGCCGCGTGCGCCGAACGTCGGATCTGTGTGGATTCGTGAGCGGCCCGGCCTCGATTCCCGATAATCACGGACCCCGCTCCGAAGGAACCCGATTGGCGAACAAGAAGATGGAAGACCGCGAGACCGCGGTATCGCGGCTCGTCGAACTCTTCTTCGAGCTGGGCTACGAAGGCACGTCGCTCAAGGCGATCGAGGCGCGGACGGGCCTCGGGCGGGCGTCCCTCTACAACTACTTCCCCGGCGGCAAGACCGAGATGGCGCGCGCGGTGCTCGTCGCGTCGGACCAGTGGGGCGTGGACCACCTGATTCGTGTCGTGCAGGACAGCGCGCGTCCGGCGTCCGAACGGCTGCAGCACATCGTCGGCAACCTCGACGCGCTGCACGCGCGGCCCTCGCAGCTGAGTCCGGCCAATGCCTTCTGCATCGGCGGCTCGGCCGACCAGTTCAGCGGCCACGTGCAGCACCACTTCCACGGGCTCGTCGAGATGATGAGCGGGCTGATGGCCGCCTGCGGCGTGCCGCGCGACGTGGCGCTGCGCCGCGCGTGGGAGTTCCGCGTGGTGTGGGAAGGCGCGCTCGTCTGCACCCGCGTGCTGGGCGACCTGGGCCTCTACCGCGCGCTGATGGCGCGCATGCCGGCCTACCTGCTCGCGCCCGCCGACACACCCGGCCTGCTCGCGCCGGACGCGCCCCTGCCCCGCCCCCGCTGAGCGTTTTCCCGAGAAGGCTTGACCGATCAAGTCCGCCTCGATATTGTACCGACCGATACAACAAGGGAGCGTACAGATGAAATCGAGGATCGTGACGTTCGGGCGCGTGCTGCTGGCACTCGCGATGGGGTGGTTCGCCTCGGCGGCCTGGGCCGTGCCGTGGACGGTGCAGCTCGACGCACCGCAGGCCCGCGAGGTGTTCCTCGCCGGCGAGATGACGCAGTGGGACACGGGCAAGAAGCCGCTGGCGCGCGATGCGTCGGGCCGCTGGACGCTGGCCCTCGACGTGCCGGAGGGCCTGTGGCTCTACAAGCTCGTCGTCGATGGCCAGTGGATCGCCGACCCCGGCAACCCGCTGTCGGACAACGACGGTCAGGGTGGACGCCACTCCATCCTGCTGCTGGGCAACGGCGACTGGCAGGTGCCCGACGGCGCACCGCGCGGCAAGGTCGTGACGGTGGACCTGCCGTCGACCGCCTGGGGTGCGCCGTCGCGCTACCACGTGTACCTTCCGCCGGGACACGACGCCGCACGGCCCGCACCGCTGCTCCTGCTGCTGCATGGCCGCGGCATGGACGCCGACCAGTGGCTCCGCACCGGCCTGATCGACCGCTACATGGACACGCTGATCGCCCAGGGCCGCATCCGCCCGTTCATCGTCGCGATGCCCACGAGCGGCGCCGTCCCCTACACCGGCAAGAGCCAGCAGTTCATCCTCGATGAACTGCTGCCGCGGCTGCGGAAGGACCATGGCGTCACGCTCCGGCCGGAGCACACCGCGGTCGCCGGGATGTCGATGGGCGGCTTCGGCGCGTTCCACCTGGGCCTGCAGGCGCCCTCGCGCTTCGGCTTCGTCCACGCGATGTCCGCGCCCTTCCCCGTCGACTACCTCGCCGCGCTGCCGCAGCCCGTGAACCCGCCGTTCCAGCTCCAGCTGCTGTGCGGCACCGAAGACGCGGTGCTGCAGAACAGCCAGGACCTCGCCGGACTGCTCAAGGCCGGTGGCAAGCGCTTCTTCTATTCGCAGAGCCCCGGCGGACACGACTGGCACTACTGGAGCGGGCTGACGCCCCGCATGCTCTCGCAAGCCAGCGACTTCTTCGAAGGCCGGCGGCTGCCCGTCAACTCGCGCGAACTCGCCTTCGCGAAGCCGGACCTGCCCGCCCCCGGGGCGGAGCGGCGCACCGCCGAAGCCTGGACCCCGGAGCGCCTGGGCGAATTCGTGGGCCGCTGGCGCGGCACGTGGAAGCTCGCCGAAGGCGGTGCCAGTGGCCGCTTCACGATGGAGGTGAAACACGCGGACGCCACGCGCATCGCGGGCGTGATGAACTGGTACGTGCCGGGCACCTCGCAGTTCGAGAACCTCGCGTTCGAGGACTCGCCGCAGATCGACGGCGGCGTGCTCGGCCTGCCGAAGGTGACCACCGGAGTGACCGGCCGGCCCGACCCCGGCATGCGCTTCAAGCTCGAACGTGCCGCGGACGGTCCGGTGCTGACCTTCACGACCCATTCGTCGCAGCCGGTGTCGGCGGTGTTGAACGAGGTGCGCAAGGTGCCGTGAGGCCGACCGCTCCCGCCACGCTCAGGCGGGTGTCTTCCCGGGCGAGGCCCGCGCCTCCGTCCCCGGGTGGGTCGTCTCCATGCACGGCCACGGCGCCTCGTCGATCACCACCTCGGAACCGGCGAACGCACGGCTCGGCGCGAAGCCGTAGTGCAGTTTCCAGAACTTCGAGAAATGGGCGAGGTCGGCGAAGCCCGCGTTCGCGGCCACCTGCGTCAGGCTGACGCCGAGGTGCAGGTGGGCCGCGGCGGTCTGCAGCCTCAGCGTCATCTCGTACCGGCCCAGCGGCAGGCCGGCCTCGGTGGCGAAGAGGCGGCGGAGCCAGTCGGCCGACAGGCCCACCGCCGCGGCCAGTTCGGCCACGGGCATGCCGGGCTCCTCGCGCATCCGCCGCATGACGTCGCGGATGCGCGGGTCCAGGGGCGGAACCGGCGGCACCTGCTGCACGGCGAGTTCGAGGACACGCACGTGGAGCGCATCGGCCTCCCGGCGGGGCATGCGGCCGCTGCGAAACGACGCGAGGTCGTCGAAGAGCTCCGCGAAGTGCGCGCGCGGCCACACCCGGGTGCCGACGACGGCGCGCGCCAGCGCGCGGAAGTGGTAGTCCGTGGGACAGACGTCGAGCAGGGCGACGGGTGCGCCACCCGTGTCGATCCGGAGCCAGCCCGGGGCCATCAGCACGGCGTCGGTGACCGCGAGCGACTCCTTGCGCGTGTGCACCGTGAACGGGTGGCCGGTGAGCGCGACGCACAGCACCACCGAGTTGCGCTGCGTGGTGGTGTCGTCGATGGTGCCGGCGTAGAGGAAGCCGTTGCGCCCGAGGTGCAACCGGCGGCCCCGGGGTTCGTCGTCACCGGCGAGGGCGAAGCAGCGGAGAGGGAGCTGGAACGTTCCATGGCCCGTCACTGTGACCGAGGGCGGGGCGTCCCGGCGATCCAGGAAATCCCGCCCTCGGGGGCCGGCTAGCACACGCACCGGCCCCTCGCTTGTGCGATCTGGGGGGTGACATGTGCCGATGCCACGGCGACGCGATCCCGCGACGATCGGCATCGCCGGCCGCGACACCGTCGAGGCACGGCCACATCACAACAGGAGACAAGCCTTGAAACTCAATCGACTCTTCCAGGTGGCATGCCTCGCCGCCACGCTCGTCACGGCCACCGCGGCGTCCGCCGTGCAGATCGGCCCCGCCCCCACGAAAGCCTCGCTGGAAGCCAGCCGCGGCCCGTTCACCGTGGCCACCACCCGCCTCTCCGCCAACGGCCACGGCGGCGGCACCATCTACTACCCCACCAACGCGGGCGCGAAGGTCGGCGTGATCGCGATCGTGCCGGGGTACCTGTCGTACCAGAGCAGCGTCGAATGGTGGGGCCCGCGCCTCGCCTCGCACGGCTTCGCGGTGGTCACCATCGACACGCTGACCATCTACGACCAGCCGTCCAGCCGCTCGTCGCAGCAGCTGCGCGCGCTCGACCAGGTGGTGGCCCTGGGCAACCAGGCGTCGAGCCCGCTCTACAACAAGGTGGACGGCAGCCGCACCGGCGTGATGGGCTGGTCGATGGGTGGCGGCGGCTCGCTGATCTCGGCGCAGAACCGCCCCTCGATCAAGGCCGCGGCACCGCAGGCCCCGTGGAACTCCAGCACGAACTTCTCGTCGCTGACCGTGCCCACGCTGATCTTCGCCTGCCAGGCGGACGCGGTCGCGCCGATCCTGTCGCACGCGGTGCCGTTCTACAACAGCATGTCGCGCAACCCGAAGCAGTACCTCGAGCGCTCCGCCGGAGACCACTTCTGCTTCAACAACGCCAACCCCACGGCGGGCCTCAAGGGCGTGGCGTGGATGAAGCGGTTCATCGACGGCGACACGCGCTACACGAGCTTCGCCTGCAGCAACCCGAACGCCCTCGGGTTCTCGAGCTTCCGCACCGAGCGCTGCAGCTGAGCATCGCAGCCGTTTTCCGATCGATCTGTCTGGCGGACCGGCACTGATCGGCCCGCCTTCCCGGCCCTTCGGGGCCGGGCTTCTGTCCCGGGGCTCAGCGGTCCTCGGCGACGCTCAGTCCGCTCCGCCTCAGCCGCGGCCCATCGGGCAGAAGGCGGAAGCCCTGACCGCCCACGCGGTCGAGCCAGACGTCGGCACGCTCGCGGTCGGCCCCTCCCAGCGAGCGGTACACGTCCCGCGCACGCTGCAGCATCCAGAGGCTGTATGGCCGGATGATCCGCTCCCCCTCGACTCCTTCGAGCAGGAACCCGTGTTTGCCGATGGCGCGTGGCACCGGCTCCGAGGGATGGGCGGCGAGCCAGTCCCGCAGGCGCGCCACGCTGTCGGCCAGCACGGGCAGCTGCTCGCGCATCTGCCGCCGGAACACCGGGTCGAGCGAGGCGGGAACCTCGTCGTGCGGCAGGAAGTCGCCACCGAGCGGCGTGGTCTGCGATTCGAGTCGCTGCACCCACCGCACCACGTTCGGGGCCGCGCGCCGCATCAGCGCACCGCTGGCCGGGTCGCGGTACTGGTGGGCATACAGCGGGCCGTAGAGCCCGAAGTCGGCCATCGACGGGCGCGAGCCGAGGGCATAGGGCACCGCCTGGAAATGTGCATCCAGCTCGGCCAGCAGGGCTTCGTAGGACCGCTCGATGGCGGCCTGCATCTCGGGCGTGGAGGCGCCCAGCAGCACCGCCGCCTGCGCGAACGGACCGGCCCGCTTGCTGCCGATCGCCCACTGCTCGTCCGGCGTGGCCCCGGGCGCGTTGAGCTCGCCGAACGCACGCAGGGCCCAGTCGCGGTTATGGTGCCACCGGTAGTGCATCGCCGGAATCACCAGCCACTCGTCACCGTAGAGTTCGAGGAGCGCCGCGGCCAGCCGCTGGACACCTCCCACCGGCGTGATCGACGGACCACCGATGTGCTGCTCCAGCGTCTCGATGATGTCGGTGCTGTCCTGCAGCACCTCGCCGCGGCCGGTCTCCAGCACCGGGATCACCGGAAAGCCGACCTTCGGGAGGATCACGTCCCGGTAGACCTCGGCCGAGGACAGCACCTCGCGGTAGGCCACCCGCTTCCAGTCGAGGTACGCGCGCACCTTGCCGGTGAAATAGCTGATGGGGGAGCCGTACAGGATGAAGTGGTCCATGGCGGTGGGGACGGATGACCGATCGGGTGGCGCCCATGTTGCCAAAGCAGCCGACGGCGCACCGTCACCTTCGTGTCATGGGTCCCCGGAAACGCCCTCGAAGGGCCTTCACAGAGATGTCAAAGCGGACACGAAGAATCCGCCCTTCGCGTGGCGGCTGACATGGCGCCACGAAGATGTCTCGTTCACGGAATCATTCATGTCGCACGAAGTCTCCACCTCCCCCATGTCCCGCCCCCACTGGCGCGCGCTGCTCGCCCTGGGCACCACCGCGCTGGCCCTGTCCGCCTGCGGCGGTGACGACGACACGGTCACGCCCCCGCCCGCCGTCACGCAGAACGCCACGGCCCAGCTCGCGCTGCTCGAGACCACCGACCTGCACTACTACGCGCGGAGCTACAACTACTACGCCGACAAGGAAGACAAGACGGTCGGACTGGAGCGCACGGCCACGCTGATCCACCAGGCGCGCACCGAGTTCGCCAACACCCTGCTGGTCGACAACGGCGACACCATCCAGGGCACGGTGCTCGGGACCTACGAGGCGCAGGTGGCCCCGATCCCCGCCACGCAGCAGCTCACCATGTACAAGGCGATGGCCACGTTGAAGTACGACGTGGGCGTGCTCGGCAACCACGAGTTCAACTTCGGCCTGCCCTACCTGAACCAGATCCTCGGGGGTGGCCTCGACGTCGCCGGCGTGGACCCGGCCGCCGCCACCCAGGCCAACGGCCCCGGCTTCCCGATGGTCACGGCCAACGTCACGAGCCTGAAGACCAACAAGCCGCTGATCGCCCCCTACGTCATCCTCGAGCGCAACCTAACCGCCACGATGGCGGACGGCTCGAAGGGCACGGTGCCCATCAGGATCGGTGTCGTGGGCATCACCACGCCCGGCATCATGAACTGGGACAAGGACAAGCTCGACGGCAAGATCAGCACCCAGGACGGCCTGGAGACCGCGAAGAAGTACGTGCCCGAAGTGCGCGCCAAGGGCGCCGACCTCGTGTTCGTGCTGCTGCACGGCGGCATGTCCGCCAGCGGCTACAGCGCCAACATGGAGAACCCCGGCTACTACATCACGAAGGACGTGCCGGGCATCGACGGCATCGTGATGGGCCACGAGCACAACGTGTTCCCCAACCGAGGCACCAACCCGTCGTACAAGTTCGACGGCGCGGACAACACCAAGGGCACCGTCAACGGCGTGCCGGCGGTGATGGCCAGTTCGTGGGGCAAGGGCCTGGGCGTCATCAGCTACTCGCTCAAGTGGGACAACACCGCGAAGAAGTGGTCGATCGACACCACCAAGACTGCCGTGGACGTGCGCAACATCCAGAACGGCACCGAGTACGTGGCCTCCGACGCCGCCGTGATCGCGGCCGTGCAGACCCTGCACGACAAGACCCGCGCCTACGTCGCCTCGCCCATCGGCAACAGCGACTTCCGCCTCGCCTCGATGTTCGCCGACCTCGGTGACCCGAGCGCGCTGCAGGTCGTCAACCAGGCGCAGCAGGAGTACGTGGCCCAGTACGTCCAGAAGAGCCTGCCGCAGTACGCGGCCCTGCCCGTGCTGTCCGTCACCGCGCCGTTCAAGGCCGGCTACGGCAACAGCGGCGACTACACGAACGTGGCGTCCGGCACGCTGTCCGTCGTGGCCGCGGCCGACCTCTACCTGTACGACAACAACACGATCAACGCCGTGAAGGTCAACGGCGCACAAGTGAAGATGTGGCTGGAGAACGCGGCCAACCGCTTCAACCAGATCGACCCGGCCAGGACCACCGACCAGTGGCTCCTCAACGACAGCAAGACCGGCGTGCAGCCCGGCGCCTCGTTCCCGGGCTACAACTTCGACGCGTTCACCTCGCCCGACATCGCCTACGAGATCGACGTGACGCAACCGAAGTACAACGTCAACAACCCGAGCCAGGGCGGCGAGCGCATCAAGAACCTGACCTACAAGGGCCAGCCGATGAGCGCGACGCAGGAGTTCATCATCGCCACCAACAACTACCGCGCGAACAGCAGCGCCCCGTTCATCCTGGGCACGGGCAAGGCGTTCGACATCGTGTGGGCCTCGCCCGATGCGAACCGCGAAGTGGTGCTGAACTACGTGAAGAGCAAGCAGAACATCACGCGTGCGGCGAACGGCTCGGCGCGCAGCTGGACGTTCACGAAGGTGGCGACGGCGGGCAAGGTGCTGTTCAAGTCGGCGAAGGATTCGCTGGGCGTGGCGCAGGCCGCGGGGCTGAACAACATCAGCGTCGAGAAGGCGGACGACACCGGCGTCAATGCGGGGGATGGCAGCTACACCATCTATCGCGTCGATCTGAGCCAGTGAAGACGAGCTGACCGTCGCCGGCAACAAAGGGGCTCCCGAGGGAGCCCCTTTTTTCATGGCGCAGTTTCGCGCTGCGGGTCAGGGGCAAGGTCGGCGACGCCGACGCGCAGCGCCGATGAGGAGCAGTCCGGCCAGCAGCAGGGCCGCCGTGGCGGGTTCGGGCACCGGGGCCGCCACGGGAGCCCACGTCACCTCGAGGTCTTCGAAGCCGAATCGGTACCCCAGTTCGGACGACACGAACCCGAAGCTGAAGGTCAGCGGATCGCCCGCGCCGGCCCGCAGCGTGGTGGCGTCGTGGTCGTCGAAGAGGCTGCCCTGCGGGCCGGTGATGGACGCACTGCCGCCGCCGTACTTGGGCATGAAGTCGGTCATGAAGTGGACCGTCTGGGTGGTCGTGCCGTAGTCGCTCAGCAGGATGATGCTCGGGAAGGCCCACGGCTCGCTCGGGGTGCCCTGGAACACCTCGAAGTGTTCGCCCCTGATGCTGAACGTCATCGAGAGGTAGCCGCCGGCGCCGTTGAGCCAGTAGGAGCGGTCGTCGGGGTCGGCCACCGGGTGATGGACGGGAGCGGGCACGAAGATGTCGAAGGTGCCGGTGGCCGGCGCGTCCTGGTAGTAGGAGAGCGGCGGGCGTGGCTCCGTCCAGTAGGCGTAGTCCACCCACGTGGTGCCTGAGAACGTGCCGGAGATGTGGAACGGCGTGGCGCCATGTGCGGCCCAGGGGATGGCGGCGAGGGTCAGCACGAGCAGGCTGGAACGCACGGGATGGGACATGGGGTTCTCCTTGGGCGGTGCGACGACACGACGACACCACCCACACTAGGTCGAGCGCGACGCATCTTCAATCCCACAGACCTTCGTTCGCGGCCTGATGGCCCCCAGGATCTCCGTGTCGATGCAATACGCGACTGAACCTGCCAGAAGGCGCCGAGCGCCATCGGCGTTGCCCGCGAATGGGGGGCCGGGAGCGCCTTGCGCAGGCACCGGCAAATCGCCATGATCGCCGCTGCCTCGACTCAAGGAGCGCTGACCGATGTCGTACTCGCTGAACACGGAACGCAGTTCGGTGGCCTTCGCCATGGACACGGGCGAACAGATCCAGGAGCGCCCCGACGATTTCGACTGCGTGCTCGACATCTACTCGAACCTCACGTTGGACCTCGGTCCGGTGGGCCTCGGAGAGTTCGGGCACCAGGGCAACTACAGCGGCTGGATGGCCCTGTCCGACAACGAGGGCGTGGCCGTGAGCGGCCTCACCAGCTGCGGCGCGGTGCTGGTCGCCAACGTCAACTTCAGCTTCGTGGCTGCGGGTCACATGAGCGGGGATGCCCGGTTCGTCGGTCCATGGTGCGAGGCCCTGGCCGCAGACGCCAGGGGCATCCGCCCCCACCACATGCTGTGGGGCACCGGCCCCGATGGCAGCCGGCGCACGGGCGGACAGATGCTGATGCAATACATGAAGGCGTTCAACATCAACCCGGCCCGCGCACCGGCCGTGGTGGGTTGCGGCGCCATCTTCCTCGTGCGGTCGGGAAGCGGGAAGGCCTTTGCCAGCGTGAGCGTGGAGATGCCGTTCCGCCGCCAAGGCCAGGCCGTCCGTCAGCGCTCCACCAGCACCTCACTGGACCCGGTGCTCGCCCTGTTCCTCAACCTGCAGGACTTCGACCAGAACGCCGACCTGACCCACTACACCATGTTGATCACGACCCTCGGCGCCCACGTCGGGGTCCACGCCCCCCTCCAGTTCGAGGAGTCGAAACAGCGCAAGCAGATCCTCGAACTGGGGCCCGTCATCATGAAGAAGTTCGCGCCAAGCCTCGAAGCGCAGCCGGAGTTCGTGCGAAGCGGGTTTCGCAAGTTCAACCTCTTCACTGCGTTTCCGACCCTCAAGGTGTGAGGGTCGACGTGCTCCTCGGCGAAGACCTCCTGCAGCCGAGCCGTCAACGGGCATCAACCACCTCGGTGAATTGACCCCGCGCCTGCAGCCGCACCGGCAACAGCTCGGGCAGCCTGCGGCGGAGGTCGTCGGGCCGGCGTGGGTCGAAGGTCCCGGTGACGGGCAGCGCGCCGACCTGCGGGTCGGCCGGCACGAGACCGGTGGCCGCGTAGCGCTCGAACTCGGCGAGCACGTCGACGAGCGGCGTGGCGACGAAGGACACGCGGCCCGAACGCCAGGAGGCGATGGCGTCCGGGGCGACCCGCGACGTCGCGCCGAGGTGGCCGGCCGCATCACCCGCGACCTGTTCGCCCGCACCCAGGTCCACGGTGGCACCGCCCATCCGCACCTGCACACGGCCCTCCTCCACCGCCACCTGCCCCCGGGTGTCCTTGTCGACCTTCGGCGTGTAGCGCACGGCGAAGCGCGCGCCGGCGGTCTCGATGCGCCACGGTCCCGCCTGCACTTCAAACGGGCGGCCGTCCTGCGGCACCTCGAAGACCACCTGTCCCGTCGACAGCCGCACCACGCGGCGTGAGCCGTACAGCGAGACCTCGGCGCGGGTGGACGAGTCGAGCGTCATCCGCGTGGTGTCGGGCAGGGACACGTCGAGCTGTGCGCCGCGGTTCGTCAGGTAGGTGTTCGCGTAGTCGGGCTGCTGGCGCCAGTAGGACCAGCCCACGAACGAGGCGCCGACGACGGCGGACAGCAGGACGGCCACGAGGGCGGCGGCCAGGTACCAGGGGCGGGGTGGTCGGTCGGGGGGCGGGACGAGGGTCACGTGGGTGTCGGAGCAGCAGACAAGGCGGCGGAATTATTGCCGACGGGGTGTGCCACGGGCGAAGCGGCCGGTCAGCGCGGCCACCACCAGGGAGGTGGGAGGCACCTGACGCTTCTCGCGGCCAGCCTCATAAATGGAATGCGCACCTGCCGGCGCAGCGCTGATTGGATCCCGGAAAAACTGAAAAGGGCAAGATCTCCCCTCGCCTTTCCCTCGCCCCTCCTGGTGATGCAAAAGAGCAGACGTGACATTAGCCTCTCTCGATCCCGCGCAAACCACCCAACTGATTTTCGGAAGCAGGTCCGCAGCATGTACGCGTCCCATACCACCGTTTCAACAATCGCGCAGTTCACAACCGCAGTCCTTCGAATCTCCGACCTGATCGACCAGGCGCCGGGAAGCATCTGGTACCGAGGCATGGAAAATGGCGCCTATCGCTTGTCACCTGGCGTGTTCAGAGGAAGAACTCTCGACGAGACCTCCATCGTTACCGACTTCCTCGTCAACCTTCCCATCCACGTTCGCGACCGGACTCCGGACCCGTGGGAAATCTACGCCCTCATGCAGCACCACGGGGCTCCTACACGGCTGTTGGACTGGAGCAAGTCGCCTTTGGCTGCGTTGTTCTTCGCGCTCGACTTCGATGAGTCGCGGGCACCGCCCGACATGTCCCCCGTCGTTTACGTCATGAGCCCACATCAGATCAATGACCTAACACACGGCCGGAAGGAGCTCTTCGTCCCCAGGGTCGGGTTTGGTGCGCCAGAAGAGGCCGAGCTGATTCACTCGTACCTGCCAGATCCGCTCCGGCTCACTCCGTATTCTGCGGCTGACCGACACGCACTTCCCATCGCAATCGAACCGACGTTCTCGAATCCCCGTCTCGTCGCGCAGTCCGGCTGCTTCACGGTGCACGGCACCTCCAGCGGCGGCCTCGATGAATTGAGCGGCCTGCCGGCAAAACTGCACCGCATCGACATCAAGCCCAGTTCAACACCCAAGCTCCGACAAAGCCTGGAATTCCTTGGTCTGCGCACCGACGCGATCTATCCGGATCTAGACCACCTCGCGTTGCGAATCAAGACCGACTGGGTTCGGTGAGCTTTTGTCGGTTGGCTGCCCTCGCTGCTCGCATCGGAGACGTTCACGCGCCAGGGTCAGGCCTTGCCTTATGCAAACCACACGCAATAGACCGCACCTTTGCGAATGGGCTCGTAGAGAGGATGCAAAAGGCAACCCCACTCCGACGCCGCCCCGTCGTGCGGCAGCGCAAGTACCGCGAAACATTTTTCCAACCTCGAGGCAGCTTCAAGATTCGCCGAAAAAACCTCTGTGGTCTTCTAACCAAAGTTCAGTGTTCGCAAATAGCTGTGTCGAGCGAGCGTACATACGCCCCTTGTCGCCTCTGTTCGACGGCGCTTTGAGCATGTTTCTGACTTCAACAGCCATGCGACTCCGAAGGGATTTAATGGCCTGAAATTGAGTGCGTTTCGTCGCCCTCAGGAGACAACTCTTGTCTATTAGGTGCGCTACAAGTCGATCGACATATCGAGGCTCTGTTGAACTCTGGCGCAGAAACCGTCCAGCTTTTCGATCTTCTTCATCGATCAAAAACAGCCGACTCAACTCAGGCTCGTCCAACAGTAAGAATCCGTAGTCATGCGCGCGCTCTCCGACGGGAATTCCATAGTCCTCCACCAAGACCACATGCCCGCCGTCACACAGAAGGGACGCGCATTTCGAAAATGTATCGAGCCACTCGCGCGGATCAATTTCGTGCAGCACGTTGCACATTACTATTGCATTAAAAGACCCGGGATTCAATCGGAAATTAAGGGTCTCCAGACTTCCAAACCAACGCCCCTCTAGTTCTTCTGCGGGGACATCGGAATAAACGGACGACATCTCGCGCAAGCACTCCGCCTTATCCGACTCATCGATATCAAGGGCAAAATATTCAAGCCAAGGCTGCTCATCTAGCATCCCGTCCTTGAGTGTCGCCAGCAATCTCCCTTTCCCAGCGCCGAAATCCAGAACTCGGAAAGGAGGCCGCACTCCATCTACAATCTTCGCAATTTTCCACAGCTCATCGCGGATCTGAATCGTCTGAGGGTCTTTTACGTCGGGGCCGACCACAGCCGGCGGAAACAAGCACTCGGACAGGAAGCGGGTTGCAGCATAAGCGTAAGGCAGGTGTGTCAGCGCGTTGAGATCCGCTGAGCCGTCCTGGCCTCCGAGAAGACTCTCAAGAACAAGCTCGGGCGTTCGACCCGCGCGCTTTACGCGCCCATCGTTCACATACCAAAGACAGTCCGCATTTTTTCTCACCAGATGAGCTACAAGTGGAACAGAGTGAGTCGCGATCCAAACTTGTGCCAACGAGCTGATGGATTGCAGCGCCGCGATAACCTCAATGAGCACAGCTGGATGCAGGTGATTCTCGGGTTCATCCAACAAAACAATGCTGTCACTTAGATTTTTCCTTTGGGCATGCAAGAGACACCCAAATTGAAAAAGAATCTGTTGGCCCGCGGATAGTGACTGGGTATAGGGCTGATGAGGGCCGATTTGAAGCCGCCCGTCTTGGATTTCCAATGGGAAATCCTCACCGAGAAGCCGGCTGAGCAATTTTCGCAACTCCAGAGCGCCGCGTTCGTGCTCAAGTAGCTCGGTACCGCCTGCGCGCCGCCTCGCAAGCTCATGCTCGTTGGCTCTTCGCAGAACCTCATATGCATAAGCCGGCGCGGTGAACTCGGCGCCAGCCACCTGACCTTCCAGCTGTTTCGCCCGATTTGACGCGTCCATCTGCGTGAACGCAGAAGGATCTTGGAGGGAAGCCACTGTGGGGACAAACCGAATCAGACTTGGGGGCCGTCTTCCAACTATTTTCAAAGCGTCCGAAGCATCCAACTGCCGATTAAGTTCGGCAGTACGCCGCTCAAAATCGTGCAACTTGCCGCGCAGCATCTCCAAACTACGCGAATCTGGACTAGCTACACTCTCTCGGCGCAGCTCAGCGTCGTACATCTTCTGCTGCTCAGAAATATTGAGGAGCTCTTTATGTATGCTGTCACGAGCGCCTGAGTGCAGGGACTTTGTCCCCAACCTTTCTAAGAGCCGAAGCAATCGGCTTTTTCCGCCACCGTTGGGACCTGCCAAAACAACCGTTCGACCTAGTCCGCTCATCTCCAGATCCGGCGTTAGGTGCAACTCAGGTAGGCCGAGCCCCATCCCGAGAAATCGCTGCTCGCTCAAAGATATTGACTCGATCATCCCTGGCTTTCTGCTTTCTTTTCGGCCCACATTCTTAATCGGCTTCCGATCGTAGGCGCCGCCAACAATAGGCCGAAGCCTCGTTCCTCACTCCACCGTGACTGACTTCGCCAGATGCCTCAGCGTGTCCAGAAGGTGATCTACGAGAACAACTTGCGAGCAGCAGGAACGGGGGGACGCGGCTCCCTGAGCATCTCAACAAGACGGACTCGCAGAAAACAAGCGAACGACGTCAAAGACGGGCAGGCTTCCCGTCCCCCGGCAACGAACAATGTGGCAAACACGGGAGCGATCCCGTCCATTCACATACGCATCTCATCCACCCTTCGCCCGAGGCTGACTTCGGAGGAATTGACCGAGCCCCCGTTCATAGCTCAGAACTCGAGCCGTTGCGCGGGGATGGCGTTCAGTATCCAGCTCTCTTGGTGGGTGTAGTGAACCTGCAGCTCCGCCTCCAGTTGCGTCCCGGCGGCCTGCAGCGCGAGTTGCGTCTGAACATTGGGCCCGGTGCTGTGCGCCTGCCCGGCAGCAAGCCACTTCGAGTGGAGATCGAAAGATCGTACGAAAGAGTTGATTTTCAGGTTCTTGCTCGTGTCGTTCGCCATAGCACCGGCGTACTTATACGAGTCAATGACGGTATGTTTTCCGTCCCCGTCGACATCGACCGGGTTTGAAATCCATTTGAACACGTGGAGCAAAAACAGATTCGCAACCCACGGCAGGACCACCGCCCCGACCTGCTCCTGAGTACTACCGCTCAAACTCCCGTGTAGATTGGTCGCGCCAATAATTATTACACTGGGCTCTGCGGGTCCGGTACCCAGTTGGGTGCGTCCAGCGCCGATGTAATTAAAGACCCCCGCATAGCACTGCCCAAGATACAGGACCGCGTTTACCAGATTGGGCGCCGACTTGATTCCCATCAAAAGCGCGGAAGGGGTGATAACGACGGGCGCATCGATCCCCTGGATACCCCCGTGCCCCGTGACGAAGATCACGATATTTTCGTAGGCATTCTGGGCAAGATCGGTAAAGAGATCGGAGCTAAGCTTGATCACGTAGGCGTTCGTCGAGCCCATTCCAATCCATTGGAGGATCGGCGCGCGATCAGCACCGTCAATGTAAATCGCAATGTCCGCGGGAGCAACGCCGGCGGATTCAAGGCAATACAGCCCGAATGCCAAATCCAAAATATGTCGCGGCTCTGGCTGTTTGCTCGATGCAAGAAGCAGGACCCATTTGGTACCGCCCGCCTTGAGGCCCATCAGTGGTGAGCAAAGAGTTTGCTGGACGAAACGTTGCTCAATGAGCGCGGCTGAGGCATGTCTGAGAAGTACAGCAATTCATCGATATGAACGCTAACCTCATTGCCTGGCAAGCACTTTACGACTTTTCCGCGGCTGTCCAACTCAAAGATTTGCGCATCTGCCTTGAGGTACAACACTGCATCGTGCCCCTCTTCACCGTCCGAGTTTGACTTAAACAACAGCCACTGCCCGAGATTCACACACGCCTTGACAGCATCGTCGATCTCCGGGAAGTCGCTGGACAGAACAATATGCGTTTTCATGCGTCACCCCTCTTTGATCGCGGAGAAGCACTCTTGGCGCTCTTCTTTTTTAGCAGATCTGCCTCTCTTGGATCCGATTTTCACTCTGCGCGTAGCGCTACCGAGCTGCAAAAAGCGCCGGAATCGGGTAGGAGTTCGGATGTCAAGTGTGCCAGAGGTGTCCTAGGACCCCAAGGGCAAAATGCTCACGAGCCGGCTTGTCCGCCTCTCATGCTGCCCTGCCGGTTCGCAACTTTGTTGTTTTGATCCCATTTCTCTTCTGGGGAACCAGGGAAGGGGCCAAAGCCCCTGTCTCATTCCACCGTCACCGACTTCGCCAGATTCCGCGGCTTGTCCACATCAGTGCCGCGCGCACACGCCGTGTGATACGCCAGCAACTGCAGCGGAATCACATGCAGGATCGGCGACAGCGCGCCATAGTGCTCCGGCATCCGGATCACCTTCACGCCTTCCGACGACTCGATCCGCGAATCCGAGTCCGCGAACACGAACAGCTCACCCCCACGCGCCCGCACTTCCTGCAAGTTGCTCTTCAGCTTCTCCAGCAGCGCATCGTTCGGCGCAATGGTGACCACCGGCATCTCCGAGGTGACCAGCGCCAGCGGCCCGTGCTTCAGTTCACCGGCCGGGTAAGCCTCGGCGTGGATGTAGCTGATCTCCTTCAGCTTCAGGGCACCTTCCAGCGCGATCGGGTAGTGCAGACCACGCCCCAGGAACAACGCGTTTTCCTTGCGCGCGAATTCCTCGGCCCACGCCATCACCTGCGGCTCCAGCGCCAGCACCGCTTGCACGGCGACAGGCAGGTGACGCAGCGCCTTCAGATGCGCCAGCTCCTGCGCCTCGGTCAGGTGACCACGCACCTGGGCGAGCGACAGCGTCAGCAGGAAGAGCCCGACGAGCTGCGTGCTGAACGCCTTCGTGGAGGCCACGCCGATCTCGACGCCGGCACGCGTGATGTACGCGAGTTCGCACTCCCGCACCATGGCGCTCGTGGCCACGTTGCAGATGGTCAGCGTGTGGTTCATGCCCATGCTGCGGGCATGCTTCAGCGCGGCCAGGGTGTCGGCGGTTTCGCCGCTCTGGGTGATGGTGACGACCAGCTGGCGCGGGTTCGGGACGCTGTCGCGGTAGCGGTACTCGCTGGCGATCTCGACGCTGACGGGGATCTTGGCGATGCTTTCGAGCCAGTACTTGGCGGTGGAGCCGCTGTAGTAGCTGGTGCCGCACGCGAGGATCAGCACCGAGTCGATGTCCTTGAAGACGCGGTAGGCGCCGTCGCCGAAGAGTTCGGGGGTGACGCTCTCGACGGCGTCGAGGGTGTCGGCGATGGCGCGCGGCTGCTCGAAGATTTCCTTCTGCATGAAGTGGCGGTACGGGCCCAGTTCGGCGGCGCCGGTGTGG
>Ga0209050_1002154_pt1 | contig 17919 bp, 14 predicted proteins | sample Araplavi_mTSA_r2_FD_184276 | JGI IMG/M metagenome (GOLD analysis project Ga0209050, IMG submission 184276) | Arabidopsis root microbial communities from North Carolina, USA - plate scrape MF_Cvi_mTSA_r2 (SPAdes) (version 2) | ecosystem: Host-associated > Plants > Roots > Endosphere | place: USA... | reverse complement strand
GAAGCGGACGAGTTCCCGCACCACACGGTTGAGGAATGGGCCGCACTGGCCGGCGACACCCTCGAATTCGCCCGCGTGCGCAAGGCCGGCAAGGCCAACGTGCGCGTGTTCAATCCGACGGGCAAGGCCAATGGCTGGGAATCGGCGCACACCGTGCTGCAGATCGTCAACGACGACATGCCGTTCCTGGTCGACACCGTGACCATGACCCTGGCCGAACATGGCGTGGGCGTGCACGTGCTGGGCCACCCGGTGATCCGCTTTACCCGCGACAAGGCCGGCAAGCTGTCGACGGTCGGCGAAGGCACCGCCGAATCGGTGATGCTGCTGGAGATCGATCGTCAGCCGGCCGACGCGATGACCGACGTCGAACAGGCCATCGTCAAGGCGCTGGAGGAAGTGCGTGCGATCGTCGGTGACTGGGAAGCCATGCGCAACAAGGCGCTGGCCCTGGCCGACGACCTCGGTACCCGCCAGCTGCCGGTCGACGATGCCTCACGCACCGAGGCGCAGGCGTTCCTGCGCTGGGCCGCGGACAACCATTTCACCTTCTTCGGCTACCGCGAGTACCGCGTGGAGAAGCAGGGCAAGGAAGAGGTGCTGGCGCCGTTGAATGCCACCGGCCTGGGCCTGATGCGCGGCAAGGACAAGTCCGCCGCACGACCGGTCAAGACGCTCGCCGCGCAGGGTCTCAACGCCACCACCGGCCTGAAGGATGCGCTGATCCTGACCAAGACCAACGCGCGCTCGCGCGTGCACCGCGCCGGCTACATGGATTACATCGGCGTGCTGGAGTTCGACGCCAAGGGCAAGATCATCGGTGAGCAGCGCTTCCTGGGCCTGTTCACTTCCAGCGCCTACAACCGCCGCCCGTGGGAAATCCCGCTGGTGCGCCAGCGCCACGAATATGTGATGAGCCAGTCCGGCCTGGCCCCGGCCAGCCACAGCGGCAAGGCCCTGCGGCATATCCTGGAAACCCTGCCGCGCGAAGAACTGTTCCAGTCCAGCGAGGACGAACTGTTCCGCACCGCCATGGGCGTGCTGGGCCTGCAGGAGCGCGTGCGCAGCCGCCTGTTCCTGCGTCGCGACAAGTACAGCCGTTTCATCTCCGCGCTGGTCTACCTGCCGCGCGAGCGTTTCAACACCGACGTGCGCCTGCGCATCGAAGCGATGCTCAAGGACGCCCTGCAGGGCGAGTACGTGGACAGTTCGGTGGTGCTGGGCGAGTCGCCGCTGGCCCAGGTGCACCTGATCGTGCGCCCGAAGGCCGGGCAGACCCTGGAAGTGGATACCCGCGTGCTGGAGCAGAAGCTGGCCCAGGTCCTGCGCAACTGGCAGGACGATCTGCGCGAAGCGCTTGTGGCCCGCCACGGTGAAACCGAAGGCCTGCGCATTGCCGCCCGTATCGGCAAGGCGCTGCCGGCAGGCTATATCGAAGATTCCAGCACCGAGATCGCGGCCAACGACGTGAGCCAGCTCGACGCGCTGACCGGCCCGGACGACCTGCGCCTGAGCCTGCAGGCGGTGCATCGCGAAGAAGGCGATGGCCTGCGCCTGAAGCTGTACCGCCAGCTGGACGACATTCCGCTGTCCGATGCGCTGCCGATGATGGAAAACATGGGCCTGCGCGTGATCTCCGAGCGCCCATACCGCCTGACCGTCGACAACGCGCCGGTGTATGTGCAGGACTTCGAAGTGGAATCGGTGGCCGGCCCGATCGACGCGGCCAGCGCCGACGCTGCCTTCGGCGAGACCTTCGCCCGGGTCTGGCACGGCGATGCCGAGAACGATGGCTTCAACCGCCTGGTGCTCTCGGCCGGCCTGCATTGGCGCCAGGTCGCCATGCTGCGCGGGTACTGCAAGTACCTGCTGCAGACCGGCGTGCCGTTCTCGCAGGCCTACGTGGAAGGCACCTTCACCCGTTACCCGCTGCTGGCCCGCCTGCTGGTGGAACTGTTCGAAGCGCGCTTCGACCCGGCCACCGGGCATGAGGACAAGGACGCCATCGCCGAAGGCCAGGCCGATCTGCGCGCGCACCTGACCGTGCTGGCCGGTGGCGACGAGGCCACCCTGAAGGTGCTCAAGACCGTGGTCGATGCCCGCAAGGGCGACCGCCGGGCGCAGATGGACGCCGCGCGCGAGGCGCTGCTCAAGCTGATGGACCGCGTGTCCAGCCTGGACGAGGACCGCATCCTGCGCAGCTTCATGGGCGTGATCGACGCCACCCTGCGCACCAGCTACTACCAGACCGATGCACAGGGCCGCCACGGCCACGTGATCAGCTTCAAGTTCGATTCGGCGCTGGTGCCGGACCTGCCCAAGCCGCGCCCGTACCGCGAAATCTTCGTATACGGCCCGCGCGTGGAAGGTACCCACCTGCGCTTTGGCGCGGTCGCCCGTGGCGGCCTGCGCTGGTCGGACCGTCGCGAAGACTTCCGTACCGAAGTGCTGGGCCTGGTCAAGGCGCAGATGGTCAAGAACACGGTGATCGTGCCGGTCGGTGCCAAGGGTGGCTTCTTCGCCAAGACCCCGCCGGCCAGCGGCGACCGCGATGCGGTGTTCGCCAACGGCGTGGCCTGCTACAAGCTGTTCATCCAGGGCCTGCTGGACATCACCGACAACATCGTCAACAACAAGATCGTGCCGCCGGTGGACGTGGTCCGCCACGACATGGACGACCCGTATCTGGTGGTGGCCGCCGACAAGGGCACCGCAACCTTCTCCGACATCGCCAACGGCCTGGCCATCGCGCACGGCTTCTGGATGGGCGATGCGTTCGCTTCGGGCGGTTCGGTCGGTTATGACCACAAGGGCATGGGCATCACCGCGCGCGGTGCATGGGAGTCGGTCAAGCGCCACTTCCGCGCGCTGGGCCGTGACAGCCAGAGCCAGGATTTCACCACGGTGGGCGTCGGCGACATGTCCGGCGACGTGTTCGGCAACGGCATGCTGTTGTCGCGCCACATCCGCCTGCTGGCGGCGTTCGACCACCGCCACATCTTCCTGGACCCGAACCCGGATGCGGCCACCTCGTTCGTCGAGCGCGAGCGCATGTTCACGGTGCCGCGTTCCAGCTGGGCGGACTACGACACCAAGCTGATCAGCAAGGGCGGCGGCGTGTACCCGCGCAGCCTGAAGTCGATCGAGATCACGCCGCAGGTGCGCGAGGCGCTGGGTCTGGAGGACAACGTCAAGGCGCTGTCGCCGAACGACCTGATGAGCGCGATCCTGAAGGCGCCGGTGGACCTGCTGTGGAACGGCGGCATCGGTACGTACGTGAAGGCGGCCACCGAGCAGCACAGCGACGTCGGCGACCGCGCCAACAACGCGCTGCGCGTGAACGGCGGTGAGCTGCGCTGCAAGGTGGTGGGCGAGGGCGGCAACCTGGGCATGACCCAGTTGGGCCGCATCGAGGCGGCCCAGGCCGGCGTGCTGCTCAACACCGACTTCATCGACAACTCGGCCGGTGTGGATACCTCCGACCACGAAGTCAACATCAAGATCCTGCTCAATGATGTGGTGCGGGCCAAGAAGTTGACCGTCGACCAGCGCAACAAGCTGCTGGCGTCGATGACCGACGAAGTGGCCGACCTGGTGCTCAATGACAACTACCGCCAGAACCAGGCGCTGAGCCTGATGGAGCGGATGGCGGTCAAGCGTCTGGGCTCCAAGCAGCACTTCATCCGCACGCTGGAAAAGCAGGGGTTGCTGGATCGCCAGATCGAGTTCCTGCCGTCCGACGCGGAGCTGTCGGCGCGCAAGGCACGCGGCCAGGGCCTGACGCGGCCGGAGCTGTCGGTGCTGCTGTCCTATTCCAAGCTGGTGGCCTTCCAGCAGCTGCTGGAATCGGACATTCCGGAAGATCCGTACCTGTCCAAGGAGCTGCAGCGTTACTTCCCGACGCCGCTGCAGAAGAAGTACGCCGATGCGATGGAACGTCACCGCCTGAAGCGCGAGATCATCGCCACGGCGGTGACCAACCAGACCATCAACCGGATGGGCGCCACGTTCCTGATGCGCATGCAGGAAGACACCGGCCGCAGCATTGCCGAGGTCGCCAAGGCGTATACGATCAGCCGTGAAACGCTGGACGCGCGGGCGCTGTGGGCGCAGATCGATGCGCTCGACGGGACCCTGCCGGAGTCGGTGCAGATCGACGCGCTGGAAGTGATCTGGAAGCTGCAGCGTTCGTTCGTGCGCTGGCTGCTGTTCCGTCCCGGCGCGATGCCGGGCATCACCGAGGCGGTGAACCGCTACCAGGCGCCGTTCAACGACATCCGCGAGGCGTCGGGCGTGCTGCCCGATTCGCAGCGTCCGGCCTACGAGGCCAGTGTGCAGGAGTGGAAGGACAAGGGCCTGCCGCCGGCCCTGGCGCAGCAGCTGTCCGAGCTGCAGTTCCTGGAACCGGCGTTCGACATCATCGAGCTGGCGCGTACCCGCAAGCTCAAGCCGGTGGACGTGTCCAAGGTCCACTTCCGCCTGGGCGATGCGCTGCAGCTGCCGTGGCTGTTCGAGCAGATCGACGCGCTGGAGGTCAACGGCCGCTGGCATGCGGTGGCCCGTGGCGTGCTGCGCGACGAGTTGGCGGCCCATCACCGCAACCTGGCCGCCCAGGTGCTGTCGATGAAGGGCGGCAATGCGGAAGCCAAGGTCGCGGCCTGGATCGGTCGTGATGACAGCAGCCTGCGCTTCACTCTGTCGATGCTGCAGGAGCTGGCCGAGCAGAAGACGCTCGACTACCCGACGGTATCGGTGGCGGTGCAGCGCCTGGGCCAGCTGGCCGCCCACGGCGCGTAAGCGCTCGACGTGGTGGTTGATGAAAAGGCCCCGCTTCGGCGGGGCCTTTTCTTTTGTGGAGCAACGTGATTGCATGCGATGACGTAGAGCCGGGCTCTGCCCGGCTGCTTCATGCATTCAGGCGAACAGCTCTTGGCTGATGCATGCACCGAGCTGGGCCGTCGGGTGTGGGTTTGCGGGACACGCCGTAAATACGTCCATGTAGGCTTGTAGAAAACATCCATGTTTTCTACAGTCCCGCAAACCCACCCCCGCCGACCCTCCGACAGTAGGCCGGTGGCCAAGGGAAAAGCGGAATGCGGAAATGCGGAAATGCGGAAATGCGGAAATGCGTAGAGCCACGCCTTGCGTGCCTGCTTCTTCCATCCGCATACGACCAACCGTCGGGGGGCGGGCGGCGGGTAGCCCCCGGAGGGACGCTAGAAAACATGGATGTTTTCTAGCAGCCTACATGGATGTATTCACGGCGTGTCCCGGAGCGGGGCTGCCCGACGCCCGCCCCCTGCACGTATCACCCAAGACGCTGCCTTCAGCGACCAAGCAGCAACCACGCGAACGCCTGCGGAGGGTATGCTTCATCCGGAAGCCTTCCACCGGAACCCCACATGAGCGATACCCCCCGCATCGCCTTCCTGGCCAGCAACACCGAGGCGGCGCAGCTGGCCCGGGCCGCCATGGTCGCGCGCTATGGCGACCCTGCGCCGGAGGCGGCCGAGGTACTTTGTCCGCTGGGCGGCGACGGCTTCATGCTGCAGACGCTGCACCGGCATGGGCATCTGGGCTTGCCGGTGTTCGGGATGAAGCTGGGAACCGTCGGCTTCCTGATGAACCAGTACCGGGCCGAGGACGACCTCCAGGCGCGCATTGCACGGGCCGAACCGGCCAACCTGCGGCCGCTGGAGATGCTGGCGCTTACCGAATCGGGCACCATCACCGGTTCGCTGGCCTATAACGACGTGTCGTTGCTGCGCCAGACCCGTCAAGCGGCGCACATCGGGGTGGACCTCAATGGGCAGGAGCGGGTGGCCGAGCTGATCGGCGATGGGGTGCTGGTGGCAACGCCCGCTGGCAGCACGGCCTACAACTACTCCGCGCACGGGCCGATCCTGCCGCTGGGCTCGCATACGATCGCGCTGACGCCGCTGGCCCCGTACCGGCCGCGGCGCTGGCGCGGCGCGATCCTGAAGGCCGACACCGAGGTGCGGTTCCGGGTGCTGGACCCTTACAAGCGCCCGGTCAGCGTGACCGCGGACTCGCACGAAACCCGGGATGTGGTCGAGGTGACCATCCGCGAGTCGCGCGAGCGCCGGGTGACCCTGCTGTTCGATCCGGAGCACAACCTGGAAGACCGGATCCTCAGCGAACAGTTCATGTTTTGAACGACAATAGCTGGCCGGCCGCTTCGGCCGCACTGGATTGCTGACTGCCATGGGCGACAACACCCCCCGCTTGCTGACCGTAGCCGTGACCTCGCGCGCGCTGTTCGACCTGGAGGAAGGCCACGCGCTGTTCGAGGCCGAGGGCGTGGACGCCTACGCCGAATACCAGCGCAAGCACGAGGACGACGTGCTGCGCCCCGGGGTGGCATTCCCGGTGGTGCGCAAGCTGTTGGCGCTGAACCAGGGCCAGTCGCCGGAATCGCCGCGGGTGGAGGTCATCCTGCTCTCGCGCAACTCCGCCGATACCGGGCTGCGCATCTTCAACTCGATCCAGCACTACGATCTGGGCATCATCCGCGCGACGTTCACCGCCGGCGAGCCGACCTGGCCGTATGTGAAGCCGTTCGGAACCGACCTGTTCCTGTCGGCCAATCCCGAGTCGGTGCGCCGCGCACTGCGCCACGGCATCGCGGCGGCGACCATCCTGCCCAAGCCGCCCGGCGAAACCATCGCGGCAGCCGAGCAGATGGACCTGGGCAGGCCGCTGGGCCAGCTGCGCATCGCCTTCGACGGCGATGCGGTGATCTTCGGCGACGAGAGCGAGCGCATCTCGCGCGAGCAGGGCGTGGAAGCCTTCGGGCGGCATGAGCGCGAGAACGCGCGCGAGCCGCTCAGTGGCGGGCCGTTCCGCAATTTCCTGTCGGCGCTGCATACGCTGCAGGCGGTGTTCCCGTCCGGTGATGATGCGCCGATCCGCACCGCGCTGGTCACTGCGCGCTCGGCGCCGGCGCACGAACGGGTGATCCGCACGCTGCGCGAATGGGGCGTGCGTCTGGACGAAGCGCTGTTCCTGGGCGGCCGGCACAAGGGGCCGTTCCTGGAGGCGTTCGGGGCGGACATCTTCTTCGACGACTCCCAGCACAACATCGACAGCGCCCGCCAGCACCTCAGCGTCGCCGCGGGTCACGTGCCGCATGGCGTGGCCAACGATTGAAGGGGTCACGACCAACGGTCGTGACCTACCGGAGATGGCACGGGCGGGCGTGTGGGCCGGCGGGCCGATGGTCCTTCCGGCCAACGGGCCAATCGGCATACGAGCCGATGCGCGTTCGGGCCGATGGTCCGATGGCCGCGCGGGCCGATGGGCTGACGGCTGGCGGGTAGGTCACGACCGTTGGTCGTGACCCCGTCAATTCAACGGCAGCTCGATGTTCACCAGCTTCCACTGAAGGCCCTGCCGCTGCAGCACGAACACCACCAGCGCGCCCTGTGGCGTGTGGGTGGTGGCGGTGAACCGTGACGACGACTCGAAGCGATGCGTGGCGCCTTCCAGCGGTCGCGCCGCGCGGGGCGCGGCAAAGGTATCGTTGCTTTCCAGATCGTTGCTGGCCCGCTTCCATAGCGTGTGGCCTTCCAGCAGCGCGCCAATGCCGGTCGGGGTCACCATCGCATCCACCGCCGTTCCGCTCAGGCGCTGGCCGGCGGTCAACAGCAGCGCGCCGACCAGGTTGGACTGCACGTCGGGGCCGGCCCGGCGTACCACGTAATCGTCCAGCTGCGCACGCAGGTTGGCGCGCAGCAGCGGGAAGTCCACGTAGCGGTCCAGCCGGGAGGTGTCCTTCTGTTCGATCGCCTGCGCCAGCCCGCGCAGGGTCAGATACGGCCCGCTGACAAGCCAGCCGGCCAGCAGCACCACGATCAGGCCCAGCAACAGAAGCAGCTTTTTCATGGCGCCAGCTTGCCGCAGCCCCCGTCAACGCAGGGTAGAGCGAGGCAGGCGCAGCCGGCCAACGGCCGGCGCCACCGCGCGCATCAGAACTCCAGGTCCAATGCCGCGCAGAGGTAATCCACGAACGGCCCCAGGGTGACCAGATCCTTGGCCAGCGTCTGCCGCAGCTTCGGTCCGGTCATGGTCGCATCGTCCAGCGACCGCCAGAACACCCAGTTGCGGTGCTTGAGGTCGTCGATGAACTCGAAGTCCGGTTCAAACCCGCGCGGTGCGCGCACCAGCTTCTCGCTTTCCTCGAAATCGAACTTCTTCCGCAGCGCCGGGGCATGCGCGGCGGCCTTCCACGCGCCGGGATTGTCGACGATGAAGTGGCGGACCTTGCGCTGGGTGGCCGGCTCGGGGTGCCACAGGCCGGCGCCGACGAAGCTCTCGCCGGGCTGCAGGTGGATGTAGAACGAGGGCGCGGGGACCTGCTTGCGCCGCTCATGGAACAGGCGCGCGCCCTGCCAGCTCTTGTAGGGCGACTTGTCGTTGGAGAACCGCGCGTCGCGGTAGATGCGGAACAGGGAACCGCCCACCCCGCGCGGGTCGGCGCGGAAGTGCTCGCTGACGGCGGCCAGGTCCGGCTGCAGGTCGGTGATCAGGCGCAGGAACGGCTGGCGGACATGCTCCTCGTACTTCGCCTTGTGTTCGTTGAACCAGGCCTTGTCGTTGTTGCGGGCCAGGCCGCGCAGGAAGGTAAAGCTGGCGGGGGTGAAATAGGTGCTCACAGGCTCTGCTCCAGGTCGGCGCCCCAGTCGCGCAGCTGCTGCAACAGGGCAAGTTTGGCCGGTTCGGCGGCATGCTCGGCCGCCAGCGTGTCCAGCTGCGCGCGGAAGTCGGGCAGGGTCTGCTCGCCCAGTCCGCCATCGCCCAGCAGGCGCTGCCGGCGGTACGCGTTCCAGCGGCCGCGCTCGGCCACATCCAGCGTCTGCGGATGGTTGCGTGCGCGGTAGCGGAACAGCAGTTCGGGCATGCGCGGGTCTTTCAGGCGGCCGGCGAAGGCGGCCAGTTCACCCGGCGGGCTGGTGCGCAGGCGGGTCATCAGGGCCTTGTCGCCATCGGCCAGGAAGCCGTCGTACAGCGCGGCATCCACGTCGTTGATCGTGGCCGTGCGCTCACCGCCGTAGACCTGCCGCACCTTCTCCACCAGCGCCGGTCCGGCCTCGCGCACGCGCGCGACATTGGCCTCCACGGTGGCCACATCGATGCCAAGCCGGGCATGGTCGGCCGGGCGCAGGTGGTTCCAGGCCACCAGCGCCGGAACCTTGTTGAGGTGCACTTCCTTCAGCGGCACACGCTGTTCGCCCTCGGCCAGGTCGGCGGCGCGCGTGTACAGGCGCGCCGCGAGGGTGTCGGCGGGCAGCGTGAGCAGGCCGTCCAGGTCGCCTTCCAGGTCCAGCGCGATCACGCGGTTGTTGATGTACGGGTGCCGGGCGATAGGGAGCACCGGCGCGGCGCACATGCGCTGGGCCGGGTAGCGCATGGAGATGTGCAACACCGGCTGCAACGCGTCCACGTCGAGCAGGCTGCCGACGAAGCGCTTGTCGCGCAGCTTCAGCGCGTAGTCCCACAGCCGGGGCTGGGCCTGTTTGAACAGGCGGGCCATGCCGATGGTGGCGTGCACGTCGGACAACGCCTCATGCGCCTCGCCCACACGCACGTCGTTGGCCAGCGCCAGGTGTTCGAGCTTGAACGAGGTGGCGCCGTCTTCGCGCTGCGGCCATACAATGCCGTCGGGGCGCAGGGCGTGCACCAGCCGCAGCATGTCCAGCAGGTCCCAACGCGAGTTGCCGTTGCGCCATTCGCGCTCGTAGGGGTCGAAGAAGTTGCGGAACAGGCCGTGGCGCATGAACTCGTCGTCGAAGCGCAGGGTGTTGTACCCCAGCGTGCAGGTGCCGGGCCGCGCCATCAGGTCGTTGATCCGCGCGAACGCCTCGGCTTCGGCGACGCCTTCGGCCAGCGCGTGCTGCGGCGTGATGCCCGTGATCAGGGTGGCTACCGGCGAGGGCAGCAGGTCGTCGGCAGGCTTGACGTAGAAGCTGACCGGTTCCTCGACGATGTTGAGCTCCGCATCGGTGCGGATCGCGGCGAACTGCGCGATGCGGGTACGGCGCGGGTCCTGGCCGAAGGTTTCCAGGTCGTAGAACAGGAAACTGTCGGCCATCAGTGCGCGCCCTCCAGCACCGGCAGCTGCGCGTGCACCACGCGCTCCAGCGCGGCCCAGTCGATGCGCTCCAGGGTGTGGTGACCGGCGGTGGCCTCCTCCAGGATGCGCCGCTGCACCGCGGTGCGCTCCAGCGCCACCGCGTATGGCGTGTGCAGGAAGGTCACCATGGTGTAGTGCGGCACGAAACGGGTTGGCCAGCGTGCCTGCAGCTGCTGCTCCAGCTCACGCTGCAGCAGGAAGGCCGGGTCGGCGACGCGGTCGCGCATTTCCAGATAGTTCTCCAGCGCCATCTGCTGGATTGCTTCGGCATTGGGCTTGCGCTCGGCTTCGAACGCGGCGAAGGCGCTGGCCAGCGAATCCTGCTCGAGCAGGTGCCGGGCCAGTGCCACGCAGTCTTCGAAGGCGCAGTTCATGCCCTGGCCGTGGAAGGGCACCATCGCATGGGCAGCATCGCCGATCAGCACCGCGCGCCCCTGCAGATGCCATTGGCGCAGGTGCAGGGTGCCGAGCAGGCCCGGCGGGTGTTCTTCCCAGTCGCGGCGCAGGTTCGGGATCAGCGCCAGCGCATCGGGGAAATCGCGGGCGAACAGCGCCTCGGCCTCAGCCCCGCTGTTGGTGGTGGCGAAACTGGGCGTGCCCTCGTTGGGCAGGAACAGGGTGACGGTGAACGTGCCTTCGTGGTTGGGCAGCGCGATGCACATGTAGTTGCCGCGCGGCCAGATGTGCAGGGCATTGGCTTCGATCCGGAAACCGCCATCGTCGGTAGGCGGAATTTCCAGTTCCTTGTACGAATGATCCAGGAACGCGATGCGCTCCTCCAGCGGGTGCTTGCGGTTCATTGCCGCACGCAGCGCCGAGCCGGCACCGTCGGCGCCGATCAGGGTGTCGAAGCGGATGTCGTGCGGGTGGTCGTTGCGGTCGTCGATGAAGCGCGCATAGCCGGCGTCGAAGTCGACCGTATGCAGGCGGCGGTGGAAGTGCACCTGGGCACCGGCATCTTCGGCCAGCTGCAGCAGGGTGGTGTTGAGATCCTTGCGGTGGATCGACCAGATCACTTCGCTGTCGTCGCGGCCATAGCGCTGCAGCTGTGGCTCGCCCTGGCGCGGGTGCACCATGCGCCCGCGCATCATCACCGCCTTGCCCATCACCGCCTCTTCCACCCCGGCCTGGCGCAGCGCGTTGCGGCCGCGTTCGGCCAGGGCCAGGTTGATCGAGCGGCCGGACTCGTAGTCGCTGATGCGGGGATCGCCACGACGCTCGTACAGGGTGATGCGCCAGCCCTGGCGGGACAACAGGATGGCCAGCAGGGAGCCGGCCAGCCCCGCGCCGATGATGCTCAGGGAGCGGTGTGCAGTAGCGATCAAGAGCGGATCCGCGCAGGGGAGGGGAGGGGTTTCAAAGCCCAGCCCAGGATTCTACTTCCTCGACGAAGTGGTGCAGGTCAACGTAGCGGTTGTACAGCGGTGTCGGCGAGATGCGGATCACATCCGGTTCGCGCCAGTCGCCCAGCACGCCCACGGTCTGCAGGTACTCGAACAGGTTGCGGCCGCGTTCGCGGCCATCCACGACACGCAGCGACAGCTGGCAGCCGCGCCGCTCAGGCTCGGCCGGCGTGAGCACCTCCAGCACGCCGGGCAGGCGGGCGCGCACCAGCGCGTCCAGCAGGCCGGTCAGCTGCAGCGACTTGGCCCGCAGCGCCTCGATGCCGCCGGCCCTGTCGACCACGTCGAGCGCGGCGCGCAGCGGGGCCAGTCCCAGCACCGGCGGATTGCTGAGCTGCCAGCCTTCGGCGCCGACGGCGGGAACGAACTGCGGGGCCATCTTGAAACGGGTGGCTTCCTCATGCCCCCACCAGCCGGCGAAGCGGGGCAGGCTGGCATCGCGATGGTGGCGCTCATGCACGAAGCAGCCTGCGACCGCGCCCGGGCCGCTGTTGAGGTACTTGTAATGACACCAGACCGCGAAATCCGGCGCGATGTCGTGCAGCTGCAGCGGCACGTTGCCGACCGAATGGGCCAGGTCGAAGCCGACCCGCGCACCCTGCAGCCGTGCCATGCGGGTGATCGCGTCCAGGTCGAACACCTGGCCGCTGCGGTACTGCACGCCCGGCCACAGCACCAGCGCCAGGCGTGGGCCGTGCTCGGTGATGGCGCGTTCGATCGCCTGCAGTGAAATCGTGCCGTTGGCCTCGTCGGGCTGCACTTCGACCAGGTCCGTGGCGGGGTCGAAGCCGTGGAAGCGGATCTGCGATTCGACGGCATGGCGGTCGGTCGGGAACGCGCCGGCCTCCATCAGGATGACCGGTCGCTCCGCCGTTGGGCGATAGAAGCTGACCATCATCAGATGCAGGTTCACACTCAGCGTGTTCATGGCAACCACTTCGCTGGGCAGGGCGCCGACCATGCGGGCCAGCTGCGCATTGACCAGGCGGTGGTAGCCCAGCCACTGGGTCTCGCCAGTGAAGTGGCCTTCGACCGCCAGCGCGCCCCACTTGTCCATGACCTCCTGCACGGCGGTCTTGGCCGCGCGTGGTTGCAGGCCCAGCGAGTTGCCCACGAAATAGGTCTGGTCGTGATGATTGTGCTGCGGGAACACGAACTCGGCACGCAGGGCGCGCAGCGGGTCGGCCGCGTCCAGGGCGACGGCATGGGTGCGGCTGAGGAGCTCGGACATGGTGCGATAGAGGTTGTCTGTGAAACTACAGTCTATCGATCTGTCCGGCCTATGGGATGAATCCGATAAGGGGGGGATTCATGCCAATCCCGTCAGGGGTTCATGGCCCGCAATGGAGAGCAGCCGGCCAGCGGCCGGCGCTACAGGGTTCAGGGGCCCGGCAACGGGTCCACGTGCCCGCACGCGTCGCAGGTGCGCAGTTCGATCGAGGCCTCGTACTGCTTGAATACCTTCGGCAGGTCGGTTTCGATGTTCTCGAGGGTGAAGTACACCTCGTACAGCTTGTGGTTGCAGCGCTCGCAGAACCACATCACCCCGTCGCGCTCATGCGCCTGGCGCTTGCGCTCGACCACCAGACCCACGCTACCCGGCGGGCGGCGCGGGGAATGCGGTACCTTGCCCGGCAACAGGAAAATCTCGCCGGCGCGGATCGGGATGTCGCGCACCGCGCCGTCTTCCTGGATTTTCAGCAGCATCTCGCCTTCAAGTTGATAGAACCACTCCGGGCCTTCGTCGTAATGGAAGTCGGTGCGGCTGTTGGGGCCGCCGACCACCATCACGATGAAATCGCCGTTCTCGATCATCTTGTTGCCCACCGGCGGCTTGAGCAGGTGGCGGTTCTCTTCGATCCAGCCCATCAGGTTGATCGGGGACGCAAGCATGGCGGTGGGTATCCTGCAGGAAGGGTCAGTCGCGCCGGCCGTGGCGCGGAACGTAGGACAGGGCCTTTTCATAGGCCGGTTGCAGGTCTTCGGGGCTGCCGACGTCGATGCCCATTTCGCGCACGCGGCCGTCCTTCAGGCTGTACACCCAGCCGTGCACCATCAGTTTCTGGCCACGCGCCCATGCGTCCTGCACGATGGTCGAGCGGCAGGCATTGACCACCTGCTCGATCACGTTCAGTTCGCACAGTCGCGCGTGCTTGAGTTCGGGTTCCTCGATCGCATCCATGATCGCCGCATGCTTCTGCGCGACATCGCCGACGTGGCGCAGCCAGTTGTCGGCCAGCCCGACGCGGGTGTTGTTCAGGCTGGCATGCACGCCGCCGCAGCCGTAATGGCCCACGATCAGGATGTGCTTCACCTTCAGCTGGTCCACCGCGTACTGGATCACGCTCAGGCAGTTCAGGTCGGTATGCACGACCACGTTGGCCACGTTGCGGTGCACGAACACCTCGCCCGGTGCCATGCCGATGATCTGGTTGGCCGGCACGCGCGAATCGGAACAGCCGATCCACAGGTATTCGGGATGCTGCTGCTTGGCGAGCTGGTGGAAGAACTCGGGGTCTTCCTTCTCGATCCGGTCGGCCCAGTCGCGGTTGTTCTGCAGCAGCTTGTGGATGTCTTTCATCGTTGCGGAGGCCCTGACGTGAGGTGGGGGGCAAGGCGCGGCCGATCCGGTCGCGTCGTCGCGGGAAACGGGGCGTCAGCCGGCAGAGGCGGGCTGCTCGCGTACGTGGCGCATCCACTGCGCCAGGTCCTGGGAAGCGGGGTGGCCGGAGCCTTCCAGCGCGTCGATCACCGAGCGCTGGTTCGCCTCGGGGTGGTTCTGGCTCAGCTTGAGCTTGATCTGCACCTGGTGGGGGCGGAAGCGGAATCCGACAATGCCCTTGAGCAGGCGGGTCTGCCGGGCATCGTCGCGGTCCAGCTGCCAGTCGCCGCCCACACTGGCTTCATTGACCACGCTGAGCGCGTCGAGCATGTCCATCAGCGCGGCGGGGTCGGTGACCGGTTCCAGGTCGCCGCGCAGTTCAGCGGCGGCATAGTTCCAGGTCGGCACCCGGCCGGCGCTGTCCTTGTCCGGGTACCAGCCGGGCGACACATAGGCGTGCGGCCCCTGCACCAGGATCAGCGCCGGTCCGGCGTGGCCGGCCTGCGGGTTGGCACGGGCCCAGTGGCCTTCGATCAGGATGGCCTCGCCCTCGCGCCGGTAGACCACCGGCAGCAGGGTGAGCTGCGGCAGGCCGTCGGCGCCGGTGGTGACCACGGTGACGAACGCATCGCGGGCCAGCAGCCGGTCGAGCCAGGCCAGGTCGGTTGCCACGAAGTCCGAGGGAATGAACATCGGCTCAGGCGCGCCGGCCCAGATCCTGGACCATGCGACCCTTCAGGCCGTCATCGGTGTCGGCCTGCGGCGGCTGCACTTCATGGAGGGTGAAACCGCGCACCAGCGCGTCCTCCTCGTCCAGGCCGTCGAATTCGACGAACTCGGCGTCGAACAGCTGCGAGCGCGCCGTGTCTTCGCTGTCATAGCTGAGGGTGTTGCCGTCGCTGTCCAGCACTTCGGCGGTGCCGGCGGCGCGCACGCGCAGACGCGCCCAGATCAGCGTGTTGCCCAGGCTGGCCAGCCACCAGCTGTCGCGCACGGAAGAAATATCGTTCATGTCAGTACCATCGAAAGCAGCCAGAGCAGGGCGGCCATGCCCAGTCCGGCCAGCAGGGTGAGCAGCGACAGCCAGGCCGGCGTGGCCAGCCCCGACAACGAGCGGTCGGGGGTGCCGCGGTAGTCGCGGCCCAGCAGCCAGCGCAGCGCGTCCGGGCGCAGGAAGGCACCGCTGCCGAAGCGGTCGGCCAGGGCAGGGTGGCGGTCGCGGATATGCACCAGCGTCAGCGGCCAGAAAATCACGAAGGCACTCAACCCGGCGATCGCCACGCCCACGAAACACAGCGCGAAGAACAGGGTCATGGGTGTGCCTCCGTGGGGGGTCAGAATTCGGCGCTGCCCGGTGCGCGCGGGTAGGGGATCGCATCGCGGATGTTGCCCAGCCCGCACACGTACACCACCAGGCGCTCGAAGCCGAGGCCGAAACCGGCGTGCGGCACCGAACCGTAGCGGCGGAAATCGCGGTACCAGCCGTAGTGGGCCGGGTCCAGCCCGAACTGCGCCATGCGCGCGTCCAGCACGTCCAGGCGCTCTTCGCGCTGGCTGCCGCCAATGATCTCGCCGATGCCGGGGGCCAGCACGTCCATCGCGGCCACGGTCTTGCCGTCGTCGTTCAGGCGCATGTAGAAGGCCTTGATGTGCTCGGGGTAGTTGGTCACCACTACCGGCCGGCCGATATGTTCCTCGGTGAGCCAGCGCTCGTGCTCGGTCTGCAGGTCCAGGCCCCATTCGACCGGAAAGTCGAACTTCCTGCCCGAGTTCTGCAGCAGCTTGACCGCCTCGGTGTAGTCGATCTGTTCGAACGGCGCGTTGATGAAGCCTTCCAGCTTGGTGATCGCGTTCTTGTCCACGCGCTCGGCCAGGAATGCCAGGTCGTCGGCGCGTTCGTCCAGCACCGCGCGGAACAGGTACTTCAGGAACTGCTCGGCCAGGCGCGCATCTTCGGCCAGGTCGGCGAAGGCGATTTCCGGCTCGATCATCCAGAACTCGGCCAGGTGGCGGGTGGTGTTGGAGTTCTCGGCGCGGAAGGTCGGGCCGAAGGTATACACCTTGCTCAGCGCCAGGCAGTAGGCCTCGACGTTGAGCTGGCCGGACACGGTCAGGAAGGTTTCCTTGCCGAAGAAATCGCGGCTGAAATCGACCTTGCCCTGCGCGTCGCGCGGCAGGTTGACCATGTCCAGGGTGGAAACCCGGAACATCTGCCCGGCGCCTTCGGCGTCGGAGGTAGTGATGATGGGGGTGCTGATCCAGTTGAACCCGTTCTGGTGGAAGAACCGGTGCACGGCCTGGGCCAGACAGTTGCGGATGCGGGTGACCGCGCCGAACAGGTTGGTACGCGGGCGCAGGTGGGCCACTTCCCGCAGGAACTCGGCGCTCATCGGCTTGGGCTGGATCGGGTAGGTCAGCGGGTCTTCGACCAGGCCGACGATCTCGATGTCGTGGGCCTGGATCTCGAACGACTGACCCTTGCCCTGCGATTTGACCAGGGTGCCACGGGCGATCACCGAGCAGCCCGGGGTCAGCGCCTTCACCTCGTCGAAGTTGCCCAAGGTGTCATTGGCCACCACCTGGATGGGGGCGAAGCAGGAGCCATCGGTGACATTGACGAAGGCAAGCGCCGCAGAGCCGCGCACCGTGCGCACCCAGCCCCGTACTGTTGCCTCGCCGCCTTCCGGGATCTTCCCGGCAAGCGCATGTTCAACGCTGACCACCGTCATGACTTGAATCCTCTGTTGATCGACTCGATCTCTGAACAAGGAGTTTAACGGTTGCAGCGTTCTGCTTGCGAGGCATTTCTGACTGCGCCGTAGACCTATAATGTGTCCGATCCGCTGGAGTCGTCCGTCATGGCTGTCACCCTTACCCCTGTTGCCTTCGCCCGTGTCCAGAAGTTCGTGGCCCAGACCCCGGACGCCCTGGGCCTGCGCTTCGGCGTGACCCGCACCGGCTGCTCGGGCTGGGGCCATATCACCGATCTGGCCCGCGACCAGCGCCCGGACGACACCGTGTTCGAGCAGGACGGGGTGCGCATCTATGTGGATGGCGACAGCCTGGCCCTGGTGGACGGTACCGAGATCGACTTCGGCAAGCAGGGGCTGAGCGAGACCTTCACGTTCAGGAACCCCAACGCCACCGCTGAATGCGGCTGCGGCGAGAGCTTCACCACCGAGGCCGACAAGGCCTGACGCGGCCCGCAGGCCCGGCGCGGCTTGCCTGGACGCCCATCTGCTGCGATAATGCGCGGCTTCCTGCCTGATTCCTGGCAGGACCCTTGCCCCACCGCGTTCACCTGCGGGGGGCTGTCCGGCCCGAATGGGCCACATCCGAAAGGTAAAAACACATGAGTCGTCATTACGAAGTCGTGTTCATGGTCCACCCGGACCAGAGCGAACAGGTCCCGGCCATGATCGAGCGCTACAAGTCGCTGGTCGAGAACGGCAACGGCACCATCCACCGTCTGGAAGACTGGGGCCGTCGTCAGCTGGCCTACCCGATCCAGAACCTGGTGAAGGCGCACTACGTGCTGCTGAACATCGAAGCCGACCAGGCCGTGCTGAGCGAACTGACCGAGAGCTTCCGCTTCAACGATGCCGTGCTGCGCAACCTCGTCATCAAGCGTGACGAAGCCGACACCGAGCAGTCGCTGATCATGAAGAGCAAGGACGAGAAGGGCGACAAGCCCGAGCGTGGCGAGCGTCGTCGTCGTGACGACGAAGAAGGCGAAGCCGCCAACACCGCTGACAACGAAG